>WBZN01000006.1_pt1 | contig 354155 bp, 378 predicted proteins | sample 5204281 | NCBI WGS metagenome assembly WBZN01 (sample SAMN12344347, study PRJNA552823) | activated sludge metagenome | biome: Activated sludge suspended growth; feature: Nitrification reactor; material: Wastewater; isolation source: activated sludge from nitrification reactor of wastewater...
TCGGCGTGTCCGCGTAGCGCATTTTGACGATGTTGAGCAGTGTCTGTTGCTTCCAGGAATTCGCCATGGCCTGGGTAAAGTCGAAGCGGTCACGGTCCAACGTCGTCGCACCGAAACTCATGCAGCCCTGCAGACTCAGAAACACCACTATTGCGGCCCACACCCGTACCTGATCGGACCAGTACATCCGCGCGAAGGATGCGCTCATTCTCGTTCCCTCCTGTCCATGTCGAGGTTCACTTTCACAGGCGCATGGTTGGTTTCGGCAAAAGCAGGCCGTCACAAGAAGCGGCCCGGCGTCGGATCATCACTCCTGCCGGTTTGATGCCGGTGGCCGCATCTCTCGTCGAATCGATTCCATCTCCCTTTTCCATGCATCGATCTCTTCCTGTTTCTTGTACAGGTCGGTCCGGAGTTGTGGCAAGTCCTGTTCGCCGGCAACTGTCGGCTGCCCCTTGTCTCTGCCCCCTCCTGTGAGGGGAGGATGCGGCCGTCCGTCTTTCGCCGGCCTCGCAGCGGCCGATCCATCGGTGCGCAGCAGCGTGGTGAGCATGTCGTACTCGATCACGAACGTTGTGTCGGGCATCGCACCGAGCAGTCCGTGGTCTTCTGGAAGTCCAGTCTCAACGCCGATTCCGGCACGAACGCCAAGACTGTGTCGCCTTGTTCGGACGCATCCGGCCACTGACCATGTTGATCGTACCGGCCCGCTGTCACGGTGATCCATCCCGTCTAGGCGGACCTGATCATGGGCTTTGAATGGCAGCACTTCTGGACGAATTGGACCCAGCCGACCGGGTCGTCATCCCAACACTTTCAGGCAGACATGTTCACCCTGTCGGCCTGGTACAACTCCTGGCCCGCATGAGTCATGAACGCGTCTCCAGCAATCGCCGCCCTTGCATTTCCACACGCCCGTCTCGCGACACACTTCTACAATTTCGCGACGAACCGTCATGACGAATGCAGGCTAGCGGCAACCGGGCAGGTCATTCTCCCCCACCCAGATGGTCACTTTCTCACAGTCGTCCGGACCCGGCGGGCGGGGCGCCGGAACGGTCCGGTCTACCGGCGGCAACGTGCGAAGATACGCCACCAGGGAGCGAATGTCTTCTTCGTCCCAGTTCGACGCATGGTCCCAGATCATCCCTTGCTAATGCAACGCCCGGCCGTTCGCTGAGACGCCGCTCCGGATCGTGCGGGCGACGGCCGCATCGGACCAGGCGCCGATGCCGTTCGTCTGATGGGAGGAGATGTTGCGCGACCACCTGGTGCCGGCCGGAGCCCAGCTCGTTTTTCTAGCTCCCTCTCCGTTGCCTTGGTGGCACATGGCGCAGGAAGCCACGGTAAACAGATATCGCCCGCGCGTCACCAGCGCCCCATGTTCCGGGCTCCGGAACGTAGCTGGGTCCGGTTCATGAACGGTCGCCAAGACCGGTTTCGCAATCACCTCCGGTGGAACGAACGAGGAAGCCGGCATCTCATAGAGGACTCGCAGCAGCAGCGCGACGACGCCGATCCCTGCGACGCCGAGGATCAACAGGAGCCACCCTGCCGGCCGACGCAGCCATCGTCGTTCAGGCGAGGCCGCCAGGACAAAGCGATTCCACCGACGCCCAACAGCGTCCATTGCGCGACGATAAGTATGTGTTGGGGCAGATGACGCCGAATCGGTTCTCCGGTGGACCGGCCGAAGTTGCCGTCCAGAAAGGTAATCGTTTCAGGAAGCGTCGCCGGAAGCGGACGCGTCAGTTTCCCCACGACCGTTTCTAACAGACCCTACCGAAGCGGCGGAGGAATGTCGTTGCGCACCGGCGCGAGGGTTTTCAGATACTGTGCCATCGCCGTCGCATCCTCATCCCGCAAGGCGTGGAGAAAATGCCAGGGCATATCGAAGACGTTTAAGTACCGATCGGGAGTCCGCCCATTGCGCATGGCCTCGACGATTTGCTCGGGGGTCCAGCGCCCGAGTCCTGTATCCGGATCGGCTGTCAGGTTGCGCGAGACGAGGACTCCGTGCGGTCACACATCGACCCGTTGCCCTCCGGCGAGAAAGTACTCATCCCGATAGATGCCGCCTCTGGTCGCTTGTGTGTGACAGAGCCCGCACATTTCTGCGTGCACTAAATACTCGCCCCGTTTGACAGGATCGGCCAGCTGCCCCGGTCCGCCGAATGTCCCCCCCGGTTCCCACGGCGGAGTCCGCGCGAGCGACAGGATATAGTTGACGAGGTCCCAGCGTTCCGACGGCGTCGTCTTGTCGGCGAACGACGGCATGGGGCTGGGTGCAAGGCCGGTCGTGATCCTGAGCCAGATCTGCTCCGGCTCGCTCCCTCCCCGGAACGTCCAGGGCGCGGTCAGGTCTCGCGAAATGACCGGCGAGCCCTTGGCATCGGCCAGCCTGATGCCTCCACGGCCTTCCGGCCCATGGCACGCGACGCAGCCTTGTGTTTTGAACAACTCCCAGCCGCGCCCGATGCCGGCCGCATCGGACGACACTCGTGGAGGGACGGCGAGCGGCGTTGGAGCTGGACCGCCAAAGGCATCCGACAAGCTCTTGATGTGGGCCACAACTTCACGAATCTCGTCCGCGCTCAGAATATCGTGCCAGAATGGCATGGCGCTGGCTCGAAGGCCGGCGGACACCGTCTTGATTAGATCGGCGTCGCTCGGGGGCTGATCCGCCGGCGTGGACTTGTACTTGAACTGGCCCTTCGTGAAATCTCTTGGACGGGGAATCAAGGATGGCGCCGCCGGCCCGTTGCCACGCCCATCCGGCCCGTGACAGACTGCGCAACGTTGCCCGAAGACCCGTTTCCCGGGCGGGGTATCGCGCGGGAGATCAGCTCCCTGCGACCAAGTCAATTCTGCATAGACCGCCGGATCCGGCTGCCAGTTTTCAAACGGCTGGTCATAGCCCACCCGCGCATACAGGGAGCGGCAGAGATCAAGGACGAGCAGCAGGCCGAGTGTGACCAGCAGCACCCGGCGCCGAGAGATCAGGAGGTTTCCCATGACCGAATCATTTCTGCTTCAGGCCGCGGCCGACTTGTCAAAGCGAGATCGGTGCGGGGAGGCTTCGGCCTCCCCGCGAGGGCACATCAATCGACGTTATTGCACCTCAACCGTGATGGCATCGCTCGCGACGAGGTGATCGTGGTCATGGGTCGCGGCCTGCACTTTGATTTCGTGCGTTCCCTTGCTCAGTCCCTTGAAAGTCCCGGGAAACTTTTTCTGCGGCTCGCCGTCTAAATAGACATGCCCATGCGCCGCCTTGGAGCCCTTGACGAGTTCATATTTGAGATCAAAGGTATCGCCGACCTTGTCTCCGTTCTTCGGCGAGGTGATCGTAATTTTCGAGCCGTCGTCTACCTCGGCGAAAGCAGGGCCCATCGACGCAGTCAGAGAGACGGCAACCATCGCAAGACCGCACAACAACATTCGTGTCACAGGAACCTCCTTTGGGTGAATAGGTCTGAATCCTAAAAATTCAGATGGGTGATGGCGCAGCAGCCTTACGTATGATGACGCAAGCGACCGGCGCGGATGGGGACGCCTTCTATGTCAGAGTCCCACAGAGTTCGAACAGGACGCGCCCCTTTTCAGTGTGAGACCCGCCGGCCGAGAAAGGATTCAGATTTTTATTGCCGCGACTGAGATAGATATCGGTACATGCCCTCGACATTTTCCGGAAGCCATTCGGCATATCGTTGCCACTGCTCATACTTGGGAAGCCGCACGTTCTTCTTCGCCTCTTCAACCGTCGCGCCCTTCTGCAGCTGTTCCTGTACGGCGGCCCTGAGGTCTTCCATGTACCGACGAAAGAGACCGACGTGCTCTTTCCTGCCGACCTTGCCGTGGCCTGGGACCAGCACCTCGAAATCCAACCGCTCGACCCGCTTGAGGGACTCGATCCACTCGTCGGGAAAGGCGTCGGGCAACGCGCGGTAGGCGACGGTGTCCACCGGAATGAAATCCACCGCGAAGAGCAACTTGTGCTGCGGCAGGAGCACCACCAGGCTGTTATCCGAGTGGTTCTTGCCGACATGGATCAGCTCGATCTGCTTCCCGCCGAGATTAATGGACATGCGGTCGGTGAAGGTGAGTTCTGGGACCGGGGTGGTCGGATCCGCCGCCTGAAGAATTTTTTCCCGCGCCGCCGCATGACCGACGAAACGCGCCTGGTCGGCGAAGACGCTGCCGCCGGTGATGTGGTCGTTGTGGTGATGGCTGTAGATCACATACCGCACCGGTTGATCCGTGAGCTTCTTGATCTCGCCTTTCAACCAGGTCGCCGCTTCAGGACTGATCGGGTCGGTGACGATCACACCGTGGGACGTCGTAATAAAAATGGCTTGATGAAATTGATGTCGATACAGATAGACGTCATCGGCCAGCTTGGTAATTTCATCGTCCGGCCGGGACTGTTGCGCGGACACCGGACCCGCCTGAATCACCAACCCGATCACCGCAAGCACCCAGAGAATCAGCCGAGGCACGAATCGATGGCTGCCGCCGATCGATCGTCTCATGGTCTACGCCTCCCTTGCCCGACACAGAATGGCTCGTGCCGGTCTGCTGCCTCGCCTTAGTATTACAGGATGAAGTTCTGCCGGAGGAAAACGCTACAGCGATGATCCACGTGCGAGACCTGCGTGGCGGAGAGATGCATGAGCCACGGCATGGAAGCCTCGTGAGCTAGTAGCCGGCGAACTTCTCCGTTCGAACGTCGCTCTCGTCGATGCGGGCTTCTTTGAGCATGGTTCGCAATGCGTCGACCATGCCCGGCGGGCCGACCACATAATAGATCGGCTTCTCGATGTTCGCGAGATGTTTCGCCAGGAGGGTCGCGTTGATGTACCCCGTCTCACCCTGCCAGCCACGAGCAGACTTCTCGGACTCCGTCATCGTGCCCACAAACGTATACCGTGGATTCTGCCGCTGGAGGGTCTGCAATTCTTCCAGAAACGGAGCGTCTTCGGGTCGTCGATTTGAATAGAACAAAAACATACGCTGGGGCAGCTTCTGCATCGCCCCATGCACCACCATGCTGCGAAACGGCGTAATGCCGATCCCGCCTGCCAGAAAGACGGCGGGGCGGGTCCGGTCGGCATGCAGCACCAATTTTCCGAACGGCCCTTCCACGCGCACGGTTGAACCGAGCGGCATCCGCTGCAGTTCGCGCTTGAAGGCGGTATCGCGGAGACGGGTAGCCAGCATCAGCGTCGACTCCTGCGGCGCGCTGGCGATGGAAAAGGCCCTGGTGTCACCCTCCGTATCGGTTTCAGAAGGCTGGGGCAAGGTCAGGTCGATAAACTGACCCGGCGCAAACACAAACCCCGCCGGCTTCTCGAAGTAGAACGCCATCGTCCCCTCTGCCACCAACCGCCGGTCGGTCAGCGCGATCGAATACCCATTTTCGCTCGCCGCCTCACTCATGACCCACCCTTCTTGTCGTGCAGTGCGCGCAGTTCAACCACGCCGCTCACAGTGTCTTGTGCGTGCCGTCGCAGAACGGAGGATTCTTCGTCTGCTTGCATTGACAGAGCGCAACCGTTTTCTTCTCGGTCGTGGTGAACTCCATCGGCGTGAAGCTCGTTCCCTTGTGGGATCCGTCACAAAACGGTTGGTTCTTCGAACGCCCGCACCGGCACCAATAATACGTGCCCGCTTCCAACTCCAACACCGCCGGCTGCTTGGCTGCTATGACTGGTTGTTCCATGAATGATCCTCCTGGTTACTGCATTGTGCTCGTGAGGGGAGGGCCGGAGGCAGGAACCCTCTCCCGGAATGAGAGACGGTTCCTGCCACTGCAGACCTTCGTGTGACTCTTCGTTATTGTGCCTTCCGCAGGTCGATCACAGTGCCTTCTTCGTTCAACTCGACAACGATGTTAGAACCTTCCGCGATCGGCTTAGTCTTGATTTCCATGCGTTCCAGCGGAAATTCTTTCACACCTTCCGGCGTCCCCAGCTTGATCACATTCTTGGTTGTTCCGGCATAGATCAATTTGCCGAAAATCAGGCGGTGGCTTCCGGCCTTGTGTTTTTCTTTTCCGTGATGGTCGATAACCATGCCCTCTTCATTGACCCAGAGCGACACGTGGTCGCCGACCGCCGCATCGGCAGGGGCGGTCTTCGCGCTGATGGTGTATTGTCCGGCCGGCGTCTTCACGTAGATCAGGCCGGACTGGATTTTCGTCACAGTTCCATCCACCTGAATCACATACCCAGGCTTCGTGCGCGGGTGTTCGTCAAAGCTCATCTCCACGGTGAAGCGATTGATGTCGATCATCTTCCCCGCTTCATTTAACTCGATGGTGACGGGCGCCCCTTCCTTCAAGGTGGATAGTTTGGATCGACCGGTTTGGACGTCGATCGTCCGCTCACCCTCCGGAGTCCAGACCTTGATTTCCTTTCTATCAGGTGACGTGTAGACAAGGTCGCCCGTCACGAAGCGATGGGAATGCGCCTTGTCTCCCTTTCGATGGACATCGATCACGGCGTTGTTTTCATTCACCTGCATTTCGACCTCTTCCCCCACCTCCAGATTCATAGGCGTGAGCGTGGAAGCAAATCTCATGGACCCCCAGGGCGTCTTCACAGTGGTGATGCCTGATGCCACCTTCGACACCACCCCGCTGACCTTCATGTGTGTCGCATTCTTTCCGGTCGCCCCGCCTTCCGCAGCCATTCCATAGGGCGCCGACATCAATCCGCTCAAAAGAATCGACCCGAGAATCATCATCTTGCGCATCTGCGTACTCCTTTTCTGGCCGCTCAAAAATTCCGGTTGCCGTTGATTTGGACCGTTCACATGACCCTCCTTGGTGATAGGTTATATGCGAATGCTCTGATCTACAGAGTTACAACTCCGGCCTCCGGAAGATCATTACCAGATCGACATTCTCGGTCGGGGTGACCTCCTGGATTTGATCGCACTCAGATTTTCGATCCTTCTTCCAATCCGGTCGCGACGGTCCTCTCCCCGGTTTCGATTTCCGATCGTGCGAAATCCTTGCCACATCACAATATGATACTTCGCTGCAGATGCAGGAAGTATCTGAAGTCAATGGGTACAAATGCCACACTTTCACGGGGCCCAGAAGGGCAGGAAGGGACAGGAGCATGTCGGGATAGGCTTCACCTGCCGAAGGTGTTCTTAGAGTCGCAACGGCTTGATCGGTGACACGACAGCCGCCGGATTATTTTTCCAGATCGCCTCGTCCGCATCGACATACAGCTCGACCTCGTTGCCGTCCGGATCACGAAGGTAGAGACTCTGACTGACCGTATGGTCGCTCATGCCGTCGATCGCGATGCCGGCCTGCTCCAACTCGCGTTTAGCCGTCCGAAGTTCGTCCAGACTGTCACCGACTTTGATGCCGATGTGATAGAGCCCTCGCCGGCGCCCAGGGGGCGGTGCCGGCGCATCGCCGACCTGGATCAGCAGCAACTCATGATGGGTGCGGCCGGATGTCAGCGCGGCTGCAGCGCCATTAAAAATCCGCCCGACTTCATGGAATCCCAGCAGGTCGCGGTAGAACGCCAGCGAACGCTGCAGCTCTTTCACATAAAACACGACATGCCCCAAATAGTGCGCTTTCATCGTGGCGACTCCTTCCTCGGCCTGTCCCGTTATCGCAGTAGCGCCCGAACCGCCGCGTGGGCCAGCACCACATCAGGCTCTCGTTGCAAGGCATCATAATAGTTCCGTCCGAAGCCATTGCCGTCTTCGGACGGCGTCAAGAGGGTCCGCACCGAGCCGACCACCGCGGTGATCTCATCGCGATCCGAAGCCTCCTTCTCGTCGGACAGTTCATCCAACCGCGCCATCAATTGGGACAACGGACGCAACCAGGCGAACCAGGCATCCCCGAGGACTAACTGAAAAAACGCGCCATTGGTCGGGATGCGCCCATGCACACGCTCGTACGAGACCCGTTCGCCATCCAGCAACGCCTTGTGCAGGCGCAACAACGCCCGGGAAAGGTTATCCAGATGTGCCGCGGTATGATCCTGACCCGACATGCGTTCGCCTCCTTACGAATGGCTCTTCATTATCCCGTCGGTTCGCTATCGAGTTGATGCGCTTTGCGGCCGCCCCGGGCAAGGGGAGCGGAAGTCATGCGGGCTTCAATCATGAGCCGCGCCAAGTCCGCTGCACGGGTGACGAGGGCTTCGGCGCCTTCACGCAACTCACGGCTCTCCTGCACCTCGCGATTGTTCCGCTCCATATCCTCCGCACTCCACCCCCGTGAATGGGCGATAAAAGGAAATTGCGGGAACTGACAGCCGACTTCGGCGAAAAACGTCATCAATTGCCCGGCCACGCCCTGCACATTATCCTGGCCGCCCATGATGATGAACGCGGCGACTTTATCCTTGAGAAGATGCCGATTGGCAATCGTCTCTTGATTCTGCACGCAGTTCAGCCGTTCGACCATTTTGTAATACAGGCTGCTGGCCCCACCCCATCTGATCGGTGTGGACACGAGAATCACGTCTGCCCAATGCACGATGCCCTCATACACCTGATCCATCTCGTCGGCTGGATCCATCTGCGTAATCGAACAGGGCCAGGTGCAGGCGTCCGCGGCTTTCGAATAAAACCCTTCGCAGGCCCGAAATGACAACTCCCGCAGTCGAATGAGCTGCGTGTCGAGCTGCAGCGGCCCGCGCGCATGGTCCAGCGCTGCTTCCAACAGCGCGTCGGACGCGCTGTACCGAGGCCGATCCGCTGTCATGGCCGTGGTGGCAAGCCCCAGCACGCGAATCGGCCCGTCGGCGCGAACGATCGGGCGGGCCAGCGGGTGTGGTGGTTTGGAGAGTTTCTGTCGCTTCGTGACAGGAGTCAGATCGACAAAGACCCGTCCGTCCTCCACCTTCAGGGCATAACTCGCGACCCGGTCGCCTTCATATCCCGGCTCGCCATGGCCGGTTTGGCGATGAAACTTCCAGTAGTGCCAGGGGCACACGACGTAGTCGCCCTCGAGCCGCCCTTCGCCTAGCGGCCCGCCGATGTGGTTACAGATGCCGGAGATCGCCGCGAACTGGCTGTCCTTATAACTTAGAGCCAGCTTGGTGTTCCCGCACATGACTTCCTGGACTGGCTTCCGCTTGAGTTCCTCGACCGACCCGATCTCTGTCCACCTCACATCCGGCATGTCACAGTCCTATCGGCGGGCGCGGCGGGGCCGCTCGTCACAGGCGCTTCTCTTCAAGGTCATACACATCGAAATAGGTGTAGACTGGGCGGTGGCTCGGGACATATTTCGGAATATAGTCTTCCATATAGGCTTGCACGGCGGGCGCCGTCTCGGAAAGACGCAGATCCCGCATTGTATTATTCCATTCGATGATCGCCTGTCGATCTTGCACCTTGCTATGGGCCTTGAGCCAGTCGCCGATCTCCTCGTCGGTTGCTCCCGTGGCAACGACCTCCTGAAGCTGCTCCGGGCCGATGCCCGTGAAGGTGAACCATAACGCGGCCAACGAACAGGGCCAATAGTTATAGTCGCCGTTGAGCCCCAGGAGAAACGCCCGGCATTTATCCACACACCGAGCGCCGATGACATACCCTCCCAGCATGTTCCTCGGGCTGCGAGGATAGGTCGTCGTGAGATCTTTGGCAAGCCTGCGCACACGCTCCAGATCCTTCATGGGATCGCTCCTTTTCTTGCCCCGGTGCGTGGGGGCTTGGAGAACGTAATGCCGGCCTTCTGAACCTCCTGATAGGGGAGCAGCCAGACCAACGATTCATCCGACAGGTCGCCCACCTGAATGCGGTTTCCCCAGGGATCGCGAAAATCGCAACGGAAATGGGGTTCCATCTTCAGCTTGTACTTGTTGGTGAGCTTGCGCCGGACTTCCTTGATCTGAGCGGCATCGCGCACCATCAGGCCGAAATGTTTCATGCGATCAGGCTGCAACTGTTTGACTTCGAAAATGGCCAGAAACTGATGCTCGCCCAGCTTGCACCAGGCCGCACCCTCTCCTCCGTGTAACATCTCCAGGCCGAACACATCCGAATAGAACTTCACGGCCTGTTTGGCGTCGGTGACTTCGATGACGATATGGTTACAGCCATAGACGTGAACCGCCATGTCCGTTTCTCCTTACCTGGTTGTCTGCTCGATGGCCTCGAGAAATGTCTCGACCGGCTGCGCACCGGATACCACGGTCTTTCCGTTCAAGAGAAAGTAGGGAACCCCTCTGATTCCCAGCTGGCGACCGCGCGCCTCTTCCTGTCGCACCGCCTCGATCCCGTCCTGGCTCGGCAAGAAACGACCGGCCGCTGCCTCGTCCAATCCGGCTCGAGCGGCAAGCGACACCAACACGTCGTGCTCCCCGATATTCAGCCCTTCAGTGAAGTATCCGTGAAAGAGTTCTTCCACTGCGGCATCCTGACGACCCTGTTGCTGAGCGAACCAAATCAGCCGGTGGGCGTCGAACGTATTCGGCGTGCGCGCAATACGATCGAAGGCGAACTCGATGCCCGCACTCGCGCCCGCGCCAGCAATGCGATGCTGAATCGCCTGCATTTCCCCGGGGCCGCCGAACTTCGCTTCGAGGTAGACGCGGCGATCCATGCCGGCCTTCGGCATGGTGGGATTCAGCTGGAACGGACGCCAAAAGACCTGGGCATATGGTTGTCTCCCCGAGGCTTCCAGCGCCCGTTCCAGCCGCCGCTTTCCGACATAACACCAGGGACAGACTACGTCGGAATACACTTCGATCGTCAGCACCGGCGCGGTCATGACAGATGGCCCATCTTTCCCGCTTGGTAATCCTGCACGGCTTGGATAATCTCATCCCGCGTGTTCATCACAAACGGGCCATAGCGAGCAATCGGCTCGGCAATGGGCTGACCGCTCAGCACAAGAACGGTCGCGTCTTGCGTCGCCTCCAGCACCACTCGCTCACCTCGTTGCCCAAGCAGCCCGATTCGCACTTCCTCCACTGTCTGAGCCCCGTTCACCACAACCTGCCCGTGGAGCACGAAGAGGGACGAATTGAACCCTTCGGGCAAATCGAGTTCCATCCGGTGCCCTGCTGCCAGACGCAGGTCATAGAGATGCACCGGGCTGAAGGTCTTCGCCGGTCCTGCCACTCCGCGAAATTCTCCAGCAATGACGCGGAGCCGGCCCGCTCCTCCCTCAAGCTCCACCGTCGGAATGTCACTATTGAGCAACGTCTGATACCGGGGCGTCGTCATTTTGTACGCCTTCGGCAGATTCACCCACAACTGAACTCCTTCCAAGAGACCGCCTTTTTCTGCAAACTCTTTCTCATGCAGCTCCTCATGCACCACGCCGGACGCGGCCGTCATCCACTGCACATCACCAGGCCCGATGACGCCTCCGCTTCCGGTCGAGTCACGATGCGCGACTTTCCCGTGGTACATAATCGTCACCGTCTCGAACCCTCGATGCGGATGCTCACCCACACCCAGTCGATGCGTGGTCGGCGGAAATTCCGCGGGGCCCATATAGTCGAGCATCAAGAATGGAGACAGTTGTTCCTCAACCCCGGCGCCCGGAATCATGTTGCGCACCGGAAAGCCGTCTCCCACCATATGATGAGAGCCTGCCTGGTAGACTCCCACAAGCTCTTTGGAGCTGATCGTTTCGGTTCGCATGTCGGCCTCCTTTCTTATGCCATCCCCCGCAATGCTGCTGCGAGAGAGGTCGTTCCCCGCACGAGTGACGCGGGACGCTCATACCGGACAGCACTCTTGGAAAACGCTGTGTACATCTCTTCGAACAATCCCGCCGCTTCGGTGGAAAACCCGAATGACGTGAATGTTGGAACCACCGCACTCAACGGCGCGGCCTGTATGGCAACCGCTCGTCCGAGAATCCCACTTAGCTCTGTGGCCACGTCTTCAGGACTGTACTCCTCTGGACCCGCCAGTTCCACAATCGCATGGCCTCGGCCTCCGGCTATCAATCGCTCCGCTGCCACACGTCCGATGTCCCTGGTGGAGATCATCGGGATCGACATCTGTGGCGGAATGAACGAGGGCAACAGGCCCTGCTCCTTGGCGATCCCGATACCCGACGCCCAGTTCTCCATGAAGTATCCAGGCCGCAGGATCGTGACATTCGGCGCCACCGCAGTGAGCCGTTGCTCTCCATACCGAGCGGCGCGTATCGGCCCGGTTCCGTCCGGAAGGTGCGCGCCAATGGACGATAACAACAGTACATGCGCAATCCCGCTCGCCTTTACGGCCTCTGCGGTCTGGTCGACCCGCTGTCGTTGCTCGGCCAGCCATGACGCCGCGCCATAATTCGGCGGGATTAACAGGTAGACGCCTGAGGCGCCGTGCAGCGCCCTGGTCAGGGCAGCCTGATCGTCCAGGGAGGCCACGGCGACTTCCGCTCCCTTCGCGGCCCAGCTTGTCCCGTTATCGGCCGACCGCACCACAACCCGCACCGGCTGCTTCCGCGCCAGCACAGTCTCCGCCACGACCGATCCCGTATGTCCTGTCGCACCGAGTACTACCAACATGGTTGTCGTTCCCTTCTTCCCTGAATTGAGTGACGCGACGAGCTGAGCCGTCGACTATCGGCCGGCTCCGTCATCGACAAGGAGCCATGGCCATTCCGCGCACCCCACTATAATAGTTCTAGTTAGAACCAAGTCAAGTCCAAACATGTCGTTTCTTTCGAATGGCCTGAATTGACCCTTGGCCAAAACCCAGACGCGACCGGGAACACAATGGAAGACCCACCGAGGATAAACCTGTTCCATGAGGCGAGGTGTAGGGCAAAGTCATAAGGAAAGACAAGATTGCGGGAAGAGGAGGGGAGAGAAGAGGGAGGCGCCGGCCCGCAGGCCCATCGGGAAGGTGGGAAACGCTATTTCCGGCTCTTGATCGCCCGCTCGACTTCGCGACCGGCCTCACGAGCCTTGATGGATTCGCGGCGGTCGTACTGCTTCTTGCCCTTTGCCAGGGCCAGCTCCACTTTCGCATGGCCGCGTTTCGAAAAGTAGATGCGTAGCGGGACGAGGGTGAGACCCTTGAGCTGGGTTTTCCCGATCAGTTTGTTGATCTCCTTGCGATGCAGCAGAAGCTTCCGCTTGCGGAGCGGATCATGGTTCATCAAGTTGCCGTGCGAATAGGGGCTGATGTGGCAATGGTTCAGGTACACCTCGCCGTCATCGACCGAGGCATAACTGTCCTGGAGGTTGACGCGGCCCTCGCGCAGCGACTTCACCTCCGTTCCACGCAGGATCACTCCGGCCTCGAACTTCTCTTCGATAAAATAGTCGTGGTAGGCCTTCCTGTTGGTGGCCACCACCTTGTACTGATCCTCTGTATCGTGCGTCTTGGTCATGTTGCTGAGGCGACACTGTTTCACCCGCGCGCATTTTGTTATGATGCCGCCATGCGCGGGCAGAGCAAACTTGATTCCTTCGGCATCATTCTAGCAGGTGTGGCCCACCGGTTGGGCTTGGAGAGCAAACTCTTCGAGGCGCGCCTGCGACGCCATTGGCCCGACATTGTGGGGGAACCGATCGCAACCCACACGCGCCCCGATCAAATCCGATTCAAAAAGCTCCACGTCTACGTCCATAACTCCGTGTGGCTGCAGCAACTCACCTTCCTCAAACCGGTCCTGCTCGAAAAGGTGAATGGGATGGCCGGGGACCAGCTGGTGACAGAAATCGTCCTGCGCATCGGGGAGTTTTCCGGCGAGCGGAAAGTGAACCCGCCCTCAGCGACCGTGGAAGAACACGCATCCAAGCCGAGCGCCGAATTACTGCGGGAATCCGCACTCCACACACAGGGCATCCAGGATCCGGCCCTCAGGGAACAGCTCGCGGCCGTCATGGCGCAGGCGTTGTCTGTGACCCCGCCGGACTCTTCGCGACGGACCCCTTAAACAACTGGCGCGAATAGACTGCGGTGGCCGCGCTGTCTTTGCCTTTGGGAACCGGTCCGATACGGCCTTCTTCTTCCTGCTCCTCCAGCTTGTAGAACCCTCGCACCGATCTTTCGAATCCGTCCCGCACCGCCGGGTCTTCGCCCGTCACATACTTGTGCAGCATGTCGGGCTCCGTCCACCCCTCGTCCGTAAAGACGTAAATCGCGATACGTTGGTAGCGCCCTTTCGGATCATCTCCGGTCGTCGGACGGATTTTCATGGGGCCGAAATTGCGTGTTTCTGCGCCCACCTTGCGGAAGCGTTCGATCAAGGTTTCGATTTCGGTATCGCTCGTCCAGGACGGGACGTGCACCGCGACGATATGGCCCTCTTGGGACCCGATGCTGTAGGGAGGAATGGACCGATCCGGCCGGCTGAGAAACATGCCGCCCCAGATCAACGCAAAGGAACTGAACAGGACGCCCAGCGCCAATTTGACGACCGTATCCAGCGGACGCTTAGCTGGACGTCCCGAGGAAGTCCCGGCGGGCGGCGGATTCTGATGGGTCATAACCATGGTGAGGGCCGCCTGAAACCGCCGCCGTTCACGGAGTCACTACTCGCCCTCTTCGGGCACCCCTTCTTCACGTTCGACCAGCCGCACCACGGCAACGACACGGTCCTCATCCCCATCCATATCGAGCAGGCGTACGCCTTGCGTGTTGCGTCCGATTTCACGGATGTCATCGACCTTGCAACGCAGGACCTTCCCTTGCGCGGCCATGACCATGATCTCATCTTCGCCGCGCACCTGGAGGAATCCGACCGCAGGGCCGTTCCGCTCTGTGGTCTTGACGCTGATGATGCCTTTCCCGCCACGCCCCTGCACACGATACTCATTGACGGGCGTGCGCTTCCCGTAGCCGCCTTCGGTCACCGTGAGAATCGCCGTCGTGGAGTCGGGGGTAATCGTCTCCATACCAATGACCTCATCACCCGTCTCCAGCGTAATCCCGCGCACCCCGTGAGCCGTGCGTCCCATGGCGCGCACATCCTCTTCCTTAAAACGGATAGTGATGCCCTGTTTCGTGCCCAACAGAATCTCGCGCTGACCGTCGGTGAGATCCACCCCGATCAATTTATCACCCGCATCGAGCGAGAGCGCAATGATGCCGCCCTGGCGCGGATTGCTGTAGGCAGACAGTTCCGTCTTCTTGATGACGCCCTGCTTGGTGCCCATGATGACAAACCGGTCGGCACGGTATTCTTTCACCGGCAGCGTGGCGGTGACCTTCTCGTCCTTGGAGAGGGCCAGCAGATTGACCAAGGCTTTGCCCTTGGCAGCCCGGCTCGCCTCGGGGATTTCGTGCACCTTGAGCCAGTAGACCTTGCCCGCGTCGGTAAAAAACAGCAGCGCGTCATGCGTGGAGGCCGTGAAGAGGGTTTCGACAAAATCCTCTTCCTTGATACCCATCGCAATCTTGCCTTTGCCGCCCCGCCGCTGCGCCCGATACAGCGTGACGGCGTTCCGCTTGATGTACCCGGCATGCGAAATCGTCACGACGACTTCTTCTTCGGCAATCAGGTCCTCGAGCGTCAGTTCCGCCTCTTCCTTGACGATCTTTGTGCGGCGTTCGTCCTGATACTTCTCTTTGATCTCCGACAGTTCATCTCGGATGATCTTGCGCACCAACGCTTCACTGCCGAGCACTGAACGGAGGTATTCAATCGTCTTCAGTACTTCGCGATACTCTTCCACCAGCTTGTCGCGCTCCAGTTGCGTGAGCCGCTGCAGCCGCATTTCGAGGATCGCGTTGGCTTGGATTTCAGACAACCGGAACTGCTGCATCAAGCCCGCGCGCGCCACGTCGGGCGATTGCGAGCGCCGGATCAACGCGATCACGGCATCGAGGTTGTCCAATGCGATCTTGAGCCCTTCGAGGATATGGGCGCGCTCTTCCGCCTTGCGCAAATCGTACGCCGTGCGTCGCACGACCACTTCGCGCCGGTGCTCGACAAAGGCCTCCAGAATCCGTTTGAGATTTAGCACCTCCGGCCGGTTGTTGACGAGCGCCAACATGTTGACGCCGAAGGTCGTCTGCAACTGACTGTGTTTGTACAGATTGTTCAAGACCACGAGCGGAATCTCGTTCCGCTTCAGTTCGATCACGACGCGAACCCCCTCGCGGTCGGACTCGTCCCGGATATCGGAAATGCCGGTCACGCGGTCTTCCTGCGCCAGATCGGCGATCTTCTCGATCAGCTTCGACTTGTTCACCTGGTACGGAATTTCGGTGATGATGAGCCGCTCGCGATCGGTACGTTCGTCGGTTTCGATGGCCACCTTGGCCCGCACCGTGAGCAGCCCGCGACCGGTCTCATAGGCATCCTTGATACCGGACGTGCCGTAAATGAATCCGGCGGTGGGGAAGTCGGGCCCGGGAATTTTTTTCATTAATTGCGCGATCGTGACCTCGGGGTTTTCCAACAGCATGAGCAACCCTTCGATGACTTCGCCCAAATTGTGCGTCGGAATGTTGGTCGCGTAACCGACGGCAATGCCGCCCGCGCCATTGACCAGCAGATTCGGCACCCGGGAGGGCAAGACCAGCGGCTCAACCCGCGACTCGTCGTAGTTGGGCCCGAAGTCGACCGTTTCCTTTTCGATATCCGCCAGCAACTCTTCAGCCAGTTTGGTCAGCCGGGCTTCGGTATACCGCATGGCTGCCGCCGCGTCGCCGTCCATCGAGCCGTAGTTGCCCTGGCCGTCCACCAGCATGTAGCGCATGTTGAAGTTCTGCGCCATGCGCACCAGGGTATCGTAAATCGCGGAATCGCCATGGGGATGGTAATTACCCATGATTTCGCCGACGATCTTCGCCGATTTGCGGTACGGCCGGTTGGCAGCCAGCCCCATCTCGTTCATGCCGTGCAAAATGCGACGGTGGACCGGTTTCAACCCGTCCCGCACGTCGGGCAGTGCACGCCCGACGATCACGCTCATCGCGTAATCAAGGTACGACGAGCGCATCTCGTCTTCGATCGCAATTTGGCCTAAGCGTTCATCTGGCGGCATTCCGACTCCTTAGAAAAGCTGATGGCATATAGCCGATGGCGGGGAGGGGGCGCGTACATTTCCTGGCTATACGCTATCAGCCATACGCTCCTATGAATTTTCTATACGTCCAAATTCCGGACTTCCAGCGCATGTTGCTGAATAAAGTTCCGCCGGGGTTCCACTTCATCACCCATCAGAATCGTGAAAATTTCATCCACGCCGGTCATGTCTTCGAGGTTCACTCGCAGCAGGGTCCGCTTCTCCGGATCCATGGTCGTTTCCCAGAGCTGGCCTGGATTCATTTCGCCGAGACCTTTATACCGTTGAATGTTCAAGCCTTGTTTGCCTTCTTCCAAGATGGCCTGTACCAACTCGGCTGCCCCGCTCTTGAGCGCCTCAACCTCCTTGATCCTGATCTTATAGGGAGGTTTCCCCAGCCCGATCGCCGAGGGAGCTTGTTTCTGCAATTCACGGAAGTCTGCCGATCCGACCAGCTCGTGCGTTACGTGCAACTCATAGGCAATTCCGCCAGTGGCCACCTTGCACACCAGTTTGCTGGATTGATGTTCTTCGTCTTCCAGAATGTCGATCGTCGGCTCCGCCTTCGGATAGACCAGGGCCAGCGTGGCTTTCACGTGGTCAACGACCGCGCGCAGCGACGCCGGATCCTTCAAGACTTCCCGCGTCAACGCCGGTTCATCGACGAACGCCCGCAGCATGTTGGCTTCATGATGCTTCTTGTTGACCTTGTGCAAGAGGCTTTCGAAGGCAATCAGCTTCTTGAGAATCGGCAACAGCCGGCGACCCGTGACGAACTCTCTCCCGTTCTCGAGAGAGACTTCCACCCCCTCAACGGCGAGATCCGCGAGATATTCGTTCATCGCCGGTTCGTCCTTGAGATACCGCTCGATCTTACCTTTCTTCACTTTAAACAGGGGCGGCTGGGCAATGTAAATGTATCCCCGTTCCAACAGCTCCGGCATCTGGCGGAAGAAGAAGGTCAGCAGCAGCGTGCGGATGTGACTCCCGTCCACGTCGGCGTCGGTCATCAGCACGATTTTGTGATACCGCGTGCGCGCGATGTCGAACGCGTCTTTGTCCACCTTGTCGGAATCTTCCTTTTTCCGGCCGATGCCCGTGCCAAGCGCCAAAATCAACGTGCGGATTTCGTCGCTGCTGAGCATCTTGTCGAAGCGAGCCTTTTCGACATTGAGGATCTTGCCCTTGAGCGGGAGGATAGCCTGGAACTTCCGGTCGCGGCCCTGTTTGGCCGATCCACCGGCGGAATCTCCCTCGACGATGAAGAGTTCGCTCAAGGCCGGATCTTTTTCGGAACAGTCGGCCAGCTTACCGGGCAAGGATCCGCCATCCAGAGCGCTCTTGCGCCGGATGAGATCTTTCGCTTTCCGCGCGGCCTCACGGGCACGCGCCGCATCGATGGCCTTGCCGATGATTTTGCGAGCGACGGGGGGATTCTCCTCGAAGTAGGTGCCGAGCGCGTCGTTGACGGCGGCCTCGACGATCCCCTTCACTTCGCTATTGCCGAGTTTCGCCTTGGTCTGTCCTTCGAATTGCGGGTTCCGCACCTTCACGCTCACAACCGCGGTCAACCCTTCCCGCACATCGTCGCCGCTCAACGATTCTGTATCCTTCTTCAGGAGGTCGTTGGCGTTGGCGTAACTATTGATCGTGCGCGTCAACGCGGCTTTGAACCCCACCAGATGCGTGCCGCCCTCCTTCGTGTTGATATTGTTCGCGAAGGAAAAGAGGTTTTCGGCGTAGCCGTCGTTGTACTGCAATGCAATTTCCAGAATGAGGTCCGCCCGTTCCGTCTGCACGTAAATCGGCTTATGCAGGGGAGTTTTGGCTTCGTTGAGGTGATCGACGAAAGAGACAATGCCGCCCTTGTAATGGAAGACCTGTTCCTTTTCCTTGCGATCGTCCTTGAGCGTGATCGACAAGCCTTTATTGAGAAAGGCGAGCTCGCGAAGCCGCTGGGCTAAGACGTCGAAGCTGAATTCCAGCGTTTCGAAGATCTGGCCGTCGGGCTTGAAGCGCACCTTGGTGCCACGGCGTTTGGTCTTGCCGGTCACGGCCAGCGACGCCTGGGGTTTTCCGCGTTCATAGCGCTGCTCGAACACCTGGCCGTCTTGCCAGATCTCCAACTCCAGCCACTCAGACAGGGCGTTCACGACCGAGATGCCGACACCGTGCAAACCGCCGGACACCGTATAGGCACCCTGTTCGAATTTGCCTCCGGCGTGCAGGACGGTGAGCGCCACTTCCGCGGCGGATTTCTTTTGCGTGGAGTGTATCCCGGTGGGGATACCGCGCCCGTTGTCGATGACCGTCACGCTGCCGTCGATATGGATCGTGACTTCGATCGCTTCCCCGAAGCCGGCCATATGTTCGTCGACGCTGTTGTCCACGACTTCGTAGACGAGATGATGCAACCCGTCGACGCCCGTGCTGCCGATATACATCGCAGGCCGTTTGCGAACGGCGTCGAGGCCTTCGAGCACTTTAATTTGATCCGCGCTGTAACTATCGGATTTGGGCTTGGCAGAATTGTCCTGCTGATCGTCCTTGGCCATTCAGCTCCTAGCAGGATACTGACCACGTCCGCCGGCAGCGTTCTCGCATCGCGGAGGCCCTCAACGTACCGCAAGGGTACGCCTCGGCCCTCCACTCGCTGCGGCCATGCCGGACGAGTGTGTTGAGTATCCTGAAACAGGTCATGTTTGATGCTAGATCTTGATCGGCATCACGACGCATTTGAATCCCGGGCTCTCGGCTTCCTGAATCAGGCAGGGGCTCAAGGCCGTGTCCATCTGCAACGACACCGATTCTCCGTCCATAACGCTCAGGGCGTCCAACAGGTATCGGGCGTTAAAGCCGGTATGAAGCGCTTCACCCTCGTACCGAGCCACCAATTCTTCTGTGGCCTCGCCATAATCCGGATTACTGGAGAACAAGGTCATGCCGCCAGGGGCGAACGACACCTTCACGGCGTTGGCCTTGTCCTTCGACAACACCGACACGCGGCGTAAGGCGCTTTCCAGCAAGCCTCGATTGACGACAATCCGCTTGCCGCTTTCTTTCGGCACCACCTGCTGGTAATTGGGATAGTTCCCTTCCATGAGGCGCGACGTCAGCAACAGGCCGCTCTTGCGAAAGATCATCAGGTTTTTTGTGAATCCGATCAGCGGTTCTTCGTCGCCTCCCTCTTCGAGCAGGCGCCGCATTTCCTGAGCCGCCTTCTTCGGGATGATCGCCTTGATATCCTGCGCCAGCGGCTTCGCGTTCGGGCTCCCGACTTCTCGCTCAGCCACGGCCAAGCGGTGACCGTCGGTGCCGACGAGGCGCAACAACGTGGTCTTCTTTTCGGTCGTCGTCAAACTGACAAGCAGGCCATTGAGGATGTAGCGGGCGTCGTTGTCACCGGCGGCAAACAGGGTCTTGCGGATCAACTCCAACAGGCCTGCCCCGGCCAGTGGCGTCAATCCTTCCCGTTCGATCGAGGGCAACGCGGGATAATCGCTGCTCGGGAGGCCGACGACTTTGAATTGGCTCTTGCCGAATTGGATGGTCGTCCAGTTGTTCTCGCCCGAGGTGAGCTCGATCTCGCCGCTCGGCAGTTCCTTGATGATCTCGTACAGCTTGCGCGCCGAAATGGTGACGCCTCCGGCTTCCAACACTGTGGCTTTGTACAATCCCCGCATCCCGATTTCGAGATCCGTCGCGACAATTTCCGCCCCGTCGTGTTTAGCCTCCAACAGGATGTTTGAGAGGATCGGCATGGTGTTGCGTTTCTCCACGACACCCTGCACGCGCTGCAGGCCCGTCAATAATTCCTCTCGTCCGATGCGTACCTTCATGGTCGGTCTCCTCAGAGGGCGCTCACGCCCTCAAGATCTGTTCTTTCAAGCCTTCCAGCGTCGTGTGCAGCGCGCTGTCGGCCTCTTTGGCTTTCGTGATCTGCCGGCAGGCGTGAATGATCGTGGTGTGATCCTTCCCCCCGAACTGGCGGCCGATCTCGGGAAATGACGCGTCGGTCAATTCACGGCAGAGATACATGGCGATCTGGCGGGGATGCACCAGCGTTTTACTCCGCCGGCGCGATTTCAGATCGGCAATTTTCACATGGTATTTGGATCCCACCGCTTCTTGGATGTCTTCGATGGACACAATTTTCTTTTTGTCACCGATGAGATCACGCAACACGTTCTTCGCCATCTCCAGCGTGATGGCCTGCCCCGTGAGCGAGGAATAGGCGCCGACCCGCACGAGCGACCCCTCCAACTCGCGGATGTTGTTCTTCATCGTGTTCGCCAGAAAATGGATCACGTCTTCCGGCAGGGCAATGCGTTCATCCTCGGACTTCTTCCGCAAAATGGCGATCCGGGTTTCGACGTCCGGCGGCTGCAGATCGGCGATGAGCCCCCATTCAAACCGCGACCGGAGCCGCTCTTCAATATCGGGCATGTCTTTCGGAAAGCGGTCACTGGACAGCACAATTTGTTTATGCGCTTCATACAACGTATTGAAGGTGTGAAAGAATTCTTCCTGCGTCCGCTCCTTACCCGCTAAAAACTGAATGTCGTCGATCATCAACATATCGACGTTGCGGTAGCGCTTCCGGAGGTCGATCATCTTGTCGTAGCGAATGGAGTTGATGACCTCGTTCGTAAACTGTTCCGTCGTCAAATAAGCGATCCGCAGATCACTGCGCTCAGCTAGATAGTTTCCAATCGCATTCAGCAGGTGGGTCTTCCCTAATCCCACCCCGCCATACAGAAATAACGGGTTGTAGGCTTTCGCCGGTTGCTCGGCCACGGCCATGCAGGCAGCGTGGGCAAACTGGTTGCCGGCCCCGACCACGAAACTCTTGAAGGTATATTTAGGATTGAGCTGGATGCCGCGCTTGGAGCGCGAGGCCATGAAGCCGCGTCCCGCCATATCCGGTGCCGACTGATCTGGTTGTGTCTGAGCGGGAGCCGGTTTCTGATTGACCACGAACGAGACGTCCATACGTCCGCCGCCCTGGGCCGCTGACACGGCTTCCGCTAGCAGATCGTGATAATGCTCCCCCAACCAGTCACCGAAAAACTTGTTCGGAACTGCGAGATAGGCGGTCGTCTCTTCAATCCGGTCCAGCACGACCGGAATGAACCAGGTTTCGTAGACCTGTTTCGGCACCTTCTCCTGAATGTACTCCAATGCGTCGTTCCACATCTGGTTCATCTTATAAATTCAATAGCTTACGAATGTTCACAGGCTTATACACAGGTGTGGATAAATACACAGGAGCACGCGATTCTATTGATGCGGCGCTGGCAATCTTTTCGGCGTTCCTGTGGACATCCATCCCTCGCTACCATCATCGCGATCCCTCGTGCACAGGCTTCCTCACGTTATCCCTGAAGGCCCCCTGCCTTATACACCATCTCATCAACATGGGCTAGGATCTTCCATCGCCAATACCCGCGCAGCGCTTCACCCTCATCAACAGAACACACAGGGCCTACTCCTACTCCGACGGCTCCGGATCTTCTCTTTATTACAGAAGATAGATAAGAGAAGAGCGCCCGGATCACAGCACAATGGTCGAATGATGCTCCGCAATCAAGGTGACCAACTCTCGATAGGAAATCTGTTTTCTGGAACCACCTTGAGCGGGTGTACCGGAGTCATGATGGAGGATATAGACAGGGCCAGGAAATGCCGGTGCCGTTGATCTGGCCGCTTCCAGCAGAACAAGAGAAACCCGATCAGCCAGTTGCGTATCGGTCGCCGATGGTAACAGCGACTCGGCTGGATCCGAAATCGGCTGGCGGAGGAGGTAGAGAGTCTTGTGCTCTGCCATCGAAACTCACCCTTCCTAAAATACGAGGACCCGGTCCGCTGCTTCCATGGCCTCCCGGGCCAAGTCTACGGTGCCGACAGTGACGGCAAACCCTTCCTGAATGTCAGGACGCGGTCCGGATGGGTAGACAAGAATAAATGGAATCTGGAGATGCTCGAAGGAAGGGAGATATTTTTCGAGGATCTCCAGATCAATAATATCGTCGGACTCTTCAGCTAAGAGATGAACCGCTGATCCCATCAGAATCACGGTGATCGGATTTTCTCCTGCAGCCAACCCCAAGGCAATGCGAAGGGCCTCGACCGGCACCGCGGATGTCAGAGGATCGACACGAATAATCAGCGCAATAGAAGCAGTCGCGGCCACAATTCAATCCTATGAACTTATTAAGTGAAGGCCAGAAATCGGTCACAGCCGTTCACGATATTCGACAACACGACTAACCCGCACAGTGAGATCCGGGGATCGAGCTGATCCGTCGAGACTCCATGTTGTTGGCACCCGTACGCACAGACGAACAACTTCATCCCCCGACCGACGAGTTCGGCATACCGGGGGTCACGAAGATTCTTGACCCCTTGGTCGATGCAATACAAATAGACGTCGGCACCCTGGGCCAATGCTTCAGACGAGAGAGCGGCCACCGTCTCCACGCTCGGGTGTGACGGCGGTGTGGATAACAGGAGACCAATCTTCAGCGCGCTCATAAAAAATGTGCCTGTGGAAAAACTTTAGTAGTGCTTAATAATCAATCACTTATATATTCAATCTTACAAGCGGAGCGTACGAATTTTGGGCGTGAAAGTCAACTAGAAAACGAGGGGGATTACTTGTTGAGAAGTCGGTTCCGGATTGCGGTGGCGAGATCCTGGATGGGAACATCTTCCTGCGATTTCGTCTGCATATTGCGGATCGTGGCGGTGCCTTTTTCGACTTCATCATCGCCCAACAGAATGGTATAGAGGGTGCCAAGGCGATCGGCTTGCCTGAGATGCGCCTTGAGGGAGGTGGAGCGAAAATCCATATCCGCCGGCACCCCGGCCCGGCGAAGCTCATCGAGTAGGACGAACCCGGCGTCCGCTGCCCGGGTTCCGAAGGCCGCCACATACACCCTCGGGTTGGAGGGTACAAGGAACGTCTCGGGCAACATCAAGGCAATCCGTTCAAGGCCGATGGCAAATCCCACGGCCGGCACCGCGGCTCCCCCCAGCTGTTCGACAAGACCGTCGTAGCGTCCGCCGGCCCCAACCGCGTTTTGCGCCCCCAAATGTGAGCAGGTGACCTCAAAGGCCGTGAGGCAATAATAATCGAGGCCTCGGACCAGGCGAGGGTTCATCTGAAACGGAATGCCAATCGACTGGAGGCCTGCCGTCACCCGTTCAAAATGGTCTCGTGCCGGCGGTGACAGGGAATCAGCCAGGCGGGGCGCCTCCTCTGTGGAGGAGCGGCATTCGGGTACCTTGCAGTCCAAGACCCGCAACGGATTCGCCTCGATCCGTCGCTGACAATTCCCGCAGAGACGGCTTTCCACACCCTTCAAAAACGCCACGAGCAGCGGTTTGTACCGGGCCCGATCCTCGCTGTACCCGAGGTTGTTAATTTCAAGGGTCAACCCCGGCAGCGTGAGGTCGGAAAGGAGCCTCCACAGAAGCGACAGGACCTCGACATCGGCCCGTGGATCCGACACCCCGAAGGATTCCACCCCGAACTGATGAAACTGCCGCAGCCGTCCGGCCTGTGGACGCTCGTGCCGGAACATCGGCCCGGCGTAACAATATTTCTGCGGCCTGGGATCGGCGGCGCGGTTGTGTTCGATGAACGCACGAACCGTCCCGGCTGTCCCTTCCGGGCGCAGGGTCAGGGACGAACCGTCCCGGTCCGCAAAGGTATACATTTCCTTTTCGACGATGTCCGTCGTTGCCCCGATACTTCGGGCAAATAACGTCGTGGTCTCGAAGATCGGGACGCGAATTTCCTGGAATCCGTAATTGAGCGCCCAGCGCCGTGCGGTATCCTCAATGAATCGCCAACGGGGGGACTCTTCCGGAAGCAGATCTTTAACGCCTTTGATGGCCTTAATCATGGCTCTAGTCGTGGATTCGCGGTCGTTCGAGCGGGACTATAACGGCGGGCTTGCGGGCAAGTCAACGCAGTGGCCGGCTCCATCCTCTGAAACGCGATGAGGAGCACGCACGATGTGATCATCGTGGGGGAGTTCATCCTTTACCAAGGCCATGGGGCACGAGCGACACCGATGTTGCACCCTCTTCGCCGCGGGCGTATAGTGCCTTCCCTGTAAAAAATGGCGTGGCGCGACCGCCGCGCCAGGATGTTCGCTTCAGAACCCGCTCTGTTTATACGTCAGCCTTATGACGACTTCAGCCCGCCGCGTGATCGCCTTGGCTCCGATGCCCCCGGAGAAGTCCGCCTATGCCCTGGCGCGCTACAGTCGGTCTCCGGACTCGATCGAAGACAGCATCAAGTGGGTGCACGGCCATTCCTCCGAGAAATTCTGGGAACAGTTTTACTTCGACTATGGGCATGGGTCGATCGCGGACCTCGGCCACGTCATTATCTGCTTCGAGCAGATTTCCGAACTCGCCGCCATCCGATTGGAAGACGAGCCGGTGTGGGACGGCCAGGCCAAGTCGAGCCGGTATCAGAACTTTGCCACCTCGAGCTGGTTCGTCCCTGGCACCATTCGCGGGCAGGAGATCGAGGCAAGTTATCTCGGCATTCTGCGCGGGCTCTCGACGGTGTATCGCGCCCTGCACGATCCCTTGAGCCAGTTCCTCACCGAGCGCGAGCCTCGACCGGACAGCATGACCCCCGCTGCCTATCAACGGGCCATCACCGCGCGCGCTTTCGACGTGACTCGCTATCTGCTGCCCTTGGCGGCCCAGACCAATGTGGGGCAGGTCGTCAGCATCCGGACGCTTGAAAAGCAGATCACCCGCCTGTTGTCGTCGCAGATACCGGAATTGCGCCAGATCGGGGAGGATTTGCAGGACGCCTGTCGCAAGCCGCCGGTCAATCTGTGGGGTGAGTTGTCGGGTCAGGCGTCTGGATTAGGTGAGCCGATGGCTCCCACCCTGGCGCGGTACGCGAAACCGAACGTGTACCAAGCCGAAGTGTACAGTGATCTGGCGCGCTACGCGAAGGAGGTGCTGAAGGGCACCGGGTTGGATCAACCATCCGCCTATGGAGCCGCGGAGCCGGTGGATTTGATCGAGCCCCACGACCCGCTGGACGAAGTGGTGACCACGCTACTCTATCGGGCCTCCCAAGCTCCGTATCGAAAGATTCTCGCCGTCGTGCAAGACTGGACCGAAAAACAAAAGCAGGGCACCTTGGAAGTCGCGTTTCTGAAACGCGGGCCGTACGATGAATTGATCAAGGAATTCCGCAGCGGGTATGCCTTCATCTTCGACGTCATGATGGATATCGGTGGCTGGCGCGACATGCATCGGCACCGTCGGTGCCAACAGGTGCAGCAGAATTTCACCACGGTGCATGGATTCGAAACACCGCCCATCCTCGCTGAAGCCGGGCTCGAACCCGAATATCGGGAAGCGATGGGGCATGTGAAATCGGATATCGAACGGCTGAAAAAATCCAGCCAGGAAGCCGCGCTCTATGCCATTCCGTTCGGGTTTTCCGTACGCTGCCTGTTCAAGATGGACTATGCCGAGGCGGAATACATCGCGAAGTTACGATCCGGCGTGAAGGGGCACTGGTCCTATCGCACCATCGCCTGGCTCATGAAGGAAAAAATCACCGCACGCTATCCGATCCTCGGTGCGCGCATGCAGGCGACCTCGCCGGATGTGCAGGATGCGTTGACGCGCTGACCGGCACAACGACCAGCTCATGAATCAGCCACTCCACCAGATCGAAACGGCCCTCCTTGCGGGCGACTGGGACCGGTTAGGATACGAAGCCGGAGCCTGCGTCCGTGCACTCGAAGCTGCCGGCGAGAAGGACCCGCGTCCCTATTTCGCCTTGAATGTCACGCACCTGATTCGCGCCGAGTATGCCGAGGCGTGGCGGGTGCATGCGCATGCGTTGCAGGAAACGGCGGATATCGAGCGGGTGGGGGAATGGGTGCAAGGCCTCCTGAAGCAGCATTCCGATAATCCGCACATGAACCTGGTGCAGGGCCTCTTCCTGGCGCAATCCGGCCAATCGGAACAATCGATGATCTTCTACAAAGAAGCCGCGCGCCTGGCGCCACAATCCGCCTATCCCCATTATTTTCTCGCCCAGATCCACGAGCGGGCCAACCATCTCGAAATGGCGATTAAGGAATATCGGGAAGCGGTGAAACTCGATCCGGCATTCGCCGCGGCCCGCACGAACTTGGGCGTCGCCTATCAGGAACAGGGCCGCCTCGAAATGGCCATTCCTCAATATCGTGAAGTGATCAAGCTCAATCCGAACGACGGTGTCGCCCATGCGAATCTGGGCTGCGCCCTGGCGGAACAGGGAAAGTTCGAACCGGCGCTCCAGGCCTACAAGGAGGCGCTACGCCTCAACCCAAACGATGCGGAAATTCACTTCGCGTTGGGCGGGGTTTACGAGACGAAAGGCCGCATGGATCTCGCTGTGAGAGAATATCGCGCGGCCACGGAAGCAAATCCGGAATTCGCCCCGGCTCACACCGCGCTTGGCTGGTTATTGATGGAGCAATCCCGCCCGACCGAGGCGATGGAGTCCTTCAATCGCGCCGTCAAAGCGAACCCCGAGGAAGCGCAAGCGCTCTACGGCATCGGTAGAATCTATGCCGCCAAGGGCAAGCGGGAAAGCGCCGCCGAAAACTTCTCCAAAGCCATCCGCTTCGAGAAAGATCCTGCCAAGAAAAATGCCATCATGAATGCGCTCCACGCCAGTGGTCAGACAGGGGACTAGGCGCGAAGCGCGAATGATGGATGCGGAATGATGAATTCTCAATGGCCAGAGTGGGAATAGAACTCACCGCATATTTCGATCATTCAACGTTCATCATTCAGAATTCAAATTCCTGTCAGTGCTCGCGCAACGCGCGGTCTCAGAAGGCCCTCGTTGGACGCGCGCAATGGAAGCACATCACCTGAGATTTTCTGATGAGCGGGGGAACCTGCTTCTGTATTCATGGCTCAGGAGATTGGGGTAGTGCGATCTGGCTAAATCGTCCATCAAGGGAAAACCAGTGGCACATTTGCACACAGAGATGTCCATCAAGCGGCCAATCTTGGATCTTGTCGATCGAGAATTCGGCTCGATCTTAGAATCACCTCAATCTCGCACAGGCTGCCCGCCACGCGAATTCAAATGGACCATATTCAACGTCCCATTCTGGGCCGATTTCGCATACAGGATCAAACGGGGTGGATGGCTCTTCATCGAGGATGACAGCAAGGGGACCTGTCTCAGCAACTTGTTGAAGTACGCGGCGTGGATCATCGAGACAAAACCGGAAATGCCTGTGTACCTCATACATATCATCTCACCGGGAGATCATGGATGGGTTAGACTCTGCTGTTGGGAAGGTCAAAGACTGAGTCGAGAAATTCTCAATTTTACGCACGTTGTTATCCCGACGCCTAATTGGCCTGAACAGAACCCGCAATGGCTCGATTCTCTGCGACAAGAGATCGAGAAGATAGGACTAGAGTTGACGAACAAGCATCAGAGCGTTGACTCGTCCACGTTGAACCCGCAGCGCTCACGCTAATCCTTGTGTCAAGGTGAGGGCACCAAAAATTTTCATCAACAAGGCTGCAAGGAAGTTCGGACGCCGAGGCATACCGTTTTCGGATGTCGAGGTGAACGTGCGACTAAGAGTGAATGCTGTGAAAAGTGTGGCCAGGCTCCATTGTGCTCAGGAGGTTCGGTCAGTGCGGCCACAACAAGCAAATACGCGAGAGATGCTTTCTGTCCGTACGTCTGATCTCAGATCCTAGTCCTCCTACGCCGCTGTGCCGATCAGGCTTTCGAGTGGAATGTGGAGTGTGCGATGGATTCGACGAATCATAGTCAGTGAGAGGCCGCGTTTTTTTGAAAGAATTTCAGAGACTCGGCCTCGCCCGCCGAGCAATGCCTCCAAATCCTTCCGGCTCATGCCTAATTGTTCCATCCGAAATCGAATCGCTTCAACGGGGTCAGGTGGACTGATTGTATAATGCTTGGCCTCGTAGGCTTCCACGAGGGTGGTGAGAATGTCCAACTCGTCTCCGGCCTTGGTGCCGGGCTTTGCATCCATCAGGTGTTCGATGCGAAGCAACGCACGCTCATGATCCCGCTTGGTTTTGATCGGAGAAATATTCATGGCTTCTGCACCTTGTCAGACGGTCTGTACATCGATCTGGTCATACTCTTGATGGGTGCCGACGAAACGGATATAGACAATCCGATAGGCGTAGTTAATCTTCACCACCAATCGGTACTGGTTCCCTGCAATGTTGAACACCGCACGGCTGCCTTGCAGCACACTCGCTGAGCGAAACTGGGCTTTAAGCTCAGGCGGGGTTGACCAATCTGCATGAACCACTTCCTGATGCCAGGCCTCTAACGGTCCTCTCGCGCGTGGGTGCCGATCCCAGAATGTGACAAGAGTCCGTTTCGCGATAATACGCAGGGCGCAGTCTACCATGATCCCAGTTTGGGAGCAATCCACGATGACGGAGCGGATGCCTACCAAAGCTGCTCAAAGCTTTCTCTGGCAAGGCTGCAAGAAGTCTGAACACGGAGGCGTGTTGATTCCGTACATCGAGGTGAACGGGTGACCGAGAACGAAGTTGGAGGGAACTTCCAGCAGCCGATTGCAACTTGCGGATGGCCCCTTTTAGGATGGTAATCCGCCTGACCTGATTCCAGAGGTTTTGAGTGCCCGCGCATTTGATCCAGCTTGACCCCTCGTGAGGTCTCGGCTAGTATCCATAATGGTGCCGTTACGGAACCATCACAGAGGAGATTGCCGTGGCAACCTTGACCATCAAAAATATTCCCGAACCCTTGGTCAAGCGCCTCAAGCAACAAGCTGCCGCGCATCGACGCAGTTTGAACTTTGAGGTCATTTCCTGCCTGGAACAGATGACTCACAGCGTCCCCATTGACGCAGATGCCTTACTGGCCAAGGCGCGGGCCGTTCGCCGCATCCCCAAAGGGATTCGACTCAACGATCGCCTGCTTCAGGATCTCAAAACGGCCGGTCGGCCATGATAGTGGCGGATACGAATCTGTTGATCTATCTCTATGTCCAAGGTCAGCGGACAGAAGAGAGTGAGGCCGTGCTCAGGCGGGACGCAGTGTGGACCGTGCCGTTGTTGTGGCGCTCAGAGTTTCGGAATGCCCTGGTCGGACTGATCCGGGCAGGCGCGCTTCAGTTGAATGATGCGCTCGCGATGAGCGAAGAAGCCGAACGGTGGCTGACAGGGCATGAATACAGCGTGCTTTCGGCACATGTGCTGACGCTGGCAGCTCGGTCCGGCTGTTCCGCTTACGATTGCGAATTCGTGGCTCTTGCTCAGGACTTGGAAGTGCCTCTGGTCACGAGTGATCGTCAGATTCTTAAGGCCTTTCCAACAATGGCCGTCTCTCCATCGGCTTTTACGACGTAACTCGGACGTTTCTTCGCGTAGGATCAGATCGATCGGCCAACGTCGTCGGTACAGCCGGATGGAGCCTGGGCGCCGGAATCAGTATCCTGCACGGCCATAACAAGATTTTTGAGGCGAAGCTCAAACGGAAGCGTTGCTTCACAGGAAGAATTCAGGATTGATTCTGGCGGCGTCGCAAGTCCAGCGACATTCCCTCTAGCGTGAATTTACCATCGTGGGTATATTCTGGACTCCCCGGTTGCTCAAACGGGTGGCCAGCAAGGCCGCAGGCGAGGAAAACACCGGAGGCGTACCCTTTGGGTACGGTGAGGATGTTTCGAGCCGAGAACGAAGTTGGTCGCCTGTTTCAGCAACCGGTTTAGAGTTCCCGAATCGCGCCTTGGAGGACGGTCATCTGGGTCATGGGGTCGCCGGAGGCTTGGAGTTCCCCGCGGATCTGTTCTTTGAGGTAGTTGGTGTAGCCGATTTTGTCGATGAGGAGGTCGAGAAAACGCTCGGAGGACAAGAGGCTTTGCGCCTTCAGTTCGTCGATGGTCTCGTCGCTCACCGGCACATAGCTCGTGCCGATGTGGAAAATGATGTTGTAGTGGCGATCCCGCCCGAGCCGTTCGAACCGTAATCCCTTCACGTGCCGTCCTTCCTCTTACAGGCCAACGGGGGCACATTGTAGACAATCACCGGTGAGAAGACAAGGTCGGTCTCGCCCTGTGCGGGCTCACCAGTCGCGGGTTCCCGGTCTTCCGGTCAGGGTTTGGCACTCTTCTTTCCGAAATATTCACGCCGGCTGACGGACACATCAGACACGAACATGACCCCTGAGTGGCGGTCGAACAGCGGCCGTAATCCGGCCAACACCGGCTCCACCTTTTCTTCTGGCACCACCGCCATGATCATCACCAGGCTTTCCTGCTCGCTGAACATGAAGTGCGCCTCGCGCACGCCGTGGTGGCCCTTACCAGAAATGTTGCCGATGATTGTGTACCCGGTCGCCTCCACCTTGTCCAGCAACTCGGTGACAAACGGCCGGTGTTCCCCGGACACAATGACACGAATTTCCTTCATGGGATGCAATGTGAGTGCGGCCATGTCTCGACTCCTTTGAAAGTGATCGTCGTGTGCGACATCGAGCGATTACCCAGCCTGTGTGGTCTCGCTCGGATGCTGAACCCTTCGCCATACGCCCGAGGGCATATAGCGGTACCAGGTGCCGTCTTCAGGATCCAACGCAGCCAGGTGGACCCACTCGTTGTGATAGAAATGCTGCAGGATCTCATGCCGTGCGATGAGTTTTTCGATCCGCGCGCGCGAGGCTTCCACCAGCGTCGTCAAGCGCATCGGCTCATGATACGGCAGCTCATCGTTCATGACGGTTTGCCAAGCCAGGCCGAGGCGGAGATCGCTCCAGGGGCCTGACATGACGCCGATGCGGCCGACGACGTTATGATAAATCTTGCTCCCGCTTCCATACACGTCGTTATCCACGGCTGAGAAATAATGCTCCATGTTGATCCACTGCGCCACTACTTGCGGAGCGGTGAGAAGCACTTCGAGCCAGCGATCCGTCGGGTCTTCGCGATAATCGTACGATTGTAGAAAGATGCGCCCGGACAGGTTCAGCCCCTTCGTCAGTTCCCGCCGGCCGATGATGAAGGCGGTATTGCCGGACAGGCCCCACTCGGGCCGCACCTGACTCCAGTCCGCGCTGCGTGCGGCCACATGGCCCGAGGCTTTGTCCAAGGGCAGGACAGCGCCGACGTCCGGAAATCTGGTACAGCGCTCCTGGCTGGTCAGCTGAGCCGCCTCCCGCAAATCGTCATACAGGCGAGCGACGTCCTTGCGGTGGGTCGGGGGCGCGTCTTCGAGATCGAACAGCTGCACCTCATCGGTCGTGGTATCGACTTGTCCCGCAAGGAAATGCGTATCCGGCGGAATGATGATGCCCCGTTTCGCCAACCGTTCGCGTACCGGAGCGCGGTTGGCCATCGCGGCCAACACACGGGCATTCGGTTTGCCCTCGTTCCCGCCGCAGGCGCCGCAGTCCAGCGCCGACTCAAACGGATTGTTTTCCGTCGTGCTGCCGTGGGCACAGAAGAGTACCAATCGAGCGAAATTTCGCACCAGGCCCATCATGCGCAAGGCCGTTTCGAGGGTCAGGACTTGCTCCTCCAGTGTGAAGCCGGTGCGAGTGATGCGTTCTTTCTGGCGCGAGGCCGCGCGTCGATTGATCCGGTAGTGCCGCCGCAGTTCATCCACAAACGTGGTCAGTTGCTCGCTGGACAGATCAACTGCACGGGCGGCCTCACTGAGAAACGGTTCCACCGGCGCATCCTCGTCCAAGGCCCGCCGTCGCAACGCCTCGACCAATTCCGCTTCGACTTGCGAACCATGCAGGCCAAGCCGGTCACGCAGGGCTTTCCAGATCAGGGCGCGTTGCTCGGAGACCACCATTTCTTCGGTTTCCGCCGGCGCCAGTTTGTCGACGGTTAAAATCGTGGCGATCGGCGGAACGAACAACCGGCGGATCCAGCTGGTCAGGCGTTTGTACATGGCTGGCAGGAAGGTCTTGCCCATCATGGGGAGGGCGTAAAACCAGCCGAGCGATTCGACCATCACATACGGCGTGACGACGTTTTCCTTCAAGTCGTGCAGGAGCGTGTGACCGGCATGGACCAGTTTTGCCCGCGACTGGTGTTTGGACACGTAGTGGTCCAAGTAGCTGCGTGGGATTTCGCGGACTTCGTTCTTCGCGCGCATGATCACCGGAAACTGCTCCGTGTCATGCTCCTTGCCCCAGGCGCGATATCGGATGAGGGCGGCGAAAAATCCTGCGAAGCCATAGGTCTCGTTGGCGCCCGTTGACTCCAGGTGCCGGCGGAACGGCTCGGATCGCACATCGATACAAAAGACCGATTGAGATTGGGGGCGGACCGGCGGTTGACCGTCGGGAGCAACCGGTTGTGGCTTGGTCGGCGCACGCCGAAGCAGGCCGAACAGATGATCCTGGTAGCCTGCTTCAAAGGCTGTGAGCCAGACCGGGCCATGGGCTGATTCGGGAAATGCGGCCATCCAATCCAGGAGTTGGCGAAGGGCGGTCGGGTGAGCGTCCATCAAGAGGGTCGGCACGATATCGAGTGCCTGGGCGAGCGTGAGCAGACGTCGAGCCATCGCCCGCTGCGTGGCTCGTTCCTGGCGCGGGCCGTATTCGATCTGATAGTGATGCGTGAGTTGGTCCCATTCGCGGCATAACGTCGCCTTGTTCTGGAGAGACCGCGATCGCGCATGCAGGCGTGCGACACGGTCGGCATAGGCGGCCGGCAGGCGGCCGGCGACCCATTCCTTGCGCATGAAGTATCCGGCCGACTGTTGGTCCATAAAGCGCAGCACCGCGCGATAGTTCCCCTCGATGCCCAATTCTTCCTGGCAGGCTTTCTCGACGAGCTCGCGGACATACCAGAGACGCACGGCGAGAAATTTGACCAAGCCGACAGGGTACGCCTGTTGCCAGGCATAGTCGTTTTCTTCGGCGCGCCATTTGATGAAGCCGGCCCAGCCTGGTAGAGCGGCGAGCTGGAGGGCCAGGTAGTCCTGTCGGAACTCTGCCGGGATGGCCAAGGCCTCAAGGCAATCCAAGACCGCGTCTTCCGGATGTTCGGGCAACGCGGCAATTTTTCGGCGACTCTCGGCAATCCCGCAGGTCGCACATTCATTGGCGGCCACCTGTTTCCAAGCCGCATACAGCCCCTGGCGCCGTCCCGGCATCGACCAGGTGGCATGACCTTCGTCGAGAAAGGCTTCGCACCATTTGATCAATTCGCCGTTGATCTGATCCACGATCCGGGTGCCCAACGTCCGATCGCACCAGTTCGACAAAGTCAGATCGCGCCCCAGAACGGCCACATCCTCGCGTACCGTGGCGGCCATCCGTTCCTGCACGGTCGGCACGGGAAAGGTGACGAGGCGTTCGGCCAAGAGGTCGACCTGTTCCTCGGTCGGTTCGCGCTCCATGAGCCGGTCGAGGGGTTCCTCGGCGGGTCGAGACAGCCCATGGGTCAGGCAAGCACGCATAACTTCCCGCTGTGAGATGCGGTAGGACCCGAGGTCGACTTCCTCCTCCTTCGCCAGGGATGCCAGCGCATCGTCGATGTGGCGAATCAGAATGCGGCCCGTTTTGACATATCGGCGATAGAGGTCGCCGGGAAGGTATCCATTGCCGCCGAGGAACTGCTGGCCACGGCGGACGGTTTCGGTAAACGGTAGATATTCGAGGCTATGCAGCGGATTATGGTGCACGAAGGTTCGCATGGGCCAGTACTGCGCGATGACTTCGCTGGCAAGCCGGATCATGCCCCGCAATTCCATGCGGCGCGGTTCGAGATCGGCCGGCTCGTCCATGCGAATCATCGGGTCCATGGCTCACCCTTCATGGCGACCGTGGCAGATGGAATGGGGCCGTGCGGCTCGAACACCCGGGACGGGGCCATGCCCAAGATCAGAAGCAACAGCAACACCAGCATGAGGGAAATCCATTCCGTCTGCCGCAAATCTTCATGCCGTACGTCGATGCGTGACCGTCCGAACACCACCTGCTGGATGAGATCGGTGTAGTACCAGGAGGCGGTAAGCCAGACGAGCATGATGATGGCGAACGGTCCGGACGGCGCAAACGTCGGGGTAAGTAGCATGCCGAGGAAACCTGAAAACACGCCGAACGGGGGCATGCCGAGGGCGGCAAGCCCAAGCAGCGCCAGGAGGGTGCTGAAACGAGGCATGGGATACGCGAGCCCGCCGAGGGCCCGAAAATCGATGTCCCCGTACCGCGCGCGGATGGCGTACCACGCCATCAGCAGTCCGCTGGTGGTGAGCCCTACGGCGGTGAGATAGACCAGGGCTTGGACCGGCGCGGTTCCCGTATCTGCCACGTACCACCAGAGCATGCAGAAGAACGCCGATGAGGCATATCCCAACCGAGGCAGCGGATGCGACTGAATCAAGGCCCGTAGTGAACCATACACGGCGCCGGCCAACGCCAGGAGAGCCACCGTCTGCAGTACGGTACCGGAGAGTGATGGAAGCAGCAGGTACAGGCTTTGGAATCCGACCGTGGGCAGGATAAAAGCCAGCCAAGCAGGAAGATTGCCCGGCAAGACGCTCAGCGTCGCCACGAATCCGCTGTGCGCGGGCAGCAGCGGCAGTAGCGTGGCGCAGGTGATCAGCGAAGCGATCGTAGAGGCCGGTGCCGGAAGCGTCAGGGCCATCAAGGCAGTGGCGATGCCCAGACCAAATGAGGACATCCCTCGCCAGATCGCCGGCGCGGAGCCTTGTTGATGTCGATACAGCAAGCCGCAGACGAGACCGAGGAGCAGCATGAGCAAGAGCTTCTGCGTGGTGGTGTGAGTCGTGAGGATACCCAGCGCCACGCCGAGCAGGATCAGCGTCATCATCCAGGCTGAACTGTTGTCCCGATGCAAGGGCTGGCCGAGCAGCGTGAGAAACGCCGTGGCCGGCAGCAGACATAACAACGATGGGGCGGCAGCCGCTTCACCCTGTGTCAGGGAAGTGCCGATGACGGTGAGCAGGCTGAGTCCGGTCGTGGTCAAGGCCACGGTCTTCATTCGCTGAAGGGAAGCCTTCATGAACAGGCCGAGGCCTGCGCCTAAAAAAGGAATGGCGAGGAGGAGCCAGGGTGTCATCCAGCTCTCGATCACGGCCGGACTCCGATCACGGATGCAGCAGCGCCGCGGGAGATGCGTAATCTGAGTGCCGTCACGAGAGCCGTTTCTCCAGACGATGCGCGACCTGCGTGACCACGCGGCCGATGTTGAGATAGAGCTGATCCAAGTAGAGCCGGTTCATGAACAGGACGTACAAGCGCACGAGAAAGGACTCGATCCAGCCGGGGATCGTGATGCTTCGTCCGTGGGCGTGGGCATACAGATACATCCAGCTCAGAATCGTCAACAACGTCGTGCCTATGACCAGACTGTCGAACAGCCGTCCGGGAAGCGCGGCGGCCCTGAAATAAGAGGCCACCTCTTCAGGGTTCGGATACAGAAAATGAGTGAAGCTCTCGACCGCAAACAGATAGGTGAAGACGACGATGACCAGCGTCACCAGCATGGCAGCCGAGACCTTCCAGGAAGCTACGGCGCGAATGCGCGTCAGCGAGAGGATTGCTTGAGAGGAAGTGACCCAGATGAAGAACAGGAAGATCACCGTCCCTTGTGATTCGAGCAGCGGGATCCGCAGCACGCCGTGAGTGACCAACAGAATGACCAGGGGCAGCAACAGGGTCGTGAAAAAGCCGGTCGACCAGGTCAGGTTGGAAAATTCACTTTCCTCCGTCTCGCGGTCGATCGGCGGAAATGAGGGTTCCTGGCGGGCCTTATGAATCACGTTGCCGCAGTTCAGGAACACCGTCCCTTTGAAGAGCCCATGTGCGATCAAATGAAAGACGGCCAGGGAAAATGCCCCGAGGCCGCATTCCATGATCATGTAGCCCATCTGTCCGATGGTGGAAAATCCCAGGGTCTTCTTAATGTCGTTCTGTGTCAACATCATGGTGGCGCCGAGGATCGCGGTGAGCATGCCGATGACGAAGACGACATGCAGCGTCGTCGGACTCAGTCCATAGAGAGGGGCGAGCCGGTTCAGCAGAAACCCTCCAGCGTTGATGATGCCTGCATGCAGCAGCGCGTGAATCGGAGTCGGGGCGTACAGTGATCGCGGTAGCCAGGTGTGGATGGGGAATTGCGCCGACTTGCCCATGGCGCCGCCAAAAATGAGTAGGGTCACCGCGGTGACGCCGTTCATCTCCCAGCCGAGCTCCGGCCAGATCGACAGGGTCACCGGCGTCTCGGCAGCGCGCGTGAACAGTGTCTGAAATTCAAACGTGCCGTAGAGCGAATAGGCCAGGACAATGCCCGCGAGGAAGGCGGCATCGCTCAGTCGCAACGTCGTAAAGGTATTGGACGCGCCGGACAGGGTCGCCGCATGTCCGTGATTGTGGGCCAGGAGAAACAGGAGCCAGGAAAGAATCTGCCAGAAGATGAAGAGCATCACCAGATTAGCGCTGGAGACCATGCAGAGCAGCACGCTGGTGGTGATGCCGAGCATGCCCAGATACCGGCGATACCCGCGATCCTGATACATGTAGCCCATCGAATAGCGATAGATGAGCGTGGTGACACCCGTGATGAGGACCATCATGACGGCGCTGAGCCGGTCGATATAAACGCCGATGGGGAAAGCCAGATTCGCGATAGCCGCCGGATCATACAACTGGAACATGATCGGCCTGTCCGAGGTCACCACGATCAAAATGATGAGCGAGCCGAGGAAGGACGCGGCGATCGGGAACAGGCCGGATCGGGCGTTCTGTTCCTGGTCCGCACGGTCGCCGGTCATCACGATGAAGGCCGTGAGTAACGGCAACAGTGGAACGAGGGCTAAGAAGGACATGGGAACCCCATGCTGGCCATGAAAAGAAAAAGGCCAGCCGAGGGTCCTTCACACAAGGAACCAACGACTGGCCTGCACTGTCCCCGGCCTTTCCCGCAAAGGAAACACCGGCAAGACCCTACTGCCTGTCTGAGTACATCAATGGAGTGGGTCCGGGCCGCGCACGCATCACGGCCTGTCGTCGGCACCACCGCAAAACTGAGTTAGATGTATCTGTGAACCCCACGCAATTGCAAGCGAAAAGTCCGCGCAAGGGGATCGAGTGCGTGCGCGCGTCATACTCGATCGAGGCTCGGTTTGCAGGATTGCGGCAGCGGTCTCCATGGGGGTGGAGTCCTGCGGCGGTGGTGACTATAATCCGGTCGTCCATGTCTGTATCACCAGGGAGCAAGACGACCGTGCCTGTGCCCAGCAAGGGAGAAAAAGAAGCCGCCGTTCGCACGGCGATCATCAAATTCGAACAGGAATTCCTCGGCCGCGGCCCCGACGAGGTCCGCGTGTTCATTGTGCGGGACATGCTCGTCGTGCGACTGAAGGGGGTGCTCACGCCGGCTGAGCGACAACTGGCCAAAACGGCCGAAGGCGTCGATATGGTCAAGCGGCTGCGCCAAAACCTGATCGCCCAAGGCCGCGAACGACTCTGTGAACAGGTGGCGGATCTCATCGGCGCCAAAATCACCGCGTTGTTTACCGACATCGATACGGTGGTCGGCGAGCGCATCTTCGTCTTCACCTTGGAATCCGATCTCGAAGCCAATTTTCGGTGAAATGAGGAAGGGTTGGGGTCAGACAACACATGACGCGGCACACACTGGAGACCCTCACGTTCGATAATCGCTATGCGCGCCTGCCCGAGGTGTTCTACGCCAAGGTGAATCCGACGCCGTTTCGCGCCGCGCCGTTTCTGATCAGCGCGAACCCCGCGGCGATGGAATTAATCGACCTCGACTCGCGTGAAGCGGCGCGACCGGAATTTGCCGGCGTCTTCGGCGGCAGCCTGCTGGTGCCGGGGATGGAGCCGCTGGCGATGTTGTATTCGGGCCATCAGTTCGGCGTCTACGTCCCTCAGCTTGGTGATGGGCGGGCCATTCTGTTGGGAGAAATCGTCAACGGGCGAGGAGAGCGTTGGGACCTGCACTTGAAAGGCGCGGGGATGACCCCCTTTTCTCGCGACGGGGACGGACGCTCAGTGCTTCGCTCGGCCATTCGTGAATATCTCTGCTGCGAAGCCATGCACGGGCTCGGCATCCCGACCACGCGCGCCTTGTGTCTCGTCGGCAGCGACGACAAGGTCTATCGCCAACAGGTCGAAACCGGCGCCACCATCGTCCGCATGGCGCCTTCGCATGTCCGGTTCGGTACCTTCGAAATTTTCTATTACCGCAAGCAGCATGAACACCTGCAGCGATTGGCTGATTACGTGATCGAGATGCATTTCCCCGATCTTGCGCTGGCCGCCGACAAATATGTTCGCTTTTTTGCTGCAGTGGTCGAGCGCACAGCGAAACTCATCGCGCAGTGGCAGGCGGTCGGCTGGTCCCACGGCGTCTTGAACACCGACAACATGTCGATCCTGGGACTGACGCTTGATTACGGCCCCTATGGCTTCATGGACGACTACGACCCGGGTTTCATCTGCAACCACTCTGACTACAATGGACGGTATGCGTTCAATCAACAGCCGTACATCGGCCTGTGGAACCTGAGCTGTCTTGCCCAAACCCTGTTGCCGCTCGCGCCTAAGGAAGAGTTGAAAGCGGTACTCGATAGGTATCAGGTGACGGTCGATCGGTATTATCGGGATCTCATGCGAAAGAAACTCGGCCTGCGGGAGGATCGGGGGGAAGATGAGGCGCTTCTCCAAGAATTGAAGTCGCTCATGGTCGGCAGCCGGGTGGACTACACGATTTTCTGGCGCGAGCTCGGCACCTTCTCATCCGACCCTGCGGCCAAGAACGAGCGGTTGCGGGAGCATTTCTTAAACCTGGATCGCTTCGACGCCTGGGCGGGGCAGTATCGCGAACGACTACGAAGCGAAGACAGTCGGGATGACGAGCGCCAAGCCGGCATGAATCGCGTCAACCCCAAGTATGTCCTCCGTAACTACCTCGCCCAAGGCGCCATCGAGAAGGCTCAGCAGAAAGACTATGCAGAGATCGATCGGTTGCTGAATCTGCTACGAGATCCGTATACAGACCATCCCGGCATGAATTCCTACGCAGCGGCGCCGCCGAATTGGGGCAAACATCTCAGTGTGAGCTGCTCGTCCTAACGATTCACCCTCCTCAGCTGTCCTCACAAATCGGTCCCACGGTATCCGATTGGATACGGCCCTGTATCCTCGCCGATACGACATGTTCTCATCCTACGGGGATACACCCTGCTGTTCCAGCCATCTACGTAGTTGGCACAGGAAATGCTGCCCTACGTAATGTCAATGAGGGCACCCTCAGCCTTGAGCCACTGAAGCAAAGGATTGCGCATGGCCTTCAAGGGAGACGATTCCACTCTATCTCTAGCCACAACGGTCACCCTCGCCCTGGCTGTAGCGGCCATGGTGTTCGTCAAGGAGCCGCTCAAGAGCTCCAGGCCCACGGGCAGCGGCATCGATCGAAATGGGGCGACCATCGAGCTCAAGGCCCCTGCCAGACTGTGGGAGGATCCATTCGCAGCGGTTCAGAAGGATCTTGAGGCCAGAAAACGAGACGGGCTCGTAGTCATTGGGAAGGGCAATGTGAGTCTTTCCGACGCGGGTCACTCTACGGCCAAGTCACTCACGGGAGAGGTCAGGATTCAATCGCGGACGAACGAGGACGAGGGCGATGGATTGGACGTCCTGAAGGAAATGATCCAGAAATCCACCGGACGAGGCGAACAGGTGACAGCGCTGATCGTGATGACCAGGGGGGGCGCCTATGTGGATGACAGTGAGTCGCGCATCCGCGATCGGTATGCCGTCGAAGCCGCGTTGGAAGTCGGATGTTTCAAAGCGGCGGAAGGGCAATTCTTGTCATACTTCATAGGGCAATTCGAATCGGGCCGGGGCCGCCGTGTCTTTGCCGTTCCCTATGAATGGTACCGGCGTAGCAAGATCGCCGCATGTCAACGGCCGAGCGTTGTTGAAGGCGAGGCACAGGATCAACAGGTACTCGTGCTGTGGGTGGCGGCCGATGAGTTTGGCCCATCGATCCTGCAACGCATCGGCGAGTTACTGTCGAAGGTTCAGGACAATAGTACCGTGACGGCAAAAATCATCGGTCCACGCAGTTCGTCAGAATTTCGGCAGATACTCAAAGAAATCGAAGAAAAGGGGCAACCCCGGCAGGAACGTGCCGGCGTAAAGGCGGCGTCTTTCTCCTGGGAAAATACTGGTGGCCGTATTGAGATCTATTCCCCCTGGGCCACGGCCATGCCCGGACTGCTCGCTTACAGGTTAAAGAGCCCCACGCAGAGCGGAGGTGTTGAATGTCGATCCTACCTGGCATGCAGCCGCATGTTTAACCGGTTGTTGTCCGATGCGGGCCTGGAACTTCGATACCACATCGACAGCGACGAGGCGCTCTTCGAATCTCTGTTTCACGAACTGAATCGCAGACAAGTGACGGTCGGCGAGGATTCGATCGTCCTGATCGGAGAATGGGATTCGTTCTATGCCCGGGCTCTTCCCCTCACGTTTAGTGCCGTGGCTTGTAAGTATATTGCCAACCGCAACATTGAGAAAGCCCACCCTCCATCGGACGACCTTACGAGGCAGTTGGTAGGGAAATGCGCAACGACGGAAGACGGCATCGATCAGATGAAGGCCGGAGTGGTTTTGCCTCAAGCCTTGCACATCAGGCAATACAGCTACTTGAGCGGACTGGACGGAGAAGTGCTTGAGGACCGAGCGAGCAAGCTCATGCCGAAGAAGGTGGACAAGGAGAAGGACGACGGCGGTAAGGAAAAACTCCGCGATATTGCCTCTTATGAAAAGCCTGAAGGGTCCTCGCAGCTTGATTATATTCGGAGACTCGTCGCACGCATCAAATCCGAAGAGCAGGACAAGAAGGTCAAGGCAATCGGAATTCTGGGGTCAGACATGTACGATGCGCTTCTCATTCTTCAGGCTGTGCGCGAGCAATTTCCCACCGTCCAGTTTTTCACGACCGATTTGGACGCGCGTTATTTTGATGAAAGTGAACGAAAGTGGGCTCGCAATGTCCTTGTCGTTTCGCACTTCGGCTTGCAGGTGGCGCCTGAACTTCAACAGAGCATCCCACCGTTTCGAACGAGTTATCAAACCTCTGCGTTCTTCGCCGTCTTGACCGCGATCGGCCATGTGGCTTCTCCCGCATTCCGGGAAGGCAAACCCTCTTCCTATACCTTGAAGCGCGGCCAGGGGAAAGACATTGACTATAGTGTCGTGATACTGCCGCGCCTGTTCGAAATCGGACGACGCGGAGCCGTTGACATAAGCGTGGACGCGGTTGCCGAGGGCCTGAGCAACATTCATCCGGCGCGAAGCGATGTGGACCTTCGCACCGGAAGAGTCAGCCTTCCGCCGAGAATTGAATCACTCTGGATCGTCGGGGTGGTCTTGGGGTGTTTGGCTCTTTGGGGGTACGGACGGTACTGGAATTGGCTCACCGTACGGAATGAGCCAGATAGCCGTGTGCAAGCTCTCCAGCGTGCAGTGCGGCTGGCCTGGGTGCCGCTGGTAGTGGTTGGGGCGGTGCTCCTATGGTGCCAGATCCGGCAGTTCAACTACGCCGCAGATGAGCCCTTTTCCTGGTTCGACGGGGTCAGCATCTGGCCCACGGAGGCGTTGCGATTATTCGCGACCCTCCTATCCATGTTCTTTTTATTCAAGGCTTGGGCGGACCTGGCCGCGAACACCACAGATCTCAGCGCGAAATTTTTCCCGCCGGGAGAGTCGATCGAGAGAGAGGCCGAGTGGCGGGGAAGTTTGAAAAAGTTCTGGGGCGACCTGGACTGGATGTTTCACGGCTCCAAGCGAGACCGGCCAGGTGAGGCGAGAACGCTCTGGACTCGTTACTGCCGAGCCCACACGTGCCCTCAACGGGCCGCCAGGGTCGTGCTCTGGCTGCTTCTGTATCTGCTGCTGATCCTTCCAGTGTGGAGGTTCATGAACGACGGCGAATGGCGGTTGTATGTCCCCTGCCGTGGAACATTCAGTTGCCGCGCCGACGCGATCCTGACGTCTCTCAGCGTGGTTTCGCTGATCATTCTGAATCTTGCCGTCCTGGACGCCGTGATTCTCTGCACCAAGTGGATCCAGGAAATGCCGTTAACCGTCGGGCTCAATCCCATGAAGCAGGTTCGTCTCATTGTCGAGCGGACGAGAATCGTCAATCGCCGGATCCTCTACCCCTTCTTGTCGTTATTTCTTCTCATCGCCGCACGGAGTCACTACTTCGACAATTGGGACTTCCCGCCTGTGCTGATTCTGGTCCTTACAGTCAACAGCCTGGTGGCTCTCGCCAGTGCCAGCATGTTATATCTGGCCGCCATGCAGGCCAAGCGGAGAATCCTTGAGCCTCTTCAAGAACATCTCGACCGTGCCTCTCCCTCGGCTGACCAACTGGCCTCCACGGCCAATGTCGGCTCGTCGAATGAAGCGCTCCGCCAGATCATCGGTGAGATCGATGCCGTGCAGCAGGGGGCCTTTGTGCCCTTCTACCAGCAGCCGGTGGTTCAGGCCACCCTTGTCGCCGTCCTCGCCTTCCTGCAATACTGGTATCTGGGTCAGTAGTCTGACCATCTCCCCCGCCGTGGACGCGATCGGACGATTCCCTCTACAATCACGCGTTGATGTTGGAGAAATGATTCCATGCGGCTTGAAAAACTGGGCGGTCTCACGGTTCGCCTGACCGGCGGCACCGATGGTAAGGGCGGTGGCAACGGTCCATGGGTGTTGCTGCTCCATGGATTCGGCGCGTTGGGCGATGACCTGGTCCCGCTCAGCGAATACGTAGACGCGCCTGCAGGCACCAGGTTTCTCTTTCCCGAAGCGCCGATCCAGATTCCCATGGGGTTCGGTGATTCGCGCGCCTGGTGGATGATCGATATGGCCCGCATCCAGGCCGATCGGGCGGCAGGCAAGGTCCGCGACATGTCCGGCGAAATCCCCCGCGGGCTCCCGGAAGCGCGTGAGCGAGTGAAGGCCTTGCTGGAGGATGTGCACAAGAAACTGGGGGCTGATCCTGCCCGGACCTTGCTGGGAGGGTTTTCACAAGGCGCGATGTTGTCCTGCGATGCATTGCTCCATAGCACGCAGCCCTACGCCGGGCTCATTCAACTGTCGAGTACGCTGGTGGCCAAGCAGGAATGGGCGCCGCTGCTGGCGAAACGGAAGGGTCTGCCGCTCTATCAGAGTCATGGCACGCAGGATCCGATTCTTCCGTTCACCATGGCCGAGCGATTGCGGGATGAATTCCATCAGGCGGGCCTGGTCGTTGATTGGCAGCCGTTTCGGGGAGGGCATGAAATTCCCGAGCCGGTCTTACGCAAGCTGGGCAGCTTTCTTGTGAAGACGGTACGGTAGACGCATGATGAAGGCCTTTACGCTGAACGCTGCCGACGGCGCAGTCCTTCGTGGTGATCGCCACATCGGCACCGACCGCCAAATTCTCTTTATCACCGGATTTCTCTCCAAGCGCTGGGGCAATAAGAGCAAGGCACTGGCGCAATGGTGCCAGGACCGGGGCTGGGGTTTTGGTTGCTTCGATTTTCGCGGGTGGGGAGATTCGGAAGGACAATGGGGCGACTATCGATTGCTGCATTGGCTGGAAGATGCGGAAGCCGTGACGAATCTGCTGGCGGATGGTCCGCCGGTAACCATTGTCGGAAACTCCCTTGGAGGCTGGTTGGCCTGGCTCGTCGCGCAGGAGCAGCCAGTCGTCGAAGAGCTCATTCTGATCGCGCCGGCCTTTAACATGATGGACCTGAGGGCGGCGCAAATCTCCGCTGAGAGGCGCGAACAGTGGCAATCAGCCGGTGCCATGCCCTGGGATGATGAACCTTTGCACAAAGAGGCGCCGATTCCCTGGCATTGGGTCGAAGACAGCCAGGCGTTGTGGCGTCGTCGCTTCACCATGCCGCGTTGCGTCAAAACGACCATTCTGCACGGCCTGCAGGATACGGTGATCAAGCCGGAAGGCAGTTGGACGTTCGTGCAGCATGTGCTGTCGCAAGATCCGGAGTTCCCCATCGAATTGTTGCTGAAAACTGGCGATCATCGGCTGAGTAGTCCGGAGCATTTGGAAACGTTCCGGCGGCTCGTGGTGAAGGAGTAACCATGCTGGTCTTAATCCATAAAGAATGCGGCGGCCCGGCGTTGGAGGAATTTCCTGTCGGGGAAGTGTGCGCGGTTCCGGTCGATCGATTTCCGTTTTCCTGCTTCAGCTGTCTGGAGGAAATCATCGATGAATCGGAAGTGCGGCTCGCAGAGGATTTGGGCATCTGAATGACCGAAGGCTTCTTTGCTGACTCCTATGGTAAGGAAGAAAGGGTCGTTCCATTCTCCCGTCTGCTCGGCTTTGCTGAAAAGGTGAGAGCTGAACTGTCAGACCGGGAACTTTTTGCTACACTTTGGGGTGAGAATGTGAACTGAGTGTTGGCACCGGAGGTATAAGCAGATTCGACTGCACCGTGGCCTTGGAACTAACCATCTGAACCGAACAATACTTATACGACGTGCCTCGACTCACATTGAGGCTGATACAACAACTTGAGGTAGGTTAGTAGTGGCGTAGTGGATGCTATTCAAAATTACTTGATTCAATAAGTGAAGACCTACTCTTCTCGACACACGAATCCTCTATCCGCACGGTAACATTTGCCTGGCAATGGCGCATCTGTGCCTACTTTTCCTTCTTGGTTTTGCACCTTACGTTTCTTCGTTTGATCGGGCACTTTCTCGACAGCGGTTATGATATTTCCTCCTGAGGCTGGACTTTGATTCGCTTCTTCAGGGCAATTGGGGGAGACGTTGTACAGCAGGGGGTCCGTTTTCCACATGGCACCCGTTGCACCCCAATCAATGACCAACATTGAGATGAGGCCCCAATCTATGAGGATTCCTAGTAGGGACACTGAATCGAAACTCGTCTGGGTTTGAGCTATGCCGTCAGCACACCCCTTTTTTCTGGCGAAGATAGTATGGGTGGTGTTTCGCTTAACAGTGATCGCTCCAGAGCCTTTTCCTAGATACATACTGTCTATATAGAGCTTCGCTTCGGGATCTCCACTGACAACTGTGACTTGATCGTTGGTGCCATGAAACATGGCGGCGCAACCAGTGAGTTGAATTACTAAAAGAATAACCAGCATCTTTGTTAGGGGGCGCATGGCGTTCATCTGCTCTCCTTGCTCCATCATCGTTCTGTGGGTGCCCTTCAATAGACCTGAAACTTGGCCGATTCCCACCAAACGAAGTGTATCTAAAAACAACATAACGTCAAATTGTGATCAAGGAGTGTGGCGGGGCAAATATGTGATGCGGCTGAAAGGTGAACTGAAATGGGCAAAGGTGATTTTGCGAAAATGCAATGGTCCGAAATTGGAAGCACCCGGCGCCTCTGAAAACGCCGAGGGGTTGGAGTCAGAGACAGCTTACAGAGAGGCTTCTCAGTATGGCTAAAACGGTCGTCCAGTAAGGTCACGGCGAGCGAAGAGGCGAATGCGAATCATACTCTCCGCCGTACATTGAGTTTCGGAGCGATGCGAGAACGAATCCGGCGACCTGTTTCAACATCCTGCCAGGCATCTGGGAGCGCCGGAAGATCGTCGAGACAGGTTCTTGCCTCAGCGCCGCTTCAGTGGAAATCCACGGCACATCCAGGGTAAGGTGTCCGGCAGCTCATTGCACAGAAAAGAGGCATCGTTGTCATCATCACAGCAACATAATAGCGGGCCGGATTCCGACGGGCCGGAAGTCCCCGAACCGTCCCATGCCGAACGGACGAAGACCCTGGTCTATCTCCAGCAGACGGGCGGGCTTTCGACCATCTCGCGGAAACAACCAGGCTGGCCCTTCGGGTCCGTCATGCCCTATGGCCTCGACGACCAGGGGCAGCCGAGTTTTCTCATCAGCACCATGGCGATGCACACGCAAAACCTACTGGGCGATCCGCGGGCCAGCCTGCTCGTTACCCCGCCGGAGAGTCAGCGGGATCCGCTGGGTGCGGCAAGAGTGACCTTGATGGGAGCGGTCACGAAGGTGCCCAAGGACCAAGTTGCTCCCGTGCGCGAGCGCTATCTCACACGTCATGCGAACGCGTCGTACTGGGTGGACTTCGACGACTTCGCTTTTTTTCGTATGGCGCTGGCGGACATTTATTTTGTCGGCGGGTTCGGATCGATGGGATGGGTGGCACCAGCCGATTACATGGCGGCGTCTGTCGATCCACTAGCAGAGACCGCTGCGGACCTCATTCGCGAGATGAATACGGCGCAACAGGAGACGCTTCTGCTGTTGGCACGAGAATGCGGCCAGCTGGATGCCGAGCAGGCGAGCATCACGACGATGGATCGGTTGGGATTTCATCTGCGGGTACAAACACCTGACCGGATGCAAGGCGGACGATTTGCCTTCTCGGCCCCTGTTCGCAATGCTGGAGAAGCTCGCGCCGGGCTTGCCGATCTGGCCGCGAAGGCAAGGGCAGGAACTCCGGTGCTGCACTCCCTGTAATTACCAGCGAGTGCGAATCGGGTATTGGGTCATCAAGGGGTCGGGCGTGAGTAGCAGGCAATCATGTTCTATCGCTTGGCAGATCAGCATGCGATCAAAGGGGTCTCGATGTAACTTGGGAAGCTTGTGCAGATGCAACACCGCGCGTTCATGAAGTGAAAGCATCGCAATCCCATGTCGCTCCCGTTGCTCCACCAGAAATCGATCGATCGGGTTTGGCAACGACAATCGTCCTAGCCCCTGTTTCACGGACAGCTCCCATACCGACACGACGCTCAGTAGGATCTCGTTGTCCGGGTCGGTAAAAAGTTCACGGGCCGTTGGCGATAGTTCTTTGGCATCCGAGATAATCCACAGAAAGGTACAGCTATCGAGCAGGCACTTCACTCGTGCGTTCCCTCAAACGCCTGCAGGAGTGCGTCCGGCAGCGGTTCGAAGAAACTGCGCGGGATGGTAAAGCGCCCTTTCGCTAGCCCGATAGGCCGAGCATGGGTGAGAGGTTCTGGCAGCGCCGTGATTTCGGCAATGGGGTGATTGCGTTTGCACAACAGAATCCGCTCCCCCGCCTTAAGCTTGGCCAAATATTTGGAGAGATGTGTCTTGGCCTCATGCACATTGAGCTTAATCATGGTCAAAGACTAAACTAACTTCTGAATCATGTCAAGAAACTTTCATCCAGTGAAGAACCGCAACCATGTGAAGTCTTGAAGCTCTTCATGTTTTAACAGCATGACCCCAGCCGTTGCCGTTGACCGAGCGAGACGCTACCGTCCATCACTGCCTCTGAGAATTTCTTGACGCAACGTTTCCGAATGCGGATTCTTCACCTCGCGGCGGATGACGATATCAGTCGGGCTGACGGGCTTACCGTAGTAGGCTCGGCTCCACTCATCCCGGCTGATCAAGGCCGCTCCTTCCAACGACACTCCCGCAAACAGGCCCTTGGCCCGCACGAACGACAACAGGTCTGCACTGAGGTTGGGCGTTGTCGCACCGGAGACACCTGCGCCGACCGGTCCAACAGCGACCGATCCATCCGCCCCGAGTTTGAAATTACCCAGCAGCAGTGAATCCACTCCGCGTTGCGTCAGGACCAGCAACACGACTTCCGACATCTGCGCGCCGAACTGAAAGCCGAAGCTGGCCGCTCCCATCGTGAAAAAGGCCGGCTCGCTCCATTCGCCGGTCTTTTCATCCTTGGCAACGAAGACGCCACTGCCGCCGGCTGCGCCATAGATCAAGGCGCCCTTCATATATTGCGGCACGATGAAAAGACCCTTGGCCTCTTGGATGTGGTCGCGAAACCAGGTCATGTTGGAATCGGCGAGAAAGTTCGAAAGGGTCATGCGCGACTGGTCCACCAGGTCGCGCTGCTCTCGATCATCCGCAAGGACGGATGTGACACCCATCCAGGCGAGCAGCGGCAGAAGCAGGGCCAGAATGAGGCGGCAGGATCTTCGCTGAATCCGTGCGTTTGGCATCACGAGCAGGACACCCTCGCGCGGTTGTGAATAACGCCGCGCTTTGTTATGGTCATCGATTACACGATCGAACAGACGGTTCACACTCTACTGAGGATGGCTATGGCGACGAACGATAAGCAAGTGATTTTTTCACTGGTCGGGGTGGGCAAGGTCTATCCGCCCAAGAAACAAGTCCTCCGCGATATCTACCTGGGTTTTTATTACGGTGCCAAGATCGGTGTGCTGGGATTGAACGGGTCCGGCAAAAGCTCGCTGCTGAAAATCATCGCCGGGACCGATCCCAACTATGTCGGCGAGATCACCCGCTCGAAGGGCTACAGCGTCGGCTTACTTGAACAGGAGCCGCAGCTCGACCCGAACAAGACCGTCAAGGAAGTCGTGGAAGAAGGCAAAAAAGAACTGGTCGCCTTGCTGCACGAATACGAAGCGGTCAGCAACAGCATGGGCGACGCGAGCCCGGATGAGATGGAAAAACTCATCGACAAGCAGGCGCAATTGCAAGAGAAGATCGAGGCGGCGAATGGCTGGGAACTCGAAAGCGAGTTGGAGATCGCCATGGATGCGTTGCGGTGTCCGCCTGCCGATCAAAAAGTGAGCGTCCTCTCAGGGGGCGAAAAACGCCGCGTGGCCCTCTGCCGCCTCATGATTCAAGAGCCGGACATTCTGCTGCTCGACGAGCCGACCAACCATCTCGATGCCGAATCGGTGCAATGGTTGGAACAACATCTTCAGCAGTACAAAGGCACCGTCATTGCCGTCACCCACGACCGGTACTTTCTCGACAACGTCGCGGGCTGGATTCTGGAACTGGATCGCGGGCACGGCATTCCGTTTCAGGGCAACTACACCTCCTGGCTGGAGCAGAAACAGGATCGGCTGGAGAAGGAAGAGAAGGCCGAATCGAAACGCAAGAAGACGCTGGAGCACGAGTTGGAATGGATCCGGATGTCACCGAAGGCTCGGCAATCGAAGGGCAAGGCGCGCCTCAACCGGTATGAGGAACTGGTCAATCAAAAGCAGGATCAGCTGGCGGCCGACCTGGAGATCTATATTCCACCGGGACCGCGCCTGGGCGACGTCGTTGTGGAGGCCAAGGGGATCAGTAAGGCGTTCGGCGACAATGTGTTGTATGAAAATGTGGAATTCAGCCTGCCGAAAGGCGGCATCGTGGGAGTGGTGGGTCCCAACGGGGCGGGCAAGACGACCATGTTCCGCATGATCATCGGCAAGGAGAAGCCGGATACGGGCACCATTCGCATCGGTGAAACGGTCAAGTTAGGGTATGTGGACCAGGACCGATCCCTTGACCCCAACAAAACCGTCTACGAAATCATCTCCGACGGGCAGGACACAATCATGCTGGGTAAGGCCGAGGTCAATGCCCGCGGCTACTGCGCGCGCTTCAATTTCGCCGGAACCGACCAGCAGAAAAAAGTGAAAGACCTGTCGGGTGGAGAACGCAATCGTGTGCACCTGGCTCGGATGCTGAAAGAAGGCGCGAACCTGATCATCCTCGACGAGCCGACCAACGACCTCGACGTCAACACGCTTCGTGCTTTGGAGGAAGGGTTGGAAGGGTTTGCCGGCTGCGCCGTCATCAGCAGCCACGACCGCTGGTTCCTGGACCGCGTCGCCACGCACATCATGGCCTTCGAAGGCGATAGCAAAGTCGTCTGGTACGAGGGCAACTACAGCGAATACGAAGCGGATCGGAAGCGACGGCTCGGCAAAGAAGCCGATCAGCCGCACCGGATTCGGTATCGTAAGCTGACCAGGAATTAGCAGGCTGTTGAAAAGGGCTTCCAGCAGCGTTCTCAGTCGCACGCCTCCCTGCGACGTACCCGGAAGGTACGCCTCAGTCGGCGTGCTTCCTGCGGCCTTGCTGGAAAACTCTTTTGAACAGCCTGCAATGGTTCTTAGCTTCTCACTATTCTTGCCTCTTGCCGGAGAAGCATCCGTTTTTCAGACTCAGCCGTATATTCACGCATGAGTATGGTACCGGGACGTTTCCTCGGCTGTTGCCTCGCGATGTTGCTGCTGACCTCGGTCTCGTGCGCGACGGCCGATCCTCCTCGGGCTCTCCCTCCTCACTCTTCTGCTACAGCGACCAGGGCGACCCTCCAGTTAGGCCAAAAAGAATTGGCGGATGGCCGGTTCGTCGGACTGGCATTTTCCGGCGGAGGCAGCCGCGCGGCTGTCTTCGGGGCCGCCGTCATGAAGGAACTTGACCGGATCGGTCTGTTGTCACAGGTCGATGTGCTGTCGGCCGTCTCCGGTGGCGCGCTGCCTGCGGCATCCTATGCGTTGGAAGGGTACCGGGACTTCCGTTTTCAACAAGGGTTCGTCGAGCAGATCGGCCGCGATATTCAAGGCGCGGTCGCGGGGCCGTGGTATGCGGCTCCACACAATCTGATCCGGTATGCCTTTCGAGACACCGTACCAGCCGAACCGGTCATCCGCGCCCTGGACGAACAACTGTTTCACGGCGCCACCTTCGCTGACCTCAATCCCTCGCGACCCATCTTATTGATGAACGCCACAGATGCCCTGACCGGTGATCCCCTGGTCATTGCCGAGGAACGGTTTGCGTCGCTGGGTATTCCCTTGGCGCCGTTCAGTATGGCCAGGGCCGTCTACATGTCGGCGGCCTACCCCGGCGTGCTGGAACCCTTCAGGCTGACAGATAGCCGTGCGGGCACGAACGGCGCGCTTGCCAATCCGGTGCTGGCCTATGATGGAGGCGCGGCTGACAATCTGGGGATTCGGACGCTTATGCACGTGGTCGAGGGCGCCTTAATCAACCGTTCCATGACGGATCTGTTTCCGCAGGGCTGCCTGATCGTCTCCATCGATGCGACGGGTCGCCAGAGGAATGAGACACACACGCCACTCTCTGCCGCTGCGGCCCTGCTGCGGGGCCATCGCCGGAATGTCTTGGAGCTATCCGGAATTCCTGCCTCCCTGCAGGATGTGTCACAGTTCGGCACCTTCCGGGTGGGGCAAGACGCGGTCGGAGGAACCTGTCGATTCTGGCATGTCGCACTGCGCCAATTGCCGGATACGGATCCCTTGGGCGAGCACGTCACGCATATCAAAACGAACCTGGGCTTATCGGCCGAAGACCAGGCTGCGTTGATTACAGCGGCAGGCCGACTCGTAGCGAAGGGCCGCGAAGAGATGAACGGAATGGCCGGGTGGGCGGGTTTCCTGGACACGAAGCCGGCGCTGTTCTCGCATCCATGACCAAGCCGACCGACAGGCATCGCATCTTTGTCACCGGCGGCACGGGCTACCTCGGGGCGCGGCTTATCCCGTTGCTCCTTGAACGAGGGCATGACGTGACGGCGTTGGTTCGCGACACTTCTGTGAAGAAGGTTTCAGCTGGTTGCCGGATTGTGGTTGGTGATCCCTTAAAGACCGAGACGTTCGCGGAATCTGTGCGGGGACACGATACACTCATCCAGTTGGTGGGTGTGCCCAAGCCATCACCATGGAAGGGGGCGCAGTTTCGTGCGATCGATGGGCCCTCAGCCATGGCGGCGATTCGAGCCGCCGCCGCGACTGGTGTGGATCACTTCGTCTACGTCAGTGTCGCCCATCCCGCGCCAATTATGCGTGACTACATCGCTGTGCGTTGTGACGGGGAAGAGGCCATCAGGCGAGCCGGATTGGTCGCCACCATCCTCAGGCCGTGGTACATTCTCGGCCCCGGGCATTGGTGGCCACTGGCGCTGGTGCCGGTCTATCGTCTGATGGAACGAGTGTCCGCAACGAGAGAGGCCGCTATGCGCTTGGGATTGATCACGATTCGAGACATGCTCGCGGCCCTGCTGTGGTCTATCGAGCACCCTCCCGTGAAGACTAGGATCATCGACGTGCCGGAGATCCGGCGTCTGGGGCTGAGCGAAGCATGAAGCCTATCGCGCTTATCACCGGTGCTTCCGGCCTGATCGGTGGCTATCTCGTCAGGAGCGCGTCGCGCTGGGTGCCTGACTGGGATGTGCGTGCCGTGACCAGGAACGAGGTCGATCTCACCGATCGCGCACGGGTACAACGGCTCTGGGATCGTCACCGGCCGGACCTCGTCATCCACTGCGCGGCGTTGAGCCGCACCGGTCTGTGTGAGCAGGATCCCGCGCAGGCTAGGCTGATCAATGTCGAGGCAACCCGGCTCCTGGCCGGCCTCGCACGAGACGTGCCGTTCATCTTCCTTTCCACCGACCAAGTGTTTGATGGCGCGAAGGGGCAGTATGTCGAAACCGATGCCATTCATCCGCTCAACGTCTATGGGCACACGAAGGCCGAGGCGGAGCAGGTCGTTTTCGAGAATCCGGCCCATGCCGTCGTGCGTATCGCATTGACAGCGGGCACGTCACCGACGCGCGACCGGAGTTTCGTCGAAGATATGGTGCGGTCGGCGGCGAAGGGGGCGAAGCTCACATTGTTTACAGACGAGTTTCGCTGTCCGATGCCGGCTGGTGCTTTGGTGCGGGCGCTCTGGGAGTTCGGCGTACAGCGCCGCCCGGGCCTGTATCACCTGGGGGGCCATGAACGGCTCTCTCGCTGGGAGATCGGGGAGCTGGTGGCGGCGCGATTCCCGGAATTACGGTCGTCGATCCGGCCTGGTTCGGTTGCCGACTATCATGGCCCGCCGCGTCCGCCGGATCTCTCCATGCGCAGTGAGAAGATCCAGGCACTCCTGTCGTTCCCCCTGCCGGGATTTCGCCAATGGCTGACGGAGAATCCGTCGGAGAGCGGCGATCTTTGGGATTATCCCGCTGCTCGGTAGACTCTTGCGAATCAGTGCGGCAGCGAACGAACGTAGGCCAGCACGCTCTTGATGTCGCGCTCGGAGAGAAGCCCTTTCCACGACGGCATGTTCGGTTTGCCTTCGTGAATGGTGGCGAGCAACGCCCTGTCTGATTGCTTCCTGGTCGCGGGCGCGGTCAGATTGGCCGGGTCCGGTCCGAGTAGTTTGTACCCATCCCCTTTTCCTTCCGGACCATGGCACCCGGCGCAGTGTCTGGCGAACAGCCGTTTCCCTTTTGCAAGAGGATCGGTCTTCCGCGTCGCGTCACTACTCGCATCCGACTGATTCAGGACTGCGCCGGCAAGTGTCAGGACGACCACCAGTGTCGTGACGAATATTCTGGTCATGTTGGTTCCTTCGGTCAGCGGGGCCACATCTGCATAGTCGGCCATCATACGCGTGTGGCGAGGGCAATGCCATTCGATCTTCTCCGCCGTGTGTTGCGGTGGCCGCCGTAGTAGAATCATCCGGCCACGTACGATACGCGCTGTGCCTTCGCAGTTCACGTCGAGTACTGATCGCATGATGGCGACAGACCCACTGTCACTTCTCATGACCGCCTGGGCCGCTTCGGCGCTCTTGATGGTCGCGCTCTGGTTGCTCGAGCGCCGCCTGCATAATCTTGCTCTGGCCGATGTGGGCTGGTGTTATGGGTTAGCCTTGGTCGTGCTGTGGTACAGCACTGTTGTGCCAGGCGAACCGGCGAGGCGCTTGGTGGTGTGTGTGATGATCGTGCTCTACGCGGCCCGCCTGGGCACGCATATACTCATCGATCGGTTGTGGCATAAATCGGAAGACGGCCGCTACCGCACTCTGCGCGTGCAATGGGGCGAGCAGGGGCCGCTCCGCCGGTTCTGGTACTTTCAACTGCAGGCCGCGGCCATTGTCTGGTTCTCGCTTCCTCCGCTGGTCGTCATGCAGAATCCCCATCCGCCATTTCATCTTCTGGAGCTACCGGGTGTACTGCTCTGGGCAGTCGCCGTGACAGGGGAGGCAGTGGCCGATTGGCAGTTGGCATCCTTTCGGCGTCAGCCCTGGAACCGGGACCGCGTGTGCCGGGAGGGACTGTGGTACTACTCGCGCCACCCCAATTACTTTTTTGAATGGCTGCACTGGTGGAGTTACGTGGTGATGGGATTGGCGAGTCCGTTGGGCAATTGGGGGGTGACGCTGATTGGCCCGCTAACGATGGGCTGGGCGCTCCTGAAAGTCACCGGCATTCCCTGGACTGAAACACAGACGATGACGAGCCGGGGTGAGGAGTATGCTACCTATCGCCGCACCACGAATGCGTTTTTTCCCTGGTTCCCGCGCCGGCCCTAACAGGACGGCAGAAACGTCCCCAGCGGCGTTCCCGCTTATGGTTTGGCGAGTTCGGCGAGCCGTGCTCGCGCCGTCTTGGCGGCGGGGCTGTCGGGATACTGGCGGACGATGTTCTCGTACAGCTCTCTGGCGTGGACCAGGTTGGTTTGGCGCTCCTCGAACTGAGCGGTTTCCAACCATTGTGTCGCCTGATCCGGCCCGCAGGCCGATGCGCTCATGAGCAGGACGAGAAAGGTCCAGGTTAGTACGGCATTCATGCGACGGTCCTTTCCTTCATCGGTCGCGCGGCGTGGTCATCGCAGCGACTGCCACGTCGGTAGTGGTTTTGAGTGAGGTGTCCAGACAAGCTGCATCATTGCGAACCGGACTCTTCCCGGATGCCATACCGTGGAGAGGTAATCGCTTCGCTGCGGCAACGGGGACAGCGGCTTGGTCGCGTGAGCCTGGTTCGATCGCGGAAGCTGTACGTACAGTCCTGACAGTGCGACGGTTCCAACAGAAAGGTGCGTGACGCGTCGCGCGCAAGCGTTTTGACAATGTGGGTCAGATGATCTTCCACCTGGCGCTCCGGCATGCCGACAAGTTGCGCCAACTGGTGAGACGATAACAACGTGCCGGTTAGCAGCGTCATCATTCGCTGCCGGGGTGTCTGCTGTGGAGTGATCATGCCGTACTGATTGTAGGTGAACCGCCTGCCGATGAAAAGGCAGGCATGGATGACCGCGATCTTGTTATACTACGCGAAACTGCCTGTGCATTCGGCGCAGAGAAAGACGCCGCTATGAGTGGATCGCAGTGGGACGAGCTGGCCGAATTGGCCTTGTCTCGTGTGTGCGCGGCCGGGGTCGAGTATGCGGATATCCGCCTGCTTGATACGACGACGCGGACCATCAGCGGGGAAGACCGGCGCATCGCGCAGATCCGCGAGTCCACCGATCGAGGCTTTGGCATCCGCGTGCTGCACCGCGGCGCCTGGGGGTTTGCCGCCAGTTCCATCATTTCACTCGAAGAAATTCCTCGTGTCGCCGATCTGGCCGTTGAAATTGCCAAAGGTTCGGCGTCTCTCGCCATCACGAAAGTCCACCTGGCCCCCGAGCCGGTGCATCGAGATCGCATCGTCACACCCTGCCGCCTGGACCCCTTCGCGGTTCCGTTGGAAGAACAAACCGAACTGCTTCTGAGCACGATGGATCTCATCCAGCGGCATCCCGGTGTGGTGAGAAGTCACGCCAGCCTCTGGGCTCAACGCGACCGCAAACTATTCGTCTCAACTGAAGGCTCGCATCTCGAGTTCAACCTGCTGGCGATGCAGGGGGACTGTACGGCAACGGCCGTCCACAACGGACGGTTTGCGAGCCGATCCTTCAACACTCCCCATTTGCGCACGGGTTATGAACTCGTGCGAGACGCCGACTGGGCTCGTGAAGGGGCGCGCATCGCGGAACAGGCGGTGGAGAAAGTGCGAGCTCCGGCGATCGATGCGGGACGGTACGACCTGGTGCTCGATCCCGAGCATCTGTCCTTGACGATGCATGAGTCCTGCGGGCATCCGAGCGAACTGGATCGCGCACTCGGGTATGAAGCCAACTATGCCGGCACCAGTTTTCTCACTCCCGACAAACGCGGCACGTACCGGTATGGCTCAGCGCACGTGAATCTGGTGGCTGACAACACCGAGCCGGGGACGCTGGCGGCGACCGGATATGACGACGACGGTGTCAGTTGCCAGAAGTGGGACATCGTGCGAGACGGCATCTTCGTCGGGTACTGCACCAATCGAGAGGTGGCGCCAAGAATCAAGGAAGAGCGATCACGCGGATCGAACCGGGCCGATAGCTGGGGATCCGTGCCCATGGTGCGGATTGCGAACATCGGTCTTGAGGCGGGAACATCCACGCTGGATGACCTGCTGGCCGACGTGAAACGGGGCATTTATATCGAAGGCCACGGGTCCTATAGTATCGACCAGCGGCGGTATAATTTTCAGTTCGGCGGCGATGCCTTCTGGCTGATTGAAAATGGCCGGCGGACGCACATGGTGCGGGATGTCATCTATCACGGCATCACCCCGGAATTCTGGGGCCGCTGCGACGGTGTCGCCGATGCCACCCATCGTCGGCGGTATGGCTTCATCACCTGCGGCAAAGGGCAGCCCGGCCAGTCGGGCTGGATGACGCACGCTGCATCCCACGCCCGCTTCCGGCGCGTGGATGTGATCAGCGGGCACACGAAGGCGGATGCATGACGTCATCGATCACGCCCTCATGGCCGAAACTCACGAGCCGCCAGGAGTTTGAGTTCCTGGCCGACCTCGTGATGAGTCACTCCACCGGCGATCACACCTTTTTCTCATTGCGCGACAGTCATGGCGGCACCACGCGGTTCGCCAACAATCAGATCATTCAGAACGTCAATCTGCGGCGGGGCAGCCTCTCGATCACCGTGGCCTTCGGGCGTCAGCACGGCACCGCCAGCACCACGGATTTTACCGCCGGGGCGGTTCGGGAAACTCTCAAGCAGGCCGAATCGCTCGCGCGTCTCTCGCCCGACGATCCGGAATACCTTCCGCCGGTGAACGCGCAAACCTATCTATCCCTGCCCACGTCCCGTCCCGAAACGAGTGCTGCCGGCCCGGCCAGACGGCTCGACTATGCACGCGAAGCGATCGGGCAATGCAAAATGGAAAATCTCAACGCCGCCGGCACCGTGTCCTCCAGCACGGCGGCTGTGGGGTTGGCCGCAGAGACAGGATTGCGCGCCTATGAGGAACGCACCGAAGGACGGTTCAGTCTCACCGTGCAAGCCGGCGACGCCACCGGGTGGTCGGCTGCCGCCCATCGATCCATCGACCGTCTGCATGTGCAGGAGCGCACCTTGGCCGCCATTATCAAGGCTAAGCGGGGGGCGGATGAGCCGCAGGAGTTGCCGCCGGGCCGGTACACGGTCATCCTGGAACCGGCTGCCGTTGCGGGACTGCTCAGCTGGATGATTTGGATGTTGGATGCCAAATCTTTTTATAAGGGGACCAGCCCCTTCAGTGGAAAGTTGGGCTCACGAATCATCGATCGCCGTCTGTCCCTGTTGAATCACCCGGCCCACGCGGATCTATTGGGAAACGGCTTTACGCATGAAGGGTTGCCGGTGATCGAATCCGGCTGGATCGAGTCGGGTGTCCTCACGCAGCTCCTACATGATCGGTATACGGCTCGCGAGCACCAGATCGACCCCCTCACGACATTGGAGTCGCCCCATTTATCAGGCGAACGTCCTATCGGCACCAGGGTGGACGACCTCATTCGCACGACACAACGAGGCATCCTCGTGACGAACTTCTGGTACATCCGTCCCGTGAATCCGTCTGATCTGACGCTGACCGGCATGACCAGGGATGGCACATTCCTCATAGAAAACGGGGAGATCACCTCGGCCGTGCGAAATTTTCGCTTCCACGAGAGCCCGTTGCGCGCCTTTAATCAGGTGGAAGCGTATACCACTCCGGCTGAGGCGGTGACGTCCGAAACGGGAAAAGCGCTGGTGCCTGCCATGCGAATCCACGATTTTCACTTCTCGAGTGTGACCAAATTTTAGACTGGCCTGGTGCCCGGCCCCGGTCTCAGTCCAGGCCTTACGGGCGGTCGGGGGGACAAAAATCCCTCCCCGGCCATTGACTCGGCCTATCGGAAAGAGTAATGAATTGAAGAAAGTTCGCCGATAAGGTTCGGAAGACTCGATATTGTATGAAGCGGAAACAGCAGCGTTTGGCGGAAAAGCCGATTCATCTTCTGACGCTCGCTCCTGACAAGGGTGAGAAAGGGGCGGTGAACCCGTTTGCGCCATCGCCATTGCGTGCCGCGATCGGCAAGGTGTTCGTCAAGCTGGAAGATATGACCGAGCGGTTCGAGGATTGGTGCCAGTACGGCAGCTCCGAAGACCGGACGGAACAGCCATTGGGGCAGCGGGTCTCGAACTGGCTGGGTGCTCCTGTCGCGCGGCATATCGAGCATCAAGTTCAAGCGGAACATGGGTTGGTGCCGGCCCGCCGATGGGATGGTGCCGTTGGTGACCTCATTTTCCGGTTGCGCGATCGTGCGGGGTTTGTGCAGCGTGCCTTGACTGCCCAAGCCCGCGAGCTCAAGGACTGGGTCATCCAACATACTCAATCCACTCAGGCGGAACTCCATGATTTACGCGAGCAGGTGGCCACGCAACAGGTGCAGATGGAAGATCTGTCGGCGCAGCTGCAAGACCTGCGCGCCCTGGTGAAGTCTCAGCAGCAGGTTTTGATGTACATGGGCAAGGACATGGAGATGGCGCCGCCTGCCGAGATGGAGCTGTCTCTTGTATCTCCGCGATCGATTCCCTATCGTGAACGGGAAAAGAAATCGTCGCGCGATCGCCGGGACTCATCTAACGAAGCCTCGCAGATTCCCTACCTCAACGCCTGATTCCTGCCGATCGAGCAGGACGATACAACGACCGTCAGCTTGGTTCTCGCATTGTTCAGTACCTCAACGTACCCTGCATTCATGCTCTTCCAACCCCTCTTGCTGCTCCGACTAGCAACTTCTCGACGGGGCTGCTAATTTGTGCCGTTCTGTAGGTGGCGGCGCAGGTTGACGGCATCGCCTGTCTCGCATACGAAGGAACGAGCAGGAGCGGGGAATATGAGAAAAGCGCGGTACGTGAGCGGGGCGGTATACGGCTTGGTGATCGCAGGTCTCGCGCTGCCTGTGTCCGGTGTAATTGCCCGGTCGGAGGTGCCGCTGTTCGAGAACCTCGGTGTGCTGCGACATGAGATCACCACCCGGTCGGACCTTGCGCAGAAATATTTCGACCAGGGATTGAGACTGGTCTATGCCTTCAATCATGAGGAGGCGATCGCGGCCTTCACCGAGGCGTCTCGTCTCGATCCCGATGCGCCCATGCCCTATTGGGGTGTGGCCCTGAGCCTGGGACCGAATATCAATGCGGGGATGGATTCCAAAGCAGAATCGCGAGCTGTAGAGGCTGTGCAGAAAGCCACCGCACGGCTGGCGCAGGCGGCTCCCAAAGAGCGGGCCTACGTCGAGGCGCTTGCCGCGCGATATTCAGTCAAGAAGACGGCGACTCGCAAGGGCAAGGACGAGGCCTATGCCAAGGCGATGCGACGTCTGGCCCATGAGTATCCGGAGGACGCGGATGCAGCGACCATATTTGCCGAGGCCTTGATGGTGCTTCGCCCCTGGGACTATTGGCGGTCCGATGGCCGTCCGCAGCCCGGGACCGAGGAGATCGTGACGATCTTGGAAGCCGTGCTGCAGCATCACCCTGATCACCCCGGGGCGTGTCACTACTACATTCACGCTGTCGAAGCGTCCCCCGACCCCCAACGAGGCCTGCCCTGCGCCATGCGCCTGCCGTCGCTCATGCCAGGTGCCGGGCATCTGGTTCATATGCCGGCGCACATTTACATGCGGGTGGGGCGCTATCGGGACGCCTCGGAACGGAATGCCAACGCGGCGACCGTGGATCAGGAGTATTTGCTTCACCACCCCCTTGAGGGCAACTACGCATCGGGATACTATGCGCACAACCTTCATTTTCTGAATGCGTCGTTGATAATGGAGGGGCGAAGCGCGGAAGCCCTGCAGGCGGCGCGGGATCTCTTGAGCAAGATTTCGGTAGACGAAATCCTCAAAGAGCCCTCGCTCGAATGGTATGCGCCCACGCTCCTGCTCACGATGGCCCGGTTCGGTCAATGGGGCGAACTGATCAGACAACCGCCGCCTCCAAAAGCACTGCGGTATACCACTGGCCTCTGGCATTACGTGCGCGGTCTGGCCTTTGCGGCGACGACGAGGTTCGGCAGCGCGGAGGGTGAGCTCTCGAATCTTCGAAAGTCATTGAAGGGACTAGCCAGGGCCAAGACCGCTGAAGCCAAGATCAGCCGCACGCTTTTGAAGATTGCCGAGCGGGTGCTCGCAGGAGAAATCGCGGCACGTAAAGGGGACTTCGACGCCGGGATACAGGCCTTGCGCGAGGCTCTCCAATTGGAATCCACGGTGCCGTACAGCGAACCGCCATTCTGGTTTCAGCCGGTTCGCCACAATCTGGGAGCGGTGTTGCTCTTGGCGGGCCGTCCGGGCGACGCAGAGTCCGTGTATCGCGAGGACCTGCGCCTCAATCCCGAGAACGGCTGGGCTCTGCACGGATTAGTGCACAGTCTGCAGGCTCAGCGAAAAGATGCTGCGCAGGAGAGTGCGCGGTTGCATTCCGCCTGGGCGCAGGCCGACGTCTCACTGTCCGGGTCTCGCTTCTAGGATTGGCTGACTGGCGGCTACGAGGGTGCATCATGCTGCCGAATAAAGGACACGACATGTTGAAGACGGATTATGTGTTTCAGGCCACCGAGGAAGCTCGCGAATTGCAGCGCTTGCAGATGCTAGAACGCATCTTCGACGCCGGCACGCAACGCCGCATGTTGGCGACCGGCCTCACGACCGGCTGGCACTGTCTGGAAGTAGGGGCGGGTGCCGGTTCCATTGTGCGCTGGTTGGAACAACGTGTCGGGCCATCGGGCAAGGTGGTGGCGCTCGATACGAATCCGCGATTCTTGCGGGGCAGCAGCACGTCGACCATCGATATTCTCCAAGGGGATATCTGCGACACGGATCTTCCGCTCGCCATGTTTGATCTGGTGCATGCGCGGTACGTCATGATTCATATCGCCGATTATCAGAAGGCGTTTGAGCGGATGCTGCGCTGTGTCAAGCCGGGTGGGTGGGTCGTGATCGAAGAGCCTGATTTTGAGGCGGCCCGCGCCGTCACTGCGGCGGATGATGCCAGAGCGTCTTTCGCCCGCGTCAGCGCCGCGATCGAGCGCATGTTCACGTCGCTTGGGATGGACCATGCGCTGGGGGCGAAGTTGCCGGCTATATTTCAACGGCAGGATTTGAGTCATTTGAGGGTGGAGCATGAAGGCCATTTGTCGCCGGGCGGCGGAGCGATTGCGCAGCTGATGAAACTTTCCGCCGAACAATTGCGGGAAAAATATGTGGCCACCGGCCTGGTGACGGAAGCGGACATCGAGCAGTATTGCCGGCTCGCCGACGATCCGGATTCCTGGGCCATTTATTATGCGACAGTAGCGGTGACTGGCTGGTGGCAGCCGCAGTGCGGCGGGAGCACGCAAGGATAGGCATGCGATACATTGTCGGAGTCATGGGGCCGGCCAAGGCCAGGAAAAAAGATGTCGATAACGCCCGAGTGCTGGGTGAATTGATCGCACGACGGGAGTGGGTGGTGTTGACGGGCGGACGCGACGTCGGCGTCATGGACGCGGCCTGTCAGGGCGCGAAGAAAGTCCCCGGCAGTTTGACGATCGGTGTGTTGCCGACAGCTCGCGAGCGCGTCTCGAAGTATGTCGATCTGGCCATCATTACGGAAATGGGCAATGCACGGAACAACGTCAACGTCATGTCCAGCAACGTGGTCGTCGTGTGCGGGCTGATGGGCGCAGGGACAGTGTCGGAAGTCGCGTTGGCGTTAAAGGCAGGGAAGCCGGTCATTTTGGTCGGGGCCACACCGACCGAAGAGAAATTCTTCAAAAAGCTGGGCGGACGCCTGATCGCTTCGGTGGAAAGTCCAGAGGAAGCCATCACCCTGATGATGAAGCAGTTCGAGCAGCAGCAGCCGGACTTGGTCCAAGGCGCGCGCTCCTGGGGCGTCTGACAAGCTGTTGAAAAATCCCGCCAGCGGCGTTCTCGCGTCGCTCCGAGGCTCGACGTACCGCAAGGGTACGCCTCGCCCCCTCGCATTGCTGCGGCCTTGCTGGACGGGCTTTTTGAACAGCTTGTCAGCGGTTATGCTCCTGGGAACTCGAAGGCGTTGAAACAAACCGCTGGTGGCATTCACACGCATGACGCACGGTATTCGAAGCGTCGTGAACCTCCGAGGTGCAACGTACCGCAGATGGGAAAGAAATCTGTCCCGGCAGGGTCGGGGTGGGTGGTTAGAATGTTGCCTCGTGCGTTCGCATTGCTGTCGCCTTGCTGGAAAGGCTGTTTGATCCACCTGCGCCTCACCGGCAGTACGTTGAAATCTGTTACTGGGCAGAGGGAGAGCCGGACACTGTGCCTGTGTCCAGGAGCACGCCGGAGTTATCGAAGGGCAAGCGTCCTTCCTTGGTGTGCACGACGCCGGTCAGGTGGTAGGTCAGTGACTGATCTCCGGAGAACGACAGCAATTGTCTGACGACCTGTAACGTGGAGGTGCTCGTCTCGACGGAGGTGACAGCGTCGCTCAAGCGCGGCACGACCAATGCTTTGTTCCCCAGCCCGCGCGCGAGCCGGTTTCCATTCAGATCCAGACGAAAGTCGATGCCGGTCACGGCCAGGTCGAAATCGTTGGGATTGCGGATACGAAGATCGACCTGAAGTCGCTGCTCAAACGCGCTGGCCTCCAGCGGGGTCACATTCGTGACCAGCACTTCCGGTGGCTCCCCGTTCATCATCCAGGAGGCGCAACCGGAAAAGATCAGCAGAATCAATAATCCAGCCGGTGCACGTCGTCGGTTCATCCTGCCTATCATACACACCCATCCAATTGATTGCGACGCGCGTAAAGAGTTGAAGAGGCCCTGAGCTCTCTGGATCGCCGCAGTCCCGCTGCTCTGGTAAGATGATTGAAAGTCGCTCAGGTTCGAGAGGAGGCGTCCCATGATGTTCATCACAGGTCGGAGGGTCGGTGTTTTGTGGGTCTTGCCGATGCTGTTGGCCGGATTGCTGGTCTCGCAAAGCGAGGCGGCTGATCCGGCGACGGGTGCCAAAGCCTATTTCGCCGGAGGCTGTTTCTGGTGCATGGAGGAAGTGTTCGAGAAGGTTCCCGGCGTCACCTCCGTCGTCAGCGGATATATGGGCGGGCGAGTTGAGAACCCCAGTTATGAGCAGGTGTCTGCAGGGGGGACGGGGCATGCCGAGTCTGTGGAAGTGGTCTATGACCCGGCCAAGGTGAGTTACACGACGTTGCTCGATGCCTTTTGGCATAACGTGGATCCGGTGACGCCAAACGCACAATTTTGCGATCACGGCAGTCAGTACCGGGCGGTGATTTTCTATCAAGGGGAAGAACAGAAACGCCTCGCGGAGGAGTCGAAGCGGGCGATCGAACAATCCCAGCGGCTGACGCACCCGATCGTGACCGAACTGACCAAGGCCGCGCCATTCTATCCGGCCGAAGAATACCACCAGGATTTTTATAAGAAGAATCCGATCCGGTATAAGTTCTATAAATTTAACTGCGGTCGCGCGCAGCGGCTCGAAGAAGTCTGGGGTGCACCGTGACGGATCAGGCCTCGTCCCGGAAGGAGATCGCACGTCTGCTGAGGGAGTGCCGTACCATTGCTGTGGTCGGACTATCATCGAATCCGGCCCGCCCCTCCTATCGTGTCGCCTGCTACATGCAGCAGCGAGGCAAGGTTGTGATCCCGGTGAATCCGCGCGAGACCGACGTATTAGGTGAACAGGCCTACCCCTCGTTATCCGCGGTGCCCGGTGCAATCGATCTTGTGAATGTCTTTCGACGATCCGAGGAGGCTGGCGCCGTGGTCGATGAAGCGATACGTATGAGGGCGAAAGCCGTGTGGCTCCAGGAGGGAGTGGTCGACGAGGCGGCCGCCCTGCGGGCGCGACAGGCCGGACTACAGGTGGTGATGGATCGCTGTTGGCTCAAAGAATATGTTCGATGCGTCGGCGGATAACCCATTCGAGCCGAGGCCCATCTCACGATGAGAAGAGCCCGGTACCGACGGTCACGCGAGAGTTCCGGTTGATCCTGCCTGCTGCCTGCACATTCCCTTCGGGCACGCGTCAGTTTCCCTCATTTTCTTGAGCATTCCGCCGCTCCATGGAATAGTGACGTGACGGTGCGCTCAACCCGTCCTGCACCGTTCACCACGCCATTCATCGATGGAGGTTCCAGCCATGATGCGTTTGCTCGCGGATTGTCGCTCTGTGATGCTTATCCTGCCTGTGATGGTTGGCGTGACCGGCTGTGCCGGATCCACGCTGCAGGCACATTCCCCCCAGGAAGACCTCGGGATGGGGATCGTCTCAGGAACCTTGGGCGCGCAAAGCCGATCAGCCGTCTCCGCCGGCGAGCAATCCACCGCATCGGTGGTCGGCCAGGTGCAAGCCGTCGAGGGCGGCGCCTACCTCGTCCGGGATGTCCGTGGGCAGGAACATCGCATTCCGCATGACGAGAACACCAGAATCGATCGACCGGCCCATGTGGGCGATCGCATTCAATCCTGGTTCGATCGCCATGGGCGCGCCGTGCTGATTCGGAGCCTGGATGAGGATGGCCGCTAGGGCCGCCAGGTTTCGCCCGATCCCTCCCTATGCAGCAGCCTGAATGGAATACTCGCTGGAGTCGAGTGGCCCGTGCGCTCTTCCCGTTGGCGGTGGCGGGGTGCCTCATTGCCCTGATGCCTCCTGCCAGCCGGGTCGCCTTCGATCCGGTCATGAAGGATGTGGTGGGCAGGCCCTCAGCCGAACCTATTGCCTCGCTCATTGCGACCTACGCCGAGCAATATGCCCTTGACCCTGCTCTCCTGCAGGCGATCATCAAGGTCGAGTCGAATTTTAATGCGGATGCCGTGTCCTCGAAGGGCGCGATCGGTCTCATGCAGCTGATGCCGCTGACGGCGGCGGCGTTCCATGTGCTCGACCCGTTCGATCCGAAGGACAACATCCGTGCAGGAGCGGCCCTGCTCCGTGGACTGTTGGACCGGTTCGGCGGAGATCTGTCGTTGGCGCTGGCAGCCTATCATCTCGGTGAAGCGCGCGTCCGGCAGGCCATCGGCGCACCGGCGCTGCCCGCGACCCAGCTGTATGTCGGTCGCGTGCTCGGCCACTATGATCGGTTTCGTGCCGGAACCAGCCGGCTTCCCCCGCGTGTGACGGCGCGCCGGGATGAACGTCGCCCGCTCTGGTCCCTGCAACAGCTTCCGGAATGAACCATGGTGGATCGCGAAGCCGCCGATTCCGCGTTACTCTTCGACCGGGCCACTCGTCGGTTGCATTTTCTGTGGGAACGGGGTAGGGACATCTGCCTGACGAGGCAGGATTCACGAGCCGCATCAATCAACACGTGGCATAGACATTGAGGGTGTGATGAAGAAGAGTGATCGTACAGCCCGATTGGCCCAATCCGATATTCGTGCCATGACCCTGGCCTGCGCCAAGGTCAACGGCATCAATATGTCTCAAGGGGTGTGCGACACCCCTGTTCCTCCGGTGGTCGTGCAGGGGGCGCAACAAGCGATGGCGCAAGGGCACAATATTTACGCCCGGTTTGACGGTATCGCGGAGTTGCGGCAGGCGATCGCGGACAAGTTGACCGCGTTCAATCGAATCACCGCAGATCCGGAGACCGATATTACCGTGAGTGCCGGCGCGACCGGATCGTTCCAAGCCACCTGCATGGCGCTCCTCAATCCCGGCGATGAAGTGATTCTCTTTGAACCGTTTTATGCCTACCATGTCCAGGCGATCCTGGCCGTCGAGGGGGTGCCTCGGTATGTGTCGATGCGGCCGCCGGATTGGACCATGGATGTGAAAAGCTTGGAACAGGCCGTGACATCCAAGACCAAGGCCATCGTGGTCAATACGCCGGGGAATCCATCCGGCAAGGTGTTCACGCGGCGTGAACTGGAGCAGATCGCCGAGATCGCCTGCCGCCGCGACCTGCTGGTGATCACCGACGAAATCTATGAGTACTTTGTGTTCGACGGGCGGGAACACGTGAGCATGGCCTCATTGCCCGGCATGGCCGAACGCACCATTACCATCGGCGGCTATTCAAAAGCCTTCAGCATCACCGGCTGGCGCATCGGCTACAGTGTGGCGGAGGCGTCGTGGGCGAAGGCCATCGGCGCGATGAGTGATGTGTTGTATGTCTGCGCCCCGACGCCGTTACAGTATGGCGTGGCAGCCGGCATCCGTGCACTCGGTCCGTCTTATTACAAAGAACTGGCCCAGGACCATCAACACAAGCGCGATCGTTTCTGTGGGGCTCTGGCGAAAGCAGGCTTGCCTCCAGCCGTGCCGCAAGGAGCCTACTACGTCTTAGCGGACGTATCCCGCCTTCCGGGAAACACCAGTCGGGAGCGCGCGATGTATTTGCTGGACAAGACCGGCGTGGCGGGCGTGCCGGGCGAAGCCTTTTTCGAAGGAACCGAGGGCCGTCGCTTTATGCGGTTTTGTATGGCGAAGACCGACGCCGATCTCGAGCGAGCCAGTCAGGCGATCGAACGATTGACCTCATGAGCTCAGTGACAGAGTCCGCATCCTTAGCGGGCCTGCCAGGATGCAGTTCTCGTCATCGTGCCCCACGTCGCCTTTTTCCCGCAGATCCATCGATACAAGCCGATTAATTTCCACACGGAATTCAACTGGCGGAATCCGAAATTCTCCAGGATGGCCGCCAGCAGCAGTTTCAGCACGTCGCGCTGACCCGGGTAGACGTGGAACGACATTTCTTCCAGTAACAGCGCGCTCACCGAGAGCAACACGCCCAGACCGATCGCCGCGACGAGCAGGATCAGCCACGCCTGTATCGAGACGAATCCCATGACAAAGCTGAGGATCAGGAAGCAGTAGCCGAACACCTCAATCGCCGGACCGATCCACTCAAAGACGGCCATAAACGGGAACGCCAGCCATCCGATCGTCCCGCCTTTCGGATGACACATCAGATCCAGGTTTTTGGTCAGGCTTTCACAGAGTCCGCGCTGCCAGCGAATGCGCTGATTCTTCAGCGTGCGCAGATCTTCCGGCGCTTCGGTCCAGCAGACGGAATCGGGCACGAACGTAATACGATAGGGTTTCTCGCCTAGCCGTAGATGGCGATGCAGGCGCACGACCAGTTCCATGTCTTCCCCGATCGTATCCGATCGATAGCCCCCCACGGTGACCACAGCTTCTTTCCGGAAGATGCCGAATGCGCCGGAAATGATCAGCATCGCATTCATGGGCGACCAGCCCAGCCGCCCGAAGAGGAAGGCGCGGAGGTATTCCACGATTTGGAATAACGCCAGAAGATTGGTGGGCAATCCGATTTTGGTCAGGAAGCCGTTTTCGACGCGGCAGCCGTTCGCGATGCGCACGGTCCCTCCGCTGGCCACCGTGCGATGATCGTCCAGAAACGGTTGCACGGCTCGCCGCAGGCTATCCGGCTGCAGGATGGAATCCGCATCGATGCAGCAGAACAGCGGATAGAGCGACAGATTGATGCCCGCATTCAGCGAATCGGCCTTGCCCCCGTTCTCTTTGTCGATGACGCGCAGGTTGGCATGAAGCGAGGAATGGTAAATCGCCCGGATTTCCGCCGTCGGCAGCTGCGTATGACAGGCTTCGGGAAACGGAAACAGATCAAATTCTTTGCGGAGGACATCGATCGTGGCATCCTTTGATCCATCGTTGATGACGACGATTTCATATTCCGAATAGCTGAGTTGCAGCAGTGACCGAATGGAGCCCGCGATGGTGGCGGCCTCGTTATAGGCGGGGACCAGGATGCTGATCTGCGGTTCGAAGCCGGTGTAACTGTGCGGCAGGCTTTCGAGCACCCGTTCCTGCAGGTATTGCCGCAGGTGCATGATGGCGATGAGGTCCAGCATCAAGTATCCGGCGGTCAGGCCGAGAAAGTAGAGCAGGAAGAGCCACTCAGAAATTGAAATGAGCCGGTCTAACCACATCGATCAATGCGTCTCCGCCAACGGGGATGTCGTTCGAGACAGGAGTTCGAGGCACTCCGTCGGTGCCGCATGCGCAGGGGCCGCGAGGCGGTGTGTCTTCGTGATTCTGTTGTTCGGGGCTGCAGTCGGTTCCATGGTCTGGTTGTCTGTGGCGCAGGGGGAGGACATTCTTCTGTCTTCGCCGATTCCATCCACGGTGTATGAGATCGAACTGACCTATGCCGGGAAGGGGATTGATCCAACCGTGGCATTCAGCGGGCCTGCGCCGGCTGCGGCCCCTCTTCCTTATCGACCGTTTTTACCCATTCTTGAACTGCGTGTGGGTTTGGGAGCAGCCCATGTCTTTGGTCCCTGCCAGGGGCAGACGGTCCGCAGCGACTCGAGTCTTGAGGTGAAATGGACTGCCGACCATGCGACGCGGTGTGGCCAGCGTATCGAACTGCGTCCTGGGGGAAAGCCGCTAGACCTCCTGTCCTACCAGATACTGAGGCTTCGTGGACGAGCAACCGGCCAGGTGGTGGTGGGCGTAGAAGATGTGGCCGGTCATGGGCGCGAGCACAATCACTCGCTGGCGACCGTCACCGGGGCGTTCGATCTCACGATTTCGCTCAAGGAGATCGGTCGCGGGGTAGACCTTCGATATTTGACCGCTCTCGTCCTGTCGTCTGAAGGAGAAGGTGGACAGATCCAGTTTGATCGGGTGGAGGTGTCGCACAGTGAAGCGGTCCAGAAGCGACCTGTCGGCACCGGCTTTTGGGTGTGGAACTACCGCGCGGCGATACAGGAGTCGCAGACGCTTGTGGCCACTTGTCGCGAGCAAGCCTGTTCGAGGGTGCTGATCCAAATGCCGTCACTCAATGATGATGAGGGGGTCTGGCGCGAGTATGCGCGGCTCTTGAGTCTGGTGCAGGAGGCCGGCGTTGACGCGCTGGCGTTGGACGGGTACCCCGAAGCCATTCAGGAACCTCATCTCCTGGCCGATAAGATACGGAGACTGCTTCAGCTCGTGCGGCCCGGTGCGTTGTCCGGCGTACAGCTCGATATTGAGCCCTATCTCCTGCCGGGATTTCTCGACGATGACGCGCAGCTCCGGCGCTATCTCGGCACGATTGAGACACTACACGAGGCCATTCAAGGCCGCGCCACACTGTCGATGGTGATTCCTTTCTGGCTCGCCACGCCCACCGTCGGCGGTCGGCCATTGGCCTATGCCGTGATGGATCGGGCCGATGAAGTGGCGGTGATGAGTTATCGCACCGACCTCGATGAGGTGCAGGACATCGCCGAAGACATCCTGCGGTATGGCGATGTCATCGGGAAGCCGGTGTGGCTGGCTGTTGAGACGACTCTGTTGCCGCTTGAACAGCATGTCGTGCTGCGACGCGACCCGCGGCCCGATCGCGCCGAGGTGTTCCTGGATCGCGAGCACAGCCGTCTGCGATGGAAGCCGATCTCCGAGGCGGATGCGTCAATAGGCTCTGGAGAATGGTTCCGCATCCATCGGCGATTTACCGTCAGGCCTGAACGTCTGACGTTTGCCGGACGTTCCCGTGTCGAGGTGTCTAGGGCGATCCGCCAGATACTCGACGGCACGCCGCATCCCAGTTTTGCCGGAGTGATTATTCACGACCTCGATGGGTTCCGGGCCCTCCCCGAATAGGATCGCACATGCCGGGAGAACAGGATCGTCACGGATGAACGGTCCCCTCACATGGATGACTCGAAGGACCTCCGTCGCCGGTCTGCTGGCGGGGCTGGTGCTCGCCGCGGGCTGGTTCTCTGCGCCCGCCACCATGATCGCCGCGATGGCGCCGGACTCCTCTCCGCGCCAGATTCTGCAACAAGCCAGAGCCTGGGAGGAGGAGAAGCGCTACGAGGAGGCCCTTGCGGCCTACCTGCAATACCTCCTGGCCAAACCGGACCATGACGAGGTGCGTGCGTCGGTGGCCAAGCTGCTGTCCTGGCAGGGCCACTGGGATGAGGCCGCTGCCGGCTATCGCGATCTCCTGACCCGCCACCCGCTCGATCACGACTTCCGGGTCGGTCTCGCCCAAGTCCTTTCATGGCAAAAGCAATATGATCAGGCACGAGCAGAGTACGAGCGGGTGCTCCAGGACGAACCGGACCATGTCGAGGCACTCACCGGGCTGGCCAATGTGCTGTTGTGGAGCGGCCACCAGGAACAGGCCGTGCCATACTATGAACGTGTCGTGGCGGCGACCGGTGATGCAGAGGTGGCAGCGCATCTGCAGGCATTGAAGGCGGCCTCCGCTTCAGAGGGGCTTTCCGTCCGTCCGTCCGGTACGGCTTCTCCGCAGGGGGACGAGCGGGTCACATCGGACTTCCCGGAGGCGTTGGAGCGCGGGCGCCGGTTAGAAACGATGCGCCAGTATGCCGATGCGGTGGCCGTGTATCGCGAGGAACTGCAGCGGGCGCCCGCGAATGATGAGGTGCGCGCGGCACTGGCACGGACTCTCTCCTGGCAAGGCGCTCACTCGGAAGCCACTGCGCTGTATCGAGAGGTTCTGGCGCGTCATCCCCAGGACCAGGAGATTCGCGTGGCGCTGGGACAGGTTCTGTCCTGGCAACAGCAATTCGAGGAAGCCGGCCGTCTGTACCGGGAAGCCTTGCAAGCCGAACCGACTCTGGTCGAGGCGCAGCGCGGCCTCGCGGATCTTGCGTATTGGCAGGGGCATCGTGCAGAAGCGGTCCAGCGTTATGAAGCGTTGCTTGCCAAAACCCACGATCCCGAGATTGAAACGCAACTAAAGACCATCCGATCGGAATTGCGCGCGACCGCACCGCTTGTTGCGGAGCAGGCTACTCCAACGCCCGTTGTCCCTGAGTCGGATGTCCGTGCTATCGCGGCCGCGATGGAGCAGGCCACGAGATTCGAGGTGGCTAAACGGTATCCCGAAGCGGAAGGCGTCTATCGCGAAGCACTGCGACAACATCCCGACAATGACGACATCCGCACGGCGCTGGCCCGCGTGCTTTCCTGGCAGGGGACTCATGCGGAAGCGACGACCCTCTATCGAGAAGTGCTGGCACGCCACCCTGACGATCAGGACATACGTCTTGCGCTGGCGCAAGTGTTGTCGTGGCAGAAACAGTTCGATGAGGCGGAGCGGTTGTACGGGGAAGTCGTGCAGGCCGACCCCGGGCAGATCGACGCTCGCCGTGGCCTCGCCGAAGTGGCCCATTGGCGTGGCGACCGGTCCGAGGCGTTGCAGCGCTACGAAGCCCTGTTGGCCGAGACGCACGACCCGGCTCTTGAGCAACAGATCAACGCGGTGAAATCAGAATTACTCGTGTCGCCGCGCGCCGCCGTCGGGCAAGGATTGACCGGGCTGCGTCTTCCTTACCGAGACTATGCCAAGATCGGCTATGCCCACTATACCTATACGAAGAATCAGCCGGACGAACGTGATCTGTTGTTTGAGCTCGCCAAACCGCTCGGCAATCAAACGCTGGTGCTCCGCATAGAACCGATCAATCGGTTTGGATTTCACGACACACCGATCTCAGCGGAGCTCTATAGCCCCCTGTGGTCGAGAGCCTGGGGATATATCGCGGGACAAGCCACGGTGAATCCGCACTTTTCACCGAATTATTCATTTGTCGGCGAAGTGGCGCAAGGCCTTGGGGGGTTGCACGCCGCACTGGCGCCCTTTGAGGTGTCCTTCGGCTACCGGCGGTTGAATTACAAGCAGGACGATATCGATCTTCTGATGCCGGGGCTCACCATCTTTCTTCCGTTCAATCTGTGGCTGACGGAAAAGATCTATCTGATTCCGAATACGGGAGCGGTCACCCTGGCCTCGCAGTTGACCTGGCGGCCGTCCGATCGGCTGCAGTTCTTCGCGTCCGGTTCATTCGGCACGTCAGGCGAACGCATCGTGGCGCAACAAGACTTCACTCGTGTCGGAAGTCGCACGATTCAAGCGGGCGTCACGTTTCCGATTAACGAACGATTCTCTGTCGAAACCTCCGGATACTACGAAGACCGGGGCTTTCTCTATGTCCGACGAGGCGGGAACTTCAACCTCATCTATCATTGGTAGGCGTATGCAACGGTCCACTCTCGTCCGCGTGTCGGGTATTGCCCTGCTGTTTGTCTCTCTGGTGATCGGCATTCGAATTCTCGTGGGCTCTTCCTCTTTTCAGCACATGGAAGTTCCGGAGAAGGACTTTCACCGTTTCCCGGGGGTGTCTGGGCCCGCCAAGGCGACGGTGATGCCTGATCATGTGCCGACAACGTGGAGGACGTATGAACAGGGCTCGACCAGCCGGTTGGCGATTCTGCTCACCGATCCCGACTCATCATGGCTGGGGTTGGCCCATGGACTCAAATCCATCGGCGTTCCTTTTCGTATCACTCGTGATGTCCATGAGGCCCTGGCGCATCAAGTGGTGCTGGTCTACCCGATGATTTCTGGAAAGGTTCTGGGGCCGGAGGCACTGCAAGCGCTGGCGGAATTTCCGAAGACAGGCGGGACACTGATCGGCGTGCAAGTGCTGGGCGGCGGATTGAACCAGGTCTTCGGGTTTCGTGATGCCGTGGCATCGCGCCAGCGTTATGACGTGACCTTGACCCCGGCCGCTCCTTTACTGGCGGACCTGACGGATCCTCGCGAGCGACAGCTGCGGGTCGGGATCCGTGGCAAGGGCATCGAGGTGATGGGGACCTACGGCTACACGGAAGCATCGGCTCCGCTCGCACGCTTCGAAGATGGAACCGCCGCCATCACGCAAGCCGCTCATGGACGTGGCCGGGCCTATGCCATCGGACTCGATCTCGGATTCCTCCTGTTGAAGGGATACAACAATCGCGGTGAGGAGCTCGTCAAGACGTTCGACAATGAGTTCGATCCGACGCTCGATGTCTGGCTGCGGCTCCTCAAATCGATGTATCGCACGGCGCAGGAAGAGGCGGTGACCCTGGGGACGGTGCCCTTCGGCAAGTCCTTGTCGGTCATGATGACGCACGATGTCGATTTTACACAGTCCATTAAAAATGCGGTCGAGTATGCCGCGTATGAGAAAAGCCAGGGCGTGGTCGGCACGTATTTCATTCAGGTGAAATACATTCGCGATTATAACGATGATATCTTCTTTAACGACGAGGGTGTCCGGTATGTGAAGCAATTAGCGGATCTGGGCATGGAACTGGGGAGCCATACAATCGCCCATTCACGGGTGTTCAATCAGTTTCCCCTGGGGACCGGACGGGAAGCCTATCCGTCCTATGCCCCCTTCGTGAAAGATCGGACGACGGCCTACAATGTGAGTATCCTGGGTGAATTGCGAGTGAGCAAGTTTCTCATCGATCACTTTTCCGGCCAGTCGATCATCTCATTCCGGCCCGGCGAATTGTCCAATCCCTTCGCGCTGCCGCAAGCCCTGCTGGCGACCGGCTATCGGTACAGTTCGACGGCCACGGCGAATAATTCGCTGACCCATTTGCCCTATCAGTTGACCTACGATCGTCTGACCGACAGTGAGGTCGAGGTGTTTGAATTTCCCGTGACCATCGAAGATGAGGCGTTGCCGAAGATGGGGGACCGTCTCCCGCAAGCCCTCGAGGTCGCGACACGTATCAGCCGGTACGGCGGCTCCGTCGTGGTGCTCATTCATCCGAATATTCTGGATCATAAGCTCGCCTTCGAGAAGGGGTTCGTCGAGGGCGTGCGCCCCTACGCCTGGTTCGGCTCGGTGGGGGAGTTCGGCCGATGGTGGGCGGCACGGAATCGGGTAGAGGTCGATGTCGCGCGCGACCCGACCGGCATGCGGGTGACGTTGAAGGTGCCCGCTGCTGCGGCCGGATTGACACTCGAGGTGCCGGCCGGGTGGGAAGTGGCGCACCCAGGCAAGTCGGAGCAGGGAGTCACACAACAGGGAACGGTTGTGACCTTCCCCGAAATGCAGGGGACCTACACCGTCTTATTCACGCCGAGTCCCGAAGGTCCTTCTCATCGAACAGACTCCGCTAGAGGACCTCGCACGTGAGTGATGTTCCATTGCCATGTGTGATCGTGCCGTGCACGGTTCACGAGGATGCGCAATGTGCTAGGCGGTGCGCGCATGCGGTGGAGCGAGAGGGAATGTATCAGGAGCGTTCATCTTCGATTGAGCGATGAAGGACACCAACTGCTCCTGCGATTCGACCGTGTTCAGCCTGTCGTAGAGTGAGGTCAGCCGTTGCGCGGTCATCCAGGGAAGATGTGAGAGCGCTTCGGCAGCCCGATAGCGCACCCACCAATGCTCATCGTCCAGCAGGGCGATGAGTCGCGCTTCATCCTCTTCCGTTCCCACCTTGCCCAATGCCGATGCCGCTTGGAGTCGTACGTACCAGGTTGGATGGGAGAGGTGCGCCCGGATCGTGACGACATCTCGGGGATCGCTGCATTCCCCGAACAGAAACAGGCATGCCGAAAGCACGTCATCCGGCGGCGATCCCTTCTGAAGCAAGGCCCGCAGGGGCGGCAAGGCGTGCTGGCTTTGAGTGGCCGCCAGGTGACGGATCAGCCTCGAACCGATTTCCGGGGTGGCCAGGCAAGCGGCTTCGGCAATGGCTTTGGCCGCAATGTCCGCGCCCGCGGGTTCGAAAATCGCGACGACTTTGAGTGGCGACCAGTCCTTTCGCGTGCTGATCACGGGGACGATCAACGGCACGGCGGCCTTCGCGTCGATATGCAGCAGGGCTTTGGCTGCGACCAATGAGACAAATGGATTGTCGGCCTGCAGCATCGCCGCCAGTTCGTTCCAGATAGACCGTTCTTGAAGGTGACCAAGCGTCACGATCGCCAGCAGCCGTCGGCGGAGCAGTCTGGTGTGGAGCAGGTCCTTCGCAAACCGATCGGTGCCTGTTCTGCGTGCCAGCTCCTTCAGATTCTCGCGGGCGTCTCCACGAATGGACTCATAACAATGATTCCAGAGATACAGCAGGACGAGGTGGTCGCGAGTGGTGAGCGGCGGAAGCGTATCAGGTACCTCCACCACACATTCTGCGAGGATGGGCCGCCAGATCTCCGTGACAGCGCGCCGCCGCCGGTCTTTGTGGTGGCGGATGTATCGAAGCAGGAGAATGCCCAGCAGGAGCAGACCTACGGCGGAATAGATGGAGAGGGCGGCGATGGTGCCGATGCGAAGCGTCAGGTCTGACTGATCGAGGCCCAGCACGCCATTCCTCTCGGGGGCGGCTCAGGCCGCATGCGCGATGAAGCGCTTCAACCGACTGGTCAGTTCCCGCGGGTTGAACGGCTTAATCATGTAATCGTTGGCGCCGCTTTCCAGTGCGCGCTTGATATCATGCTCGCTGCCGTCGGCCGTCAGCATGACGATCGGCACCTTGTTCCAGCCTTCGCGTTTTCTGATCACGGTGAGCACTTGGAGCCCGCTCAAGAACGGCAACATCACGTCCAAGAGTACGATGTCCGGAGGCGCCATGGTATTGACGAGTTCTTGCGCCTGCCGGCCATCCTTGGCGTGAACCACATCATAACTTGCCCGCTCCAAAAGGAACTTTAACAGGCTCGCCGTATCCTCCTCATCTTCAACCATGAGGACCTTGAGTTTGGGACTTCCTGGGCTGTCCATATATCGCTCCTTAGTATTGACGAGTGAAGGGCCTGAATGTTCAGGTAATCCTGACTCGGACGAGTTCATTCTTTTTGTAGCACGGAATCCTACAATCGCCCCCATACTTCTTCATTTTCAGCGTCGCGCGGCGGCCTCTGCTTGCTGCATCACAGCGTGGAGTTCTCGATCCGGCTATCGATTGAGACTACGCCGGGCGAACTCTAGTCGGGCGTGGTCATTCGTACGTGATCTCCACTCGTTTCAGGTATGACGCCAGCTCGACCAGGTCCTGGTGGATCGAGGCTCCATCGGCAGCCTTCGCCGCGTCCTCCATTCGACCTGCGATGGTGGTCATGCCATGAAAGCCATAACTGCCGCTCACCCCCTTCATGCCGTGGGCCAATTGCCTGATGGTCTCGAAGTCGCGCTTGGCAATGGCCTCGCGCATGGCCGCCACTTCTTTGTTCCGATTGGCCATGAATTTGGGAATCAGTGGCTCGAATGCGGAGTCGACGAGGACGATCACTGGTCCGGTACCGCCATCCGACGGGGCGGGTATCATGTCACTCACGAGGCCAACTCCTTCAGCGACGGATTGACCGCATACCGTTGGATCGCCTCCAGCAGCGTGTGTTTCTTCAGCGGTTTGGTCACGTGGGCGGTGAACCCGGCCGCCCGGGTCTTTTCCATGTCTTCTTCACGGGTATTGCCGGTCAGGGCGATAATCGGGGTGGTGCCGCGCTGCTGTGTCTCTTCCCAGAGTCTGATGAGACGGATCGCTTCGTAGCCGTCCATGACCGGCATCTGAATATCCATGAGGACCAGGTCGAAGTGCCCGGATTGAAATGTTTCGACGCCTGCGGCGCCGTGTTCAGCCAGCTCCAGTTGATAGGGCAAGGCTTTCAGAAAGACCGAGACCAGCACGCGATTGTCTTCCATATCTTCCACGAGCAGGATGCGGAGGCGCGGGGGCTGAGAAGGCTTGGGCTGAGCGGGAGACGGAGCCGGAAGCGGCTCGGGGGCCGGTCGGGCGGCTGGCACGACAGCGGCTGCAGGCGGCGTCTTCGGGTCGTGGCAGATCCACAGGAGCCAGTCGCTCGATTGTGCTGAGCCCGGAAACACGGCCAAAGACACGTTGGCGGCAAGAGGGTTGCCGTTCTTCTGTCGCCCGGCTATATCGCCGGTCCAGCGTCCCTCCTTCAGCAGGAGGGGAAACACCTTCGTGTCGAGGGTCTCGATGCAGGGGGCGGTATGGAAATCTTTCCAGGATTTCCCGATGAGCTCAGCCGCTTCATACCCGTATATCGCGGCATGGGCGCAGGTCACATAGGTATAGCGGCCCGTGTGATCGAGAAAAGCGATGGCGCTGTGTGTGTGGTCGAGGGCAAACAGACATTTCGCCCGCATCGCCTCGACCTGTTCCCCATTTGCCAGGCGTTGCGTCAGTTGTCGGTTTCGCAGACGAAGCTCGAGGTGCGCCACCACCTGCCGGCCCAGCACCGTGAGCGTTTGCTTCTGTTGCCACGACAACCGCCTCGGGACCCGGTCGATGAGGCACAGCGTTCCGAGGGCATAATTCTCCCGGTCGACGAGGGGCACGCCGGCATAAAACCGGATGTGCGGCTCTCCCGTCACCAGGGGATTGGTGGCAAACCGTTCGTCTCCGAGCGCGTCGGGTACTTCAAAAATGTCCCGTTGAAGGATCGCATGGACACAAAACGCGATATCGCGGGACGTTTGGCAGACGCCCACTCCCGTTTTGGCTTTGAACCATTGCCGCAGGGGATCAATGAGGCTGATGAGTGCGATCGGCACCTGGCAGGCTTGAGCGGCCAACTGCACCAGATCGTCAAATGGCGCTTCAGGTTCAGTATCGAGGATCTCATAGCGTCGTAACGCTTCGACACGTTCGTGTTCGTTCTCTGGATGTGGCGCGATCACCGGAATCTCCCGAGTTGCACGTGGATGTCATTTCCCCGATGCCCGGAGGAACCACTTCAGCGGAGCGCAATACCGTGGCGCATGGGAAACCGGCTCCACGCAGATCGATTCTGTCTCTTCCTTATCGGATAAGAGCGTCTGACCTTGAGATACCCTCAGGTGAGCGATTTCTCAAAGACTTAGACTGAAATCCGCTCTGCGGTTGCGACGTCGCCTTCGGTGGGCGGATCAAGCGCCAGTGGTGGATATGAGCAAAAACTCATCGCAGTCTTGAGCACATGGGGTGCGCGTGGTATGTAAAGTATTGCCCTGGAACATGCAGGGAGTGGAACATGAGGGTGTACACCATGAAACCGTACCGATGGTCTTTTTTTGTAATAGGTCTGAGTCTGTTGGGTATACAGGCCTGCAGTCATGCGCCGCAGCCCCAAGAAACCACCTGGTCTGAACCGGCCGCGGGGGAAATTTCGTTGCCTCGCGGGGAACATTCCATCCTCGCCGGTGAATGGGAATATGAGGAAGGCGGGATGGTGGTGCCCTTGAGATTAGACCGATTCGGAAACGGATCGTACGATTTTAAGGATGGGCGATTCAGAACAGATCTGTTGTCCGATCACCAATGGGCCGGGGCCTGGGCTCAACGGGAGAATGATCGGGAAGGGGGGTTTGAGATTACCCTGTCCCCCGACTACTCCGAGGGTGAAGGGCGCTGGTGGTATACGCGCATTGAAGGCGACAGTGCTCCGACCAAGGCGGGCGGACGGTTCCATGTGATGAAAGTACAATCCTTCGTCGACAATCAGCCCTGGCCGGCCGCGCACTAAGGTTCCGACTGCTCCGAGGCCGGCGGATCGATCCGTTCGTAGATCGCCGAATAGTCCACCTCCCCCAGCCCCGCGGCTATCGTCTCGATGAGCAGTGATCGTACTCCCTCAAGTCCATCCGTTGACAGCCGGGCCGTTCCCGCTGCGCTGAGCGCCAGTTCTACATCCTTGAGCAGATGGCGGGTGGAAAAGTTCGGCTGCGCATAGTGCCGTGTCTCTAACCGGGGCAATTTTTTCTCGAACATCGGCGCGTAGAGCGCGCTCTTTCGTACCACTCCCATAAAGTCTTCCACCTCCACGCCGCCTCGGCGGACCAGCCCCAGACTGAAGGCGAACGCGGCCATTTCCGAGGCAATGAGCTGATTGAGCGCCAGCTTCATCACGGCCGCTTTTCCGACCGGCCCGGTGAGCCGCACCTCTTCCCCGAGATGGCGCAGAAGCGGAGCCCACGTGTCATAGTGCTCTCGCGTCGCGCCGACCATGATCAGCAGCGTGCCTGCTTTCGCTTCGGCAATGCTGCCGAGCACCGGCGCTTCAAGATATCGCCCGCCGAGACGTACGACTTCGTTCTCGATCGAGCAGCTCTCCGCTGGTCCGATCGTACCCATTTGAATGATCGTACGTCCGTCAATCGCACAACTGGTTGCCGGATCGAAGAGTGCTGCGCGGATGGCCTTGGCATCCGACAGCAGCAGGAGCACGACGTCAGCTGCCGACATGGCCTCTGCGGCAGTCGGAGCGATGCGAATCCCTTGCTGCCGGAGTCCATGGGTCTTTTCGAGGGAACGGTTATAGACAGTCAGGGTGTGGCCGGTCGCATGCAGCCGTTCCGCCACGCCCTGGCCTAATAATCCTGTGCCTAATAAGGCCACGTTCATGAGAATACCTCTCGGATGTGTACGATGCGGCCATCGTACAGAGAAGCGGGAACGTTGAAAAGAGTCATCGTGGATGGGATGCGGCGGCCACGCTCTGTTGGATCAGGTGGGTGCGGGTTGGGTCTGGCAGGTCAGCTCCGATGGCGAGCGTTCCCGGCAGTCGTGGGTCGGCGCGGTTGAAGCTGACGGGATGGCCAGCGGCGGTTGTGGCGCGCCCTCCGCTTTCTTCGACCAAGAGCACTCCCGCGGCAATGTCCCATTCATTCCCGCCGGCCAGGGTGATCACCGCATCCGCTTGACCGGCTGCCACGAGCGCGAGTGCATAGGCGATGGACCCGATCGGGCGGCAGTGGAGATGGGGCCGGAGGGCGTCAAGCCGGCCGACACGCAGTTCCCACGGATTAACGAGCGCGACCGGACGTTCGGGTGACATGAAGGATGGTTGATCAGCGTTCAGCAGGCGCTCGACACGGACGCCCCGCCCGCGAATGGCGGAAAAAAACTCGCCGGTCGCCGGATTGAAAATGGCGGCCACGGCCGGCACCCCGTTCTCGACCAGGGCGACCGAGAGGCAAAATTCCGGCAAGCCCCGCACGAAGGAACGAGTGCCATCAATCGGATCGACGATCCAGACGCGTTTTCTGCTCAAACGTGCTTCGTTGTCCGCTGTTTCTTCGGAGAGCCAGCCGTCTTCGGGAAAGGTCGCTGACAACCTGTTTTGGAGCAGGCGATTCACGGCCAGGTCCACAGAAGTCACCGGCGACTGATCGGCTTTGGTAAAGGTTTCAAAGCCTGCGGCTGCCAACCGGAGGGCTTCACGTCCCGCTTCGGACATGACTTCGGACAGGATAGTGAGTTCATGATCCATGGTCGTAGGCTCCTGAGGAAGGCTGATTCACCCTGTCTTCAACCTACCAGGTCTTGCGACCGGAACAAAGCCCGGAGTCGCTTCATGCCGGTGCCGCGGCTCTTGACCCTCTTGCAGGTTCCGCGTACAAGCTGGATGACGATGAAGTTGAAACACAAACATTCCCGCAAAGCAGGCCTGCCGCCCGGCACGCTGGTCCATATCGGCGAAAAGAAATCGGAGACGGTCACGATTACCGTCTACGAATACGGTGAAGGCCAGTACCAGGAACGCACGGTGTCCAAGCCGGAAGAGGTGGTCGTGACGGCGGAGCCGACCGTTCGCTGGGTGGATGTCGGCGGCATCCACAAGATGGAGGTGTTGGAAGCATTCGGGAAAATGTTCGGCCTCCATCCTCTGTTGCTGGAGGATATCGCCAACACCGACCAACGTCCGAAACTCGACGATTACGGTACGTACGGCTATCTGGTGTTGAAGATGCTCTACGAGGGCCAAAGCGAGGGCGACATCAATGTCGAGCAGGTCAGCCTGGTGTTCGGGGAGAATTTTGTGCTCTCGTTTCAGGAAAACGGCGGCGACGTCTTTCAGGGCGTGAAGGAACGTCTGCGCAACGGGAAGGGCCGTTTGCGCCATGCCGGCGCTGATTACCTGCTCTATGCCCTGATGGATTCGATCGTCGACCGATACTTCGTCATTCTGGAAACGCTGGGCGAAAAGATCGAAGCGTTACAAGATCTCTGTGTCACGAATCCCGGACCGGAAACCCTACGGGACATCCATGCACTCAAGCGACAACTGCTCTTTTTCCGCCGCTCCGTCTGGCCCCTCCGGGACGTGATGAACAACCTGTCGCGGTCGGATGGACAATTTCTCCAGGGGTCCACCAAGGTCTTTTTCCGTGATGTGTATGATCATATCATTCAAATTGGCGACACGATCGAAACCCTGCGCGAAATGGTGTCGTCGATGATGGAAGTGTATCTGTCCAGCGTGAGTTACCGCTTGAACGGCGTGATGAAGGTGCTGACGATTATTACCACGATTTTTATGCCACTCAGTTTTATCGCCAGCATCTACGGGATGAATTTCGAGCACATGCCGGAGCTGAAGTCTCCCTGGGGGTATCCGGCGGTGCTGGGCGTCATGGCGTTGACCGGACTGGCGATGCTGTACTTCTTCAAGCAAAAGAAGTGGCTCTGAAACGGAGTCAGTCCAAGACCTCGACACGATCCACGAAGTAGGGCGTTTCGCCGAAACAGGTGGTGGGGATGTAGCGAAACTCCTTGTAGTGGAGGACGACCCGCTTCCCCATCTGCCCATCAAGTTTTTTGGCCACGTTCTCGTCCCACACCGTGAAGCTCCAGAGCACCGGGGCGACGCCTGGCACGGTCGTCATGGCCAGTTCACCTTCCTGCGTCTTGCAAAACCATCCTTTCCGAGACAGCTTCTGCAAGTACCCGGCGCGATCGCCGTCCGAGTAGCTCCAGTTAAAAACAATCAGCAAATAGGCTGCGCCGCCGAAAAACAATAACGTGAAGAGAAGTTTGGGTCTCCAAAGCCAGGCTACAGGAAACAAAAGGGTTTCCCACCACGTCATAGCACTCCTTTTCCGACGGTTACCTCACGTCCTGAAACAGCCAGGGGGCTTGAGTACGGCGGCGTTGCTCATACTCGCCGATTTGCGCGGCGTGTTGGAGTGTCAGGCCGATTGCGTCCAATCCGCGATACAGGCAGTCCTTTCGGAACGGATCGATGTCGAAGCGATAGACCGTGCCATCGGGTGTTTTAACCTGTTGGGCCGCCAAATCGACGGTCAGCTTATAGCCCTCATGTGCGGTCACGCCCTCAAACAGCGCTTGAATGTCGGACGCCTTCAAGACGACCGGCAGAATGCCGTTCTGGAAACAGTTGTTGTAAAAAATGTCGGCGAAACTCGGTGCAAGGATACATCGGAATCCCTGGTCGAGCAGTGCCCAGGGGGCATGTTCGCGCGAAGAGCCGCACCCGAAGTTGTCCCGCGTGAGGAGGATCGAGGCCTGCTGATAGCGTGGCTGGTTGAGGAAGAAGGCGGGATCCTGCGAGCCATCCTTCCGCCGCCGCCAATCGTAGAACAATCCTTCCCGTAGACCGGTGCGCTTGATCGTTTTCAAAAACTGCTTCGGAATGATCTGATCGGTATCCACGTCGAGCCGGTCCAGTGGGGCGACCAAGCCGGTGAGTGTTGTGAATGCATCCATAGTATGTCCTTTTGTGCTTCGTATCTGCCGACCGCTGTCATCAACGGGCTCGGCGTCAGGATCGAACTGCCTTTCCGCTTATGACCACTGACGGATATCGACGAAATGGCCCTCGATGGCCGCGGCTACCGCCATGGCCGGCGACACCAGATGGGTGCGTCCCCCGGCGCCCTGACGACCTTCGAAGTTCCGGTTACTGGTCGAGGCGCAGCGTTCGCCCGGCTGCAACACATCGGCATTCATCGCCAGGCACATGCTGCATCCCGCCTCGCGCCATTCGAAGCCCGATTCCTTGAAGATGCGGTCTAAGCCCTCTTGTTCCGCCTGTTGCTTGACGAGGCCGGAGCCGGGGACGACCATGGCGTGCACGCTGCCGGCGACCTTCTTGCCCTTGGCGAACGAGGCCGCAAGACGCAGGTCTTCGATCCGTGAATTGGTGCAGGACCCGATAAACACCTTGTCGATCCGGATGTCGCGGATCGGCATGCCGGGCGTGAGCGCCATATATTCGATGGCGCGCTCAGTGGCCTGACGGAGTTTGTCGTCTCCCATGGTGCTGGGGTCCGGCACCGTGCCATCCACACCGGTCACCATGCCGGGGCTGGTCCCCCACGTCACCTGCGGTGCAATCGTCTCGGCACGTAATTCCACGACGGCGTCGTACTTGGCGCCGGCATCGGTGTGGAGGTTCCGCCATGCTGTCACGGCCTGGTCCCACAGCGCGCCCTTCGGCGCCATCGGGCGACCCTTGATGTAGTTGAATGTGGTCTCGTCCGGGGCGACCATGCCGGCGCGCGCTCCACCTTCGATCGACATGTTGCAGAGCGTCATGCGGCCTTCCATGCTGAGCGCGCGAATGGCGGAGCCCGTATATTCGATGACATAGCCCGTTCCGCCTGCCGTCCCGATCTTGCCGATGATGGCGAGGATGACGTCCTTTGCCGAGCAGCGCGGCGAGAGCTGGCCCTCTACCCGGACCTCCATCGTTTTGGGACGTTTCTGGACGAGACATTGCGTCGCCAGGACATGTTCCACTTCACTGGTGCCGATCCCGAACGCCAGTGCGCCAAAGGCGCCATGGGTCGAGGTATGGGAGTCGCCGCAAACGATGGTCATCCCCGGCAGGGTGAATCCTTGCTCGGGGCCGATGACGTGCACCACGCCTTGCCGGATGTCGTTCATGCCGAAGAGGGTAATGCCAAACGTCTTGCAGTTATCATCCAACGTTTGAATCTGTTTGGCGCTGATCGGATCGGCAATGGCGGCGCGCCGGTCCGTCGTCGGGACGTTATGATCGGGGACCGCGAGCGCGGCGGCCGATCGGCGCGGGGTGCGACCCGCGACCGTCAGTCCTTCGAAGGCCTGCGGCGAGGTGACTTCGTGTACCAAATGGCGGTCGATATAGAGCAACGTGGTTCCATCCGGTTCCGCCCGAACCACGTGGTCGTTCCAAATTTTTTCGAACAGCGTCTGTGCAGCCATGGCCATGCTCCTTATAAACCCGCGCCCTTGCGAGAGATTGAGGGTGCGGTGCTCATCGCGGAGCTATTATATATGCGACCAGGCCTGTCGCATCAAGGGCAAAGGGACTCCGGAAAAAAATGCCTCTTCAGATTTCAGCAGGGCGGACCGATAACGTTGCCATGGAACAGGACCCCATCGACGCCGGACACATCAGCATCCCTCGCTGGACGATCAAACGCGATCCCCGGGCGCTGGGCTGCTCCATCTGTGGTTCGGCGATCGTCAAAATTACGGCTGAATGGCGACAGGTCTCGTTCTGCACCTGCAGACTGATCGAGTATCGTGTGCTGCCGCGAGCTCCCAAGGCCCTGCCTGCTCCGTCCCCCGCCGCAGATTCACGCAAAGATCCTTGATCTCGTCCGAGATGGAGGTTCACATGGCACGATGGCAGTGGGCGCTTCTGACGGCGTGCTGTGCGATGATCCTCACATCGGAATCGGCCGAGGCAACGGATCGGTCGCACGCGAAGTCGCTGACGCGACCCGGGTTGACCGCTCCCGCATCATACTCGCGGTCCTGTACCGGAGAGGATCTTCCCGGCATATGGAGTCTGGTCACCTTCGATTCGTCGTACCGCTTCAAGAACCCGCAAGCGCCCTACTTGTTTCCCTATCAACTGTTCCACTACTCACGTGAGCAGGGCGCCAAATCGGCTCACTCGCGGACGCCGATTTTCGAGAACTCAGAGCGGGTGTTCGAGGCGGTACCGCTGGATCTGACGTATCGGGTCGAGCCGGGAGGCCGTGTCGTGCTCAAGACGAAGGAGCAAGGCGCGGTGGTGGAAGTATGGTCCTGTTCGGTTGTCGGGCATGACCCGCGGGCGAAGGATGACCGAACGGCTCTGCGACGCGGCGACGTGGTCATGACTCTCCTCGGTAGCCATGGACAACCACTGTTCGTGCGCCATCTGCGAAAATCCCCAGCCTAACCCGGTTTGCCAGGCGGCAAGCCGCCGTGCTAGTACCCACAGTCTGTGGAGCGCCGACCCTCTGGTGTCGGTTCCTTCCGCCGGGGAGGCTGTGGACGATTCCATTCAAGTGTGGCGGCGACCGGAGGTGGTCGAATGGTCTCAATGGCTGCTCGACAGCTATCGCCATTGCCTCGGCCGAGAGTTGATCGAGCGGGTCGGTGGGGCTGAGGCCCAGGCCCAGGCGCTGTTCACCGTCCCGATGGTGGTGGTGTCTCATGGGACGCAAGCCGATCCGATCCTGAATTACGGATCGCAACTCGCGCTCACGCTGTGGGAGATGACCTGGGAGCAGTTGGTGCAGACCCCGTCCCGGCTGACGGCGGAACTCGTGAACCGTGAGGAGCGCGAGCGGATGCTGGAACGCGCTCGCGCCAAAGGGTATCTTGATGATTATCGGGGGGTCAGAATCTCACATAGCGGACGCCGGTTTCTGATTGAGCAGGCCGTCGTGTGGAATGTGATCGACCCAGCCGGGCATCGTCAGGGGCAAGCCGCGACGTTCTCACGCTGGACCTTCCTCTAGCCGCCTGAATCGTGGCACGAGCTCCCCGCCGACGGAGACCGACTCTGAAAACATGGTCATCGGTCTGATCCACAACCCGCCTGCTCCATAGAGCTGACGATAGACGACGTATTCCTCCTCGGTTTCTGAATGCCGGGCCACGCCGAGCACTTCGTAGTCGTTCCCTTTATAGTGACGATAGCGACCGGGTTTAATCATGGTGTATCCTTGCGGTGTCGAACCTGCGAGTGAGTCTATCGAATCAGGCATGCCATCACAACTCTCTCAACAGAATGAGCGCCGGCACGAGGTCGTGGTCATCGGCGGCGGATCAGCGGGTTATGCCGCTGCACGGACGGCCTGCGACGCCGGAGCCGATGTGGCGATCGTTGATCAGGGTCCGCTCGGAGGGCTGTGCATTTTGCGCGGCTGCATGCCGACCAAAACCATTCTCCGGTCGGCCGAAATCATGGCGCTCATGAAACGCGCGCGCGAGTTCGGGCTGGCGCCTGTCACCGCACGGGCCGATCTCTCGGCCATCGTCGATCGGAAGAACCGGCTGGTACAGGAGTTTGCCGATTATCGCATCGCCGCCTTGCGCGACCCGCGATTTACGCTGTACGAATCGCACGCCGAATTTCTCTCTCCGCACGAGATTTGTGCCGGAGGGGTGCGCATTCGTGGTGACGCGTTCGTGATTGCCACCGGATCAAGGGTGTCGGAGGTCGCCATTCCCGGACTATCTGAGGCGGGGTACGTGACGAGCGACGAAATGCTCGATGTGCGCCAGGCCCCTGCCTCGCTGCTGGTATTGGGCGGCGGACTGGTTGCAGTGGAATTCGCGCAATTCTTTTCTCGGATCGGCACCAAGGTCATCATGCTGCAGCGCGGCGCGACGCTGCTCTCCGATATGGATCAGGATGTCGGTCAGGCATTGGCCGCGGCTTTTCAGGACGAGGGCATCGAGATACTCACCGGCGTCGCCTTCGAGCGAGTGACTTCGTCGTCAACCGCGAAGACTGTGCACTTCCGGCAGAATGGTGTCTCGCAAACCCGGTCGGCTGAGGTCATCTTTCACGCGCTGGGACGTCGTCCCAACCTGCAGGGGCTCAATGTGGAAGCGGCGGGGGTGAAGGTCATCGACCGTCGCCTGGTCGTCGGCCCCGATATGCGGACATCGCAACCGCATATTTTTGCCGTCGGCGATGTGAACGACCTTACGCCCATTGTGCATTTGGCGATTCAACAAGGTGAAACGGCCGCCGTTAACGCGACTCATCCGGACGTGCCCGCGCGGGTCATCGATCACCGGTTGGATAGCGAAATGGTCTTTACGGACCCGCAGGTGGCCATTGCCGGCCTCAGTGAACGCCAGTGCCGTGAACAAGCGATTCCCTACCTGACAGCTTCGTACCCCTTTGCCGACCATGGGAAGGCGATGTGTCTGGGGGCTCTCGCAGGATTTGTGAAACTGCTGTGTCGCCCGGACAATGGCGAACTGATCGGTGCGCAGATCGTGGGGGCTGAAGCGGCGGAACTTATTCACGAACTCATCGCGGTCATGTATTTTCACGGGACGGCGCAGGACTTGTTGCGCATCCCGCACTACCATCCGACGCTGGCAGAGATTGTGACCTATCCGGCCGAATCCATCCTCGAGCAAATGGGGCGGATATGAGGCGGCATGCTCTCGTCGGTCTGTGCGCCCTCCTGCTGTTCATGGCCTCGTCCTGTGGAGAACAGACGTGGGAAGCGGCCATGCAGGTCGGTGAAGCGGCCGTGCAACGAGGCCAATTGGGAGAAGCCGAACAAATTTATGCTGCGGCGGTGAAGAAGGCGGAAGCGTTCGGCCCGCACGATCGCCGGGTTGCCGTCACCTTGGCGCATCTGGCTCAAGTCTATAGCACGCAAGGGAAATTCGTGGAGGCCGAACCAATCTATCTGGAGGCGCTCAAGATTTATCAGGAGGTTCACGGCGAGCACCACCTCGATGTCGCGGCCATGTTGAACAATCTCGGGGTGTTGCATCGCAAGCATGGCCAATTTGCCGATGCACAGCGCCTTCTGACCCGGGCGCTCGCGATCAAAGAAACACTGTTGGGCCCAGATCATCTCGAAGTGGCGCTGGCCGTCAGCAATCTGGCGGCGATGTATGCGGCACAGGGGGATAGCGCTCAGGCGGCGACGCTTTTCGCGCGGGCATTGGCGATCAGGGAAAAACAGTTAGGCCCGGATCATCCGGATGTCGCCAAGTCTGTGATGGATTATGCGGGAACATTACGAAAGATCGGTCGGGCTCCTGAGGCGGATGCACTCGAGGGAAGAGCCGCTGCGATTCGGTCGAAGACGAAGTCGTAGGTAACGGGAAGAGTTGAACCGGCCTTATGTGCCGGTGTAGCGTAGCAGATTCGTGAGAAGCGAGGGGACGATGTCTGATTTGCGGACTAATGCATTGATTGCGCGCGGGATGGGCATTGTGTTCATTGCCGGTGGCTTTATGCTTGGCATCTACGGACTGGAATTTCCCAATACCATGTGGCTGCAAACAGCGTTGGGGTTGCTGGTCACCGGGATGATGGCCCAAGGGTATGCGATGTATTGTTCGATTCGCTGGGTTCGGAAACAACGTGACTCGGAACGGTAACCGCTTGAGACACGAGAGACCTTGCCCGCCGTTGCATTCATTCAGATGGAGCCGGTTGGCCTTTCTGTGTTGCCTGGTCCTACTGGCAGGCTGCGGCGGTCCCTGGCGAGACAGCTATTTGAATAAGGGTGTACACAAGCTGACCCAGGCCGATATCGAGCAAAAGTTCGGGCCGCCGAGCACTGCCAAGACGCCGGTGCTTGGGGGCGATACCGTTTGGACCTACCGCGTGCCGATGGGGGATCGAGAAGTTCATCCCTGGGATCCGAGCAGTTTGGCCGCCGGAAAAAAAACGAAAGCTCCTCCTTCGCCGTCGCCCTTCGGGAAAAGTCTGGCCGGCAATGATGAACCCTATCGGGAACCGCTCTATTGCTACCGCTACACCTTGTCGTTTGACGAGGAAAAACGGCTGAAAGATTGGAAAAGAGAAGAATGCGTGCCACGCACGAGTGAGGATGGTACCGTAGTGCAGTGACCACGACGGAAAAAACCATGCAAGATATGCTGCCGGTGATCGGCTCCAGTGTCTTTTTCGATCTGCTCAAGTCCATTCTTCTCCTCCTCATCCTCCTCATTGCGCGAACGGTGCTGGTTCGATGGATCAAGGGCAACCAAGCGCTGACCATCGACGCCAGGCGCCGTTGGATCGTGACCACCCGCAACAGCATGGTGCTGGGCCTCTTCGTGGGGCTCGTGGTGATTTGGGCGCATGAGCTGGAAGCCTTCGCCGTCTCGCTGGTTGCCTTGGCTGCCACGGTCGTCCTCGCAACAAAGGAGCTGATTCTGTGTTGGAGCGGCGCCGCGTTGCGTGTCGGCGGCGGCGTGTACGGAGTCGGGGATCGGATTCAGCTGGGTACGTACCGAGGGGTCGTCCTTGAATACGATGTGTTTGCCACGAAGCTTCTGGAGATCGGGCCCGGACAGACGTCACATTTGTACACCGGTCGAACCGTCGTCTTTCCCAACAGTCTTCTCTTCGGGAATTCTCTGATCAAGGAGAGTCCGTCGCAAGAATATGGTTTGTACGTCCTGTCGGTTCCGCTGTTGAGCACCGACAATTGGCAAGCCGCCGAACAAGCCCTTCTCAGCGCGGCAAAGGCCGAGTGCGCACCCTTTATGGATCAAATGGGCCGGCAGATGAAGTTGCTGGAGCAGCGCAATTTATTGGAAGCGCCGTCTCCTGAACCACGTATCACTATCCAGCTGCCCGAGGCGGGGCGTATTCAGCTTGTCCTGCGATTTCCTGCACCGGACCGCGGCCGGTCGCGGGTGGAACAAGCCATTCTCCGGCGGTACCTCACGACCGTTCGTCAGTGACACGGCGGGCAATCCCATGGAGCGGTCTCTATGGTGGAGCACGGTTCCTTCAAGATGGGGTTTCTCTCCCATCAGCCGCAAAAAACGGCAAAAGAATTGGCAAACGAAACCCTTCAGGGTATTGATGGATATTGCATGCCCGTCGGTTTGCCCGGGATGCCTGACACCATATTTCAATCAAGAGGGGGGTTGTTGATGAGAAGGTCAATTGCTGTGATGGTCGCTGCTGCATTTGTGGGCATGAGCTCATTCGCCGCTGCTGACGATCTGGGCATGGGGAAGATGTCCGAGGGGATGAAGCAGGATATGGGGGCCCTGTCCGACGAGGTGAACGCCCATAAAGAAGAGCTGAAGAGTGATCTCAAGGCCAAGAAGGATTCCGTCAAGAGCGAACTTAAGGCGAAGCGCGACGAAGCAAAGGCCAAGAAGAAACAAGCCAAGGCCGATGCGAAGGCGAAGAAAGACCACGTCAAAGCGAAGGTGAAAGCGAAGAAAGACGCAGCCCGTGCGAAAGCAGCTGACATGAAAGGCGCTGCGGACGATGCCGCTCAAGAGATGGGCGCCATGAAAAATGAGCTGAAGGACACGACCCGGTATTAGCGTATAGAGCGGCGGGTTTTTCTCGCCGGTGCGTCACACCTACGGCCTGTGATTGGGAGGGACCCGGTCACAGGCCGTAGTATTGTGAAGGTCTTAGTTGTTGCGAGAGGTGGGCTCTGGTAGAATCCGCGCCCACGATGAAAGTCGCCACCTTTAACGTCAACTCGCTCCGGAAACGCCTGCCAATCGTCTTACAGTGGCTGGAGCGTCATCAGCCCGATGTGCTGTGTCTGCAGGAAACCAAAGTTCAGGATAGCGAGTTTCCTCTCTCAGCGCTTGCGACCTCGGGATATGAGATCACCTTCCGAGGCATGAAAGCCTACAACGGCGTCGCCATACTCAGTCGAACCAAGCCTGAATCAGTCTGTTACGGGTTTGACGACGGAGGAGATGTTGAGGATGCTCGCCTGCTGCGGGTGGTGATTCGGGGCATTCCCATCATCAACACGTATGTGCCGCAGGGGTTTGAGATCGATTCGCCGAAATATCAATATAAACTGGGGTGGTACGAGCGCTTACTGAAGCATTTTGACATGCATCTCTCCCCGAAGGAGCCGGCGATCTGGTGTGGAGACATGAATGTGGCCCCAAGACCCATTGATGTCCACAGCCCGGAGAAACATCTGAAACATGTCTGCTATCACGAAGACGCGCGCAAAGCCTATGGGAAGACGATTGCGTGGGGCTTCGAAGATGTTTTCTGCAAACTGTATCCAGATCGCCAGCAATTCACGTTTTTTGACTACCGCGCCCCCAGTGCCCTCTCGGCGAATAAAGGGTGGCGCATCGATCATATTCTTGCGACCGCGCCTCTGGCTCAGGCCTGTCAGCGCGTCGAGGTCGATTTAGAGCCTCGTCGAGCAACGGATGCTTCAGATCACACGGTGCTCTGGGCCGACTTCGCCATGTAGTTCCGCCTTACTGTATCTAGCTCGTTGCAGGACAGGAGCCCCAAGCGCCCCTGCCCTGCGGGGTTCGACCTACTGCAATACCTCGACCGGTTCCAACAATAGTTGCTCGGCCATCCGCGTGCGCCGATTCTGTTCGATCAACGGATCGACGATCGATCCACAATTAATACAGCGCCAAACAAACGTTTCCGGCGAAAAATCGGGCCGCCACTCATCCACCATCAATCCTTGGCATCGTCCGCATGTCATGATGTCTACCTCCTTCGGATTGGACCCTCAAAGCGTGAAGGTCATGCCCATCTGAGGGAGAGAGTAACAATGCGAGATTAAAGAGGTGTTAGTGCGACGTTAAAATGAATTAATCAAAATTTCTTCGCGATTTCATAACGTTCACCTGTTCGGCTTGGATAAATTTAGAAACCGCGAGGAACATTCTGTCCAAAATCTGATGTGCAATGAGAGTCGGACAGATAGAGACTACACAGGTTCCCGTATGCTTGGTCGCGCGGAACCGTTGAGTTTCTTGACAGAACTTCGACCATCCTTTATCGATTGAACTAGCGACAGACGTGCGCTGGCCGGAAAATGCCTTGCAGACCACATCAGCACGGGACGTGCTGCCTTACGTCTGCACAAGATGAATAAATCGTCGCGCGCGCCATTTCCTATGGCCTGCGCGTGTGAAGGAGAGCGGCCTTGAGAGGCGCCGATCATTGAATATGGTACAACCTTTGACCTGCCCGCAGTGCGGTCAAGATAACGTGTTCCGTTCCCGCTGCTCGACCTTCGTGGAACGTTTGCAGTTGCTTGCCTGGATGTCTCCGTTTCATTGCCAGTCGTGCAGCTTTCGTTTTTCGGCGTCCCGCTTCGGATACCGTTATCCGGCTCGCATACTTGATCGTCGCGAGCATCTGCGTATTCCTGTCCGGCTTTTTCTATCGTTCTCCGGGGGGAAAGTGCGCGGGGAGGGTACGGTACGGGATATTTCAATGGGCGGATGCATCATTGAAAGCCAGGCGTCGGTGCATGTGGACGATATCTTTTACCTGCAGATCGTGCTGGAATATGAACAGGCGCCCATTGAGGTCGCTGCCATGGTGCGATCGGTGAGTTCTCGCGGTATTGCCTTCAAATTCCTCCGGTCGGCCCAAGAGAATAAGCGGTTGCTGGCATTCGTGCAGGGCAAGACGGACCAGCTTGGACCTTGCCCCCCGGCTTAGCCGCTCTGATCGACGCAACTCTCGCGCCACGATCTCTGCCAGGCTTTAGGAGTCCTTCCCACAGCCATCCAGTCGGACATTCTGCTAGAGTGGAGTTTCCCAGGCAGAAGCTTGGGGGTATTCCGTCGTGAGACGCTCGTGTTCCGCGTGGTCGAAATCTTCGATGACGAGATCCGCCCGGCTCAAGGGTTCCGGGCACGCCGGTGAAGACAGGAAATCGACATAGTCCTGAGCCTTTGCCCGGGTGGCGAAGCGGCAGAGTCCATATTCCGGCATATGGGAAGAAGGGTGCCAGAAGGCCAGCCCGATCGAGCTGCCTTGAAAAATTCCCAAGGAACGGTGCCGAACCTGGAACCCTCCAGGACTATCGGTGGAACGATCAAGTGCCATAGGATTCCGTTGAGGAGGACATATCACCTTCCAACCGTGAAGTATAACAAGGTTGTGAATGAAGCGACATCTCGAGAGGACAGGCGGTAGAGGGAATGATTGACTTCGTTTACAGCAGCCTTAGGTCTTCTTAAAGAAGCGCTGTCGTCTGGTCGGCGCGGAGGAGGAACGATGATGTCTTTTGCACGATGGATGGGCGCGAGCTTCATGCTTGCCGGTCTCCTGGCCTTGTCCGGCTGCGGCTATAACGATCTCCAAGGTCTCGATGAAGACACAAAGGCCGCGTGGAGCGAAGTGATCAACCAGTATCAACGTCGCGCCGATTTAATCCCGAATCTGGTGAACACGGTCAAGGGATATGCGGCGCATGAAAAGGACACGTTGGAAGGAGTGGTGCAGGCGCGCGCCAAGGCCACCAGTGTGCAGATCACACCTGAGTTCCTCAAGGACGAAGCGGCCTTCAAGAGATTTCAAGAAGCGCAGCAGAGTTTGTCGAGTGCCTTGGGACGCTTGCTCGCACTAGCCGAGAATTATCCCAATCTCAAAGCGGATCAAGGATTCCGTGACCTTCAAAGCCAACTCGAAGGGACGGAGAATCGCATCACCGTCGCGCGCAAGCGATACATCGACAAGGTGGCGGAGTTCAACAAGATGGTCCGCTACTTTCCCACGAACCTGACTGCCAAGTTTCTTCTCCATATGGATGAGAAGGCCAACTTCACTGTGGCCGACGAAAAAGCTGTGACCAAGCCACCGGAAGTGAAGTTCTAACGTCCGATTCGTATCGAGGAGCAATTGCGATGCGGCTGATGGGCCGAGCAGCGCGAACTATCCTTGTCGGATGGCTATGGTTCACGCTGCTGTCGAGCCTCCCGGTCTTGGCCCTGGATGTACCTCCGCTCAGCGGCCGCGTGGTCGATCTCGCGCATGTCCTGCCGCCGGCCACCACGGCTCAATTGTCCGAGACACTCCAGGCGCATGAAGCAAAGACCTCCAATCAGGTTGTGGTGCTCATCGTTCCTTCTTTAGACGACGAGCCGCTCTTCGATTTCTCCCACCGGGTCGCAACAACCTGGAAATTAGGCGCCAAAGGCACCGACAATGGCGTCCTGCTCCTCATTGCGATCAAAGAACGCAAAATTCGTCTGGAAGTCGGATACGGATTGGAGGGGGTGTTGACGGATGCGCGTTCAGCCCAAATCATCCGCAATGAAATCGCCCCAAAATTCCGCGCCGGCGATGTGCCGGCCGGCGTCGCAGCCGGTGTGTTGGCCGTCCTGCACACCATCGAGGGAACCTACCAGGCGCCAGAGCGGCCGACGGCGTTTCATTCCGACGGTGAGATAATCGCCAATACGATTGTTGCTGTGATTCTGGGCTTAGTCATCGGTCTGTTCTTTTCTCGTGCGCACCGCGTAGTGGGTCCCGTGGTAGGAGGAGGCCTGTCGTTTTTCGTCGCACCCTGGGTGGTGCCGGCTCTCATCGCTGGAGCGGTCAGTGTGGGGCTGATCAGTTTGATAAGTGGGATTGGGCCAGCGACGGGAGAAAGGCGGCGAGGTAGGAGCGGTCCGTTCGATGACACCTGGTTCAGTTCTCGGCATGGGGGCTGGGGATCGGGTGGACTGGGCGAATCGTTCGGAGGATCGGGCGGTTTCTCCGGTGGCGGCGGTGATTTCGGAGGGGGAGGCGCCAGTGGCGACTGGTAGAACGACGGCTCTCACCGAAACTGAACGGGCGCAGATTGAGGCGGCGGTACAGGCAGCCGAACAGCAGACAAGCGCGGAGATCGTCCCCATGATCGTTGGGCGGTCAGGATGCTACCGCGAGGCGCATCATCGCACCGGACTTTTGAGTGCTATGCTCGCGTTGACGGCGTTGCTGACGATCGACACCGCGTGGTTTTCCTGGGGATGGCAGGCGTCGAATGCCGTGTGGTTGCTGGGGATCACAGCGCTGGCCTATTTCGCCGGAGCCTGGCTCGGAACCTGGCCGGCTGTCCTCCGCCTATTCACCTCCCGGGAACGCATGCGCCACAAAGTGCAGATGCGCGCTGAACGGGCCTTTGCCCAGCAGGGCCTCGCACACACCCGTGAACGAACCGGGTTGTTGCTGATGGTGTCATTGCTTGAGCGGCAAGTTTATGTGTTACCGGATCACGCCTTGCAGGTGCGCATTTCAAGTGACCATTGGCTGGAGGTTGTTGCGGTCGTGGTTGGGCGGCTGAAGGCCGGTGATCTCGCAGGCGGGCTGTGTCGTGGAATTGAAGCCAGCGGCGTGCTGCTCGCACGTGCCTGTCCCCCCCGTGACGGCGACAATCCCAATGAGTTGCCGAATGTCGTGATCCAGGATCTGTAACGGCTGGATTGTGCCGGACAATAGACGGCCTCGCTTCGTTCCGCTACAATCCCGGCAATGTCCGAGCCCGCCGCGTCTCCTGAACCATCTCAAAAAGCTGTGGATGAAACCCATTCCGTCGTCAAGGCGGCGGGTCTGATCGGCATCGCCACGTTTTCCAGCCGTATCCTCGGGTTTGTTCGGGACATGGTGTTGGCGAGGCTCTTCGGTGCGACTCCGGCCGCGGACGCATTTTTTGTCGCCTACCGCGTGCCCAATCTGCTTCGAGAATTGTTCGCAGAAGGCTCAATGTCCGCGGCCTTTATCCCGGTCTTTACGGAATACCACACCCTGAAAGCCAAGCGTGATGCCTGGGAACTCGCCAGCGCGACGTTCACGACGCTCCTCACCCTCGTCACCGCCGTCACGCTGATCGGTATACTGGCTGCCCCGGGCATCGTATGGCTTCTCGCGCCGGGGTTCCGCGAGAGCATGGACAAGCTGGCCCTCACGACGCTCCTGACCCAGCTGATGTTCCCCTATCTCATCTTCATCAGTCTGGCGGCTCTGGCGATGGGGATTCTGAATTCGTTGCGTGACTTCGCGGCGCCGGCCTTCTCGCCGGTCTTTTTCAATATTTTTACGATCGCCTGCATGCTGCTCCTCTCGCCGTGGTTATCCGAGCCGATCATTGCGGTGGCGATCGGTATCGTCGTCGGCGGATTGGCGCAATTTGCCATGCAGTTACCCGGGTTAAAGAGACGCGGCATGTTGTTCGGTCTGCGCTTCAATCCCGGTCATCCGGGAGTCAAGCGCATCGGACGCTTGATGGTGCCCTCACTGCTGGGATTGTCGGTGACGCAAATCAATATCACGGTGAGTACGATCCTCGCGTCCTACTTCGCGGGAGGACCGACCTATTTGTTTTACGGCATGCGGTTGATCCAGTTTCCACTCGGCATTTTCGGCGTGGCCCTCGCCACGGCTATCCTCCCGACGCTGTCGGCGCAGGCCGCGCGCGGAGCACTGGATGAACTGCGGACGACGATCGGGTTCGGCCTCAGGATGATTTTTTTCATCATCCTCCCCGCGATGGCCGGCCTGATTCTGCTGCGATACCCGATCGTCCATCTCGTCTTCGAGCACGGATCATTCACCAAAGCCGACACATTGGCGACGGCGACCGCGTTGCTTTGTTATGCCGTCGGACTGTGGGCGTTTGCGGGGGTACGTATTATCGTGTCTGCATTTTATTCGCTTCAGGATACGCGGACCCCGGCGATCACAGCGGGGATTGCCGTCGGGGCCAATATCGGCTTGTCTCTCTGGTTGATGACGATTCTGGACGCCGCAGGCTTGGCGCTGGCGACGGCGTTGGCTTCGATGCTGAACGGAAGTATTCTCGTAGCCGTGTTGCACCGGCGGTTGGGGCGCGTGGATTGGGGTGCTGTCGTGCGATCAGCCGGTCGGGTGCTGGTGGCCTCCATTCCGATGGCCGGCATCTGTCTGTGGGTGGCGAGTGCGCCCCTGTGGACGGAATCCGGTCAGTGGCTCGTGAAGTCCGTCATGCTCTTTGGTGGAATCGGGTTCAGCGTCATGGCGTATCTGGGCATGCACGTGATGTTGGGCTCGGACGAGCTGGATGTGGCCTTGGGATTGGTCAAGCGCAAACTCGAGCGGGTCGCGCGAAAATTCGGGGCGCCCTGACATGACACAAGCGAGCACGTTCAAGACAGCTTGGGGCTGGGTCACCGTCACGGCTTCTGCCAAAGGCGTGACATCCATCGACCTGTCGCCCACGGCTCGCGCTGCGCATCATGAGCCGCTGGGCGATGATGCCGCTACGTCCATTGTGAAAGAAGCGCAGGCCCAGCTCTTGTCCTATCTCGACGGCGACCGTCGAGATTTTTCTCTGCCTCTTGATTGGTCGGGCGGCACCTCGTTTCAGCGAAAGGTGTGGAAGGCGATCAAACGGATCCCCTACGGGCGCGTGCGATCCTATCAGTGGGTCGCCATGCGCGTGGGTGGGAAACAGTATGCCAGGGCTGTTGGCATGGCGCTGGGAGCGAATCCTATTCCCATCGTCGTGCCCTGTCACCGCATCATTGCGCATGACGGTTCCTTGGGCGGGTTTTCATGCGGGTTGCCGATGAAGCGGCGGCTGTTGAGTTTGGAAGGCACATTGACGCAATTGCGCAATGCCCGATAGCCCAAAACGATGGTGGCGAAGACAAGATGAAGGCGGTTCTCCAGCGTGTCACACGGGCTTCGGTCGAGGTGGAAGGGCAGGTCGTCGGTCGCATTGGCCTCGGACTTCTCATCTTGTTGGGCGTGGCCAAAGGCGATGACGAGCGCGATCTCTCCTATCTTGTGGAGAAGGTGCAAACCTTGCGGATTTTTAGCGACGATCAGGGCAAGATGAACCGCTCGCTGCGTGATGTCGGCGGAGCGCTGTTGGTCGTCTCGCAGTTTACGTTGTTGGGTGATACCGCGAAGGGACGACGGCCGGGGTTTGACCTAGCTGCTCCGCCGGAGGCTGCACGGGCATTGTATGAAGACACTGTCAGGAGACTAAGGAACGAAGGCCTGAAGGTGGAAACCGGCGTCTTCGGGGCGCACATGCAGGTTGAATTACTCAATGACGGGCCGGTGACGTTTGTTGTGGATAGCCGAAGGCAGGGAGAAAGCCCAGATCTCAAGTCTTGATCAGCGATACCGATAAGGAATCAGAGAGAAAGTCACCAGGGATTAAGCATGGTCTGCTATACTACGTTCACAGGGCAAGGATTGCCCGGGAGGTCGAGATGGGAAGTCCCGTGTCTCGCAGCCATCCGCTCCGGCAGCTCTTTGGAGCATTGACGGAGAAAAGTTTCACCGAACACCTCGGGTGGCCCGATCTGAACGTCACCGAGTACGTCTCCAACCTGCTCGTCGAATTCGCCCACACCGATCAACTCTATAAGATCCGGAATACCCAGGGCCGTCCGATCGATTCGGTCGTCGAGATGTTGTTCGAGTCCGAAGTCTTATTGGAGGCGCAGTCGTTCGAACGGGAGCGTGAGGTGCACCGGCATATCGGCGACTTTACCCTCTTTATGACCGGGCTTTTTCCGGAATATCTCCGCCGCCTCAAGAGCGTGGGGCGAATCTATCACAAGGATTTCTTAGTCGATTACGTCAAAACCGGGAAGCGGTCTTATGGCCTGGTGGCCGAATTCGGTCATTACGATCCCGAGCAGGATACTCCCTTGTTCCGCAAGCTGTCGGAGAACTTTGAGCTCTGTGTGACCGGACTGGGATTTGTCCGGTCTGACTTGGACCGCATGCAAGATCCTGCCTGCCGTCGCGTGAAAGATCTGCTCCTCAATTGAAACGCCTACGACCGGTTCTCCTCATTCACGGTGGCGCGGGATGCCGCGCCATGACCGACGCCCAACATGCCTGCGTTGAAGCTGCCTTGGTCGAAGGCCATCGTCTGCTCATGGCCGGGAGACCCGCATTATCGGTGGTCGAGGAAGCGGTCCGCCGCTTGGAAGACTCCGGTCTGTTTAATGCGGGACGCGGCTCCAATCGTCAACTCGACGGCGTGTGCCGGATGGATGCCTCCATCATGGAGGGCCGCGAACTTCGGGCCGGAGCCGTGGCCTCCATCGAAGGCATCATTCACCCCGTCACCGCCGCCAGGCTCGTCATGGAAAAAACCGCGCATGTGCTGCTCGTTGGGAAGTCAGCCACCCGTTTTGCCGAGTACTTCGGATTGGAGCGCGCTCCGCGTCCGAGGCGAAGCCTGGCGGCCCAGCCCAAACAATTGAGACCAGCGGCCGGAGTGAGCCGAACGTTGCGTCTGCACCGTGCGATTATGGCCAGCGGCCGCCTGCGAGCCAGGAGTCTGGGAAAAGAAACGGTCGGAGCGGTGGCCTTGGATATGACCGGAACGGTGGCCGCCGGGGCATCGACCGGGGGTGTCGATGTGATGTTGCCCGGTCGCGTGGGCGATACGCCGCTGATTGGTTGCGGGGTGTATGCCGACAATGACGCGGGAGCCGTGTCCATGACCGGATTGGGGGAGAGCATCATTCGGGTCGCGGTCGCGAAAGAAATTGCGGATGGGTTGGCGAGCGGCCTCAGTCCGGTCGCGGCAGCCAACCGCGTGCTGCGAAAAGTTGTGGAGCGCGTTCAAGGCGCCGCCGGAGTCTTGGTGCTCTCGCCGGATGGCCGGTGCACAATTCGCCACAGTACCCCGCATATGATCGCCGGGATCATCGGCCCGGACGGCCGCGCCATTGTGCGCGACCGGTTTGCCTAGCGCGGTCAGCGGCTGATACAGTGACACGAGGTTTCAGCCTATGCCGGCACTTTTTCATCTTGCCTTCCCTGTCCACGATTTGGCGGCTGCCAAACAATTCTACGTCGAAGGCCTCGGTTGTGTCCTGGGCCGGGAATCATCCACGGCCGTGACCTTTGGCCTCGCGGGGCATCAACTCGTTGCCCACCTCTCTGAGGACAAACTCGATCGACAGAAGGGCATTTATCCTCGCCATTTCGGGTTGGTCTTGACGCGAGCGGACGAATGGCAGGTGCTGGCCGATCGCGCGCAGGCCCATCACCTCAGGTTTTACCAGCAGCCACGCCGACGATTTCCCGGAACACGGATCGAGCATCACACGTTTTTTCTGGAGGACCCGTCAGGAAATTTGCTCGAATTTAAATATTACGTCCACGAGTCGGCGATTTTCGGAGAGCGGGATTACACCTCGGTCGGTGAATCCACATAGCGGGGGAGTTGTGCGTGGTGAGCGGCGAGCGGTCACTACTCCACGGGAACCACTTCGAGGCTCTCCGGCGGCAGTCGGTTGATCGAGGCGGCTTTCCGGCCGTTCCCTTTCTCCAGCCAACGAACGATGTGGCGTTGCCGTCGAGTAAGATAGGCGGTGTGCCGAATGGGGTCATAGCGTCGAGGAGAGGGAAGGATCGCTGCCAGCAGGGCCGCCTCCTCGATGGTGAGATCTTCCGCCGATTTCCCGAAATGGTGCCGCGCCGCCGCTTCTGCTCCAAAGACGCCCTGCCCCCATTCCGCGACATTCAAGTACAGTTCGAGAATCTGCTTCTTCGTCAAGTGGTGCTCCAGGGAACGGGTGATTAAGGCCTCACGGGCTTTGCGAAGCAGGGAGCGTTCGGACGAGAGGTACAGATTTTTGGCCAGCTGTTGAGTGATGGTACTGCCCCCGCGTTTGAATTCGCGGACCTCCAGATTATAGAGCGCCGCCTCCTTGATGCCTTCCCAGTCGAACCCTTCATGAGCGAAGAACGAGGCGTCTTCAGCGGCTACGACCGCACGCTGGAGCGCGGGTGCGATGCGGGAGAGAGGCACCCAGGTGAATTTGATGTGCAGCGGATGGCCTTGTTCCTTGGCCTGAGCCCGCCTGGCTTCCATAACCGCCGTTTCGGTGGGGTGATGTTTCGCGAGGCGCGAGACGTCGGGCAGCGTGGCCAACCAGTACAGCGCCAAGGCGGCCGCGGGCAAACCGATCAGCACGGTCATCCACAACAGTATCCGTCCGAACCGGCTGCCTGTTGACTTGCTCATTCCTACACTCTATTTATGAGCCTACGAGATGACTTACCCGCCCGCCCTGTGCGGTCGAAGGTAGCGTACATCCCGCATTGCTGCCTGACGCGATCATTATGAAACTACTCAGCGCCGAGTTTATCAAAAGTTCCGTGTCCCCAGAACAGTTTCCTGCCGACCGCTTACCCGAAATTGCATTCGTGGGACGATCGAATGTCGGCAAGTCGTCGCTCATCAATTCGCTCCTGCATCGGAAAAAACTGGCCAAGGTCAGTAAGACGCCGGGCAAAACACGCGCCGTCAATTTTTTTACGGTTCGGACCTCGGACCCGAAGCTTCCGCTCCTCTCATTGGTCGATCTGCCGGGATACGGTTATGCCAAGGTCTCCAAAACGATGCGTGCGCAATGGGGGCCGATGATCGAACAGTATCTGGAACAGCGGCAATCGCTGGGCGCCGTGGTGTTGCTGATCGAATCGCGCGTGTGGATGCCGCAAGATGTCCTGACGATCCAGTGGGTGCAGTCGCTGGGCTGTGGCCTCATCATCGTGCTGACCAAAGCCGATAAGTTGCGGCAGAGCGAGCGGAAGCCGACGCTGACAGAAGTACGCGTCGCCTGTGGATTGTCTGCGGAGGTGCCGGTGATTTTGTATTCGGCCGAGACGCATGAGGGACGGGACGCGTTGTGGGGCGAGATTCGCGCGCAGTTTAAAACTTGATCTCGATGTAGGCCTTGTTTTTCAGATCGGCCATCCAGATCTGGTATTGATCTTCGGTCTTCTGCTGAAACACGAGGGACTGGATTTCCGCCTTCACTTGTACGAACGGGCGAAACTGGCGCGGTTTTTTGTCATCGACGCGCACGATATGCAGCCCCTCCGCCGTTTCGACGATGCCCGTGACCTGCCCTACCGGCACTGAGGCCAGCGCCTGCTCCAGCGCTGGAATCAATTCCCCCTGCCGGACCAGTCCCAAGCGTCCACCGCGCGAGGCGTCCGCTCCATCGGAGAAACGCAGCGCCAGATCCTCGAAAGGTTCGCCTTGCTTGAGCGTCGCCAGGAGGGCTTCGGCCCGTCCTTGAGCGACGGAGAGACCGTCCGGCGTCCGTGGTTTGATCAAAATTTGGCTCAACTGATACTCCTCAGGATAGGCAAACCGATCCTGGTGCTCCTCGTAGTACCGCTTCATTTCCGAATCGGCGACCATAATCAGGCCCCGGACTTCCCGGTCCACGACACGCATCAACGTCAGCTGCTCCCGTATACTTCTGGTGGTGTTCGGGTCGGCCTGGTTGAGGGTTTCGCCCTGCTTCTTCATTTCCTGCACGGCCTGCGTGACTTCTTGGTCGGTCACCTCCACGCCCTTGTTCTTCGCCGCCTGGAGCTGCAGCTTCCGCTCAATCATCTTTGTGACGGCCATGGCCTCCGCGGTCTTGAGGCGGCGCTCGAGATCCTCGCCGGTGTACAGTTTGCGAAGGCGTTCCTGATCGGGAAGCAGGTCGCGCTTGAGCTCGGAAAGCATGATCAGGTCGGTATTCACGACTGCGACGATGCGGTCTTCCAATTTGGCGGCGTCGACGGGACCGGCAGGGAGAAGGCCCATCCAGAGGCACAGGCAGGCGACGCCCATGGCTCGCCGGCGGATGGAGTCAAGAGCGTATGGTCTCACGGCGCGGGCACAATGAGAAAGAAAAGACAATCGGGCGTTCATCACGGTAAGGGGATTGTACACAATCGAGACTTCAGAAAGGGAGCGATCTTGCGATGAAAACGATGGAGGTGTGAAGCCGGTATGAGGGCAGGAATCGGGTGCGCAGGAGGTTAGGGGCGCCCTGGTTCATCGGTCACATAACGGGCCGCGTCAGCCATGCGAATCGTCGCGCCGGTGCGGAGTTCGGCGAACACGTCGTCCAGTCGCTTCCGTCGCTTTTCGGCCAGCAGCTCTTGGCGCAGGCGTTCGCGGGTGGCCTGGTCGGCCTGTAAAATTTCCGGCTCGAGGGGGCTGACTTTCATCAAATAGTACCCCTTGTCGGTTTTGATCGGGTCGCTGATGAAGCCGGGGTGCAATGAAGGAATCAATGTGTCCAGTTCCGGTTCCAGCAGGCCTTTTCGATACGGGCCCAGGTCGCCGCCCTTGGCGCGACTGCGCTCGTCGATCGAATAGCGCAGGGCGAAGCGGGTGAAATTTCCACCGGCTTCCACCTGGCGCTTGAGATCCTTGGCCGCATAGACGTTGGGTAACAGCATGACCGAGACCTGCACCTTGGGATTCGCGAGGAGCTGGTTGGCGTGTTTTTCGAGATACGCATCCAGCTCTTCTTTGGACACTTCGACCTTGGTCTTGATCCGGTCTTTGAGGAGTTCATCCAGAATCAGTTGTTCGCGGTAGCGCAGGGTCTTCTCGCGGATGTCGTCCGATTGATCGATCCCCTGCTTGCGCGCCTCCTGCATCAGCAACTCGCGCATGATCAATTCATCAAGGAAGCGGCGTTTGCCGCCTTCTTTTTCATATCGGGCGCGGGTGGCCTGGGAGAGTTCGTCCCACCGGATGTCGAACTCAGCTTGGGTGATGGAGCGGCCGTTGATCATGGCGATCACCGGTTCCTCCTGCGGAGGTTCGGTACAGCCGGCCAATGAGCCTAGCGCACACAATGCGAGTGCGGCTCCGATCAGTCGTGCTCGCCAGCGGGATATGTCTGGTGGCTGCGGTCGCGTCATGCGGTCGGGGCGGAGCATCCTCTGGGAAGATCAGGTAGAGCCGGTCGGTGGCTCTTGATTGTTGGTATCACAGACGTGAAGGGTTTGCAAGGTTGCGTTGAGTTCTGGAAAGACCAAACTCCAGTCGTCATGCGGCATCTGGAGTTCAAATGACAAGGGCGAGAGAAAGCGCAGCCGTTTTTTGTGCCGATCCATGAGGGCTTGCACGGCGGTTTCCGAGACTTTCGCCTTGGGACCGAACGTGATGACGACCGCATGCGTCTGCTCGACCACCGAGCTCAACCGGAGTTGTTTGGCCAGTAAACGGATCTGCATCAGTTCGAACAATCGCTCGACGGGATCCGGCGGCGATCCATACCGGTCTTCAATTTCGCCATGCATGAGCGCGAGGTCCCCGAGTTGCCCGCAGGAGGATAGCCGCTTGTACAACGACAGGCGTTGGTGGCTGTCGACCACGTAGTCTTCTGAAATGTAGGCCGAGACGCTCAGACGCAGCTCAGGGTCCGGCTCTTCCTCCACGACCTGACCTCTCAGGCGCTGGACGGCTTGTTCCACCATTTGCAGATACAGATCGAGCCCGACGGCGGCGATATGCCCCGATTGTTGTTTGCCGAGCAGATTGCCCGCCCCGCGGATTTCCAAGTCCGCCGCTGCAATCCGGAACCCCGACCCCAATTCGGTAAATTGCTGGATGGCGGTCAGCCGCTTCTGCGCGTCGTCCGAGAGATTGCCTTCATCCGGCACCAGGAAATAAGCGTAGGCCTGTTCACCACCGCGACCCACCCGGCCGCGCAACTGATACAGCTGCGCGAGGCCGAACGTATCGGCGCGATTGACGATGATCGTGTTGGCGGTCGGCACGTCGATACCGGATTGGATGATCGCCGACGCGATGAGGATATCGGCTTCCCGGTGGAAAAATTTCAGCATCACCGCTTCCAAGGGTTTGGAATCCATTTGGCCGTGTGCCATGACAATGCGCGCTTCAGGGACTAGTTCCTGAAGCCAGGCGCCCATCCGTTCCATGGTTTCCACACGATTGTGAACGAAGTAGGTTTGCCCGCCCCGGCCGAGCTCGCGGAGAATCGCTTCGCGAATGGCTTTTTCACTGAAGCGAAGTACCTGGGTGCGGATTGCGAGGCGTCCGGACGGGGGCGTGTCGATGATGGACAGGTCGCGCACGCTGGTCATGGTCATTTGCAGGGTGCGCGGGATGGGCGTGGCGGTGAGCGTCAACACGTCGACCTGGGTGCGCAGTTGTTTCAGGCGCTCCTTGTGTTTCACGCCGAACCATTGTTCTTCATCGATGATGACGAGGCCGAGATTGCGAAATTGCACATCCTTCTGCAGGAGCCGGTGAGTGCCGATGAGCACATCGACCAGACCCGCCGCCGTATCCTTGATGATGGCCTTGGTGTCTTTGGGCGATTGAAAACGGGACAACAGCGCCACGCGTGTGGGGAAGGGCGCGAACCGCTCGGCGAAATTGTCGTAATGCTGATGGGCCAGGAGCGTGGTCGGCACCAGGACGGCGACCTGCCGGTTTTCCTCGACGGCTTTGAAGGCGGCGCGCATCGCCACTTCCGTTTTGCCATAGCCCACGTCGCCGCAGACAAGGCGGTCCATCGGTTTGGTGGAGGCCAGGTCCTTCGCGATGTCTTCAATGGCTTTACGCTGATCCGGGGTTTCCTCATATTCGAAGGCCGCTTCAAACTCGTGGTACAGCATGCTGTCTTTGCCGTACGACGTCCGATGGACCAGCTCTCGGTTGGCATAGAGATCGACGAGCTCATGCGCCATTTCTTCGATGTCTTTTTTGACCCGCGCGGTCGTTTTTGCCCAACTCGTGCCACCGAGACGGTCGAGGCGAGGCACATGGGCATCGGCCCCTGCATATCGTTGCACCTGGCTGAGCCGGTCGAGCGGCACATAGAGCTTGTCGGTCCCGGCGAACTCGAGCACCAGAAAGTCGCTATCGAAGTCCTGGACCGAGAGCCGGCGCAGCCCCTGATATTTCGCAATGCCATACTGCATGTGGACGACGAAATCGCCGATGTTCAGATCTTCGAGCGAAGAGAGAAACGTAGCCGCTTTGCTCTTGTGTTGCGGTTTGTGCCGGGCGCCCTTCGCGAACAATTCTTCTTCGGTCAGCACAACGAGCCGCAGGTCGGGCGACAGGAATCCGGACGACACCTCGCCGTTCAGCACCGAAAACGGAGCTTTCTGCGCGCCGCCTGTCGTGAGGGCCGATGGCTTCCATTCCATGGCCGGTCGATCGTGCTCGCCGAACAGGGCAAGCAGCCGGCCGACTTGGCCCTGGCTGCGGGCGACCAGCACCACGGGTCCGGCTTCGCGCAGGCGATCGAGGACTTCCAATGTCTGGCTGAACGCCGTGCCGCGCTGGCCGAGTCCCACGCTGGCCGGTGTTTGAGCCGGACAGGTCAGCACCGGCTCCCAGCTCGCATCGGGCGCGGTGACCGGCTCCAGGGCAAGGGTCGCATAGTCTTGAGTGGCGCTGACGAGTTGATCCCAGGTGAGATACAGCTGATCCGGAGTCGGATAGGGATTCGGATCGGTGCGATCTTCGTGGCGCAGGTACCCTTCCTCAATCGCCTGCCAACATTCCGCCGTGTGCGCCTTAAGGGCGCCGGGTTGATCCAGTACCAGCACGGGTGGTTGAGGAAAATAATCCAGCAAACTGTCCATCGCTCCATAGACCGACGGAGCATGCCATTCGGCGTCTGCCGCCAGCGGCGCGAGTGCGTCTGGTGAATCGTCGGGTCGAATCAGTTCCCGCGCGGGTAACACCCAGGCCTGCTTGATCTTATCGGTCGATTTTTGCGTGGCGGGGTCGAAAAAACGGATCGATTCGATCGTGTCGCCCAAAAATTCCACCCGCAGCGGATCCGGATAGGCCGTCGAATAAATATCGACGATCCCGCCGCGAATACTGAATTCCCCCGGAATCTCCACCACCGAGCCCTTGCGGTAGCCGAGGCGCAACAGGCTTGAAACCAGCACTTCGCGCTCCAGATCGCTGTTCGGTTGAAACTGGAGGATGGCCTCGGTGAAGACCAGGGCCGGAAGCACCCGCTGCGTCAGCACCGGCACGGAGGTAATGAGCACCGTGCGCGTCGTGGTGCAGAGGCGATTGAGCGTCTGCATGCGGCGGGCGACGAGATCGATATGGGGCACCGTCGATTCGTAGGGCAGCGTTTCCCATTTCGGGAACAGGGCCAGGTCATCGCCTGATTGGCCGCAGAGTGTTCTGAAAAACAGGATGTCGCGATAGAGGCGTTCCGCGTCATCGTCGGTTTTGGCGACCACCAACCAGGAGCGATCGGCAAGTGGTTGCCCCGGCGCGCTCTGCGTGAGCAGTGCGAGGCCGAAGCCGGCCGTGGATCCGTGCAACCCCATCAGGCAGGGTTTGCCTGACCCGGTGCGAAGGGCCTCTCGCGCGGGCGTGAGCCAGTTGGTCAGATGCGATGGCACTACAGGTGGCACGAAATCCTTATGCCGTGGTGGAGCGAATACGTTGTACCAGGGTCGTGGTAGAGACGCCGGGGACGAGGGGAATGGTGTGCACGCGTCCACCGCGCGCCTCGACCGTGTCACGGCCGACAATTCGGTCGAGCGGCCAGTCTCCGCCCTTGACCAGAATATCCGGCTGGAGCGCCGCGATGAGGGCCCCGGGATCCGGCTCCGGAAAAATGACCACATAATCCACGCAGCCCAGTGCGGCGAGGACCTCGGCCCGTTGGACATCCGGCACGATGGGGCGATCGGGGCCTTTGCTCAGGGCGCGCACGGAACCGTCGGAGTTCACGCCGACCACGAGCAGGTCTCCCAGGTTGCGGGCAGCCTGCAAGTACCGGACATGGCCGATGTGCATGAGGTCGAAGCAGCCGTTCGTAAAGACGACACGTTGTTGCCGCCGGCGGCGCTCGGCCAACAGAGACACCAGTTCATCTCGCGTGGTCACTTTTGTGGGCATCATGTTCGGCGTCAATCCACGTGTGCATCATAACAGGACGGAGAAAAAGTCCGCCAGCAGGAATCAGCGGTGAACTTCACGCGCGCCAGCAATCAGTCTTGTGCGGGGCGTCGTGGTTTCCTCTTCCCTTCTTCACCGTGAGGGAGGGCGCCCAGGCGGACGACGCCGGTGCCATGCCGCTCAATCAGTCGGTCCAGGGCGGCAACCGCATCACGTTGACGGCGGTCGAACAGCGGCTCTGGCGCCGGTACCAGATCCGAGAGGCCCAGGCCCACCAAGCGGTACTGCGATTGCGGCTGTATCAGACCGGCCAAGGCGAGGCGAATGTCCGGCCACATGTCCGGCTCATAATTGAGCGGCCTGGAAAATGTCCGTTGCCGCGTCGTGATGCGAAACAGCGAATCCTTCAGCTTCAAGGTGAACGAGCCGGCCGCCAGTCCTTCCAGTCGAAGATCGTGCGTCAGCGTTTCGAGAAACTCGTGGATGATCGGCTCCAGTACAGCCGGATCGTTGGTGTCCTCGTCGAAGGTCGTTTTATGGCTCACGCTCTTGGCCTCGCGGTCGGCCACTACCGGATCGGAATCGAGGCCAAGTGCTAGCGAGCGAAAGGCTGCCAGGCGCGTGCCCAGAAGGCGAAAGAGGGCTGATTCGAATCGAGGAACAAGCAGATCGCCGATGGTCCTCACTCCCAGCCGCTCGACGGCCTCCGTGGATTTGGGACCCATGCCCGGCAACGAGCGAATGGGCAGCGGGGCCAGAAAGGCAGCCTCAGCACCCGGTTCAATCAGGGCCAGCCCGTCTGGTTTGTGGGCATCGGCCGCGATTTTCGCGACGGTTTTTCCGGAGGCGAGGGCGATCGTGCAGGTCAACCCGGTCATGCGGAGAATGTCGCCTTTCAGTGCATCGCCTAGTGCGCGGGGATCCGGGTGGCGAGTTTGTAGTCTGGTCGTATCCGCATAAAATTCATCGATACTCGTCCACTCGGTTTCAGGAAAGAATCGGTTCGTCACTTCTTGCAGCTGGCGGTGGAGACGCGTGTAAAGCGGACGATCAGGCGGAACGAGGACCAGTTGGGGGCAGAGGCGCAGGGCCTGGATGGTCGGCATGGCCGATCGGACGCCGAATCGCCGGACCGCATAACTCGCGGCCGCAATAGTGCCGCGCGGAGGCGGGCCTCCCACGGCGACCGGTTTGCCCGCCAATGACGGATCGGCCAGCACCGCGGCTGACGCGAACATGGCGTCGATATCACCGAACAGAATTTGCCGAGGCCAACGAGCGGACATGAAACTCTAGCTCGATTGGAATGGAAGACTGAATTGCCGGCCAAGGGGACCAACAGGGATTGGTTCTGCGAGCGGCTCATCAGGCACGACCGCAAACTCGCGGAGAGGTCCCCGACAGGCGCCGCAGAGATGCCGTCGCGGTTGAATGGTCCGGCGCTGGCGTCGATAGATCGAGCCGCATTGTTGGCAGCGCCAGGCATATTTGGCCAACGCCATGACCTCTTTGCCCAACGAATGATAGACGGTGATGCCGAGGCCGTCCTGGTTCATGCGCGCCATCATACGGCGAAAGTCCTGCCCATGATTCGGACGACGCTTGAGCACATCATATTGCCACTGATGGATCATTTCGTGCGCCAGCGTCGTCACTGTTTCGTGGTCTCCTGCAGGATCCTGAGCTGGGAGAAGGACCGACGACAGCCTGATGCAGCGGCGTCGCGTCTGATCCATCCTGCTGTGTGTGTATATATGTCTCGGTCCGACCCGGCACACGAACATGCCCGCCGAGGAGGTCAGTCGCCGGCTCCATTCAATCGGAATCGGCGGTAAGGCACTCTGAAAATACCGGCGATTGAGGTCGGCCCACAGAGTGTGGAGCGGTTCGACAGAGGGTGCCATGGTGATCACAGAACGATACAGAGGCCGTGAGAGGATAACGCGTCCTGTTCCGGGTTTACCGGCCGGACAATTCTTCAATGACTGCGGCGGCCAACAGCGGCACCATGATTTCGTGATGGCCGGTGAGGGCATATCCCTTGCCGCCTTTTTGGGTGGGGCGGCGCACGACATTGGTCATGGGGCGATAGTGCGTGAGGAAATCCATATTGACCGTCGTGATGTTCGTCAACGAGTGGCCGAGATTCCGTCCGAGCGACACGGCTTTCAAGAATACTTCCGGCAGAATGACGGCAGATCCCAGGTTGAGGTAGACCCCCCCTTCCATGCCCGAGACCACGGCAGCCAAGCGGCGGAAATCGAGCAGCGATCCCGCGCCGATCGCCGCGCCGTCTGCGGACGGATGCATGTGGATGATGTCGGTACCGACAGCGACATGGACGGTGACGGGCAGTCCCAGTCTGGCCCCGGTCGCCAGCAAGCTGGTCGCGCGGTTCGGAAACTGCTGCTTGTGTCGATTGATGTAGAGGCCGAGTGACTCGCCCAGGCCCAGGCCTTCTTTCATGCCCAGGGTGATGGCTTCGTTGAGCATCCGGCCCGTTTCTTCCGCCATCCCGAATCGACCGGAATCGATCTCCGCGTCCACCTCTTCGGACGTGTGCCCCATGAAGGCCAGCTCGAAGTCGTGGATGATGACGGCGCCGTTCATGGCCAGCGCGGTCACGATGCCGCGCTCCATCAGGTCCACGAGCAGCGGGCCCAGTCCGACCTTCACCACGTGGGCGCCCATGCCGACAATCACCGGTCGGCCTCGACGGTGCGCCTTCGCGATGGCCTGGGCCACCTCTCGGAGCGTCTTGACCGCTAGGATATCGGGAAGCGAATCGAGGAAGCGTTTGAACGAGCGGCCGCCGGTCCAGACCTTGGCAAAGTTGGACACCTGTACCTTGCTGTGTCGCCGCTGGAGTGGATAGGTCTTCAGGCGAGACGCATCAATCGGCTTGATGATCGCAGGAGGCGTCGATGATCTCGCGGAGCGCTTAGGCCGGGTTGGCAAGAACGTGATCCTCAATGAGTTCGCAGAGGACATGCCCCAGCGTGATGTGGCTTTCCTGAATGCGAGCCGTCAACGTCGAAGGGACGACGAACCCGTAGTCGACCATGCCGGCCAACTTGCCGCCGGAGCCGCCGGTCCAGGCGACTGTCGTAAGGCCTGCGGCTTTAGCCGCTTCGACTCCTTTCAAGACATTGGGGGAGTTGCCGCTTGTGCTGATGGCAATGGCGACGTCTCCCGCCTGCCCGTGGGCACGAACCTGGCGCGCGAAGAGTTCCTCGAAGCCGTAGTCATTAGCGATGCAGGTAATGGCGGCGATGTCCGTGGCGAGGGCGATGGCCGGGAACGGGGCGCGCTCGCGCTTATAACGACCGACGAATTCGGCGGCGATATGCGCGGCATCCGTCGCGCTGCCGCCGTTGCCGAAGAGCAAGACTTTATGGCCGGTTTGAAAGGCGCGGCCAATGACTTGTGCGACCTGCACGATTGTGTCGGCGTGGTCTCGCGCAAAGCGCCGCTTCACCTCGGCGCTGTCGTCGAACGCCTTGATGGCGAATTCTTTCATCGTGCGGAATTGTAGGGAAGCCCCAGGCCACTGTCAAACGGCTTGAAGTGGGGTAACGGCTCAATACTGCTATGTTGGTACGCTGAAGATTGCGAGTCGCTTGCCACCAAAATTAATGGTCTCAATCAATGTGCCAGCGAAAACTCGCTTTCTTCCTTTTGTCGTTGCCAACCGCCAACCATTACCTTTTGTCATTCTCTCGCCTTTCTTCGCTTTTGTACCCTTAATAGTAATCCCGCCTGCCATATAAACTCCTCCTGGTTAATACATGGTTGAACGTGTCAATCATCATTCATCATTAGGGATGGGTTATTTCGTTTGGCGAAGCGCTCGATCACTTTCCCGGCGGTGGGGAGACGGGCCGTTTGGTAATCATGTTCATCGCCAGCGTCAGCATGGAGCCGACATCCGAGACATTCGCCGGCAGCACGAGGGTGTTGCTCGTTTTGGCCAGTTCTCCGAACTTGGTGATGTACTGCTCCGCGACACGCAATTGCACCGCTTCGTACCCGCCGGGGACTTGCGTAGACTCGGCGACTTTGCGCAGCCCCTCGGCGGTTGCGCCGGCGATGGCCATAATGGCGGCCGCCGCACCTTCGGCCTCGTTAATTTGTTGCTGCTTCTTCGCTTCAGACGCTTTGATGACCTGTTGCTTCTCGCCCTCCGCCTGATTGATGGCCGCATCGCGTTCGCCTTCGGAGGTCAGAATCACCGCACGTTTTTCCCGCTCGGCGCGCATCTGCTTTTCCATGGCGGCCAGGACATCTTTCGGCGGGGTGATGTTCTTGATCTCGTATCGCAACACCTTCACGCCCCAGGGCTCCGTGGCCTTATCAAGTTCATTCACCACTTGGCTGTTGATGTTGGTGCGTTCTTCAAAGGTGCGGTCGAGTTCGATTTTCCCGATCTCGCTGCGCAGCGCGGTTTGGGCGAGCTGAGTGATGGCAAAGCGATAGTCGCTGATGCCGTAAGAAGCGCGTTGTGGGTCCAGCACTTTCGAATAGAGAATGCCGTCCACCCCGACCTGCACGTTGTCGCGGGTGATACAGATCTGCTCGGGGATATCGATGGCCGTTTCCTTGAGCGAGTGTTTGTATTGCACACTGTCGAGAAACGGCCAGAGGATATGAAACCCTGCGCCGAGCGTGCGTGAATAGCGGCCGAGGCGTTCGACCACATAGGCGCTCTGTTGTGGTACGACACGCGCCGTTTTGGAGACGACGAAGAGCACGAGGCCCGCAAGGAATATGACGACCCAGAGTCCGCCTGGCATGCCGCTATCCTCCATGATGGTGCGACCTCATTCAGGTTTGATCCACAGGGTGATGCCGTCGACGTGATCCACGAGGCTGCGTTGCCCCTTGGTGAGCGGCTTGTCTCCGAGGTTATGCGCATTCCACGTGCTGCCGCGGCATTCCGCTTTGCCCCGCCCGTCGGGAGGAATGTCTTCTAAGACGATGGCCGTTTCCCCGCCCATCGTATCGACCGGCGAGATCCCGCCCCGGTCGGTGGCCATGAGTCGCCGGAGCGGGGGGCGTAAGACCAGCAGCGAGCCGACCGAAAGGCCTGAGAACAGAAGCCAGGACATCCACGCGCTTTGGATGACGTCCAGGCCGACCAGTGCGCCGACCAGCAGCGCCCCGATACCGAAGAACAGCATGTAGAAACCGCCGGGCGTCAGCATTTCGCTGCCGAGCAGAAAGATTCCCAGAAACGCCCAGAGCCACCAGCTCATCGTACCCCCTTAGTCAGCACTGCGCGGAACTACAGAGGATTTCACGCGGCAGTCTATGCGTCTTTCCGGGGACCGTCAAGAATTTGCCTGGAAACCGGCGTGCATTGAATCCGCCGGAGTATGCTATAGTCCGCCGATTATGCCAGCCGATATTCCCGTCAAAGCGCTCATCCTGGCCTTCACCAATGCGCCGCCGCTCGCGGCCTATGTCATCAACCGGCTGCAGCCTGAACTGCTCTGTTTTTTTGTGCCGGAGTCGGCCAAGACGCAAGTCGAAGAAGCTGTCCAGCCACTGGTGCAGCAAATGCCGAAGCGGTGGGATTGGGTCGTCACGCCCGATGCGGCAGACATCATCGCCTGCCATCAGGCTTTGTCGCGAACCGTGCATGATCTCCTCCGTACCTGGGCGGTGCATGTGGGTGAGGTGGTCGTCGATCTGACCGGAGCCACTCCGGCCATGGCTGCGGCGCTGGCGACCGTGAGCCAACCCTGGACCTCCAGAATGATCAGTTTGGTTGATGCCGCAGGGGCTGAGGAGAACGACCAGATCATGGTTGATGGCCTCGCCAAACGCTGGGTCCAGGGCAATCCCTGGGACGAATCGGCCGTCGTCGTTCGCCGTGAAGCCAGTGAGGCGTTTAATCAGGGTTCGTTCAGAGCAGCGGCCACGTTGTTCCATACGTTGGAAGCTCGAGTGAGTGGAGGACAGAAGCCGCTCTATCGTGCCCTGGGTGAGCTTGCGCTAGGCTACGGCCTCTGGGAACAGTTTCACTATCGCCAGGCCTGGGAAAAGCTGAAGACCTCGTTGAAAGCGCTCGACATGGCGTCGCTCTGGGGAGGGCCGCCGGGGCTGAAGGCGCTTCTGCCATTGATCAAGGCCAATAGTGGTTTTTTGGAAAAGATGGTGCTCGACCCCGCTGAAGTCAAAGAAGGTGTTGTGCTCGATCTGTTGGCACATGCGCATCGCCGCGCCCATGTGGACCACGATCCGGAGCGTGCCATGGTCGCGCTCGTGCGCGCATTGGAAGCCTGCGCCCAGCGACAGCTGTTCAAACAGTACAAGATGAGAACCTGGGACGTGCAACCGGAACAGTTGCCCGAAGCCTTTCGGGAAACCTGCCGCACCTGTTATCTCGACGATGTCGATGGCAAGTATAAGCTGCCACTCCAGAGCCAGTGGCGTATATTGGCCGGGCTTGGCGATCAGATGGGGCAAGCCTTTCTCCGCGACTGGCCCAAGATGAAGCCGCTCCTCGATGCGGCGAACCATGCGGTGTTAGGCCACGGGTTTGAGGCGGTCAAAGGCGAGCGGGTGCAGCAGCTCTCCGATATGGTCATGAAGCTCACCGGCGTGAGCGAGCCTTCGCTGCCGAAGTTTCCGACTCTGAATCTCTAGGCCTCCCGGCCGGTCATGCATGGACATCCGCATCTACTATGAGGATACCGACTGCGGCGGGGTGGTGTACTATGCCAACTACCTCAAATATTTCGAGCGGGCGAGGACGCATTATCTCGAAGAGCGGGGGCTGTCGGTCGCAGGCCTGCGCGATCAGGGAACGCAGTTCGTTGTGGTGCATGCCGAATTGGATTATCGATCACCCGGACGGTACGGCGACACCTTAGTGATCGATACCAACCTGGCGGCGGTGGGCCGAGCTTCCCTCACCTTTGCGCATGTGTTGCGAGAGCGGACAAGCGGGCGTATTGTGGTGGAGGGCTCGGCCAAGCTGGTGACAGTCGACGAGCAGCTGAAAGTGAAGCGGCTCGACAAACTCACCCTCGCTGCGTTACAAGGACCTCCACACACGAGGCACTAATGGATAAACTCGGCACATGGCTGGCGGTGACGGGCGTGGCAATCGGTTTCGTCGTCCTCGCATGGCTGCTCTTCTCCGACAATCCCTCCGACAAGAAAAAGAAGAAGCCCTAGCTGTCGCGAAGCTGGCCCGCAGTTCCTTGTCTAGCTGTTGCTCTGCACGGGGTTGCACAGTGCATATAACTTCCCTGAACGCTCCTGTTCTTGCTCGCTCGATTCAACGTTTCTAAGGTCACTTCAAATCTGGGGTTGGGGGGTATCTCTCGAACGTGGGGCGACGTTATCACGCAATGGATCGGCAAGCACCTGGAAGACCTTTGTTTGGAGTTGGAGCCTCCAATCTGAATCCGAAGAAAGCAGCGGATGGGACCAGTGCACTAGGGCGTGTCATCAATTAATTTTCTAGGTTCACAACGCCATCGTGTTGTGCTTCACTCCGTTCCGGGCCAAGGGAGGGGCCTGCGGATGGTGAGACGCTACGGGTTGCGCGATGATCAATGGGAAAAGATTGAATCTCTGTTGCCTGGGCGTGAAGGCACGGTAGGGGTGACGGCGAAGGATAACCGATTGTTTGTCGAAGCGGTGTTGTACCGGTATCGCGCGGGCATCCCGTGGCGGGATCTGCCGGAGCGGTTCGGAGATTTCCGCGTGATCCACACGCGCCATACGCGCTGGAGTCGACGCGGCGTCTGGAAGCGGGTGTTCGAGCGTCTGGCCGAGGATCCTGACAACGAGTATGCGATGATTGACTCCACGATCGTCCGGGCCCACCAGCATGCCGCTGGAGCAAAAGGGGGCACCAAACGCAGGAAGCCATCGGGCGCAGCAAGGGTGGCCTGACCACGAAGATCCACGCCACCTGCGATGCGCTGGGCAACCCGACAGGCTTTCATCCCACACCGGGACAGGCGCATGATCTGGAGGGAGCCGATGCCCTGCTCCCTGGCCTTGATGCGGATACGATCATTGCCGATAAGGCCTTTGATGCTGAGGAACGGGTGATCCAGCCGTTGCAACAAGCGGGCAAGGTCGTGGTCATTCCCCCCAAAGCCAACAGAACCACCCCACGTGAATACGATAAAGATTTGTACAAGGCGCGGCATCTGATTGAGAACTTTTTCGCGAGGCTCAAGCAATTCCGCGCCATCGCCACCCGCTACGACAAACGTGCCATCAACTTCCTTGGCGCGATCTACCTCGCGGCTTCAATGACCTGGCTTAATTGATGACACACTCTAGTTGTCCAGGGGGCGTGGATTGTGGTTGCGATTCTTTGCCGATAAAGAAGGATTGAGGCAAACGACCGGAGAGACTGCTGCAATTAGCATTTGTTGGATTGGGTGGAGGTGGGAAGGCAGAGCCGAAGTATCACCTGCCCCGTTGCCAGATCGCGATACGAGCCATTCATATTCGTGGCCTAAATCGGGGACACTGGAGTCCTTCCGTCGTTCCCCACCAATACCATGGTTGTAATCTTGTTTTGCCGCTAAGGATTAAACATTCCTTCCAACAAACTATCGGCTATGGTCTTGTGGCCATGTTGTGATGCTTGTCGCAATAACTGACGCTCAATGCCATGAATGTCTCGGTAGAATCGCACGTCGCCCTTAGTCATGGTCACTATGCCAGCATAAATACGGATGCGGGAAGTTCCCTCTTCCGCTGAGCTGGGATTCGAAAGAAAGAAACCGCGATAGCCGAGTCCGCTTTCAGGCACAGGCTCATCTGCCGGAGGCAGGCCATGGAGCGCGCCAAGCAATTCTTTAGCTTGTTCGGCTGATAAGTGCCAAGTGGGATTCGGTTTCCCACTAAAAATGTCAAACTCGACTATCATGGCTGCTGTGTCATTGTTGTTTTCCTGGGAAGCAGTTGAACTGAGCGCCAGAATGGCGATTAATGTCCACATCTTCCCCAATGATTTCAACGAACCTTCATTCCAGTCGGTGAGTAGCGGTATCCGCAGAAGATGGTGTAAGGTCCCCTGGCACAATTCTGTGGTGTCAAAGTCGCACCGTTGATCACTCTATTAAGACTATCAGTATTACGCGCCGCAGTGCCGCCAGGTTTGTGGCCCCAAAATCCATTGGAGTGCTTCCGGTACCAATGATAGTCCTGTCCCGGCCAAATGACCAGGGCCACGTTCTTGTTGGAGCCGGAACAAGTTGCTTTGCAACCATCCCAATTGGCGGCAGTGGCGACGTTGGTGCAGGCCATAGTGTTATTGGGATGGCCAGAGATGCGCCCTGGTTGGGCAAACGTATCCGAGCGATAATTCATAGCGTAGTTGTAACAATTGTTTTTCCCAATGACTCCTGCGGCATTCCAAAAGGCTGGATTGTAGGGCGTGTTTTGTATGATGCAGACAGCCTTGGCGACCAGCTTGCCCTCCTCCTCCCAGATTTTCTCTTCTGTGGCTGATTCGGACGGTGCCTCGATTTCGAGGCTTCGCTTGCGCATTTCCAGAGTATCTTCCAGATGCGATAGTACGTCCTCCCCAATCGCGTGCTGACCTGTGGAAAGTAGCCACTTGACCGCTTCATCCGATTCGTCCGCAGTCAGTGCACGAGATGCCGATTCCGGTGCCACGTAGTCGACCGGAAGCAAGCCACCGACACGGAAATTGGCCGGCATACCACCGGGCAATTGCTCGTCACTAGTGGAGGAAACCACTAACCCGCGAAAACCAAGAACGCCATCCACCGCCTCGGCCTCTGTCAACGCCCTGCCTGAAAACCGCTCGAGCAACCGGTTGATGTCTTTTTGTGAAAGCAGCCATGAAGGGTTTGATCTTCCAGAAAAAATGTCCAACGTGATAATCATAGCGATCTCCTCTTCAGATTGAAATTCAACTTTTTGAAACTCGGCCAGTCGCCGTCTGCGATGTGAGAGCACGAAATTCAGCCTTCGATTATTTCGTCATGTATCGTTATTTCTATGCCACCTCCTTCTTAAGTTTGTAGCGCCTAACGGTCAAGTCTGCTTCTGAACTTCTGCAAGGTAGGTAATCAAGGCATGTGCCGGGAATTAAGAAATTCAGATTGTGCTTAGGTTTTAACGCGATTCGAATGGAAGTATTCTGCGTAGGGAAATGCAGAGCATAAGGGAGTTGTATCTGAAGAAACCCAGGATTATCAGAAAGGATACAGTCTCAACGCGCAGGCGAGTTCAAAACTGGGAGGATTGTAAGGGAGAAACATGAAGTCGATCAAAATGTGACAAGTCCACAAACGACTATAAAGCAAATTCGACTGACTAAGATCGATTGAAGCTGAAGGTCAGCGAGAAAAAGAGAAGGGACGGTGATGAGGGCGTGTTGTCTAGATGCCTACGACGGCGACTCTTCCGTCAGCGTTGTGAAAGATCTCGATACATGGTGCCACATTCTTTGTGAACCAGATACATAACCATGCCACTGTTCGTACTTCCGAGGGATGAGAAGAGGCATTTTTGGCATGCCATGCAGCCCGCGATTCCGGGGCGCAGGCCCATACCAATTGTCCATGCTGCGGTTCGTCTTCAGAGGGGGGCCGTTGCTACGGCAATGTCTGGCCCTGTTCCCTCTACCACGTGTTGGGTGAATCCGGTGGGCCCACATCGACGGGCACGTCTGGTGAGACGTCGATCACGCCGCGAACTTTTCGCAGTTTCTCGAGGACGTTGTTCGCCGCCTTGCCTGTGATGACGTTGATTTCCTTTAGGACTTTTGTGCCACGGAGGCCTGCATTCGTGAGGTCCTTGGCGATGTCTTGAATGGGCCGGTCGTTACTGACGGCGATGATCCATGATTTGGTTTCAGTCATGACGGCGCTCCTCCGTGCGGTCGTGCCCCGCCGGTATAGAATACACCGGCGGGGATCGGGTTCAAAGAAAACGACCTACGGCGCCTGCACGAGGCCACTCCCGACACTGGATGCGGGAAACGGTAGCCGTCGTGCTGAGGATTGCAGTTGCCGCCACAGGGCGGTTCCCCGCAGCGTCGAACTGCTCTGCGCCCACAGGGCTGCGCAACCGGCAACGTGCGGAGTGGCCATGCTCGTGCCGCTGATCGTGCGGTAGCGGGTGGGGCGCGGCCATGAAGAAAAGACATCGCGTCCCGGCGCCGCAATTTCGATCTTACCACGGTTTGAGAATGAAGAGGGGGCGAGTGTGGGATCAAGCGAGGCGACCGACATGATGGTCGGTGAGTTTGCCGGTGCTCCGGTGGTTCCGGTCGGTCCGGCGTTTCCGGCTGCTGCAATGATCAGGCATCCGTTGCGGAGCGCCGCGGCCCCGGCGTTCGTATAGGCGGCTTGAACCGGACTCTGGCTACCGAGTGACATGGAGATCACTTCGCAGCGATTGGCTATGGCCCAATTCATCCCCGCCAGCACACCTGCTCCCGTTCCGCTTCCGGAGTTCGTCAGTACCTTGCCTGCGAAAATCCGCGCACGATGGGCGATGCCATAACGCGGCGTGGTGCTGGGTGGAGCAAGAGGGCCGCAGGCGGTACCGATACAATGTGTGCCGTGGCCGTGCAGATCTTGCACCGGCTGGCCCACGAACGTCTGTGAGGTGACTAGGCGTCCCGCAAAGTCCGGATGGCCTAGATCCATTCCCGTGTCGAGAACGGCTACCTTGATCCGCAAGCCGCTACGCACAGACGGCGGCACTTTGCAGCGGACAAGGCCCCAGGTTGCTCCTAGAACCGCGGCCTCCATATCCTCCTCTTCGGCAACGGCGCCGCGTTCCATCCCCAGATCCTTTGCGATTGTGTTTGCAGCACTGGCGAATCCACGAAGATATTCGCTACTGTCCGAAAAGACGAAGTATTCTGGTTCAATGATCTGTATTGGCCCATCTGTCTCAAGTTCTGATTGAAGGCTCATGCCCCGCTCTTGCATGGCCGCGCCTCCCACCACCGCCACTCCGATCTCAGGGAATAGGAGGGCGTCCGCGTCGCCCACATTTTCCGGCGTCACGGCTTGCTCATCGAAGTCTCGCGCATCCGCAACACGAAAGCCTTGAGCCTTGAGTGACTTCAACCCTTGGTCTGTCGCCTCCTCGCGATAGGTAATTAAATAGCGGCCTGTCTCCAAACTCTCTCCGCCCCGCTCCAGCGCCGCTAACAGCAACTGTTCGGTGGTCGAAGCTGCGGTGGATTCCATTTTAGCCTTCGATGGCGCACTCGTTCCTGTCCTCTTCGTAGCCATATCTCCCTCCTTCTCGTGCATGGAAGCGATTGCTCTCGCTGTGGTTGCAAACCGCGTTCGTCATGGGAATTCAGCTCGGGCCTTAATGACAAGATCGACGAGGTCCGATCCGCCGCTGGCGAGATTATCAGAAGGATTGTGTGCGCTCTGCACGGCGACTGCGTAGGGGCTATTGTTCCAGTAGCCCCAAAACGCGCCCCCACTTTGACCCGGCCACACATCGCCTTTGTGGCTCATGCTTTCATGAGAGTCCGGACTCCAGAAATCACCATCGAGTGCGATGCTGGTCTGATAGGTCGGGCGCTGACCTCCGGTGAGATCGCCGGGATAGCCTGCGTGAGTCCAGTAGGCACCACCATCCCAGCTGTCGCTGTAACTCTTGGACCCCATCCAGCCGGTGGCATTGCCCATGGGGCGGTCCAACACCACCACGACGTAGTCAAATTTGATTTCGGTGCTGTCGATGGTGGGTCCCGATACCTTGTGTTTGTAGTAGGTGCGGATGGCCCATGCGCTTCCGTAGGGGGAGCTGCCGTTGTAGTACATCGGCGTAAACTTGAGCCAACCGGTGGTATTGTTGGGTCGCCAGTCGATGATGTGTGAGCAGGTTAACAAATGGCGTGGCCCGATCATGACTCCGCTGCCGGATCCAATGGGGCTTTCCACCTTGCCGACACAGCGCCAGGGATAGGCGGTGCTGTAAAATACCTTTCGATTGTCCACGCCAAAAATCGTCTTCACACCGATCTCCCCGCGCATGAAATCATTCCGTTCGATGAACTTGGGTCGACGCAGACTGCGTGGTTCCAGCCGTGCGGTGAATTCCACATCGACATGGTCAGGAATGAACGCTTCAGTGCCCGCCTCAATAGCCTGCCGGCTCGCGGAGATCCCGGAGATGGCGATGGCCTCTGATCCCTTGGGGTATACGCGTCCATCAAATTCTTCCATGGCGGGCATTTGACTGTGGAGTGTCTCGGCCAGACCTGCTTGAAGTTTCGCATCGGCCTTTCGGTTTTTTAGCCTTGTTACTTCCTCGGTTGTCATGGGGGGCTGGCTGTCATGGGATTGATCGAGCTTGGTTGTCATGATGGATTCTCCTTGTTAGGGGTGACGACATTTTCGGCCGCCTCCGTTCGCTCCGACTATGCTTGCGGCTATGGTGTGAATTTGCTCCTTTCCTTGCATACGTGTCCTGGGGTGATGAGCAACATACATGGCTCGTCGATTCGGTCCTCAGAAGCGGCCTTCGCAACATAAGGCGTACTCGAATCACCCCAAGCCGAGTCGAAAGACTTCGTGACCGAAGCCGATCTCTCGTCGGTCATTTACGAGCCTTCGCCGGACCATAGTTGCGATCGAGCAAACGATGTGCCAATGGAAGCACGAGAGGCTCGTTCTTAATTTTCGAGCGGATCTGAATGGACGGAGACTGGGAGCAGGACGAGGTTACACGGAGCGGTATCTGTGCGAATTACCAGTTTTATCAAATGAGATACAGTGCGTCGTTGTGTATCTCAAGGACCGTGTGGGGTGATTACCTGAGTACGGCGTTGTGCTCTCGTAAGCGGATGGGTAGGTTGCGATGCGCTGTTGGACGCAATAGCGTGATGAAACTACTACCGATGGTCACTCACCACTCTCCTCGCCTTGGGTTGCAGCTTGGGAACCTGGAGTCTGTGCGGACAATCTTCTGATTTCGTTCTCATTCTTCCATCAAGCGTTTGACCATGTCCTCTATCCCCTCAGCCCAGATGCGGTAGCCCAGTGCGCTGGGGTGCAGCGCATCGGACATGATCTCCGCGGATAAGCCCCCCTGGCCATCTAGAAAGCGCCGGTTCAGGTTCAGAAAAAAGACCCGTCGTTGATCCGCGAAGGCCGGCAGCCGTTCATTCACCGCCTCGTTCACGCGGCGGAACAGGTCGTCGTTTGTGAGGCCTCGGGGGAAAATCGCCAGGAGCAGAATCTTGGTTCCCGGCAGGCGTGTGCGCAACGTGGTGAGAATTGCCTGGATGCCCGCAGCGGTATACTCGGGAGGATCCTCCCGCATCGTCGCATTATTCGTCCCGATCATCACGACCGCTAGTTTGGGAGTGATGCCGTCCAGTTCCCCGTTCTGGAGCCGCCACAACACATTGTCTGTCTGGTCGCCGTTGTAGCCAAGGTTAGCGGCATGCCGACGTTGGTAGAAGGCGTTCCAGACTTGGCGCCCATCCTCTTCCCATCCCTGCGTGATGGAATCGCCGATGAACAGCAGATCGACATGGCCTTGACGTATCCGAGCCACGGCGCGTTCATGCCGCTCCATCCACCAGGCCTCTGGTTGAGGGGCAGGTATCGCAGCGCGGATCTGTTCCGCGGATCCAGCGGTCGGCCCAAGGAACGGCTGCAGAGTGCTAAGCAGAAGAGCGAGCAGTAAAGAAACAGGCAGTATATTCCGGCGCATATCGGTCCTCACAAGATCGTGCACCATGTGTATCGCAGGACCGGGAGGAGATCAACTGTGCTGGATGGCTGAATGAAGGTGCATGTGGTCCTATCGAATGCCTGCAGAAATATGGCGGTTGCTGCAGCGCCGCATGGGAAACCACCGATTATTCGATCGCATCAGTGGCCAGGTGCCGTTCTGAGAACGTACAGAGGAAGTTGAGGATGAGTCCGGCCAGAGTGACGTAAAGCCCACGGGTGAGCCAGAGTTTCAAGATAGTCGCGCAAGCGGCGAGCTGGATCCACAGGCTCTTGGCAGACGGTTCATTCGGCGACATGTAACGGAGCTGCGCTGCTTGCACAAGGTTTTCCAGCCCATCCGCCATCGTGATCATGACCAGCGGCGCAAAAATCCAGCCAGGATGGAACGGTTGGTCCAGTGCCATCCACATCCAGCACAAGCTTGCTGCGAGGGCGCTTCCATAGAGCCATGAAAAGAGGCAATCGAGGGTAAGGAATTGGCTTTTAGGCTGGCGCCCTCCAGAGGTGAGCCAGCACCAGTAGGCTCTCGCGCCATCCGTTCCAGCAGCGCCAGCATCCCTACCAAGCACCATGACATTGCCGCACAGCCGTATGGTAGTCGGGATTCCAGAAGCGAGGAACGCGATGAAGATGTTGTCAGCCATGGTATGCATTCCACGTTCACTTCTGTATCGAGCAAGAGCAGTGCCCGGTGATTGATGGAATGGATGTAAACGTAGCGGCCGATTTTGAGAGCATGGACGACCGCCCGCCGCCAGAATCGTTATGCATTCTTCTGAGCGTCGTATCACAAGCGATACGCTGTCGTATCGGAAGGGATACGCGAAGGAGGGACTCGATGTATGAAATCAGAGAAAGGATCGACTATTTCAGGGGGCGTCGGTAAAACTCCAGCGGCTGAGCGATGGCGCTCTCAAACGACAGGCTTTCCCCATCAAGGCGATACCGGGTGGAGCCTTCAAAGGCGCGAATGAACGCCGCCTCGAATTCCATGCGCTTGGGCTCGCAGGCCATGCGTGTGGTGATGCCCTGCGATACCGAGACCTCACCGGTGTTGGGTCCGAACGTCATGGCGGCAGCATACCGATTGCATCCAGCGTGACCCGACACTTTGCCATCCTTGAAGCCAAGGATCACCGGCTCTCCGTCGTTCTCATACGAAATGGGCTGGTTGCCCCAGTGGGCGAGTTCCCAACGATTGCGTTCAGCGATCTGCTTCATGAGATCAGGCGCGGGGGCCGAAACACACCCGATGACCAAGGCTGATGCGCACAGGCTGATAAGATGGACTACGCGCATAGAGAGTTCCCTACAAGGAGAAGAGTGGTCTGCGCCTGTGGATCCATTAGGCCGAGTCGGCTTGTACGCCTTTCGGCACATCGTATCGCAATTCTGCGAAGCCGAGTCCGATTTTACGCACGGCTATCAATTGAAGCGGCGGATTCGTGACGCGGCGGGGAAACAGTGGTTTGCCGCGTCCCAGCGTGACCGAACCGACTTGAACGATGACTTCGTCCAGTAGGCCGGCATCATAAAACTGTCCTGCGAGATCACCGCCTCCGACGATCCAGATGTTCTTTGAGTTAGCTGCATGGCGCATGTCGGTGTGAATGGCTCGAACGTCCCCTCGAACCAGGCGAATATCGGTGTTCTGGACTAAGGGGAGCGAACGGGTGGAGAACACCCACGTGGGCTGGGAGTAGGGCCAGGGTGTGCCAGCTTGCTGGTCGGTAATCTTGTCAGTGTGACGGAGCATCCATTCATAGGTTGCCGAGCCCATGGCTATGGCTCCGACCTCCGCAATGAATAAGGGATAACCGGTTTCGTTCACGTCGCCCAGCGGGAAGAGCCAGTCTAATGAGTCGTCTTCAGTGGCGATGAACCCGTCGAGGCTGGTGGCGGTGTAGTATTGCGTCTTCATGGTGGCTTGCTCAGACGATATAACACATGTCGCCGCAGTTTGGATTCGGCGGGCACCTGGGGATGGTCGAACTCGCAGTCACGCCGCATTCCGAGCCGTTCCATCACGGCACGCGATTTCAGATTGGAGATGGCGCTAAATGCGACAATTTCTTCCAGATGGAGTTGCTCGAAACCGAACGTGATAGCCGATTGCGCAGCTTCCGTGGCATAGCCCAGGCCCCAATAGGATTTGGCGAGGCGCCACCCCACTTCAACGCAGGGTGAAAAGGGGAGCGAGGCGGATGGGATATGCAACCCGACGAAACCGGTGAATTGCTGGGATTGCCGCTCTTCAACAGCCCAGAAGCCCCAGCCCCGTTCTTCGATCAGCTGCGTGACCCGTTCGGCAAAGCCGTCGCTCTGCGCTCTGGTCCACAGCGCTGGATAATAGCGCATGACATCGACATCGGCATTGATCGCCGCGAATGGTGCGAGGTCCGATGGTCGCCACTGTCGGAGTCGAAGGCGGGGAGTGAGGAGATTATTTGAGGACAGCATACGCGATCGGTCGTGATCAGCAGGGCATTGATTGGGAGTGCTGTAGAGAATGTCCGCCTCTTTTTCTCATAGTGGACAAAGTTTACGATGGATCCGAATTATACGTCAGTATGGCTACGAACAACCAAGCAACATCTCACGAAACCAGCTTCACCCTCTCCTCCCAAATCCTTCCATCGTCATCACTTCGGCCACGTTTTGCCCGTTCACGAACACATCGGCCAGTGTGCGGCCATAGACGTCGTGGCCGTGGGGCACGATGTTGATCGTGCCTTCTTGCATCAGTCGCTCAAGACGGAGCGCAGCTTCACGCCCGCCCGGTTCGGATAGTTCAGGCGCGTTGTAGCCGCGAATGCGAATGCGGTCGGTACCATACCGAATGGTATCGCCATCGACCGTCCGAACTTGCCAGCCTTCCACCGTCCGCTCGAATCCCCCCATCGAGAGGGCATGGCGTGGAAGGGATCTCAACCCGCGACTAAAGGAGTGCGATTTTTTTGCAAAGGGGTTCTTGTGCGGGCGAAGACCTCGATCATGATGTCCGCGTCGATACCGTTTGGATTGGTGCTGGGGAAGCGAGGGATGTTGGTCTGGCTTCAGATCCCAGCAATCGGAGCAATGAAAAGGGCTGGGATCATTTCTGATGGCTGGGGTATAGGTGTGGAGGCTCGAGCGGCTTTCTTCCACCGCGCCAAGTAACGGCGCCGTGGGGGAGGCCACCAGCAACAGCAGGGCCAACCGGCTCAAAAGGCGGGAGTCGGGTACGATGGTGCGAAGCATACTGTAAGTCCTCCATTGTTTCAGGACCTCATCACAGCACGCTCCATGCCATGAGTCAGGCGGCGGCTCTTCGGTTGACAACCCGAAAAACCGCGTGCTCAAATGCCAACGCAGAGTAGCTCGTCATGCGTGAAGCGCAGTTCCCCGAATGTGCCGAGGGGCTAGACATTGTTTTGCGAGTTACGAATCGCGGCGAGAATTCACGGAGGTTTAACTCATGGATATGTTTGGAAAAGTTGGGCTGGTCGAGGTGCCGATCTTGATTGCCCCCGATCAAAAGGCCTGGATGGATCGCATGATCAAGGAAGGTAAAATCGCGATTCCTCCCGGCGGAACCTTGGAAAAAGGTTCGCTGTATTCAATGTTTGTCCGCATGCTCCTGCACAATGCGATGGAAGAGCAGAAACGGCAGGAAGCGTTGGAGATGGACGACGAGGACGACGACGAATAGACCAGGATGCTGAAAGCGGTCTTCGGTCGCGTATCCGAATGGATGCATTTCGTATCAGTTTCGATACGAAATGCATCCAGGAACAGGCTTCACAAAAGACGAGCAACCCCCGCCATCTTCACACCAGGTCAGAGGGTTTTAAACGCAGCTTGAGCGGCGTTGAGGGTGCGCTCAATGTCCCGCGGTGTATGGGCGACAGACATGAAGGCGGCCTCAAATTGTGATGGGGCCAAGTACACGCCCGCATCCAGCATGTGGTGAAAGAATTTCGCATAGACTTTCGTGTCGGATTTCTTCGCAGTTGCCCAGTCCACCACAGGTCCCTGAGTAAAGAACGCACACATCATGGAGGCGACCCGCGTCTGAGTCAGCGGAACTCCCGCTTTGCTTGCGATCTTGCCCAATCCTTCGGACAGCGCCACCGACCGTTGTTCGAGTTGTTCGTAGGTACCTGGCTTCTTTAGCCGCTTCAGCGTTTCGATACCTGCCGTGACGGCCAAGGGATTTCCTGACAACGTCCCCGCCTGATAGACCGGTCCCGATGGGGCAATCATCTTCATGATGTCCTTCGCACCGCCGTAAGCCCCCACGGGCAGTCCCCCCCCGATGATCTTGCCCAGGATCGTCAGATCAGGCTTGATGCCGTACAGCGTTTGGGCCCCGCCGTACTGGACCCGGAATCCCGAGATCACTTCATCGAAAATCAGGAGCATCCCATGCGCATCGGTCAGTTTGCGCAGGCCTTCCAGGAATCCCGGTGAAGGAGGGACGACGCCCATGTTTCCGGCGATCGGCTCGACGATCACGCAGGCCAGCTGCCGGTGATGTTTCTTGATCAGCTTTTCCGCCGTCACCAGGTCATTGTACGGTGCGGTCAAGGTGTGTTTGGTGAAGTCCTCGGGGACGCCGGGGCAGTCGGGGATTCCCAATGTGGTCAGGCCGGAACCGGCTTTGGCCAATAGGTAATCGCTATGGCCGTGGTAACAGCCTTCGAATTTCAGGATGCCGTCGCGTTTGGTATAAGCGCGGGCGACGCGGAGGGCACTCATGACGGCTTCGGTCCCTGAACTCACTAGTCTGACCTGCTCCATCGAGGGCAGGGCCTCGCGAATCATCGTGGCCAGTTGAATTTCCAATTCGGTCGGCGCGCCATAACTGGTGCCGTTGGCGGCAGCCCGCTGAATGGCCTTTGTCACGGTGGCCGGCGCATGGCCAAGAATCATGGGGCCCCATGAGAGCACATAGTCGAGATAGCTGTTTCCGTCGACATCATAGAGGCGCGCGCCTTTGGCGCGAGCGATGAATCGGGGTTGTCCGCCTACTGAACGAAAAGCGCGAACCGGACTATTGACGCCCCCGGGAATGATCTGCTGTGCCTCTGCAAAAAGTTGTTCCGAACGTTGTGTTTTCATGGGTCTCTTTCATCGAGGGGTGATTTGGGGCGCAACCTAACATGGGAAATTCAAAACGGTCAATTGAGGCGCCGCGTTTCCATTGTATCGGCGGATGATTCGATACAACGGGGTATCTGAATCGATACACCAGTCCGAGCGCTGGATGGATTCAATCAGATTTTCTGTAAAAAATCATGGTTTATTGTTCAATGAATCGGTGGCGCAAGTCTTGCTCAGCACCGGGTGTCATTGCGTAGGAGAATATGATGAAAGTGATCTGCTCCTGGTGTGAAAGTGAAGGGCGACCGGCGGTGGTACGCGAAAAGGCTCCCCTGGACGATGGGCGCGAAACCCATGGAATTTGTTCCAGCCATCTTCAGCTGATGGGAATCGGGCGTGACCCACTGGTTCCGTCCTATGATGAGGGATCGCGTCCACGCTATGAGCCGGTGGTTCGCCGAATAACTGAGGTGGCTCCTGCCTTGTTGTGAGCGATGGGCATGGAACCTTGGCATCCGAAGAGACAAAAAATGTCATTCGTCGCCGTAATGCCACACGGTTGTCCGACGAAATGTCCAGATCCCGCCGCTTTATTTCTTGCAACCCTCTGAAAAATTAACGAACTGATCGCCGCTGTCTCCTGGTGCGGGTTTTGCGCCTGCAGGGCGGTGAGTCGGACTGCAACGAATGGAGTGAGCCAGTGAGAGTGCTCTGCGCCTGGTGTGTGCGAGACGGGAAGCCGGCGTTTCTCCGTGAAAAGTTGCCGCTCGACGATCTCAGTGAGACGCATGGATTGTGCGCGGACCATTTCACCTCGCTGAGCGCGAGCGTGAAACAGGTTGTCACGCCGAAAGTCTGGCTGCTCTCACGCCTGAACGATCTGTCCTGGGGGCTGACCCGCTGGATACAGCGACGGATGGGACGGTGGCTCTTTCTTTCCTAGCCATCGGCAAATAACAGTGTTTCGGCCAATCTGAATCAGTCGCGTATCGGACTATCCGAGTTTTCCTCGCAACAACGTTAATCCCTGTTCAATCAAATCTGACTCCGGTACCTTGCCGCCGGGTGTCAGCTTATCGATCAAGCCGGGCAGCAGACTCGCCAGCTGACCGCCGACGGCATCCGTGCTGAGGCCTGCCTGCGAGGCCAGTTGCTTGAGGAGGTCGCCACCCAATCCTTGTTGGATCTGCTCCGATGAAATCGGTAGATTCTTGCCCGTGCCGACCCAGGAATTCACGATGTCTCCCAGTCCGTTTTTCTGAAAGGCTTGAATAAGTCCGCTGAGCCCACCCACATGGCTGTTCTGTGCGAGCAGGCCGACCACGGCTTGCAGCAGCGGATTGTTATTACCGGTCTGTCCCAACATCCCTGTTGCCGCCTGGCCGAGTTGATCAAAGAGTCCCATCGTCACCTCCTTATCACACGTCGGAATGGTAGGGTCTAACGCCCCCTGGTTTTTGATCCCTTCGCGCCGCCGGATTTCGTCGCCTTCCGCTCCATGGCCAAAGGCGGCGCGAACCAATTGTGGCGGGCGCGTTTATGCCGCTCCTGGACCGCCAGCACGGCATGGAACGGCAGGCCATTGCCTGTCGCATCGTCGGATTCTTTCAGGCTCCAGGCTTCACCGGCTTCGCTCAGAATTTCGACAAAGGTTTCAAAGTCGTCTTCCTCATCCGGCTTCGTCAGCACCTGGTCGGCATCCGTGACCACAACCAGGTAGCCTTTGGCCGGCAGCCAGTCGAGGTCGGCGAGACACTCCTCCAGCGCATCCCAGTTGTGGCCGAAGTAGTCGGGAAACGAGAAGACCCGGCTGAATTCATCCAGCAGCCCGGCTTTCGTTTTACATTTCTTGCCGGAAATAGTTTTGATCTCAAAGTGTGCAGGGACCGACAGCAGTGTATCCAAGGCCTCTCCTTCGGCATGCACCAGGAGATGGGCCCATGGTTTCTTGATCGATTGAAGCGCAGTAATCGACATGTGTCCTCAATTCATCGGAACAAATGAACGATAGTGATCGGCCGTGTAGTAGGCTTTCCCGCTGGCTTGATTAATGACGATCCGTTCGGTTCCGCGGTTTTTCCCGGGCACCTTCGGGTGCACGTCATACTCGCGATAACGGCCTCGTGGGAGCACGCGTTCACGATTCTGAAAATTGCGCCCTCCGACATAACCCGGTAAGGGCTCCCCGTGTCGAGCTTCAATCGCTTTGAGGGTTTGGCGTGCAACCGAAGGAATGGTGTCGCGTGCGGCACCTTCACCTTGCTTAGTGACTGGACCGGCGCGCACGGAGCCGTCTTCCGCCGACAGCGTTTGGTGGGGAGCTGGAGTGAGCTGCCGAACCGGGGTGTCGAGAAGGGCGGGACCCGGCTCAGCCGTAAAGGCGACGCCCAGCTGCAAGAGCAACGTCGCGCAGACCCAAAGGACAAGTCGTGTGAAGCGCGAGACAGACATGGTGATGCACAACTCGTGACAACAACTGGAAAGACCCTAACACGTCACATAGGAGTGGTCAATGTAGCCTCCGCGCGACGAAGGGGCAGTCCATTACACACGGTCGTGTTGGAGCTCCGTGACGTGCATGCGCGTAAACAATTCCCAGTCGAACGGCTTGGGTGACACCGCGTGAAGCGGAATCGTTTCGATCCGGTTTGAATCGTGATAGGCCACCATGCAGCCGACGATGGTGTCCGGTTGTTCAACGAGCCGGCGCACCGTTTCATAGGCGAGATGTTGCGCGATCATTTTATCTTCCGGGGTCGGCGGCGCGCCTCTGAGCGTATGGCCGAGAATCGTGGCCTTGGTGGCCGAGGCCAGCGAGTACGGGCCCGTTGCTTCACGTCGCTGCGGCCATGTGGCAATCGTCTGCGCGACATAATCGACCAGCCCGTGGACCCCACCTTCCCGGTGATGCCGGTGAGGGGTCCGTTCCGCCACGACAAAGATATGGCTTTTGTTCGGCACGCCCAATGTGCGTTGTAAGGTGCCCAGGACAATGTCTTCGATATAGGCATCGGGATCGGGATGCTCATTGACCAGAATCCCTTCCGCCCGGGCCTGGTAGGCGCACGCCAAGGCCAGGTGGCCGGATCCCGCGCCCATGACCTCGACGAAAAAGATACTGCCCATGGCGGCGCTGGTGGCCTTCAGTGATTCGATGGATTGATTCGCAAGGGCGATTGCGGAATGAAATCCCAGCGAGGTGGTACCGGCGATATTGTTGTCGATGGTGCCCGGAATGCCGACCACTTGCACCCCGTAGGTTTCATGGATCGCCCGCGCGCCGCGCAAGCTGCCGTCTCCTCCTAAGACCACGAGCGCTGAGTCTTCGAGGTAGGGCGCCAGGGAACGCATCGCGGCATGTTGCACCTGTTCGTCTTTAAAATCCTCAAACCGGCTGCTCCCGATGGGGCTGCTGGCATGACTGCTCATGCCGCGGGTATCTTCCTCGGTGACGGCGTCGATCCAATTGTTGGCCAGGCCGAGAAATCCATGGCGGACAAACAAGACGTCCAGGCCGAAGCGGTTGCCGGTGACGCGCAACTCCTTCAAGGCCGCCCCCCCGCCGCCGAAATCTCCCCCCGACACCAAGGCGATCAGTCGTTTGATGCGCCCGGGCTTGAGCGTCACACGTTGACTGCGTTCCCGCTCAACCGTCACCCAGGCCTCCCGCGCGACCCGGTCGCTTTCAATCAGCCCTACGGCGGTCGAATAGCCGGAGAGTTTGCCGTTCTCCAAGGTGAGGAGCACGACGTTGTCCTGCCCTTCCTTGTATTCGCCGAACTCCGAAAACGCTTCGCGGAAAGGCCGTGGGTCGAGATAGATGCGCAGCGCGCGCAGGGTCGAACTGTGTGTATAGAGACACAACACTTCGCCGGGATGGGCTCGGCCCAGCCGGTGGAGACCGTCGATGACATCGACATAGAGATCAAAAAATGAATGCCCGCCGGGATAGCTGTAGAACGGGTGCTTGATGAGTCGTTTGGCAGTCTTCGCATCCACCCCGAACGCGTTCGCTGCCGCGTCGAGTTCCGCTTGTTTCTCCATGCCGGTGACCCAGCCGAAATCCTGTGATTCCAAGGTCGGTTCACGGTGGGGATGCACCGCATCTGCCCCGTCGGGAAGCAACGCCTTGGTGATACGGCGGCAGAGTTGCTCCGTATTGGGGCTGTGACTGATGAGATGAAGAAACGTGCGCGGATCGAGATAATTGCGCAATTGCAGATAGCCTAATTGCTGGCCGACCACGCCCACCATGCGGGCCAGGGCCGCCCCGACAGCATCCGCTCTGGGTACGCCGCGTTCGGTATCGAGTACATTTGCCAGTCGTCGGCCCACACGATGGGTTTTGCTCTCGACCTCGGAGACACCGTGACGCATGGTGAGGAACAGCGTGCGGTCGCCGAGGTCCCGGGGAAGCAACCAGAAACGATCATCCCCCAAATCCAGCACGATCCGGCCTTCGGCCAGCTGAGGAGTCAATTGCGTCCGTGGGACGATAGCGACCGGACGGCGATGTGCAGGTTTTTGGGTCGCGCCGATTGGCGCACGATACAGTGGCGCAAGTTCGCCGCGTGCAAGCAGTAGATTCCACGCGGCGAAAAAGACCAGAGGGTCATTTCCACAGGCTTTAGCAAGCAGCTCTTGCCGTCCGGCACGATAGGCCTCGGCGCTCGGCACCCCCTGTTGAACGTGGTGGATGAACGCTCTCATCGCGTCGGCTGCCGTCTGTGTTTGTTGTAGCCGGTCAGTCGATGGCGGGGGGGGCGGCGGCGGTAACACGTACCTGCCGCTCGATGAACGTTGTGCGAGGGCTTCTCCATAGGCCAGCAGCCCTTCCATCGTGACAAAGTCGAACTGTTCCGTTGATTGCTTGTCCGATGCGCTCATGAATCGCCTCGTGGTGTGTGGATTCGTAAGAATGTTCTCATGAGTCCGGCCTCCAGCATCTCCAGACGCCATGCAGATGTTCTTTTGCGGCATGCGGACGGGTTTGTTAGAATGACCCGTTGCCGACCGAATCAGGAGCGCGTCGAGCCTCACCGCATACGTACAAGATGGTGTGCCGGGCCGATCTTGTCAAGACAGAAGAACAGCAGCATGCGAAAAGCAAAAATCGTCTGCACCATCGGTCCAGCGAGCGATGGCGCGGGCGTGCTTGAGCAACTGATCCAGAGCGGCATGAATGCGGCACGGTTGAACTTTTCTCATGGGACGCATGCATCACATGGCCAGGCAATCAAGGCCATTCGCGAAGCCGCTGACCGCTTGGGTGTGGCGGTGGCGATTATTCAGGATTTGCAAGGGCCGCGCATTCGCGTCGGAGAGATCGACGGAACATTGGAACTGCGCGTCGGACAACGCGTGCGATTGCGGACGATGACCTTGCGATCCGGCGGACAAATCGGCGCCAGGACCCTCCTGTCCGCTGATCGCGCGCAAGAGATTCCCGTGACTTATCAAGCTCTGACTAGGGACATTCGGCCAGGGGCCAAAATACTGATCGACGACGGCCTCGTGGAATTGACGGCTGATCGCATCGCCGACGGTGCGGTGGAATGCACGGTGGTGGCGGGCGGACGTGTCACGTCCCATAAGGGCATGAACCTCCCGGACACGGTCGTCAGTGCGCCGACGTTGACGGACAAAGACCGTGAGGACTTGCGATTCGGGGTGGCGCAGGGGGTGGATTATATCGCGCTGTCATTTGTGCGTGGCGCGGACGACATCGTCGCGGCCAAACAGCTTATCGCCGAGTGCGGCGGCGACGTGCCGGTGATCGCCAAAATTGAGCGGCAGGAAGCCGTGACCGATTTAGACGCCATCCTGCAGCAGGCGGACGGGGTGATGGTCGCGCGCGGAGATTTGGGCGTCGAATTGGGGCCGGAAGCCGTACCGGTCTTGCAGAAGCGCATTATCGCCACCGCGAATCGCCATCGGCGGCTGGTGATTACGGCTACGCAAATGTTGGAGTCGATGACGCAGCACGTGCGGCCGACCAGAGCGGAAGCGTCGGATGTGGCAAATGCCGTGTTCGATGGCACCGACGCCGTGATGTTGTCGGCGGAGACGGCCGTCGGGCACCATCCGATCGAAGTGGTGCGGGTAATGGATCGCATCGTGCGCGCGGCGGAGGTCGAAACTGGGCCGGGATTTGTCCGGAGAGCCTCGCCGGACAACCGGCGTCTGTCATTCCAAGAGGCCATCTGCCTATCCGCATCCTCCGCGGCCGCGGCGACCGGTGCTACGGCCATTGTGGCGTTCAGCGAGCGTGGCACCACGGCCCGCCTGGTCTCGAAACAACGTCCGGCTGCGCCGATCATCGGCTTCACTCCGTTTGAGCCGGTCCGCCGGCAGATGGCGCTCTATTGGGGGGTCATGCCGCACACCATGCCGCAGATTTCCACCACCGATGAACGCGTCAACGAGGCCGAGCGGCGGCTGAAGGCCTACGGTCTCGCCACGGCAGGGCAACGTATCGTCATTCTTTCCGGGACCAGAGTCGGGCAGCCGGGCGGGACGAATCTCATGAAACTGCACGAGGTCGGTTAGCGGTATGATATGTCTGCGTGCGGCGATCATCGGATTCATGGCGGGAGTCGTCTGGCTGACGGCCTGGGTCTCGCCGGGGCTTGCGCAAAGCAACGCGGTCTCGCATTCGCCGGCCAAAGTGGCGGAAAAATATTTTGCCCTCGACAACAAGGGGGTGCGGCTTGACGCCAGTTCCTTCGAATCGGTCGCTGGGTATGTCGATTGGAAAGAGGAGCCGGCTTGGGGGAAGGTTATCGTCATCACTGGCTTCACGGTGCCGGATGATTTCCGTCAATGGGAGATTGTGAATCGGTTGGAAGTGGTGGTGCCGGTCGAATTTCGCGTGCTGGGCGTCATGTATCTGGATACCGCCGGATTCGTGCCGGAGCCCGGTACGGAGCAGGCGCGTGTCCGGCTCAAGGTGATCAACGGGCGGTGGAAAATCGTGGAGCCGATCCTGCCGCCTCACGTCGGTCAGAAACGTATGTTGAATGTGGTGCGACAGGCGATGTTGGAAGAAAAAGACGGAACGCGGCAGGCTTCGCTGGCGGCGTTGCAGGCAGAATTGCGAAAGGCAAAAGAATGACGACAAAGTCTGAGATCGATTTGCTCATCTTCGACCTGGACGGCACGCTCATCGAATCGAAGTGGGATATTGCCGATAGCGTCAATTTGACGTTGCGCGAGCTGGGAGTCCCGGAGCGGCCGCAGGAGGAAATTTTCGGATTCGTCGGCGACGGCGTGAAGAAGCTGCTGCGGCTGGCCGTCGGGGAAGACAATCAGGATCTCTTCGACCAAGCATTGCGTGTCTTTCGCGGGCACTATCTAGAACATTGCCTGGATCGCACCGTGTTTTACCCCGGCATCGACCAGGTCCTCGCGCATTACGCCGCCAAGTCCAAAGCCGTGGCGACCAACAAAGCGATCGAATATACGAACGTGATTTTGAAAGGGCTCGGTCATCACCACTTCGCCTATGTGGTTGGTGGCGACAATGGCTTCGGCTTGAAACCAGAGCCGGGCATGCTGGTGCACGTGATGGAGCAACTCGGCGTCAAGAAGGATCGCACGGTGCTCATCGGCGATAGCACCAATGACATCAACGGCGGGCACAATGCGGGCATTCGGGTCTGTGCGGTGGGGTATGGTATGGGCAATCGTCAAAAGATGGCGGCTTGCCAACCGGATTGGTTTATTGAACGACCGGAGGAACTGATGGAGCTCTTCATATGATCGGCATCACACGAGTGCGCACAATCGGGGTTGTGATCCTCTCTGGCATGCTTGCGGCGGCCGCGCCGGGATACGCGGAGTCCCCGAGCCTGGCCGATCGGGTCATTGAACATAAGCTGGCCAATGGCATGACCGTGCTGATGGTCGAACGGCATCAAGCGCCGATCGTCAGCATCAACATGACCTTCGGCGTCGGCGGGGTGAATGAGCAGGTCGGACTGACAGGCTTGGCCCACCTCTACGAACATATGGCATTTAAAGGCACGCGGACCGTGGGCACGCGAGATTATGAGCGGGAACAAGCCGTGCTGGACGAACTCACCACGGTCGGGAACGAGCTGGACCGCCGCGAGCGCGACGAAGCCGCTCGCGCACAAATGGAAGGCAAGTCGCATGTGGCATCGCAAGAGGTGCAGCAGCTGCAGCGCCGGTTCAAGGAATTGCAGGACAAGGCGGGCGAGTTTGTGGTGGGCAATGAAATGGCGTTGCTCTATCAGCGCCATGGGGGAGTCGGCCTGAATGCCTCGACGGGCAAGGACATCACCCGTTATGTGATCAGCCTGCCCGCCAACCGCTTGCCCTTGTGGGCGGCGCTGGAATCCGACCGTATGGCGCATCCGGTGTTGCGCGAATTCTATAAAGAGCGGGGTGTGGTGATGGAGGAGCGCCGACTCCGGACGGACGACAGTCCCAACGGCCTGCTCTACGAGACCTTTACCTCCACGGCCTTCCAGGCCCATCAGTATGGTGTGCCGACGATCGGGTGGGGCTCGGATATCATGGCCCTCACGCCGGCCGCCACGGAAGCCTTCTTCAAGACCTACTACGGCCCGAACAACGCAACGGTCGCCATTGTCGGCGATATCCAACCGAAAGAGGTTATTGCGTTGATCGAGCAGACCTTCGGCAAAATTCCGGCCGCGCCCCCCATCCCGGCCTTGGTGACAGAAGAGCCGCCGCAGCGCGGCGAGCGCCGGGTCGAAATCGAATTCGATGCCGAACCGGCATTGGCGATCGGTTACCACAAACCGACCATCGGCCACCCGGACGACTTCGTGTTCGATGTGATCGACGAAGTGCTGACCGAAGGCGTGACGTCGCGTTTATACAGCACGCTGGTGCGGGATAAGCGGTTGGCGGCGTCGGTCTTGTCGGATACGAACTACCCGGGCGTTCGTGCGCCGAATCTGTTCGTGATTGCGGCCACTCCCCTGGCGCCCCACACGACGGCGGAAGTGGAATCGGCGATTTATGAAGAGCTCGAACGGTTGAAGACGGAGCCGATCTCGGCGAAGGAGTTCGAGCGGGTCCTCAATGGACTCGATGCGGATCTGGTGCGGTCGTTGCGCTCCAATAGCGGCCTCGCGTCGCAACTGGCGTTCTATCAAACCGTCGCCGGCACCTGGCGGTATGTGTTGAATGCGCGTGCCAGGATTGCCGCCGTGACGCCCGCTGACGTGCAGCGGGTGGCCGCCCAGTACCTGACCAAGCCGAACCGGACGGTCGGGGTCTTGGTGAAAAAGGCACCGGATAAAAAGCTGGCGGCTGTTGGGGAGGTGGCTCGATGAGGCGCCTCATGTGTGAACTGGAAAAAGGGAAGGTCATGAGACAAGCAGCGAGATGGATGTCATGTCCGGTGTTCGTGCTCGTGTTCCTTGTGCAAGCGTCGCTCGTGATGGCAGGGGACCTGGCGTTGGATAATCCTCGTGCCATGCGATTCCCGACGGTGGAATTCAATCCGCCGGATGCGGAGCGGCTCGTGCTGGACAACGGCATGGTGGTCTACTTGCTTGAAGACCATGAGTTGCCGCTCGTGACGATCAATGCCACGCTCAAGACCGGCAGTTGGCTGGATCCGGCGGACAAGGTCGGCCTCGCGGGGATGACCGGCGCAGCGATGCGCACCGGTGGATCGGCCACCATGTCACCGGACGAGGTGGATGAAGAGCTGGAACAGTTGGCGGCGACGATCTCCATTGGGTTCGGGAAGGAATCCGGTTCCGCCTCATTGGATGTGCTGAAGAAGGACCTGAGGCGCGGGCTGCAGATCTTTGCCGATCTGTTGCGGCGCCCGGCATTTGAGCAGAGCCGGGTCGAGTTGGCGAAGTTGCAGGCACTGGAGGGTATCCGCCGTCGGCAGGACAGCCCGGGCTCCATCGTCGGGCGGGAGTTTGCCAAATTGCTCTACGGCCCGACCCATCCGAGCGCGCGTGAAACGTCGGTGCGTTCGATCGAATCGATCACCCGCGAAGATCTGGTCGCGTTTCATCAGCAGACCGTGCATCCCAACGGCATCATTCTCGGCGTGACCGGCGATTTTGACAAGGCCGGCATGCTGGCCCTCTTGCGCGAAGCCTTCGGGGATTGGTCTAAAGGAGTCGTGCCAGCTGTCACGATCCCGGCTGTAGCAGCATCTGAATTCAAGACTGGCCTCGTCCGGTTCGTCAATAAGGATACATCGCAAACTCACTTGCGGGTGGGGCACTTGACGGTCAAGGAAACCCATCCGGATTACGTCGCGGTGGCGATTGCCAACGACATTCTGGGCGGGAGCTCCTTCCGCAGCCGTCTGTTTAACGACGTGCGCACAAAGCGCGGCCTGGCCTATTCCGTCGGCAGCGGCCTGCGGGCCAGTGTGTATGATGAAGGCGTGTGGCTGATGCGTGCGGAGACCAAACTCTCGTCCACGCAGGAAGTGGTGAACCGCTTTGTGGCGAATATGGAGCGGATGCGGAACGAACCAGTGACGGATGCTGAGTTAGAAGAAGCCAAAGAAGCGTATGTGAATTCGTTCGTGTTTTCGTTCACCAGCGCCTCCAGCATTGTCGCGCGCTTGATGGATCTGGAATACGACGGCTTGCCGAAAGACTGGCTGCAGCAGATTCGTGACAAGGTGGTGAAGCTCACGAAAGATGATATTCAACGGGCGGCAAAGACGCACTTTAATCCCGACCGGTTGCGCATCCTTGCGGTGGGTTCCGGCGACGCCTTATCAAAAGTGCTGGCAAGTTTCGGCGAGGTGAAGGAGATTACCCTGGCGCCTGAGAGTTGAGGGGGAGGGTGGCAGATCGAGTGGCTCCTTGCTCGCGCAACGCGCGGCCTCGGAAGGCCCTCGTTGGACACGCGCAGTGAGCGCTACATCGACCTGCCGGCCGGAGTGGCGATGTAAGCTCGATGCGCGCAGTGAAGGACCCCGCGGCCATGCGCCCAATCGCCATGAACCAGGAACAGAACTGCTATGCCTCTTGAAGATGAACTCAGCGATATTCTGAAGAAGGCTCGCAATGGGCAGCAACGATCGGTCGCCGACGTAGCGCGCGCAGGTGGTCTGCCGGAAGCCGAACTGAGTGAACTGGAGCGCGGCCGGCCACCGCAGAATCGAGAGCAGGTGCACGCGGTGGCCCGTGCATTGGGGCTGAGGGCCGACCAGTTGGCGCAGGTGGCGGAAGGGTGGACCCCTGAGGTATTGCCGCCGGCCGTCCCGCACGTTGAAACAATCCTGGGTTCGATCGGGGGCTACGAGGTCAAAGGCTATCTCGTGCATGATCGCGGTGATGCGGTGATCGTGGATACCGCGTACAACGCGAACGCCATGTTGGACATGCTCGCCACGCGGAAATTGCGTCTTCGGGCGATTTGCCTGACGCACGGGCATTCCGACCATGCCGATGGAATTGACGCGCTTCTGCAGTCTCATCCGGTGCCTGTCTATCTCGGCCCTGACGATCTCGACCTCCTCAGCTGGCGTCCTTCGCAAGATGTGCTGCACGTGCCTCAAGAGGACGGAACGCTGCGGGTCGGCGGGCTCACGCTGCGGTTCATGCCAACGCCAGGCCACACTCCCGGCGGAGTCTGTTATCGCCTCGAAGAGGCAGGCGAGCCCATGTGTTTTGTGGGCGATACCTTGTTTGCCGGCTCGATCGGCCGTTCGAATCCAGCCGGACTGTATCAGGCGCATCTTGCGTCCGTCCGCCACCGCGTGTTGGCCCTTTCTCCGAATACGCGGCTATTTCCCGGGCATGGACCGGCCACGACGGTTCACGAAGAGCGGCTCCATAATCCGTTCGCGACCTAACGCCAGAGGCCTGTGATGAACCGGGACGAGTCGGGTCACAACCGGTCTTCGGGTGAAGTGACGGCCTCTTCATTGGAAGAGGCCGAAGAAGACGAATGGGTCCAGGAAGAGCGTCCGCCCTTTTCCGCCTTTGTGCTCCCGGCCATCCTGTTTGCCCTCACCCTGTTTACCGTCGTCTGGGCCGGCGCGTATCAAACGAACACGAATCCTCTGGTCGGCCCGTGGGACTTTCTGGTCGACGATTCCGGCTCGTTATGGAAGGGGATCCCCTTTGCCGCGACGCTGCTAGGCATTCTCGTCACCCATGAACTGGGCCACTATGTGTTCTCGCGTTTGCATGGCGTGCCGACTTCCCTACCGTTGTTCATCCCCGGCCTGCCGCATTTCGTGGGCACCTTCGGGGCGATTATTCGCATGCGCGCGCCCCTGACGGACCGCCGGGCGTTGTTCGATATCGGCGTCGCCGGTCCGATCGCCGGGTTTGTCGTCGCGGTGATCGCCCTTGTGATCGGGCTCCGGCTGTCGACGGTGGTGCCGATCCAAGGCAATTACGGCATGCACTTGGGCGAACCATTGTTGCTTCAATTCGCGTCCTGGGTCGTGATCGGTCCCTTGGCGCCGACCGCGGATGTGATCCTGCATCCAGTCGGATTTGCCGCTTGGTTCGGACTCTTCATCACCTCGCTCAATCTCTTGCCGATCGGCCAACTCGACGGCGGGCACGTCGCCTATGCCTTATTGGGAGAGCGGCAGCGCAGTGTGGCGGTTGCGCTCATTCCCATCCTGATGGTGTTCGGTTGGCTTGGCTGGAAAGGGTGGTTTTTGTGGGTGGGGTTGGCCGGCATGATGGGCTTGGCGCATCCGCCGGTGCGAAACCCCGGCCGGGATCTGGGCACTACCCGTGTGCTGATCGGGTGGCTGGCCCTGGTTATTTTTGCCGTGACCTTCTCCTGGGAACCGTTCATTCTGCGCTGAGTGATGCACTGTCCAAAATGTGGATGGGAACAGGACGACGGAAACGCAGACTGCGTACGCTGCGGCATCATCTTCGCGAAGATGCACCGGCTGCCACCTCCGGCTGCGGTGCTACCCACGCCGGTTGACGAATCGTCTCGGGCACGCCTCGCCAAGGACTGGTTCCTCATTACGGAGGAGTCGGTCAATCCCTTTTACTTCGCGGGACGCGTGCTGATGTTCGCCTTGTTAGCTTGGTGGGGCTGGCGTTTGATCGCCATCCCGCTCGAGACGAATTACACGGGCGAATCCTTCCTGCATCTGATTAATCTGCCGTTTCATGAGGCCGGGCACTTGCTCTTCATGCCCTTCGGACGCTTCATGATGATTCTCGGCGGTAGTCTCGGGCAGATCCTCATGCCGTTGATCTGTCTCGGCACCTTTCTCGTCAAGACGCGTGACCCGTTCGGCGGTTCGGTGGCGCTCTGGTGGACAGCGGAAAATTTTATGGATGTCGCGCCCTATATCAACGATGCCCGGGCCATGGATCTGATTCTGCTCGGCGGATTTACCGGCAAAGAGGTGGATGCGCACGACTGGAACAATCTCCTCACGATGTTGGGGTGGCTGCAATATGACCATCGCCTCGCGCATCTCTCGTATGGCATCGGTACGGTGCTGATGCTGAGCTCGTTGCTGTGGGGAGCGGTGTTGCTCCGGCGGCAATATCGGCGGTTGGACTGGTAGGCACGTCCGATGACGACCCTATTCTTGAAAACCTTGGAGACATCAGGCACACTCCCGGGCATGTCACTCGCCTGGATGCTCTGCCGAATGTCCGCCTGCTGCTGTGTTCTGTGGGCCGGCTTCCCAATGGATATGCTTCATGCGGAAGAGAGTGCCTCGCGGTTTACGTTGGTGTTGAATGGCGAGGCGGTGAAAGACTCGGCGAGCGGCCTCATCTGGGAGCGTGAGCCGGATTACATTTTTGATGTGTGGGACCGCTCCGTTGCGCGCTGCGCGACGAAAACCGTCGGTGGAACGCAGGGCTGGCGCGCGCCGAGCATTGATGAAATCAAGACTTTGGTCGATCTCGAGCAGCAGGATCCTTCGCTACCGGCAGGCCATCCTTTCCACAATATCAAGTCCGGCATCTACTGGACTTCCACACCCCATCCCAAGGACGACATCGTGGCCTGGCAGCAAAGTTTCTTTTTCGGTCAGGCGGTGACCGATCAGAAATCCGGCACCCGGCGATTGTGGTGTGTGCTGGGACAGGCAGGCCAATAACCTCTCAGTTGCCTTGCCGTCAGTCTCCTTCCCCCGTCGCGACAGATTCTCCTACAGTTGACGTGAGTCGATCTGGCATCAGCGCGTCCTTCACGGCGGATACGTTGCGCAGCGGCCAAGAAGGTGATAAATGAAGAGGTGATACGGCATTCGTTTCACTTGTACTTTGACAACTGCAAGAGCTGACGTGTCTCTTGATGATTCGGTGAGCATCGCGATGCTGCGTGGAGTGAGGGTAGTGTCGTAATGACCACCCTCCTGACCGTCCTTCTCGGCTGTTACCTCCTCGGGGGGCTGCTTCCCCTTTGCACATCACGCCCGCATCTTCAGAATAGTCTGGCCCATAGTAGTGCCGCTGCGGGCGGCTCGGCCGGCATTGCCCTGGGGCTTGGCGGACTCTTCGCGGCCCAACCACTGACGATTTCCGTTCCCTCTAACATCCCCTATCTCACGTGTGCGCTGCGCCTTGATCCGCTGGCGGCGTTTTTCGTCCTGACTATTTCACTGGTCGGGCTGGCCGCCTCGATGTACGCCTATGGCTATGTGCGCGAGTTCACCGGTCGCGTATCGGTCGGCCTGCTCGGTTCCCTCCTCAATGGATTCTTGCTCTCCATGACCCTGGTGGTCCTGGCCGACAACGGGTTCTTCTTCCTCATCGTCTGGGAAGTGATGTCCCTGCTGTCTTACGTTCTGGTGGTGACGGAGCATGAGCGGCGCGGCGTGCGTGAGGCCGGGCTGTTCTATCTGATCATGACGCATGCCGGAACGGCCTTCATCATTCTGACATTCCTGCTCTTTGCTCAAGAATCCGGTTCCTTCTCTTTTGAAGCGTTTCGGCATCCTGACCAGCGGTTGCCCGAAGGCTTGCGATCGATCGCCTTTTTCACGGCATTGATCGGCTTCGGCGCGAAGGCCGGTATTGTCCCGTTGCACGTCTGGTTGCCCTACGCACATCCGGCGGCGCCGTCTCACATCTCCGCGTTGATGTCGGGCGTGATGATCAAAACGGCGATTTACGGGTTGATCCGGGTGTACTTCGATTTTTTGGAGGGACAGTTCCCCTGGTGGTGGGGTTTTACGGTGCTGAGCGTCGGCGCGGTGTCCGCGCTCCTGGGCGTCATGTATGCACTCATGGAACACGACTTGAAAAGCCTGCTCGCATTCTCGAGTGTGGAAAACGTCGGGATTATTCTGTTGGGGATCGGCGCAGGGATGATATTTCACACCTATGGCCTGGACGAACTGGCCGCGCTGGGATTGCTCGCCGGACTCTACCACACCATCAATCACGCGGCATTCAAAGCGCTGCTCTTCCTCGGAGCCGGGTCGCTGCTGTTCGCGACGCACACGAGAAACATCGAGCAGTACGGGGGCCTGCTCAGGCGCATGCCCTGGACCGGGCTCTGTTTCCTGATCGGGGCCGTGTCGATTGCGGCGCTTCCGCCCACCAGCGGCTTTGTCAGCGAATGGTTGATCTTTCAGAGCCTGTTTCTTAGCGTGCAGTTGCCGACGTTATTTCTGAAGCTCATGTTGCCGATTGTCGCCGCGATTCTCGCGCTGACGGGCGCACTGGGGTTGGCCTGTTTTGCAAAAGCCTTCGGCCTCTCGTTTCTGGCGCAGCCCCGCAGCCCTCAGGCCCGGCATGCCGTGGAAGTGCCGGTATCGATGCGAATCGGGATGGGCTTCCTGGCGACGAGCTGTGGGCTGTTGGGCCTAGCGCCCATGCTGGTCGTTCCCCTGTTGGATCGGGTGACCGCTCCGTTCACGGGAGTGACGATCAGCGGAAAAGTGTTGGCGCTCGATGGATGGGTGGTCGCGCCGGTGACGGTGGAATTCTCCAGTATTTCGACGCCGGTTCTGGCGGCATTGCTCGTCGGTGCCGCTGGGCTGGGACTGGCGATCGCCCGGCTGCTCAGGAAGAAGACGCCGGCGCGTTATTCCAAAACATGGGGATGTGGCCTGCCGCTCACGCCGCGGATGGAATATACCGCGACCGGCTTCGTGCAACCGATCAAGCAGGTGTTCGAGACGATCTATCAGCCGACGGTGAAGTTGGAGCAAGAATTTCTGGAGCAGTCGAAGTACTTCATCCGGCATCAGCGATTCCACAGTACCATTGAGCCGCTCATCGAACAGTATCTGTACCGGCCGGTCGTCACCGCGCTGCTGGGAGCGGCGGAGCGTCTGCGCGTCATTCAGGCCGGCAGCCTCCATCTCTACCTGACCTATATTTTTGTGACGCTGGTGCTGTTGTTGCTCTGGGCAGGGTAGCTTCTGACAGAAGAGGACGTCCACAGTGACGAGCCGTCAGTAAGGGGACGGGTGAAGACAGACGTGCAGGTGATGCTTCAGATCGGGTTCGTCGTCATGCAGCTCATCATGCTGCTCGCCCTCTCTCCGTTCATCGTCGGCGTGATCCGGAAAGTCAACGCCCGTCTTCAATGCCGTCGTGGTGCGAGTCTGTTGCAGCCCTATGCCGATTTGGCCAAGCTGTTCGACAAACAACCGGTGATCTCCTCCACCACCTCGTGGATTTTTACGGCTGCGCCCTACATTGTCTTCGCGTCGACGGTGGCGGCCGGGCTGTTGATGCCGGTGTTCATCTCCCACACGCCGCTCAATTTTGCCGGCAACATTATTGCGCTGGTGTATCTGCTGGCCTTGGGGACGTTTTTCCTGATTTTGGCCGGCTTGGACGCCGGATCGGCGTTTGGCGGAATGGGGAGCAGTCGAGAGGCCATTGTGGCGACGCTGGCCGAACCGGCGATGATTCTGTCGATCCTGGCCATTGCCCTGACGGCCGGGTCGACCAATCTGAGTACGATCGTGCACCAGTCGGCGTTGCTGGAAGGCATGGTGCTGGCGCCGCCCGCCCACCTCATGGCTCTGGCCGCGATGTTTATCGTGACCTTGGCGGAGACCGGGCGCGTGCCGGTGGACAATCCGGCAACGCATCTGGAGCTGACGATGATCCATGAGGCCATGTTGCTGGAATACTCCGGCCGGTACCTGGCGTTGATGGAGTGGGCGGCGGGAATCAAGCTGCTGGTGTTCCTGACGTTGCTCGTCAACGTGTTCGCGCCGTGGGGGATTGCGACGGAGGCGACGCCATTAGCCTTGGCGACTGGCGTGGCAGTGTATATCGTCAAAGTGACGGGGTTGGCGGTCATCATCGGGGTGATTGAATCGATGTTCGCGAAGTTGCGGCTGTTTCGTGTGCCGGAACTGCTCGGTTCAGCCTTCATCCTGGCGCTGCTCGCCTTGGTATTCTTCTACACGTTGCGAGGGTAAGGCGATGTCGGAATCCACACAGCTTGGATCGCAGCTCGTCGATCTCTGCTCAGTATTGCTCCTGTTGAGTTGCTTCGCCATCGTGGCGCAGCGGCGGCTCTCGGCCTGCGTCGATCTGTTCGCGTTGCAGTCGTTCTTTTTGGCGACCACCGCGGCGCTGGTCGCCTTCCTGACCGGGCACCGGCACATCTATCTAGCCGCGGCCCTGACGGTGGTCATCAAAGTGATCGTGTTGCCGCGCATTCTTCGAAAGGTCATCGAACGGCTGAATGTGTCACGGGAACTCGTCATGAACATCAACATTCCGGCCGGGCTGCTGATCTGCGGCGGACTTGTGGTGGTGGCATTTTTTATCACGCAGCCCATTATTCCGCTAGGGTATCTCCTGACTCGCGATTCCCTGGCCCTGGCTCTCGCCATCATCTTGATCGGATTGTTCACGATGATCGCCCGGAAGAAAGCCGTGACGCAAATGGTCGGGTTTCTGGTGATGGAGAACGGCGTCTTCCTGGGAACGACGGCAGCAGCCTATGGCATGCCGTTGATCGTCGAGTTAGGCGTGTTTTTTGACGTGCTCGTGGCGGGCCTGATCGCGGGCATTTACACCCATCGGCTGCAGGATGCCTTCGATAGCGTGGATACGAGCGAATTAACAGTGTTGAAGGAATAACGATGTGATGATGGAGTACTCGCGAACAGGTGTCCCATGTGGCCGGTGATCGTATTGTTGGCAGGGCCGGTTCTCGCCGGGTTGCTGAGCCTGGTGATCCATCGTGCGCGGCTGCTGCACGCCGTCAATTTTGCGACCATGCTGGGATTAGCCGTCGCCGAGACCTTCTTGACCAAACGGGTGTTGGCAGAAGGATCGGTCACGACGTTGGGTTCGCTCGTGTATGTGGATGCGTTGTCGGATTTTATTCTCATCATCATCACGGCCATCGGACTGTCCTGCTCGCTGTACATGTGGTCGTATATGGATGAGCAGGTCGCCAGGGGCGTGATCGCACCGAAGCACCTGGGGGTCTTCTTCTTCCTGTTTCATATGTTTCTGTTCGCCATGGTGGCCGCGACGATGGCCAATAGCCTGGGCGTGCAATGGGTAGCGGTGGAGGGCACGACGCTGGCCACGACTTTCCTGATCGCCTTTTTCCGACGCAAGGAATCCCTGGAAGCCGGCTGGAAATATTTGATTCTCTGCTCGGTGGGGATCGCGCTCGCCCTGTTCGGCGTCGTGCTCACCTATTACTCGTCGGTGCGGGTGCTCGGCGATGCCAGTTCGGCGTTGAACGTGACCGACCTGATCGGGGTAGCGGATCGGTTGGATCCGAACGTCCTCAAGCTGGCGTTTCTCTTCATTCTCGTCGGGTACGGCACGAAGGTCGGCTTGGTACCCATGCATACCTGGTTGCCGGATGCCTACACGGAAGCGCCCGCACCGGTTGCGGCGATGTTGGCCGGGGTGCTGGAAACGGTGGCGGTGTATACGGTGCTGCGCAGTAAGGCGCTCGTCGACCAGGCGCTCCCGCCTCAGTTTACCGGTAATCTGCTGCTCACGTTCGGGTTCGTGTCGTTTGTGGTGGCCTCGCTGTTCATTCTCCTTCAGCACAATTACAAGCGGCTGTTTGCCTATTCGAGCATTGAGCATATGGGGCTGGCCATGCTCGGGTTTGGAGTAGGCGGGTTGGTCGGCACTTTCGGGGGCCTGTTTCATTTGCTCAATCATGCATTGGCCAAGGCGCTGGCATTTTTTGCCGCGGGCAATATCCATCGGCGATACGACTCGTTGGAAATCGAGAATGTACGAGGGCTCGCCAGGTCGCAACCGATTACGGCAGTGGCGACCCTTGCGGCCGGGTTTGCCCTGGTCGGGCTGCCTCCCTTTTCGCCGTTCGTGAGCGAGTTGTTGGTCGTGTCGGCACTCTCCGCCCAGAATTTTGCGTCCGATACGATGCATGTCGGTCGATTCGTGGCGGTGACGGTCTCGGATGAAATGCGGAGTCTTGGTCTCGTCGGCGTCTTTTTATTTTTCGGCGTCGTCCTGTTCGGTGGCATGATGGCGCGCATCGGCGCGATGGTGTGGGGCACTCCGCAAGACGGGATCACTCGGGGCGAACGCTGGACTGTCGGCCATGTGCCGGTCTTGGCCATGATCGCGGCGTTGGTTGGCTTGAGCGTCATGATTCCCGAGTCGTTGCGGACATTGGTGACCAGGGCCGTCCACGTGATTGTGGTGAGGTGACCTCGATGCCGGATGGCCAGACCGCAGTCGCGCGAGTGCAGGAGGCTTTTCCACAGGCTGTCATGCAAGTCGGCTCGGTGCAGGGCGTGCCGATGCTGCGCCTGCACAAGCAGGACGTGCCGGCGGTCGCCCGCTATATCCACACAGACCCGCAGGTGCTCGGCTCGCTCTCCTTGTTGTGGGCCGTCGATCATCGTCCCCGCGAAGCCCGTTATGAAATCTGTTATCTGTTCACATTGGCGGAACGGAAAGACTGGCTGCTGCTGTCGGTGGATCTCGCAGGGGACGAACGCGAGTTTGCGTCGATCACGCCGGTGGTGCATGCGGCGAAGTGGTACGAACGGGAGATCCGCGATCTCTTCGGCCTGATCCCTGTGGGACATCCGGATATGCGGCGGTTGGTTCGGCATGAACATTGGCCGAAGGGATCGCATCCACTGAAGAAGGACTTTGTGTGGGACCAGCTGCTGGAGCGCGTGCAGGGAGAATACGCATACAGGAAAATGCACGGCGAGGGGGTGTTCGAAATTCCTGTCGGACCGATCCACGCAGGCATCATCGAAGCGGGCCATTTCCGGTTGTCGGTGGCGGGCGAACCGATCCTGCAACTCGAAGTGCGGCATTTCTGGAAGCATCGCGGGGTGGAAAAACTATTTGAGCAACAGCGCCTGACGGAGGCCGTGCCGCTTGCAGAGCGGGTCTCAGGCGATACCTCGGTCGGCCATAGTGTGGCCTATTGTCAGGCGGTCGAGACACTGTTGGGGATGACGGTGCCGCCGCGAGCCCGATATCTGCGCAGTCTTTTTCTGGAGCTCGAGCGGTTACACAATCACATCGGCGATGTCGGCGCTATCTGTAACGATACGGCCTATGCCCTGGCGCATGCCCACTGCGGCCGGATGAAAGAACAGCTCATGCAGCTGAACGACCGCCTGACCGGCTCACGTTTTCTGCGGGGGGTGAATATGGTCGGAGGCGTGTCGAGGGATCTCTCCGGCGTGCAGTTGTCGCAGATCGATGCGGAATTACATGCCATCGAGCAGGAGTTTGCCGGGATTGAAAAAATTCTTTTTGCGAATGCCTCTCTGACCGAACGGTTGGAGAGCACGGGCGTGCTGTCGGAAGGTATCGCGTGGGACCATGCCGTCATGGGGGTTGTGGGCCGCGCGTCCGGTATCGATCGGGATCTTCGTCGAGATCGGCCATTTGCCGCGTATCACGAGTGTCAACCGACGGTGGCTGTCTATCGCTACGGAGATGTCCGCGCCCGTATGCGGGTGCGCCTGGATGAAGTGCATGATTCGATCCGTCTGATCCATGCGCTTCATCGCCAATTGCCGATGGGCCCGCTGACCACGCAGTCGGTTGAGGCTCCGACGCCCGGCCAGTGGGCGATATCAGCCGTCGAAGGCTGGCGCGGCGAAATCCTGTATGTCGTCATGGCGGCAGAAGAGGGGCGGATTCACCGATGCAAGGTCCGGGACCCGTCCTTCGTGCATTGGCCGGCCATTCAGTGGGCGGCGCTGGGGAACATCGTGCCGGATTTTCCGTTGATCAATAAGAGCTTCAATTTGTCCTATGCAGGCAATGATCTGTGAGAAATCAGCCTTCAGCAATCCGCGCTGAGCAGCCGGTTCCGAGCGGCGACCTGATCGCTGACTGCTGACGGCTAAGGAGGCGCCATGTTTCGGATCATTAAGAAGAGTCTCGCGACCGGTGTTGTGACGGGGCAATTTCCTGCGGCGAAGGCGCTCTCTGAGCCGGTGAGCCGGGAGGCGATCGACAAGGCCAAGCCGTTCAGGCGGTCCCTCACGATCCGGGAGGTGGACACCGGGTCGTGCAATGCCTGCGAGATGGAAATGAATGCGCTGGCCAATCCCGTCTATGACGTGGAGCGCTTCGGCGTGGAGATCGCCGCGTCGCCGCGACACACCGATGCGTTGGTGGTGACCGGCCCGGTGACCGTGAACATGGAGCGACCGTTAAAGGACGTCTATAAACAGACCGCCGATCCGAAGCTCGTCATTGCGCTGGGAGATTGCGCGATCCATTGCGGAGTGTTCAAGGGCAGTTACGCGGTGACGGGTCCGGTCGAACGCCATATTCCGGTTGATGTCCGTATCGCCGGATGCCCTCCCAGGCCGACGGAGATTCTCGCGGTGTTGGAGGCACTCCGGAGCGCGGCCACCGAATCGGAGAAATAATCGGCCCGGGACTCTCTCGAGCTGTTTTTCTGGTTCCTTTCTCTCTGCGATTCGTTTACATCTCTCCTGATTTTCGTCAATTTACGGCAAGCGCCAACAGCCTGTCAGTGGTGTCGGCCTGTGAGTGTGGGATGACAAGATTTCACTATGCGAATGCCTATGCCTCTCCGGCTACCCGGAACGCTCCACGTTGGTGGATGCAATGCGTTGGTCTGGCCGTCCTCCTATGGATCTCTTTCGTCTCGACGGCTTTTGCCGAGAGCGCCTCAGCGACAGATGCCCCGCCCGTTGCCGCTGAGGAGGCCTCTCTCTGGCACTACGGCGCGTATCTCGACGTCGCCTACATTCTCAATTTCAATTTCCCCGAAAACCATCTCTGGCGAAATCGCGCGACGGCGAGCCGTCACAATGAGTTCGCGCCGAACATGGCGCTCGCCTACGTGCGGAAAGACGCGAATGAATCATCGCGTTGGGGCATGGAACTCGGCGTGCAAGGGGGCTACGATTCCGAACACTTCGCGTTCTTGCAAGGCGAAAAGGAAGTCAGCGGGGCCGACACCCTTCGGCACGTCCATCGCGCGAATGTCTCCTATCTGGCTCCGGTCGGGAAGGGCCTTACGATTACCGCCGGGTTGTTTAATAGCCTGATCGGCTATGAATCGCTCTATGCCAAGGACAACGCGACTTACACGCGGTCTTGGTTGGCCGACAACACGCCCTACATGATGTTCGGCATCAATGCGAAATATCCGGTCACCGACAACCTGACGGTCACGGCCTTCGTGATCAACGGCTACTATCATCTGTCGCATCCCAATGATCAACCGAGTTACGGGGGGCAGTGGGCCTATAGGGCGACGCCGCGATTGACTCTGACGCAAACTCTCTATGGCGGGCCTGATCAAACCAATACCGCCCCGCAGTTCTGGCGGTTGTATGGAAATCATATCGTCGAGTGGAAGGGCGACGACTTCACGCTGGCATTGTCTTACGATATCGGCACCGAAAACATCGCCGACCGTCCCGGCCATCCGCGAGCCTTTGTGACCGGCGGAAATCTGGTGGCTCGGTGGCATGTGGCAGGCCCGTGGACCCTGGTCGCGAGGCCGGAATTCTATTGGGATCGGAACGGGCGCTGGACGGGCTCGGAGCAATTCGTGAAAGCGGTAACCTCGACCGTGGAATACAAGATTCCCTACAAATGGACGAATACCACCGTGCGGCTCGAACATCGATGGGATGAATCGACCGGAGCGGGAGGCGGGTTCTTCCGGCGTGGCGAGGTGCAACCAGGTGTGCTGAGCCTCACGCCGAATCAACATCTGGTGTTGCTCGGGATTCTCTGGACCTTCGATAGCCCGTGAGCGGGCGCCGAAAATGGCGTGGGCTTCGTTCTCGTGTCGCTCAAGCCCGCGACGTACTACTGAGAGTATGCCGTAGCCACTCGCTCACGGCGGTCTCGCGCGTCAGCCATTGTGAGCGCCCGCGCCGCTGCTCAATTCGAGCCGCGTTGTTTTTCCTTCAGAAGCCGCAGTGTATCGGCCAGTTCTCTGCCGAACCGCGTCATCGCCACATCCTTTGCCTCGGCCACAGCAGCCTTGTCGTCGAGCGACGGCGCCGGGCCGATGAGTGTCGTTTCCCCTTCCGCCGTTTGTGTGCCGTAGAGAGCACCGGTCCGGACATCCCACAACGTTCCCTCTACCATGAAGAGGGCATGGCTTTCCGTACCGTGCGCAAAGTAGGCGCCGATCCCGGTGGCATACCACCAGGCGTGGCTGTTGTTGTAGCGCTCAAAGGCTGAAGCCCCGTCGATGATGAGGATCGCATCGGCGTTGTAGCGGGCTGCAGCGTGTCGTATGTCGCGGAGCGTATTGCCTTGCACGGTTGAATTGGCGAGCAAGAAGGTCCGTTGAAGAATCCCTTCCTCCTGTACCGCGTCCAGCGCGCGCTGGACGCGGGCGCCGTCGGAGCTGACCCAGTCCACTCGTTGCAAGGCGGGCCGGCTGGGGAAATCCTCATGTTTGAAATAAATGGCCAGCCGATAGGGCGTCGGCAGGGTGGCCTGGGTGGCCATGGTTGCGGCGATGTCGCGATCAGTTGCCACTTCAGGATTGTCATGAAAGGATTCCTGCAGGATGTGGCGGTTCAGGCCGCGGGCTCCGGTGCAGGCGGATAATGCGATCAAGAACGTGAGGGCCAAGAGTAAATTCATGGGGTATTTCCATTCAGTCGAATTAAGCGAGCTGTCAGGTTATGGTTGAATTCTGTCAGCGCGACTTGCTTCGCCTGACGAATGACGTCGACATCCTCCAAGACTAAGGCTGGACCTCTCTTTTGGGCACCCCCTTCGGCCTCTTCAGTCGCATATAGATATTCGTTCCGTACATCCCAGAGTACACCGGATATCATGACGAGTGCATCGCTGTGCGTCCCTGGCACAAAATAGGCGCCGACAATCGTCCAATAAGACAGCGACCACACATTATTATACCGGTCGGTGGAAGAGATTCCATTGACGGTCAACAGCGCATCTGCTCCATATCGTGCAGCAGCGAGACGCAATTCCGACACGCGAGGCATCGGCGCGTGTAACCCCGTACGAAGATTGAATCGAGGCTCACTGTCGTGTTGCACCACGCTGTCGGCAATGAAGACAACGTCGGAAATTACGCCTGATTGTTTCAACGTGGCGGCAGTGTTCTGTAAACTATTCTTCTCAAGCTCCGTCCAAAATGGTTTTCGCTGAAACAGCTCTGGGCTGTGTACATAGATTGCCAATTTGAATGGGTAGGGAAGTTGAGGTTTCAAGTTCAGCACGGCTTGAATGTCTGTGGCGGTGGCAGGTTGACTGACATGTTCCCGAAGTACGTTTCGATCAAATCCCCTGCTCATTGTGCATCCAGTCAGCGTTAAGAGCAGAATCGCCGCCAAAAGATACTTCATGAGGGCTCCTTGGATTGAAAATCAGTGCCAGGGCTTTCCGCTGGATTAGGGGTTCGAGGAGGAGATAATTCTTCCAATGCCAGCATCAAGGCATGGGTACCGGAACGGCCATGGCCGAGGGCTTGGACCTGCTGATAGAGCTGATGGACCAAGGTCAGGCCCGGTAGCGTGAGCTCGCGTCGACGCGCCTCCTCCAGCGCGATGCCCATGTCCTTGACAAAGTGGTCCACGAAAAAGCCGGGGTCGAAATTGCGAGCCAGGATGCGTGGGGCAAGGTGGTCCAACGTCCAGCAGGCGGCGGCCCCGCCGCGGATCGACTCTACCATGTGTGGCACGTCGAGTCCGGCGCGGTATCCGTACAACAGGCTTTCGCAGACGCCGACCATCGTGCCGGCGATGACGATCTGGTTGCACAGCTTCGTATGCTGTCCTGCGCCGGGGCCACCCTGGTGGACGATGTTCTTGCCCAGACACGTGAAGAGTGGTGTGACGGCCTGCACCGCCTCGGTCCTGCCACCGACCATGATGGAGAGGGTGGCCTGGCGCGCTCCGACGTCGCCGCCGGAGACCGGTGCATCGAGAGCTGCAGCACCACGAGCCTCAGCAGCGTTCGCGATGTCACAGGCGAGGGAGGGCTCCGTCGTCGTCATGTCAATCAAGACCAGGCCGGACCGAGATCCGGCGAGCACCCCATGATCTCCGAAGTAGACCTCCCGCACGTCCTTGGGAAAGCCGACCATCGTAAACAGCACGTCGCTCTGCTCGGCTACGGCGCCGGGTGAATCGGCCCAGACGGCGCCCTTCTCCAGGATCGGCAAGGCCTTGGTGCAGTTGCGGGTGAAGAGCGTGAGGGCGTATCCGGCAGCCTGCAGGTGTTGGCACATGGGCGCACCCATGACACCGATCCCGATCCACCCGATGCGGGTGGTGGCGGGAGACACCTGGCCTGGAGGTTGGAAAGGGACCAGCGAGGACATGGGCTACTCTACCAAGGGGGTGATCCGGTTGGCGATCGCCTGCACGACTCCCTCTTGATCCATCGCGATCTTCGAGCCTTTGAAGCTCAAGGCATACCCACCGTGGCTCGGGGCTTGTATCGTGGCTTCCACGACCACGCGCGCGCCGTCCTCCACATCCGGATCTTTCACCATCGGCACACCACAGACCCCCGGTACGGCGATGGGGAGTGTCGCGGTGTCATCCTCCAGGTTGAACAGGTAGCCTCCATAACAGGTTGACCCGGCCGGGATTTCGTACGGATCGAGCGGCTGGACCTGACGCACGCTTCCCTTGAGCGTGACGTGACGAAGATGAAACAGCGGGGGGTCCGCCAGGACCTCCTGCACCGTGAGGGTTTCTTGTGCCTGGCTCAGGCCTGGAAGTGAGAGGAACATGATGCTGACACACGCGAACAGAGCGGTCCTGAGGTGTGGCGGAGTGGCGAGTATTTCGGCATGCATAAGGGCATTCTACCATTCTTTGTTTCGAGGATCGCCCTCATAGGCTTTCATTCTGCGAGTCGATATAATCGCCAGGACCATGAGGGAGGTGGATCGATGAGTGACGCGCAACGGCAGGTGGAGACGTACATCAACGACATTCGTCCGCAGTATGAAGATATGCTCGGACAGGCGGTCGAAATTCCGTCCATCAGCATGGATCCCCGTCACGCGCCCGACGTGCGGCGCATGGCCGAACTCGCGGCGCACTATTTGCGGGAGGCCGGCGCGGAAGCGCATATCGTCGAGACCCCGGGCTACCCGGTCGTCTCAGGCGGTTGGACGGTCGATCCGCACTATCCCACCGTGACGGTCTACAATCACATGGATGTTCAGCCGGCGCAGGAACCGGAATGGAAGCAGTCTCCCTTCGCCTTTCAGAATGAGAATGGCATCTACCGGGGGCGCGGCGCGACGGATGATAAAGGTCCGGCCCTCGCGGCCCTGTTCGGCGCGCGGTATGCGATCGATCAGGGGGTGCCGATCAATGTGCGTTTTCTTTGGGAACTGGAAGAGGAAAACGGAAGCCCGAGTTTTGCCTCCGCGATCAAGAATCGGGCGGCGATTCCGTGTCCGGACTCCGTGGTGATTTCGGACACGATCTGGCTCTCGAAGAATCAACCCGCGATGCCCTACGGGTTGCGGGGGTTGCTCGGTGCACGGCTGGTGTTGCGAACCGGAACCAAGGATGCGCATTCCGGCGTGACCGGCGGGGCAGCCCGGAACCCGCTCGTCGAGCTGATGGAGATCGCCCATGCCTGCGTCGATGCCAAGACCGGCAAGGTGAAGATCCCCGGTTTTTACGACGAGGTCGTGCCGCCGACGAAGGCCGAGATCGCGAGTTTCCTCAAATCGGGATTTCAGGTGAGCAAGTTTAAGCAGGCGTACGGGTTCAAAACCTTGCGTACCCATGATCTGGCTGAGGTCATGCGGAGGATTTGGGCCGCGCCGACATTCGAGGTGCATGGGCTGACCGGCGGTTATCATGGTCCCGGCATCAAAACCATCGTTCCGGGTCATGGCGAACTCAAAATCAGCATGCGATTAGTGCCGGGTCAAACGCCTGAAAAGATCTTCACGTTGCTGAAGAAATATGTCGTGAAGTTGAATCCGGCGGTGAAGGTGGAACGAGAGGGCATGTTGCATCCGTTCCGCGGCGTGTTCGACGGGCCGTATGTTGAGGCCGTGAAGCGTGCAGTCCGGACCGGGTTTGGCAAGGAGCCGGCATTTATCCGCGAAGGCGGTTCGATCGGCGCGGTGGTGACGATGCAAAAGGCATGGAAAGTCCCGATCCTCTTTATGGGACTCAGTCTGCCCGAGCATGGGTATCATGCGCCGAATGAGTACTTCGATTGGGGGCAGGCCTCCGGCGGCATCAAGGCCTTCGTGCATTATTTTTCGGAGCTGGCCGCACAGCGTTAGCCGGCGCGCCGGCAGGGCCTTATTGTAGCGAGCTCATGTCGATGACGAAGCGGTACCGTACGTCGCCGCGGACCAGGCGGTCGTAGGCCTCATTCACTTGCTGAATGGGGATGACCTCCACGTCGGCGCCGCATCTGTGCTTCGCGCAGAAGTCCAACATCTCCTGCGTTTCCTGAATGCCGCCGATCAATGAGCCCACCAGTCTCCGCCGCTTGAGAATCAAGGGAAAGGCCCCCAGCTGCGCTGGTTTGTCCGGCACGCCGACGAGAATCATGGTCCCGTCGGTCTTGAGCAATTCCAGCTGCGCATCCAGATCATGGGGCGCCGAAACGGTGTCCAGAATGAAGTCGAATCGTTTGGCCAGTGTCGTGAAGGTTTTGGGGTCGGACGTTTTGTAAAACTCTTTGGCACCCAATCGTTTTGCATCGCGCCGCTTTTTGTCTGAATGACTCAGCACGGTCACGTGAGCGCCCAGGGCTGTTCCGATTTTGACGGCCATATGCCCCAGTCCTCCCAGGCCGACCACCGCCAGGCGATGTTTGTTGCCTACTCCCCAGTGGTGTAATGGCGAGTACGTCGTAATGCCGGCGCAGAGAAGCGGTGCCGCTTCCTCGGGACGCAATGGCTTGGGGATACGAAGCACATAGCGTTGATCGACGACCACTTTGGTGGAGTACCCGCCATAGGTCGGGGTGACGCCGTCCCGCTCCTTCCCGTTGTAGGTAAAGCTGAGGTGGCCTTCGCAGTACTGCTCTTGGCCTTTTTTGCATTGCGGACAGGTCCGGCAGGAATCGACGAAACATCCCACGCCAACCATTTGGCCGACCTTGAATTGCTTCACGGAGGCGCCGACCCGTTCGACGACGCCCACGATTTCGTGTCCGGGCACCATGGGGAAGAGCGAGCCGCCCCATTCATCCCGTGCCTGATGAACATCCGAATGGCAAATGCCGCAGTACCGGATGCTGATGAGCACATCCTGCCGGCCCACGTCGCGGCGTGAAAACGTGAAGGGCGCGAGTCGGGATTGTGCGGTACGGGCGGCATAACCTTTGACGTCCATCATAGTGTCTGTTCCTTACGGTCTGATCCTGCAGCGTACGTCAGCTCGGAGGTTATTGAGGCTGCGCAGGCTGAGGGTGCTCCGGTTCGAGTGTGATGCCGATGATGCCCGGGTCCTGCTCCCAGGCGCCCGGCGCAATGAGGCCTAGCAAGGGCAGCAGGAAGACCACTCCTCCGATGACATCGACAATGCCGACGCTGCTGAGTTTCCGACCGGTTACTCTGGTCTGTGATGTGTAGCCGGCCTTTTGTACTTCAACCGTGAGGTCTCCCCGGCGTGGAACCTGATGTTGCAGCGGCGTGGTTCCGGCCAGGGTGCCGTTGATCAAGACATTGGCTCCCGGGGGATCTGAATTCACCGACAGTGATTGCGAACTCCCGCCAAAGATCGAACAGGCAGTCAGATTGAGGTAGCAGACCGCGAGGAAGGCGCTGCCGGCAGTTCTCTGTGCCTGTCGATGGAGTGATGTTTCCGGCATGGGCGTATTCTGCTCAGTGCTGCCATCGTTACCACAGCTTGTGCGGGTTGACAAGGTACGGAGAGGGCGAGCGTGCCTATGGGAAGATGGCGCGGCCAGGCGGATGGCGAAGGGCCTGTGCCCTCCCGCCATCCGATCTGTTGCCATGGTGAGGTCCGGCTAGGGAGCCGTCGCCAGGATGGGGGCAAAAATCGGATCAGCATCCAGTACCGCTTTGAGCAGGCCGGTATGGAGGAAGTAGCGCCAAGCCTCATCGGTTTTCCCCGGCACTTCATCGAACCAGCGTTTTGCTTCGGTGAGGTGGCGGAGCATTTTCGCCTTGTCCCCATAGTCGGGCAGAAAGATCATGGTATAGGCCATGGCATATTCTGCGAGGAACTTGTCGAGGGGAAGTTCGGCGAGCGCCAGTGAGGCTTCGGCATTGGCATAGGCGCGCGGCGTTTCCGTGTCATGCAAAATACGGTTCCAGGACACCTTGTTGATGCGAGACCAGGCGAGTTGAAGCAGGGCTTCGGCCTTGGGTGTTCTGCGGTGCTCAGGAATATCTTTGACCAGGGCTTCAAAGGTTTCGACCATCGGAATCTGATCGTTGTTCCACCGGTAGGCGATTCCGAGCCGAAACCGGTTGTCGAGCTGCTCCGGTCGGATTTCGGCCAGGGTCTGAAGCGCCGGGATGAGGCGATAGAGCCAGTCTGCCGGCGTGGGTTGGGAGAGGCCGCCCATTTCCATGCCGTTGGAGAGGTCCAGGCGCATGCCTTGCGCGTAAATGTTCCAATAAAACTCATCCAGCACGATGCCGAGCGCCGGGTCTTTGACCGGCACCTGATGGTTGCTTCTCGCCTCTCGCAGGAGCGCGCTGTAGAGATGGCGAGTCAGCACCGTGAGGGCATCGGGCTGTTTGGGGTCGATGATCAACACACGGTTCAGCAATGCGACGCGGTCGCGCAGGTCTGGAAAGATGGCTGCCCGTGCCGCCGCCGCGGTCAAGACGCCCGGTTGGTCGTCTGGTCCCCACCAGGCCAAAGAGTCAGGCAGCGCGCGGCTGGTTTCGGTCGTGAAGGGAATTTTTTCTGCCATCATGCCGGGAGCTTCCGGCTGTGAGGGGACTGGCAGATTGAACACCGCCGTGTCTCCCGGAAAGCCATGTTGCTTCAGCCCGCTGAAGACGACCCACTGCAGGGTGACGGATTTCACCGCTCGTCGAGGCTTCTTGATCGTATTGGTCCATTTCACATTGCCCGCGGCATAGGTCACGGGCGAGGTCAGCGGATCCTGATATCGCACAGACAATTGGACCAGGGTGGTCGGAGCCGCCAGGACCTTGCCGGTGCGCGCCAGTTTGAAGGACCCGGACGGGATCGTGCGACTGTTCAAGGCGGTGACATGAAGTCCGCTGCCCGGCGGTGCAATTCCCACCGCGTCTGCCACGAAGGCAGAGGCCGGCGCTCTGGGCAGGTCATCGCCGAAGAACAGCAGCGGACCGGCGCTTGGCCAGATCACATCCATGGCGATATCCGACCTGGTGAGCATGGGGGCATAGGCGTCGGTCAGGCTCTGCCAGCACGCATCGTAAGACGGATCATCCTTCGGCGCAAATTGTTTGACCTTGGTCGGTGAAGCGGTGAGGTGCCGGTACTGGCAGGCAAAGTCCAATTGCCCCGCGGTGACGCGATCGCCCTGCGAGAGCGCTTCAGCATACCGTATAGCCGTTTGTATAGCCGGTGTGGTTTTGGGGGCGCCGGTTTTGGCATGTCCCTTTCCGCCCACGGCCGGCGCGGATTCAGCGATTCCAGCCCAGGAGCCGAGTGCCAGCGCCAGGGTGAGGATGGCAATGGTCTGTCGTGTATGGAACAGGTTCCCGCGGATCATACGAAGGACCTCCGATGAGGATAAAAGAAGGTCACTCTATCACGCGGCTCTTTTCAGACGAAAGAGGTCCGGCTTGGATAGAAGGAGTTTACGGGGCCGGGGGCGGGGCGGCCGGAGATCGGGAAAATTGAATCAGGGAGCGAATGTATTGAAGCACGGCTTGTTGGTCTTCATCGAGGAGCGTATCTTTCCAGCCGGGCATGGCTGTGCGGGGCTTGCCGTGAGCAATGGTCCGGAGCAGTTCCGTATCCGTCTTGGCGGAGGTGGCGGCGGAAATGAGATTCCCCGGACGTGGCGACAGAAACGGAGCCTTGGGGCCGTCGCCCTTGCCGGTGGTGCCATGGCAATTCATACAATGTTCACGATAGAGTGTCTGGCCGCGCGGCAGGCCGTCAGTGGGTTGGGCGAGCAGGGCGGCGGTGCCGCCACAGATCGGCACGATGATGAGTAACAGGCAGTAGGCACCTGCGCGAAGAAACCGCGAGGCCGACTGGACCTGTGCGCGGGACGGATGTGTCGGGGAATCAGCTGCCGACGGCTCATGCACAGCCGTGATGGGCGTCTGACGCATCACGGGGGCTACACCGTCGCCGCGGCCTTTAAGATCTGGCGTCGAAGGGCGGCACGATCTTGTTCTGAGAGGGATGGGGAGGGCCGATGCTGGCAGAGGCGAATGGTTTGGCGAAGGGAATTGAGGAATATTTCGCAGTTCGGACAATCGCCGAGGTGCGCGCGAATTTCTTTGCAGATCTCGCCGGACAGCTCATCGTCCAGATAGGCCGAGAGACGTTCGAGGATTTTGAGGCAATTCCGTTTCCGATGCCCCTGATGCGGGGTGGGCTTGCGGGTGCCTGGATATGTGCGTACACGGTCCGCCATGGTCATACTGCTTCTTTGACTATACCAAACTATCGATCCACAGTGGCAATGTCGCGGTGAAATTCGTCGGCGACCCCTTTCCCGCTGATTTCTTTCCTGACAAACAGACGGGCCCGATGCAGTCTGGATTTGATGGCGCGTTCGCTCAGTCCGAGAATGTCTCCGACTTCTTTGGCGCTCAACCCTTCCATGTCGCGCAGGACGAGGACCATCCGGTATTTCCGCGGCAATTTGGCGATGGCCCGGTCTAAAATTTCCCGCAGTTCCTTGTTTTCAAGGGCTTCCTGAGGGCTCAATCCCTCCATCGGTATCTGCAATGCAAACTCGCCTTCCGAGGTCGGCACGAATTCGGTGAGGGACAACTCGCGCTCCGGCTCGCCTTTTCGCTTTCGCCGCATGCGCTGACAGGCATGGGACGCGATGGCATACAGCCAGGTCGACACCCGCGCATCCCCGCGAAAGCGATCATAAGCGCGATAGGCGTTGAGAAATGTTTCCTGGACCAGGTCTTTCGCCGCTTCGGCTTCGCCGCACAGCCGATAGGCAAATCGGTACATGACGTCGACATGGTCTCGATACAGCTGATCGAATGGAGCGGATGCGGAGGGGGATAGGCCGTGTCCATCAGGGGAGGCCGGCGGACTTTTCTTCCGTGATGCCATACGCGGAAGGGAGTCTACGGGTGGCGTTCAGAGACTGTCAAGCGAGCGAGCCGGCGCGACCGGTGTCGCCGGCGAACCGTTAATTGACACGCCGGACGTCGACCAATTCGCCCTGCCGACCCAGCTCGACGGTGATCGGCAAGCCTTCCTTGAGTGCCGAGAGGGCCGCCGGCCGTTGCGCGAGGGGAATGGATTGCGCGCCTTCCGGGCTTTGCATGATCAATGCGCTTTGCCCTTCCGGTGCATAGGTCAGCGGGCCGGAGAGAAACCGGCGTGATGGAGTTGAGATCCCGTCTTGATACAGGTCGATCGCCACATGCCGATCCTGAATCCAGACCGACATCTCCTGTCCGACTTTGGCGTTACGGATGCCGGTTTTCCCGCTGACGGTGACGATGCCCAACGGAGTCTTCAGAAACACATAGTTCGACTTCAGTTTCGAGACCGTGCCGTTGAGAAGGAGATGCACCGAGGACGGCGTACGCGGAACCTGATTCACTTGCAGATCGTACTGCACGTCATGCAGGCCGCGCACCGTGCCGCTTCCATCGACCTCGATGGTAAACGGTTGCTCATCTGAGCGTCCGGCAATTTTCGCGGCCAGCCCGCCGAGCGCGAAGGATCGTTCGCCGTCCGGCGTCCAGAGGGCTACCGTCTGTTTCTCGGGGGAGGTGAAATTGGGCATGGCCGTCACGTACCGATGCACCAGTTTGTCGGCACCCCTCTCGCGGATATCAATCACCGTGGTGGTGCCGTGCACCCAGAGCGTGATTTTTTGTGAGTTCTTGACGTCGCGCAGCGTCGTTTTGGAACTCAGCGAGAGGGGACCGATCGGTGTCTGCAGAAAGACGATTCCCGGCTTGGATCTCCAGATTGAACCGGACACGTGCACTGAGGGAGAAACGGGAGCTGTGGCGACTGTCTGGGTCGGTTCTGGCTCAACTGGAATTGCTTCGGGCTCAACCGGAATCGTCTCGGGTTCCACCGGGTCGGCCGGTTCAGCCAGCGAGGGCGGTTCGATGAGCGGGGCGGCGGTTTCGGCCCAACCTGCTACGGGCAGGATGCTCCCCAAGAGCAGGGCACTCAAGGAGAACGATATGAATCGGAATCGTTGGTCGGAATTCACAAGGAGTCCCATAATGTGTATCGAATGGTGCTGGCTGTCTGGAATGATTCACGTCGATTGAGCGGGGGAGAAACCAGCCGTCTCTCGTGAGCAGCTGTTTCTGCCGGATCGTACGTGGCGTACACCGTCTCCTGTGCGAATAACATGCTGGTGGGCATGAGTCAAGTTGAAAGGCCTTCGTGATGTCGAAGGAGGCTATTCTGAAACGGGATGCGAGGCTGCCTTTCCGCGCGTTATTTTTTGCGGATCATCAAGCGAATGGGCGTGCCGGAAAAATGATATTCCTTCCGGATTTGGTTCTCGAGAAAGCGAAGATAGGCCGGGGTCATGTTGTCGGGGTGCCCGACAAATAACGCGAAGGCAGGTGGACGTGTCGCCACTTGCGTCATAAAGGCCGACTTGCTCGCTTTGGCTGGTTTTCCCTTCCGAACCGGCAATGGGTGCTCTTCCAGCAGTCCCTGGAAAAACTGATTCAGCGCGCCGGTCGGAACACGTTTGCAGAACGAGAAATAGACTTGATCGATCAAGGCGAAGAGGCCTCGTAAGAAATCTTGCTCCAGTGCCGAGATAAAGAGCACCGGGGCCCACGCGAGGAAGGGGAAGCGGCGTTCGAGGTCCTGCTTGTACGCTTCTCGAGCATCTACGTCGTCGGACTTGAGGTCCCACTTGTTGACGACGAGAATGCAGGCGCGCCCCTGCTTGAGAATGAGCCCGGCAATCTTCGTGTCCTGTTCCGTCACGCCTTCTTCCGCGTCGAGCAGCAGCACCGCGACATCCGACCGGCCGATGGCCCGGAGCGAGCGCGCCACACTATACCCCTCGATCCCTCGCTCCACACGGCCTCGCCGGCGGATACCGGCGGTGTCGGTCAGGACATATTGCCGATCCTTGAAGGTCGCAATCGAGTCCACCGGATCACGGGTCGTTCCAGGCACGTTGCTGACGACCACTCGCGCTTCACCAAGCACTGAATTGACCAACGTGGATTTCCCGACGTTTGGACGCCCGACGATGGCGATGCGGGGGATTGCCGTCGGCGTTTCTTCACCCGGCGGGTCAACCATATGGGGAAACAGGTCATCGAGTAATTCGGCCACGCCGATGCCATGTTCGGCTGAGAGCGGATACAGGTGCTCCTGTCCGAGGCGATAGAAATCGGCGACCAGTGGATCGGCCTTCGGTGTATCGACCTTGTTGATCACATAAAACACCGGTTTGTCGGAGCCGCGTAACGTCGCGACCACCTCTTCGTCGGGCGGCGTGAGCCCGGCTCGAGCGTCGAGGACGAGGACCAGAATGTCGGCTTCCGCGATGGCAAGTTGGGATTGTTGCCGGATCAACGACAACATGCCCTCATGGGCTGTCGGGTCGAGTCCCCCTGTATCGACCAGCCTGAAATGGCGGTTGCGATAGGCAGTATCGGCATAGTTGCGATCTCTCGTCACGCCCGGCACATCGTCGACGATAGCGGCTCGCGTGCCGAGAATACGATTGAAGAGGGTCGATTTGCCGACATTGGGTCGCCCGACCAGGGCGATAATCGGCAAGCGACCGCCTTCGAGCGTGAAGAGCGGTGTGACGGGACCACGAGCGGATTTTGTGCGTGACATGGCGTGCGACCGTATCATAGAGATTTCCTTGAACACAATGACTCGTCTTATCCTGCCGGTCTTCGTTATACTGGGCCGATGCTACAGCACCGCCCGGATCCGACTCCTCCTCCCGTCGACTGGAGTCACATCGACGATGTCCTGCTCGATATGGACGGCACACTCCTGGACCGCCATTTCGACAACTTTTTTTTCGAAGAAGAACTCCCCAGACGGTATGCGGCCAAACATGCGTTGGCGTTCCCGGAAGCCCGGGATCGCTTGATGAGCATGTACCGTTCCGTGGAGGGCGAACTCGCCTGGACCGATTTGCACTATTGGACCGAGCAAGTTCAGATCGATGTGGTGGCGCTGCATCGCGAACTCGACCACATGATCGGGTTTCTCCCCGATGCCGAAGCGTTTCTTCTCTCCTTGCGGCGGCTGGGAAAACGAGTGACGATTCTCACGAACGCGCATCGGGCTGGCGTTGAGGTCAAAACCGCGAAAACCGGTCTGCACCGGCAGGTCGATCGCATCGTGGACGCGTTCGAAGTGGGATGGCTGAAAATGCGATCGGAATATTGGCCGACGTGCCGGGAACTGGTCGGGTTCGATCCGACGCGAGCCCTGTACATCGACGATGACGAGCAATGTCTCGCGGCGGCCGAACAATTTGGCATCGGTCGGATCTTTCATCGCTCGAAGTCAAGCTCTCAGGCCTCGCCGGTTCCTTCCGCACGATTTCACTCCATCGAAAATTTCGAGTCGATCCTGCCCCGGTGATTCTCGGACGTGACTTTTGCGTACCGGTGAGATTCGTCGGGTGGCTACTTGTCGGAATCGAGCAGTTCGCGAAGTTTTTGGGCGAGCTCCGTCGGTAAAAACGGTTTTTGAATGAAGCCGGTTCCCGGTTCTGCCAGGAATGTCGGCAACACACTGCCTTCCGCATACCCCGACATAAACAGCACCCGGAGGTGAGGCCATTGCTGGCGAAGGCGCTCGGCCAGCGCGGGGCCTGTCATCTGCGGCATGACGACGTCTGTGAGCAGAATATGGATGGGCGTCTTGGCGGCGGCGACCAGGCGAAGCGCCTCTTGCCCGCTGGAGGCCTCGATCAAGGTATACCCGTAATCCGAGAGGGCATGCGTGAGCAACATGCGGACGGCCTGTTGATCCTCGACCAGCAGAATAGTTTCGCGGCCACAGTGAGGTCGCGACGGGGTAGCCGGTGCCGCGGCCGGGGATGGAGCCTGAGCCAAGGGAAAATACATGTCGAAGATGGCGCCCTCGCCGGGGGTGCTGTCGGCGAAGATGAAGCCCTGGCTTTGTTTGACGATGCCATAGACCGTGGCCAGTCCCAGGCCGGTGCCCTTGCCCTCCTCCTTCGTGGTGAAGAACGGTTCGAAAATATGCGAGAGGGTGGTCCGGTCCATGCCCTCTCCGGAGTCGCGAATCGAGAGGTGTACGTACTGTCCTGGAAGCATCGCGGGATGGGGCACCGGCGTATCTGCGGTCAGGGTCACCGTTCGCGTCGCCATGGTCAGCGTGCCTCCCTGGGGCATGGCGTCCTTGGCGTTGACGGCCAGATTCAGCACGACCTGATCAAACTGTCCCCGGTCTGCGCGAATGATGCAGGGCTGAGAGGTGAAGTCTCTCACGAGGGCGATGTCTTCGCCGATCAGTCGTTCAATCATGGAGCTGATCGACGACAGCGCCTCATTCAGATCGAAGACCTGGAACGTGAGGACCTGCCTCCGGCTGAAGGCGAGGAGTTGCTTGGTGAGGGCGGCCGCCCGTTGGCCTGCGGTCAGAATTTCAGTCAGCGATCGATGCAGCGGATCTTCGGCGCGCACCTGCTCCAGGAGGAGGGTGGCGCATCCGTTGATGACCGTGAGCAGATTGTTGAAATCGTGGGCGACGCCGCCGGCCAACCTGCCGATCCCTTCCATTTTATGGACTTGCCGCAGCTGTTCTTCCAGTTGTTTGTGTTCCGTGACATCGATGAAGAAGCCGATGGACCCGGTTGCCTGGCCGCCGGGACCTTGCACCAGCGTCCCCCACATGGTCACATCGATCAGGGTGCCGTCCTTTCGCTTCCGGCGAAGCTCGAGGCCCCGCGGTGAGCTGCCGCTCATGACCGACGCCCACAGCTCATCGGACTCCCGTTCTTGCCCGAGTGGTACATACGGGAGTTTTTGTCCAAGGACCTCCTCTCTGGTCCACCCGAAGAGGGCCGTGGCGGCGGCATTCCAGGTCGTGACGCGGCCTGCTTGATCCAATTCGATCATCGCCAGGGGAGATTCTTCAATGATCGTCTGGAGATGCGCGGTCATGCGTCGCAATTCGCCCGTGCGCTCGCGGACATGTTGTTCCAGCGCCTCCTGCGCCTGCCGGCGGTCGGCCGCTTCCAGGGTCAGGGTGGCCATGGCGGCGAGAGAGGCGGCGAACGCTTCTTCCTCGCGGGTCCAGGTCTTCGGCGGGCCGGTATGTTCGAGGCATAGGACTCCGACCACCCGTCCATGGCGGCGAATGGGTGCGTCCAGCATGGACACGATGCCGAGCGGGGTGAGATACGACGGGGTCAGTTCACGTGTGCGCGGATCGGTCTGGGCCGCATGGGCGGCCAGAGAATAGGGCTCTGTTTCAAGGGCGCGAAGATAGGCCGGATACTCGTTGATGGAAAGGATGGTTCCCTGGCTATGGCGTTTGGGGGTGCCCTCGAACAAGTCCTGCAACACCAGGGCCGATTGGGTCCCGTCGAAGAGCCAGATGCTCGCCCGTTCAACCGCGAAGGTACTGGCCGCATGTTCGGTCATGACGGGAAACGCCTGTTGGGGGTGCCCGCTGTGAATGGACGGATCTTCCGCCAGTTTATGGAGGACGTTCTGCTGCGTGGCAAGTTGTCCCAACCGGAGTTGCTCAATTTCCTGCCGCTGTTTCTGATCCGTGATGTCTTCGGAAATCCCGAGGAGATATCGAGGCACGCCGGTGTGATCGTAGAGGGCGAGTTTTTTGGTATGCAGCCACCGCAGGCCATGATCTTTGGTCTGGATCGGTTCGGCCGGAATGTCCAGGAGGGCTCCGCCGGTGAGCACATCCCGATCCTTCGCGGTAAAAAATTCCGCCTGTTCACGAGGGAAGAGGTCGAAGTCGTTTTTCCCCAGGAGTGCTTCCCGTGGCAGGCCGATGAGTTGTTCGCCGGCTTTATTGAACTGGGCGAAGCGCAGCTCCTTGGCGTCTTTCAGGAAGACCATATGCGGAATATGTTCCACGATGGACTCCAAGAGCTGGCGCGTGTGGGTCAGGGCGTCTTCCATCCCTTTCCGTTCGGTGACGTTTTCGCACACGATCAAAATGTCGAACTGCCCGTTCGGGTTGCGCACGGCCCGGGAGGCTTCTCGTACCCACAGCGGGCTCCCGCCTTTGCGGAGTTTTCGGAATTCCCCGCGAAGCACGTGTCCGGGTCGCAGCAGACAGTCTGTGAAATGTTGCTGCACGGCCGGGCGGTCGTCGGCATGAACGATCAGTGAAATCGGCTGTCCGATCAACTCCTCGGCGCTGTAGCCCAATTCTGCCGTGGCGGTGGCATTCACCGTGAGTAATCTGCCTTCTGCATCGACGGTCAACAACATTTCGGGACTGCTCTCAAACAGCGCCCGGTATCGGTCCTGGCTGAAGCGCAAGGCTGCTTCGGTTTCTTTGCGAGCCGAGATATCCCGCATCACGGCTTGGAATCCGATGACCTCCTGGTCCCGAAGCAGCAACTGCACGTGTTGCCCCACCCACAAGGTCTGCTGCGCTTTGGTGAGCAGCGGGAATTCGTAATAGGTGCTGGGAGTCTTGCGGAGAAACTGGCGGATGTAAAAATGTTCGGTGCGGCGGCGGTAGTTCGAATGCACCAGGTCCAGCGCGGGGTGCCCGAGCATTTCGGTCTCGTGATAACCCAGCAGGCGGATGACTGCGGGATTGATGAACGTAAACCGGCCGCTCCGGTCCGTTCGGTAAATGATGTCCTGCGCGTACTCCATGATAAAGCGATAGTGTTCGGAATCGACGTTCAGGAGCAGTGCCGTTTGTTCTCCCTCTTCCAATTGCGAGGCGAGTTGATCCACGAGCTGGGCGTTGTGATATTTCAACCTGAGGGTTTCGAGCACGGTGTTCGAGGTGCGGGAGGCGGTGTAGAGCATGAGCAGGGAAAACAGCAGCGTGCAGATCGCCATGGGCAAGGCTTGCTCATGATGGAGGAAGAAAAAGCGCAGAATGAGCGGCGTCAAGGTCGGAAGGGCAAACGAGAGAAACGCATCGAAGCGCGCCGACAGCGTGGAGGAGGCGCCAGCCGAAACTCCTGCCAAAACGAAGGCCAGAAACACCTGGTGAGAGAGCGATGATTCGGGAAAGAGGATCAGCGCGGACGCACCCCATCCGAGTCCGGCCAGGGTGGTCCCGGTCAGAAAGGCCCGGTGCCAGCGGTGAATCGTGGCTGCGGTCGGCCTGGAGGCCCTGAATGATCTCGCCAGCAGGTAGCGACCGCTTGAGAGGATGATGTGATAGGTCAGCCAGGCCAGCAGCTGGTGGTGCGGGAGCACGTCCCAATTGACGACGACCAGTGCAAGCGCACAGCCGAGTCCGGCCACAAGAGCGGCAGGCATGCCGTCATAGAGCAGCGTGACCCGCTGCAGCAGCAGGTTCGCGTCCATGGCGGCATCGAGCGGTGGAGCGATGGCGGACGTCGAAGACGGGCGGTCGCCCGGAACTGGTGGCGAGGAAGCCATCGGGATCAATCCCCTGTTGGGGAAGGACGATTGCGAGGCACAAGGCTCATACGCTGCAGTCTACAAAATTCCTGCGAGGGATACAATTGAGAGACCCGTTGGTTCCACTTAAGGGATGGTGCTAGGTTCTGGCGATGCCGCGATACATCTCTCCGCCGATTCGAGGGACGCCGGGCAGGGTATACCGATCGAGCTGGTCTAATCGAAAACCGGCTTGAACGATGAGCTCATCCATGCGGCGATTGAGATGACACCCGCAGGCCACGACCTGCTGCAGCGGGTTGAGCCGGTCCTGCCAGCGGGCAATGGCAGGGTCGTCGCTTCGGCCGTGCTCAAGGAACAGGAAGCCGCCCTCCGGCTTCAGGACCCGCCGGACTTCTCGCAAGGCCGCAACCGGATCCGGAATCGTACAAAGAGTGAAGGTGCTGACGGCGCAATCGAACAGACCTTCGGTATAGGGCAGTACTTCTGCGCTGAGCCGGCGAAGGTGAACAGGGAAAGGTGCACTCGCCACTCGCCTGGTGACGCGGTCGGGCAACAGCGTTGCTGGTTCCACCGTATGCAAGTCTGTGACGGTTGAAGGGTAGTGCGGCAGGTTCAGTCCTGTCCCAAAGCCGATCTCCAACACCACGCCGTGCGCCGAAGCGAGGAGGAGGCGGCGTTCGGTCTGAAAGCGCGCTCCGCGGAGCACCCAATCCATGAGCCGGGGAAACATGTAGGTGGCGTAGAGACCCACGTGGACACTCCGGTTCGGGGTGAATGGACGCGGCTGGTGTCGTTCTCACCGTCGTCCACCCAAGTATTTGAACAGGAGTGGCGCTGAGGATCAAGCGCAGCGGGCATACCGGTGCGGACACTCTTTCTCCCGCTGCATCCTTGTTGCCGCGTACCGCGTATGCTACAGTCGTCCGTTCTTCAGTCGGGTGCCAATCAATCCGTCACCTAATGATTTTCATACGATGAGCAAATCCTACGATCACCAGGCTCTTGAATCGAAGTGGCAGGCCTATTGGGAGACCCACCGCCCGTTTCGGGCGTCGGATGACGCTTCAAAGCCCAAGTTCTACTGCCTAGACATGTTTCCCTATCCGTCCGGCTCCGGTCTGCATGTCGGGCACCTGGAAGGGTACACCGCCACCGACATTGTCTCCCGCTATAAACGCATGTGCGGCTTCAACGTGCTGCATCCGATGGGGTGGGACGCGTTCGGATTGCCGGCCGAACAATATGCCGTCAAAACGGGTGTTCATCCCGCCATCACAACGGCGCAAAATATCGCGACGTTCAAGCGGCAGATGAAACGCGTCGGGCTGTCTTACGATTGGGAGCGCGAACTCAGCACGACCGACCAGGATTACTATCGGTGGACCCAGTGGATTTTTCTGAAACTGTTCGAGCGTGGGTTGGCCTACGTGGCGGAGGTCCCCGTCAATTGGTGTCCGGCGTTGTCGACGGTGTTGGCTAACGAGGAAATCGTCGATGGCAAAAGCGAGGTCGGCGGGTTCGACGTCATCCGCAAGCCCATGCGGCAGTGGGTATTGAAGATCACCGCCTACGCGGAGCGGCTGCTTGATGATTTGACCCTGGTCGAATGGCCGACCAGCACGCTGGAAATGCAGAAGAATTGGATCGGTCGCTCGATCGGCGCCGAAGTTGATTTCGCCTTGGCCGACACGACAGGAAATCTGCGTGTTTTCACGACCCGGCCCGATACGCTGTTCGGCGCCACCTATATGGTTGTGGCGCCTGAACATCCGCTGGTCGATGTGGTGACGAGTCTTTCGCAGCGGGCGCAAGTAGCCGACTATCGCGACGCGGCCGCACGCAAAAGCGATCTGCAACGCCAGGAGTTGGATAAGGTCAAAACCGGCGTGTTTACGGGCGGCTATGCCATCAATCCCGTCAACCAGGAACGCCTGCCGATCTGGATCGCCGATTATGTGCTCATGAGTTATGGCACCGGCGCGATTATGGCCGTGCCGGCTCATGACGAGCGCGACTGGGCCTTTGCCACGCAATATCATCTGCCGATTCGAGAAGTGATACAGGGCGGCCAGGTAGATAAGGCGGCATTCGTCGAGACGGATCGAGGTCGTGTGATCAACTCGACCACGCCGGACGGGTCCTGTTCGCTCGACGGGTTATTGCCTGTCGAGGCGATTCCCGCAATGACGGCCTGGCTCGAAACTCACGGCAAGGGCAAGAAGACCATCAATTACAAGCTGCGCGACTGGCTCTTCGCTCGCCAGCGGTATTGGGGAGAACCGTTTCCCATTATCTGGGTCGACGGCGAGCCCCGGCCATTGCCGGAAGAGCAGTTACCGCTTCCTTTGCCTGAAGTCAGCAACTTCAAACCCTCTGGCAGCGGAGAAAGTCCGTTGGCGAATCTCGAAGCGTGGTTGAGCACGACCGATCCGGCCTCCGGGAAACCGGCGCGGCGCGAGACGAATACCATGCCGCAATGGGCCGGCTCCTGCTGGTATTACTTGCGCTTCATCGATCCGAAAAACACCCGGCAGCTGGTCGATCCGGCGAAAGAGCAGTATTGGATGCCGGTGGATTTGTATATCGGCGGCAGCGAGCACGCGGTGCTCCATCTGCTGTACAGCCGCTTTTGGCATAAGGTCTTGTTTGATGCGGGCGTGGTGAGCACGCCGGAGCCATTTAAGAAGTTGGTGCATCAGGGCATTGTGCTCGGCGAAGACAATCAGAAGATGTCGAAGTCGCGCGGGAACGTGGTGAATCCGGATGAGATGATCGACCAGTTCGGAGCCGATGCCGTCCGCTTGTATGAAATGTTCATGGGGCCGCTCGAGTCGATGAAGCCCTGGAGCACGCGCGGCGTGGAAGGCATCACCCGCTTTCTCGACCGGGTCTGGCGGTTGATGATCGCCGAAGACGGCACGTTGAGCACCGCGGTGACGAATTCGACACCGACGGCCAATCAGTTGCGGCTGCTCCACTTCACGATCAAGAAGGTGACTGAAGACATCGACGCCCTGCGATTCAATACGGCCATTTCGCAGATGATGGTGTTTACGAACGAGATGACCAAGCTCGAGCAGCGGCCTCGACAGTTGCTGGAACCGTTTGTCCTGTTGCTGCTGCCGTTCGCGCCGCATCTGAGCGAGGAACTCTGGGAACGGCTCGGTCATCAACCGAGTGCCGGGCAACAAGCCTGGCCTCAGTTCGACCCGGCCTTGGTCGTCAGCGATCGACTGACGATTCCCGTTCAGGTCAATGGCAAGCTGCGTGGAAAGCTCGAGGTCGACGCAGGGGCGTCACGCGACCAGCTGGAGCCGCTTGCCAAAAAGGAAATCGCCGAATGGCTGCAGGGGAAAGAGCCGAAGAAGGTGATTTACGTCGAGAAGAAGTTGATCAATTTCGTGGTGTGATGTCATGCCTCGCTACCTGTTGTTGCTTGTTTTGGGCCTGTGCGCGATGAACATCACCGCCTGCGGCTACCAGTTCCGGGTACAGGGAGCCGGCCCCACGATAGGCGGTGCGCCGGAGACAGGGGCCAAACGGTCGCACGCGCCAAGACTGGCCATTCTTCCCATCTCCAACAGCACCTATGAGCCGAATTTCGAGATCAAGTTGGCCAATTATTTGCGCCGGGAATTCTCTGCCGGCGCGGGGGCGGAAATTGTGGGTCCCTCCGCCGGGGCAGACTTGTACCTGTCCGGCCAGATCATGCAAATTGTGCTGCCGACCTTGAGTTTCGATCAAACCACCACCTTTGAAAGCCGCGTCGAAATGCTGGTGAATGTGAGGATCGAGGACGCCAAAACCAAGCGACTGGTCTGGTCGCAGGTCGCGAAGGGAACCTCGGAATTTTTTCTCACGCAAGATCTGCAATTCAACCGCGTGCTGCAGAATCGGGCGTTGGAACAGGCCGGTCGTTTTGTGGCGGAAGATCTCGCCTCTCGCTTTTTACTGTTCCTGGATACCGGTGAGCTGGACAAAATGTTGAAGCGTCCCGTCAAAGCCGAGGCGCTCCCCGGCGGCAATGCACCGCCTGAGCCTGCCCGATGATGTTGCAAGGTGTCTTGAGGTGAGTACCTCGGTCATGAGCATGGAACTGCCCCAGTCCCTCGCGCGTAGCGGGGTGATGCCGCTCTATGCTGTCGTCGGCGAGGAAGATTATCTGCGCGACTCCTCGGTTGCTGCCCTTCGCGCGGCCGCACTCGGTGCTGGTGCTGAGACTGGATTCAACTACGATATTTTTCACGGCGATGACTCTTCGATCGCCGATGTCTTGGCCTGCGCGGCGGAAATTCCGGTATTCGCGGAACGCCGCCTCGTGGTCTATAAGTCCGTGGAGAAGCTGCCGGCTCGCGAAGGCGAAAAGCTGCTGTCCTATCTGGCATCGCCGAATGAGAGCACGACGTTCATCGTGGTGGCGGCCAAGTTGGACGGCCGGCTGAAGTGGACGCAGGCCCTCACGAAGCGGGCGGTGACGGTCAATTGCGCCCCCTTGCGTGATGCTCAACTCTCAGCATGGATTCGACAGGAAGCGGCCACATTAGGTGTGCGCCTGCAGGATGACGCGATCCAGTTGCTCCAAGAAGTGGGGAGTGAGTCCCTCTATGCAGTACAGCGAGAGCTGGAGAAGCTGGCCGCTTATGTCCCGTCAGACCGGACCGCACAATCGTCCGATGTGGAGGCGCTCAGGGGAACCGAGCCCGGCGCGTCGGTGTTCGATCTCCTGAATGCCATAGGCGCGCATGATCATGGGCGAGCCTTCAGAATCCTTGCGAGGAATGTAGAGAATGGCGAGGCTCCGCTCCGTATTCTCGGCGCCTTGGTCTGGCAATACCGGCGTCTTTGGAAGATGAAGGATCAGCTCAAAGCCGGTGGACGGGAAGGCGAGGCTGCGAGGACGTTTCGAATGGATCCTTCGCGAGTGCGAGGATTTTTGGCGCAATTCCCGGATGACCAGATGACGCGGGCGTTTGAGTGGTTCTTGGAGACGGATTCAAAGCTGAAGGGGGGGAGCGGAAGTGCCCCTGTCCGTGTGATGGAAGATCTCTTGTTTCGCCTGTGCGGCAATCCATCGAAGCCGGCATCAACGGCGCAGCGGGTGCAGCCGGCGGTACCACCGGCCTCGCGCCCATCGGGATCGAGACCGGTGTCGAATGTCAGAACGGTTACGCGGAAGCGGTGATGGCGTTCACGCGCACAGCGAGCCGGGACACGCGGCGCGAGGCCGTGTTCGGCTTCAATACGCCTTTGGTGACCGCTTTGCTCAGGGCTGCCGTGGCGGCGCGCAAGGTGGCTTTCGCTTCATCCGGCTTCTTCGCTGCGATCGCATCCTGAACCTTGCGGAGGATGCTGCGGACCGAGCTGATGGTCGCACGGTTGCGCAAGCGGCGCTTTTCGGATTGACGAGCACGTCGAATCGTGGATTTGTGGACAACAGGCATACGGATTCTCCTACGTTCAAAGCTTGAGCTTGTAACATAGGTGACGAAGATAGGTCAAGGATGCTGAAAGGAGTCAGCGGCTTCGGGGCCTCCCGGCAGCCACGGTGGAGTTATGATGACGCGAATTGATGCACGAGATCGGTTGATTGTTGCGCTGGATGTTCCCTCCGCGGCGGAAGCAGAGGCCTTGGTCGATCGCATGGGCGATCAGGTGCGATTTGTGAAAGTGGGCCTGGAACTCTACACGGTAGCGGGCCCGGACATGGTGCGGACGTTGGTCGACCGTGGCAAGCGCGTGTTTCTCGACCTCAAGTTCCTCGATATCGAGGAGACCGTCAGGCGCGCAACGGCTCGAGTCGCCGCCATGGGCGCAACGTTTTTGACCATCCATGCCAACCGGAAGGCATTGATCGCGGCCGTGCAAGGTAGGGGACAGTCTGAGCTCAAACTGCTGGCGGTGACGGTGCTCACCAATTTCGACGGGGACGATCTGCGGGAGATGGGCATTCAGCGGAGCGTGCGTGATTTGGTTACGGCCCGGGCTGCGTTGGCGGCCGAAGTGGGATGCGATGGCGTGGTCGCCTCGGGGGAAGAGCCGGAAGCCATCCGTGCCAAGGTGGGACCGGATTTGCTCATCGTCACCCCTGGCGTCAGGCCGGCGGGCAACTCGACTGATGATCATGCGCGCCCCACGACGCCGACGCAAACCATTGCTGCCGGGGCAGATTATCTGGTGATCGGCCGTCCCATTCGAGACGCGCAAGACCCTCCCGTGGCGACGGCAGCCATCCTCCAGGAAATGCAGGCGGCGTTCGACCGTCGGGGCTAGCGAATCGTTGAGGTCTTTTGAGGCACGCATCCGAGAGGATTGGCTCGTGCGGTCGAGGCGATGAGAGCGGTTGCGACTGTTCCACAGGGTTTGTTAAGATGCGCGTTCTCTGCTGACCTTGTGTGGTGGGTGTAGCTCAGCTGGTTAGAGCGCCGGATTGTGGATCCGGAGGTCGCGGGTTCGAAACCCGTCACTCACCCCAACGTGCATCGAGGGGCAGAGTTCGAGTGGGGATACCATGTCTGGTGGCCAGAAGCAGCTCGTCCCATCAGTCCATCATCGACTTCCTGCTGCTGCCGGCGTCCGGTTCCACGTGCGTTCCTTCCGTCGTTTTCCTGTCCAGTGTTCGGTCTATTATTCCTGTGATGCCTTCCAGGGGAGCGGTATTGCCTGGAATCTCTCCCTCAATGGGTGGCGCGTCGACGGGACACATCCGGTGGACCCGGGCATGATCGTGACCCTCTGTATCTTTCTTCCCGGTCAGCACCCGACTGTGTTTGTCGACCGCGCGATTGTTCGCTGGTCCCGAGGTCAGGAATTCGGCATTGAAGTGAATGCGATCAAAGCCGATGAGCAGGCCCGTCTGGAACAGTTCGTAACGGCGTTAGTCTAGTCCTCTCCCCTCGTCATGCTACCGATCAGTATGTGACAATGAGATGTGTTCGCCTTGCGGGGAACCAAAATCTGCTTGGTCATTTTCAGCGAGTTGAGTAGACTGATCTCTAGTCGAGGCTGATGCCGCGCGTGCGTATCCCCTCGCTCACACCATGGCCAAATCACACACGTCCCGGTCACATTCTCGCGTGCCAGTCGGTTGCTTTCTCTATTATCTGGGGGAAGGACTCGTTGGAACCGGAAAAGTATGCGATCTCTCCGTCAGGGGCTGGCGTATCGATGGAGATAAGCCCGTCACGGTTGGCATGAAACTGACGCTGCGCGTCTTTTTGCCCGATGAGCCGAAGGCGATTGATGTGGAAGGTGTTACCGTGAAGTGGGTGAAGGACCGTGCATTCGGGCTTGAAACTCTCAAGTTGAGTGCCGCCGCTGAAGCACGAATTCACAAATTTGTCGAAAGCGTGTTGAAATTAGCAGATTCCTCACGCGTGGCGTAGGTCAATGGGTTGTTTCGGGCCGTCAGGTCTCGTTGTTCGGCGTGGAGTTGAGATTTTGCCGGCCGCGCCCTTAGATTCCCATCCCTGCAATCCTCTTAGCCCCGTCCCCCTTGATCCCCCACTTTCGGGGACTATCCCACAATCTGTTGCTTTTCATATTCTGCCGAGGCGTTTGGCTGGAGGCATGATGGAACAACAGAATCGTCCGCGGTTTATCGTCGAATGTACCGGCTCACGTTCCGAGGATGGGTTGCTGGTCTGGAACGGCCGCATGCTTGATCTTTCGATTCCGGGATGGTCGCGAACCGGACTCAAAGGACTGCAAGCCGGGGACCTCCTTCAATTGCATCTGCATATTCCGGGAGAGCCCAAGCCTTTGTCGGTACGGTTGGCGACGATACGCTGGGCGAGTGAGTCGCGGCTCGGGGTCGATCCCATACTTATGGATGCTGACGATCAGCTGCGATTGAGTGATTTCGTCAGTGCCCATACCACGGTGCCGTCGTTCAGTACGGACCGAAAGGAACAAATCGTCATTTCTGATGCCGGGTAAGCAGGTCCGCCCACCTTGCCGAGAATATTTATCCTCCTCCTCCTCGATTGTGTCAAAACCCCGCTGAAGCCTTAGTGCGAAGTGAAATGGACCGCCACCAAAGGCGGCGTCGCTCTGCATCGATCAAGCCTGACAGAGGTGCTCTGGTACCAGGTGGGAAGCCGAATTGCTTGACATCGTTGGGCAAGATGGTGTCTCTTAGCCAAGACACATTGGTACACACACCAGCCTTTCGCCAGTCCAATTCGGTCATGTCATAACAGTGTTCCTAGGGCGGAGGCGTGCGAGAATGACGTATGACTCCTGGCCCTCAGCTTCCTGACGCTTCCCACACAACCCCGCTGACGCCTGAAACCGAGGCGCAAGTCGACCAATTCGCCCATACGGATATTTTGGTCGGCATCCCCAGCTTCAACAATGTGGAAACGATCGGCCACGTCGTCAAAGCGGTCAGCGCGGGCCTGGCCAAATATTTCCCGGATGCCCGTGCCGTCCTGGTGAATTCGGATGGCGGCTCGACCGACGGGACGCAGCAGGTGGTGTCACAGGCAGTCGTCGATCTCAAAACCCTGTTTATCGGCGACCAGCAGAGCTCGCTCCATAAAATTATTACGCCCTATCACGGCATCCCCGGAAAAGGCAGCGCATTTCGGACGATTTTTGAGATTGCCCGTCGCTTGAAGGCGAAAGCCTGTGCCGTGGTGGATTCCGATTTACGGAGCATCACGCCAGAATGGATCGAACTTCTGGTCAGCCCGGTGTTTGAGCAGGGGTTCGACTATGTCGCGCCCTATTATCTCCGCCACAAATACGATGGGACCATCACGAACAGCATCGTGTATCCGCTGACGCGCACCCTCTACGGTCATCGAATCAGGCAACCGATCGGCGGCGATTTCGGATTTTCAGGCCAATTGGCGCAGCATTACCTCGACAAGCATGTCTGGGAGTCGGAAGTCGCGAAGTTCGGCATCGACATTTGGATGACGACGGAGGCGATTGCCAGCGGGGCACGGGTCTGCCAGAGCTTTCTCGGTGCCAAAATCCACAATCCTAAGGACCCGGCGGCTGATCTTTCGGCTATGCTCGTGCAAGTGCTCGGAGCGGTGTTCGCGCTGATGGAAGATCATTATGCGGTATGGGGCAAAACGGATGGGTCGAACGCCGTGCCGCTCTTCGGATTCCAGTATGAAGTCGGCGTAGAGCCGGTCAACGTGAATGTCGATCGTATGATCAGCACCTTTCGGCAAGGCCTGAGCGATTTGGGTACGATCTGGGACCAGATCCTTGCTCCGGGAACCAGGCAGAGCCTGCGGCCGCTAGGCACCTGTTCGTTACAGGATTTTCGGATTGCGGACAGCCTGTGGGCACGGGTCGTCTATGACGCGGCTGTCGCCTACCGGAATCGTGTCCTGCCCCTCGATCACGTCTTGAAGGCCTTCACGCCCTTATATTTGGGTCGCACCGCCTCGTTCGTGCTGGATACGCAGGGGCTCACATCGAGCGAGGCCGAAGGCCGCATAGAAGCGCTTTGCCAGGCGTTTGAAAAGGATAAGTCTTACCTGGTGGCTCGGTGGAACGAGCCTCATTCGAGTTAAGAGTCGTGAGTCGATCCATCTGAAGGCAGGCTGCAGTCGAGGCCGGAGGAGGGAAGTATGAAGGAATTTTTCGAAAAGGGGCTCCTCGATCCACTGGAGCTGATGGCGCGACAGGTACTCGCGGTATTGCCGAGCCTCTTGGCCATGTCCATCATCTTCTTTGCGGGCTTGGTGGTCGCATGGACGGCGAGCCAGGCGCTTGAGCGTCTGCTACGCGTGGTCGGGTTGGATCGGTTGTTTGATCGACTGGGCGTGACCGGCGCGCTGTTGCGCGGAGGAGTGAAAACGGATCCGTCTCGATTGGTAGGGCAAGCGGCGTACTGGTTGGTCATGATTTTTGCGACCGTCGCCGCATTGGGTGCGCTCAATCTTCAGCCCATCAACGATTTCGCCAAGTCGTTTTTGGCCTATGTACCGCATTTGGTCACAGCCGGCCTGATTCTGGTGGCCGGCTGGTTGTTGTCCAACTTTGTGTCTCAGGCGGTGCTGATCGCGGCGGTCAATGCGGGATTACCTCCGGCCCGATTGGTGGCGACGTGCTCGCGATGGGGGATTCAATTGCTGGCGGTCGCCATGGCGCTGGAGCAGCTCGGGATTGCACAAAACATCGTGGTCGTCGGCTTTGGGATTACCCTGGGAGGGATCGTCATGGCCGGGGCGATCGCATTCGGATTGGGCGCGAAAGATCTGGCGAAGGACTATCTCGAGCGCGGGCTCTCGGTCCGAACGCGAGATGGCGCACCGGATGATTTACGACATCTCTAATGGCTGAGCGGTCTTCGCCGGTCACTGATAAAGGATGGGGTATGACGAATAAGATACCGGATATCGACGGCGAGACCAAGGCGCGACGCTGGCTGGGTGGAGAGGCAGCCGTGCCGCGTTATCCACACCGCCGCCCCAGCCGGTTTGTGTTCAACCGTTCACTTCTTGGGCTGGTGGCCTGCGCGATTGGGGCCGGATTTGCGGGAGGGCTGGTGGTCGGCCTATTGAGCCGTCGGAGCACGACCTCTCAGCGCGGGCACTGATGCGATGTCTACCGAGGACTGACCTCATGAAGCGAGAATGTTTTTCGTTCGATCGTCAGAGCGTCGGCAGGAGAGCCATCAGGCTACAATTCCATCCAACCGGTCCCACTCCATCAGCACGGATGAGGTGGGGGAGGTGTACATCGGGATCGTAGGAGCCATTCGGTTTCTGGACAAGAATCGGGTAATCCACGACCTCCAGCATGGGGAGATCATTGAGGCTGTCTCCCAGGGCGACCGTCACGAGCGGCTGCCCCTCCTCTTGTACGAGCCGTCGATACCAGTCAATGAGCCGCCGGCTCGCGATCCCCTTATCGTTCGCGCCCATCAAATGATAAAACCGGCCCCCTCGTGTGCAGCAGAGGCCGCGTCGGTCGGCTGCTGCGAGCAGATCCTGCCAGGCGACAACCGCTCCATCCATTACAAAGGGTTCATCGTATTCCCGCAGCATGGCCAGCTGTGCCTCCCCGGCTGACATGCCCGTTAACTGAACCACCTCGGCCAGGCTCAGATCTCCAAATCCCCGTACTCGACAACCAATGTCTTGACCGATCTCCTTCAACGCCGCTCGAAGGGTCGCGTAGGGAGTCCCGAGTTGCAGGACCTGGGAATGGTTGCGAGATCGTGATCCTTCAAGGGGAAAGGGGAATGTGCCGTGAGGGATGTAGATTGCCCCGCCATTTTCGACAATAAAGGGGTGGTGATTGCCCAAACACCGGCGGATCGGCTCCATTTCCGCACGGGTCTTGCTGGAGACCAGAATGAGCGTCGCCCGGCGATGTTCGATGGCTGCGAGGGCCTCGGAGGCGACCTCGTAGGAGTAGGTGGTGGCGTCCAGCAGACTCCCGTCCAAGTCAGAAAAAATGAGGATGCGCCGCATATCGGTCAAATTCTCCCTGCCGCAGTATACGGAACTCCTCCCGGCGGGTAAAACAGGTTCCTCGGGTCATCGTATCTCGCCTCTGTGTCAAAACCGGCACAGGACAATCCCTAATCAAGATCGCACGGAAGAATGCCGAAAAGGTAAGGCACATGGCTCTTTCAGGATCCCCAGAGACCCGTCAGGCGCATGGCCGGCCATATCATCCCGGATGCTTGTAAGTTATAGGGTTACACAGTGCGATCCGACAAAAAACCTCCGCTAAAGTCCGATAAAAAGGCTCCTCCCAAGGTCCAGAAAAAGGGCAGCCTCGGCTACAACAAAAAGTCGGCGCTGCTTGAGGACGCGATTACCCAAATGAACGCCGGCAAGTACGGCCGTGCGTCCTCCGCCCTCAAAGACCTGCTCGCGCTCGATCCCCTGAACGCAGAAGCCAGGCGTCTTTTCGCCACCCTTCATCTGCGGCTTGGAAGCCTCATGAGCGCGAGGACGGCGTTTGAATCACTGGCCCGGGAAGCCATGGAACGGCAGGATTACTGGCTGGCGGAGTCGCTGTTGCGGGAATATCTGACCGCAGGGCCGCGATATGTGCCCTTCCTGGAAATGCTGGGACGCGTCTATGAGGAAAAAGGCGACGTCATGGCGGCGGTGGCCGAGTATGGGAAGGCGGTTGAGGTCCTGCTGGAGGATCCGGACTCGGAAAAACCCAACCACCCCAGCGAGCTGTTCGCACGGATTCGCTCAATCGCTCCCGGGAGCCCGGTCTCGTTCCGCCTTGCGGCGATGTTTGATACGGTAACCGGGCAAGTCCGGCAGGCGACCCCTCAACCTACGGTTGCTACCAAGGAGAGCGAATCTCCCCAGGCTACAGCGGCGGAGGCTCATGCCGATGGTGTCGCTCCCATGCCTTGGGAACAGATGGAGCCCCTGCAAGCCGATGTGCCTGCCGCCCAAGCTCCGTCCATCCCAGCGGAAACAACGCCCACGGATATCATCGAGCCGGCTAGTCCTCCTGCGTTGCCGGTCGAGGCTGCGATAGCGGTTGATCCCCAGACGCCCGAGGTCGATCAAAGCCCTGCGCTCGAAACAGCGGAACCGCAGACGATTCTGACACCGGCGGAGCCTGTTGCTGCTTCGTCGCCCCTAGCGGCCTCCTCCGAAGAGCCGATGAAGGCCGCAGCTGAAAGCGAACCGCCTGCCATCGATTCGCTTCCCGCTTTGACCAATGAGGCGGAATTGGCTCCTCTCCTGGTCGCTCTGGAGTCACCGCCGGCGAGCGTCTCGTTGATCGAGGTCGGAGCTCATCCGATTGCTTCTGCGCCGTCGAGCCCGGCACCGATGCCGTGGGACCAGGTCGAAGACGTTGCGGTCGTCATACCGCCTGCATCTGAGAGCCAGGTTTCGACGGTATCCGATGAGGCGCCATCGGTTTCTCCTGAGCCTGAAGTGGGATCACCCCCCGAGGTTGAAGCAGTGCGTCCCTCCATTGAACTGCCGGCAGAGGCCGGTGGCCATCCGATGGCTCCGGTGCCGTTCAGCCCGGTTCCTATGCCCTTGGTTCAGGGTGGAGCGGAGGCGCTAACCATGCCGCCGCCTGGGAGTCAGGTGTCGGCTGCGCAAGAGTCTTCGGAGGCGCGGTCGTCTGAAGCCGAATGGCCACCGGCTCCTGCCAGCGAGCCCGTTCCACACGCCATCGAAGTATTGTCGCAATCAGGGAGCCATCCAATCGTTGCCACACCGACGACTCCGGTGTCCATGCCGTGGGATCAGGTCGAGGAGAATCCCATTCCCATTCCTCCGGCAGCAGCGCCCGCTGCATCCGGTGTGGAAGAGGTTGCGCCGCAATCATGCGAACAGAAGCCGTCGCCACCTGCGATTGAGGCGGTGAGCTCCACGATAGAGATTCCCGCGCAGCAGGCAGAGGCGCCCCCAACGCCGCCCTCCACTTCGAGTGCTTCAGAAATCACGTCGTCCGGGCTCTCCTGGGACGAAATTCTCGCAGCGGTTGCGGCCATGCAATCGTCTCCTGCACCGGCCCAGTCGCTTCCAAGCGCGGAGCCGACCCACGCGCAAGATTCCATCGTGCCGGAGCGGCCGGTTCCTATAGTCACGGCGACATCTGATGCTGCCGAGGCGGGAGCGACTTCGGCCGAAGCACCCCCGTCGGAACTTTCTCTTGATCCGGGCAGCGCCTCATCGACGTTGTCCGCCCCCATGCCCTGGGAACAGGTCGAAGTCGAAGCGGTCACCATTCCCCGCCAAGAGCCCGAGCCGCAATTAGGTTCAGCCTTTTTCGCAGTCGACGCAGCCGGGGAATCCGGCGGGGTGACACAGGATTCCACTCACGTCGTACCCGCTGTTCCGGAAACGCCTGCGCCAGTCGTAGAAGTGGAGGCACCCATAATCGCCGCTGAGCCCTCGCCGAGCGGTACCGATAAATCAGCCAGCGCCTTCCGCCTCCTTTCTCCGGACGAGCAACAGGCGCCACAGGCGGCGACTCTTGCAGAGCAGGCCATTACGCCACCCGACGCTGAGCCGTGTGCCGGACTTACGAAGGAAGAATCCGCAGCCATTCCCTTGCGCTTGGTCGAAAACGAAACCATACCCCCGCACGCTGCGCTTGAACCGGCTCCCATCAAAGCGGAGCCGATCACAGAGTTCACCCTCGCCGAAACGCATGCTGAATCGGTGGTGGTCGAGACCTCGGTGCCTGTCCCGCAGGTAGACCCCCTACTGGAGTCAATCGGTACGCCGGAGGTGATGACGCCTCCGGAGCCTGCACCGGTGAATGAGATCGTCGAGCCCGTCTCCTTGTCTCCCGTTGACGATCACGCGATCTCCGTGGCCGAACCGATTGCGCCCGAGGCACAGGACGAAGTGCCGGCGGAGCTTCCGGTCGTCGAGGTTGAGCCTGCCCCGGTCGTCGCACTGGAGCCGGAGTCGAAGTCGGACGAGCCTGAGGTGGTTGATGCTCCGGCAACTGCCGCTGAAGTCGCACCAATAGAGTTGACGGAGGTTCAACCAACTTTAGTCGAGGAACCGCTGCCCGTGGCAGCGACGGAGATGCCGATCATTGCTCCGACGCAGGATTCGAGCGAACGTGTCTCTGCGCCCCAGGCTCTTGAGCCCGTGCAGGCGGAACAGGCTATAGACATGGCTGTCGAGCCCGTCGCTGTTGTGGATGCTGAGGTGCCCGCACCGGCTGCCCCCGCTTCCACTGATGTCCCCGCCAGTGATGGATTACATATTCTCTGGGAGGATGCCTCGTCAGCACCGACTCCGAAACCTTCCACCGGCAACATGCTGACGCGCTGGCTCAAAAAATCTGCGGAGCCTGTTGCTCCGGAAGTCAGCGCCGTCCCTCCAGCGACTCCCGTACCCGCTGAGCCTGTCACGCCAGTTGCCTCGCAGGCAGTGGAAGAATCAGTTCCTGCGGCAGTCGTGGCGGAGCAGCCGCATGAACCAATCGAGCCGACTCCGGCGGCGGCTGTGGAAGAGCCGCCCCATCGTCCCGCACGTATCCAACCTGCCGGGCCCGGCCTCTGGAGCCGGATGGGTGAGGCAGCCGCGTCTCTGGTCGGGGCGGGGGTGTCGACGACGCGATCACTCGTGGTTCTGATTCTGGCAATGGTCGGCCTCGTCCTGTTTGTGGTTGGAGGGTCCCTCGCTGCGGTGGCTCTAACGTGGCTGATACTCGAGGAGCAACCGAACGCAGCCTATCGCACGATGACGTCGGTGCCCCAGCAGACACTGCAAGATTCCAGTAAAAACGGTTATATCCTCTTACTCGGCCTTGGGGCTGCCGCGAATCAGGATCCCGTGCAGGTTGGAATCGATCGACGGGCCGAAGGCACCGACCAGGCATTCACGCATACCTGTCTGACCGGAGAAGGATATGCGCCGGACGGGGGGCAGAGTGCCTCGGTAGAAGCGGCGGGCAAATGGATGAAGGCTGCCGATCCGGCATTGCAGATGGAGGCGAGCGGCGCCAAAACATGGCTGTCGCAAGCGGAAGTCGGCCTGAGCCGCTACCGCCAATGGTTGAACAAGCCGTTTGAAGATGTGGGATACGGCCAATCGATCAGTCCGAACTGCGGGCTCATTCTCCAGACGCATCGGCTGTATCTTGCCGACGGATTTGCGCAGGATGTGGACACGGGATTCGGGCGGCTGGAAACCGATCTCACGGCCTGGCGGACGGTCTTGGGACAGGCGAAGTCATTGCCGGTGAAAATGTTGGCCAGTGCGGCGATGAACGACGACGCGATGATCATGGGCGGGCTCTTGCAGCGGCCGGATCTCGATGAACGATATGTCAGCCGAATGGCGAAATTAGCGAAGCCGCTAGAGCAATCAGAACAATCGCTCCGTTGGCCGATGCAGAGTCAGTTTGTGCTGGCCACCAAGACATTGGATGAGGCGGTCAGCCAGAATCGGGCCGACACGCGTCCGTTCTATGGCGCCATCGCGGCAGCGATGCCGTTGCCGAAGCAACGCCGGTTCAATGCCTACGCCGAATATTATGATGCCGCGGGAAAAGCGGCGGCCGACGGACGGTATGCCGACCTGCCGAAGCTCTCCCAGTTTGTGCGTGTGGCACCGTACAGCGTGAGCGACATGGTGATGAATCCGATCGAAGGTCTGGTCGGGGTGGACCCCATGCCTACCTGGGAAACCTACGCCGGTCGTGTTCTGGAAACCGATGCGCGGTTGCGGTTAGTCTCGCTACAGGCCTGGTTGCGCCGGACTCCGCCGGAGCAGGACCTGCTGACCCGGTTAGCCAAGGCTGGCCAGGGACTCTACGATCCGTTTACCGGACTGCCCATGCTGGTCAATATGAAAAAAGGCGTCCTGTATAGTGTCGGACCGGACCTCAAGGACGATGAAGCGCACGAGCATCTTGATCTCGTGGCCCAGATCCCATCCGTTGCCTGGGCTGGCAGCAAGAAATCGGCCGATGCAGGCAAAACCAAATAGTTCCGTCTGCAATTCCCCTTTCCGCCTCTCACCACATACGTCGCAACGTTGCTCCCAGCACCGTGCCGCTGTCATGTCTGCATCCTGTCAACCGGGATGGTTCTCCTGCGTTGTAGTCTGAAAGAGCCAGCACCCTCTTTGAAGCAGGCAGGGCAGCTGCGAGTCCAGCTCATCAATTGTAGGACCTCTACATGCGTCGCGACCGGAAATTTTCCTTGGTTTCCCTTGATTTCACCGTGTTTCAAGTCGAGAATCGGGCCGATCTCGGCCGATCCCAGGTCCATGCGGCTGCCGCGCATTGGTCCTCACGGGTCGAGGACGAGGCGCACAGAGGACCAGTACGGGGATGAGCGGCTACCATTCCCCTATCGCCGTTCAAGGGCAGCCAGGCCATCTGTGCCTGGGTGAGAGGGTGGGCTCTCTGGACCAAACCCAGGCATTGGATCGGTTTCTGGCCGGGATTGAGCGGCGTGCATTCCGCATGGCGCATATTGCCACGGGGAATGAGGACGAGGCGATGGATCTAGTCCAGGATGCCATGCTGAAGCTTGCACAGAAGTATGCCCGACGGCCTGAAGATGAATGGGGCGCGCTGTTTCACTGCATTCTCCAGAGCCGCATACGCGATTGGTATCGGCGGGAGCGGGTACGAAACCGCCTGCGCGAATTTTTTCGTGGCGCTCAGGATGATGACGACGCAGAAGATCCCCTGGAGCAGATCCCCGATTCCAGCACTCCCGCACCGGATGGCGAGGTGCAGCGTAAGCGGGCTTGCGCCGAACTGGAAGTCGCTCTGCGGGCCCTGCCGCTTCGTCAGCAACAGGCGTTTCTTCTGCGCATCTGGGAAGAGATGGATGTGGCGCAAACGGCTCACGCGATGGGCTGTTCCGAGGGCAGCGTCAAAACCCATTTGTTCCGGGCGCTGCAGGTGTTGCGCCAGCGACTGGGAGAACATTGGCCATGAATGAACGATTGAACGAACAGCCGGATCCGTTGACCACGGCGGCGAAGCGTCTTCTTGATCACCGCGTGCAGGAGCTCGATCGAAAGACGGTGCTGGCCCTCCAGCGTGCGCGGGCAAATGCTGTGGGCCGGTCCGCCTCGCGACGGCCCTGGTTTCAATGGGCCGGTGGGTTGGCCCTGGCCTCGATGGCCGCTCTGGCGGTGACGCTGTGGCTGTGGCAGGCGAATGGCGCCAACCATTCGCATCTGTTATTGGAAGATCTCGAGCTGATGCAATCGCCGGAAAATCTGGAATTGTCCGAGGATCTCGACTTTTACGATTGGCTGGCCGATGGTACTGCTACGACGGGGTAGTGCAGGACGGATGGTCCTGTTCTGCCTGGCTGTCGGAATAGCAGAGGCGGCACCGACACCGCCCGCAGAAGAGCCGGACCTTGAGTTGCTCGATTTCCTAGGGAGCTGGCAGGATGAGGATGGACACTAGGTCGATCCCTTTACCATCACCAACGATCAAGCCCCGCAGCCCTCTGCGGAACCAAAACCGAATCGCAACGGGATGTCTCCAGAAGCTCACAAGCCCGCACAAGAGACACCGTCAACATCTGCGAACGATGGCCCTCGCAACCCCGTAAGGATGCAAACCGGCCCATGAATGTGCTCGTGCTAGGGATCATGGTCGTGTTCATCGCGTGGTCGCCTGTCTGGGCGCAAGGTGACAGGGCCGGAGTCCCATGGAGCCAGCTCAGTCCAGGCGAACAGCAATTGTTGCAGCGATTCAGCGACAACTGGGATCAGTTGCCCCCGCGCAAACAACAACGCTTGCGGAATGGGGCACAGCAGTGGGGCACGATGACGCCCGAAGAGCGTCAGGAAGCGAAGCAGCGGTTCAAAGAATGGCGGTCGCTTCCACCGGAACAACGACAGCAATTGCGTGAGCGGTATCAGCAGTTCCGCCAATTGCCGCCTGAACAGCGCGAATCGGTGCGGAATGCCCGCCGATGGTTCCGATCACTGCCTCCCGAGCAGCGGAAGGAGTTGCGGGAAAAGTTCCAGACGATGTCCCCGGAGGAGCGGCGCGCCTATCGGCGGGAACTTCGCCGCCAGTATGGCGGGAATGGCGGAAATGGTGGCGGGCAAGCGCCTGGTGCGGCAGCCGGTCACTAACCTCCCAGCGGGACCTGATGGCGGAGTGTGTCAGGTGCCCCGTGCGTCCGTCGCCTCGGCTTTTCGCTGATCTTTCACATACACGCTGCCGGGCTGGCTCTTGGCAATTTTTTTGAGCTCGGAGGCGATCTTGCTGACATCGCCAGGATGAGTGATGGCCCGCTGTTGATTGGTAACCACCGCAATGGACAGGCTCATGAGAGGAAACCGTTCGTGGTTGCCGCGGCGGTCGACGGAGTCAATAAATCCCTTGCCCCGATCGTCGGGATCGTAGAAGTCCGGAATCACCAAATCGAACCGTTTGATCAGCGTCTGACAAATGGCTTCGATGGTGGCCGGCGCGCTCATGAAGACAAAATCATCTCCGCCCACATGACCCACGAATCCGTCCGTGCCTGCCAGTTCACTGACGACGGTGGTGAGAATTCGGCAGGTCACCACGAGGACTTCATCGCCTCGCGCGTAGCCATAGCGGTCGTTGAACGACTTGAAGTTGTCGAGATCAAGGTACGCGAGGGCAAAAGCAGCGCCGCTTTCAATACGCGCGGTGGTTTCGTGGAGAATCGTGCTGTTGCCCGGCAACCGCGTGAGAGGGTTGGCATCGAGCGATCGTTCAAGGCGGCTCAAGCACAGGCGCACCCGTTGCGGCACTTCCTCGGGGCGATAGGGCACGGCAATATAGTCGTCCACGCCGAGCGCCGCCCAATCCACATCATTCACCCGGCTATCCCGAATCAGGATGATCACCGGCAGCCGACCGAGAAAGGGATCCGCGCGCAACTCCCTTGCCAGCGTATCCGCCGACCGTCCATTCGTCCCCTCCGCGGCCAATACCAGGCAGGGAGGATCATGCACTAGTTCATGGAGCGCGAGCCGTCCGGCATCCGCCACGACGACACTAAATCCCGAACGGCTGAGGCCTGCCGTCAGTCGCTCGATTTCGACGGGGTCGTGGTGCAGCAGCAGAATACGGCGGTTGGAAGAGGACCCGCTCATAGATAGTCGTCGATGGTTTGAAATTCTTCCGTGGCTTGTGCGAGGCATCCGGCCAGGCTCTGTGCGTCCAGGCCGACCAACTCCCATGCTTGGCGCGACAGCGGGGGCACGAGGTCGTCGCCGGGGTTGCCACAGGCGAGCCCCTTCACCAGCACATCGGCCACATGGACGATGGCGGTTTGCAGTTTCGCCTCCTGGGCTGCCGACGGCAGATGGTGATGGAGAATCGGCTCGCGCAAACTGGTCGGCAGATGCCAGGCGGTGGCGAGCCATCCGCCGACATCGGCATGCGTAACGTCGAATAGTTCTCGTTCCGTGTCCATGCGTGATCGGGCGCTGTCTTTGGTGGCGGCGGTGATCTGCTTGCCGACGTCCGGCCATTTCACATAGAGCACCACCTTACCGATATCGTGGAGCAGTCCGCCGACAAATACCTCTTCAGGATTCTTCATCCCGGTCTTCGCGCCCAGGATATGTGCCGTCATGGCGACCCCCAGCGAGTGGCGCCAGAGGTCATTCATGCCGGCGTTTTTCATCATGTCGAACGCGGTGGCGCAGAGCGTGAGGCCCTTGACGACACTCAGCCCCAGTACGACGACGGCGTGGGCGACCGAGGCGATGCGTGAGGGAAAGCCATAGAACGGCGAATTGGCCAGACGCAACACCTTGGCGGACAGCACCTGGTCCTTTTCGATCAGCGCGCCGATTTCCTCCGCCGAGACATTCGGGCGGCCGATCATCGACGCCAATTTCTGGACGACGTGGGGTAGGGTCGGCAACTCGCCCACCTGCTCAATGCGACGCCGGAGATCTACCTTGGTTGAAGGGCTCATGTGGTCGGAGGCGCCCCGTGATTGTCGGCTACCCCATGTGACGTCCGGAGTTGCAGGCGGATCGCTTCGCGAATCTGACATTGAATCGGATCGTCGATCACACGGCGGAAGCGGTGGTCGAGCTCGGCTTCCAACTCGGCAAGGGTTTTTCCACTGGCGTCGCCGGCATCACCTTCAACATAGACAGACGTGAGGCCGAGGCGTTGGAGCCGAGTGAGGGTCGCCTCGTCTAATTCAGCGCCGAGAGGAAGGACGACCAGCCCCGTGTTGTTGGTCACGGGCTTGGCGAGGATCATTCCCGGTGTCAGCTCTTCGATCACGACGCGTTTCATGCCTGGCTCTCGTGTCTCTTCGAGTCCTTGAGCGGGAAGTATCTCAAGAGCTGTGGTCTGTCAGCATCTGAGGATCGCTCTTTGGGCTGTATCGGTTGAAACGTGATCGATCTTGAGCTAGGGAAAGAGGCTGTGCGGCAGGTCGGTATCAACAGTCTGCTTGACAGGACCAGGGACATTCCACAAAATCCATCGCATGATGAGGCTGACAGTTCATGAAGGGAGCGGGCGATGAAGTGTGAAATTCTCTATCCGGGGGCCTTTCCAATGGTGCGGGTGTATCTGGATGCCAATGAGACGGTGAAGGCCGAGTCCGGCGCCATGGTGGCTGCCTCGCCGACGATCGACATTGAGAGCAAGATGGAAGGCGGGTTCCTCGGCGCGCTGTCGCGGAAGATGCTGAGCGGCGAAAAGTTCTTCTTCCAGACGTTACGAGCCAGCCGGGGAGCGGGAGAAGTCTTGCTGGCGCCGACCGTGCCCGGCGAAATCGTGCTGCTGGAACTGGACGGTGTGAATGAATACATGGTGCAGAAAGACGGGTTTTTGGCCGGCGCGGAGGGCGTGAAGATTGAAAGCAAGATGCAAAGTCTGACACGCGGGCTGCTCGGGGGTGAAGGGTTTTTTATCTTGAAGATCGGCGGCACCGGGCAGTTGGTCCTTAACAGTTTCGGAGCCATCCATAAAATCGAACTGAAGCCGAATGAAGAATACATTGTCGACAACAGCCACCTGGTGGCCTGGACGTCCACCACGACCTACAATATCGAAAAGGCGTCGTCCGGATGGATCGCCAGCTTGACATCGGGCGAGGGCTTGGTGTGCCGTTTCCGTGGACCGGGCGTGGTATACATCCAAAGCCGTAACCCCGGCAGTTTTGGGAATTGGATACGACAGTTCATTCCCGTCTCCGAATAGCGGCTGAATGGCGGGCGCTGAAAACGCCTGCCAACTTTGTTCTCGGTTCGAAAAAATCCTCAACGTACCCTCGAGGGTACGCCTCCGGTTTTTTCTCACCTGCGGCCGCGTTGGCCGCCGTTTTGAGCACCCGTGTGGAGAAGGTTGAGTACTGAAGATGGCCCTAGCTCCCAACGCCCTCTGTTTCGGTGACGGACTACCGGGGGCCGGTGTGCCCTGTGGGGTTGAGCTCTGCGTGGAGGGCTTGCGCGTCGGTCCTATGGGGCCGTCGTCGCTCGAGGACCAGGTCGTGGCCTTTGCAGACATGGCGGTTGAAGCCGGAGGGTTGGATCACGATCAGCTGGTGGTGTCGTGGGGAAGCGGCTCATCGGCTCGGACCGTCTACGTCAAAGATCCCGCCTTGATCGTTGCTTTTCGCCGCGCGGCTCCGCCTCAGTTGACGGCCCATCTGGAACGTGCGGCAGAGCAGGTTCGCCGGGTGCGACACAGCCATCGCCTGGTGTGGGGGACTGTGTTGGGCATCTTGATCGGCCTGGGACTGCTGTTGTGGTTTGGCACGGATCTGATGGTTGAATGGGCGGTCGCCAGAATTCCGATCGAGTGGGAACAAAAATTGGGCGAAACCGTGCACCAGGATTTTCTGTCCAAAGAGACTGTGTTGAAGGATGGGCCGGCGGTGAGCGCCGTGCAGGAAATGACGCAGCGGCTGACGGAGAAAATTCCCAATAATCCCTACAAATTTCAGATTTCCGTTGTGCAGAGTCCCGTGGTGAATGCCTTTGCGCTGCCGGGAGGGTATGTCGTGGTCTTCACCGGGTTGATGACCAAGGCGGAAAGCGGCGAAGAAGTGGCTGGCGTCTTGAGTCATGAATTGAACCATGTGTTGCAACGTCACGGCATGGAACGCATGGTCAAAATGCTGGGACTGGCGGCTGTGGTGGGTATTCTGCTGGGGGACCAACAGGGCCTGACCGGCTTGGCCAAGCAGGTAGGCATGGAGTTAGTGACGTTGAAATTCGGGCGTGCGCAGGAGACGGAGGCGGACGTCACCGGCATTCGGCTCTTATCCGACGCGCGCATTGCCCCGGATGGCATGATCCGATTTTTTGAGCGACTGTCTGAGAAAGACAAGGAACGCGTCGAACTGTTCTCTACCCATCCGATGAGTGCGGCTCGTGCGGAACGACTGAAGGCCGAGTTGGCCGCATTACCGAAGCGAACCCCTGAACCGTTCACCTTCCAATGGAAGACCATTCAGGATTCGTTGGGAGCCTCTGAACTCAAGAAGTAACGCGAGATGTGAAATGCGCATCGGAGTTATCTCGGATACGCACGGATTGTTCGATCGGGCGATCCTGCGTCATTTTTCCGGAGTCGACCATATTCTGCATGCGGGTGATATCGGCCGAGGGGATGTCCTCGCGCAGCTTCACCGAATCGCGCCGGTGACGGCGGTATCCGGCAATGTGGATGGATTCGAGGCCAGCGGGATTCCGGTGGAGCAGACCGTTGAACTGGCGGGCCATCGAATCGCGATCTACCACCGTCTCTACGAAGGCGGCCGACTGACGCGGGATGGGATCGACATGCTGGCGCGTGCGCGTCCCACGCTTTGTGTGTATGGGCATACCCATCAGCCGAAGGCCGAATGGCGAGACGACGTCTTGTTGTTCAATCCGGGATCTGCCGGCCCGAAACGCTTTCGTCTTCCGCGCGCGGTGGGACTGCTACTGTTTCAAAATGGATCAATTGACACGCGGCACATTATGTTAGCCGACCGAGCGGAATGACACGCGCAGCCGGTGCGCGGATTTTTTGCTCTACATGGTGTCGGGCGTTGTCTATAATGAGAGCAGAATTTATGGAGAGTCGGTCGGGCGGAGTCATTCACTTGTTGCAAGGAGGACTTATGCTGAGACAGTTCATCGTTGCGTTGGGTGTGGTGGCCGTGGCCTCACAAGCCGGGTTGGCGATGGCCGCCAATCCTGATACAGGACCAGGTTGTGGTCTGGGAAAGTTGGCCTGGGCCGACTATAAGAACCAGAAGAACATCGCCCCGCAGGTGATGATGGCCACCACGAATGGCACATTTGGCAGCGGGACGTTCGGGATCAGCTCCGGAACGTCGGGCTGTACGAATGATGGTCAGGTCATGGCGGACCAGAAGACCACGATGTTTGCGTTATTGAACTTCGAGAACCTGACGCAGGAAATGGCGCAAGGCAAAGGCGAGCACTTGGCATCGCTCGCGACGCTGATGGGCGTGCCCAGCGAGCAGCATGCAGCCTTCTTCGCCTTGACGCAGGAGCGCTACACGGCACTCGTGCAGGATGGTGAAACCTCGTCTGTGGCCTTGGTGAAGACGCTGAATGACGCGGTCTCCAAGAGCCCGGTCCTCGCCCAAGCCGTCAGCCGTTAATCGAGTCATCGCAGGGCTTCGGTCATTGGCCGGAGCCCTGCGCTACCTTCTGTCCCCAATCGTGCATATTCTGTTCATCCTCCTGGTCGGCCTTTTCCTCGCGACTTCCACCGAGGCGCAAGAGCCGCCTGCGCCGTACTTGTCCCAACTCATTCAACGAGCTCATCAGGCAAAGCTGGCAGGCGAGCGCGAATGGCATCTCTTGCTCCACTATCGAGCCAATTTGTTCGGTGGGTTTACGAGTGAACAGGACGAGCCGGGGTTTTTCTTGTCTCCTGACGGTCAGACCGATCCGCAGGCTGAACTCGATGCCACGCTGACACAATTTTTTTCGCCTGACCTGATTGGCCGTTCGAAACAGCCGGCGCAATGCGCCTTTGTGGCGCGGTATGCGTGGCTCAATGAGCGTCTCGCCTTCGATCCAGGACAACTCCCGGGCATGCGCTGTGATCGATTCAAACGATGGATTGAAGAGTTTCATGCCCGCTCCATCACGCTCGTCTTCCCTTCGGCCTTTATGAATAACCCGGCCTCCATGTTCGGCCATACGCTCTTGCGCATCGATCAGGAAGGGCAGACGCCTCACACCCGCATCTTGGCCTACACCATCAATTTCGCGGCGGATGTTCCCAAAGACGAAGGATTGGCCTATCCGGTGCGCGGGATTTTCGGGGGATATCGCGGATATTTTTCGACGATTCCGTATTACCTCAAGGTGCAGGAATACCGGGATATCGAAAATCGCGATATATGGGAGTACCGGCTCAACTTCGGCGAGCCGCAAATCCGGCGATTACTTCTGCATGCCTGGGAACTCGGGAATGCGTCATTCGACTATTTTTTCTTTAAAGAGAATTGTTCCTACCACCTGTTGTCGTTGCTGGAATATGCCGACCCTTCGTTGCACTTGACCGACAAGTTCCGATTCTGGACCATTCCTGCAGATACCGTTCGACTGCTCGCGGATCAACCGGGACTGGTGACAGACACCGCCTTTCGCCCCTCGCGCGTGACCCTCATTCGCCGCAAGCGGGAACAGCTCACCGCTGCTGAGCATGGATTGGTCAAACGATTAGTACGTGATGCGGCGGTCGCGCAGTCGGATGATGTGCGGAGCTTACCATTGTCGCGGCAGGCGTTTGTTCTGGATGTGGCGTCGGACTATGTGCGTTACACAGGTGAACGCGATGAGTCGCAGGCGACAGCGGCTCGCGATCACAACCGGCGACTTCTGACCGCAAGGAGCCTCTTGCGAATTCCATCAGAGGATCTCTCGATTTTGCCGTTTGCGATGCAACCAGAATCGGGGCATAAGACCTCCCGTGCGAGCCTCGGGGGAGGCTGGCGCAATAACGATACCTTCGAAGAACTCAGTGTGCGGGCCGCCTATCATGACCTGCTTGATCCGGAACCTGGTTACACGCCGGATGCGCAGATCGAGATCGGCTCGATCAGTCTGCGTCACTACAACCGGGCCGATCAGAGCCGGATCGAGCGGGCGACCCTGCTGAATGTGGTGTCCTTGTCGCCCATTGATAGTCTGTTTCGTGCCCCATCCTGGAAATTGAACGTTGGGATGCAGACCATCCGGCATGGCGAGTGCCAGCTGTGCAGCAACTGGAGTATGAATGGCGGGGTCGGGGCGGCAACCGAAACGCACGTATTACGCCGTGAAGTATTTTTTGCGTTTGCAGAAGTGGAGGGCAACTACAGCCGGGCCTATGAGGAACGGCACCGTGTGGGCGGCGGTGCATCGGCGGGTTTTTATGCCGACTTGGTCGAACGCTGGCGGGTGCTGGCGTCAGCGACTTATCTTCGGTATGCGCTAGGCGATCGATCCGATGACGTCCGGTGGTCGGTGGGGCAGCGGTATACACTCGCGCAGAATTGGGCGCTTCGCCTGGACTATAACCATCGGGACCACGACAACGATGTGTTGTTCACCATGCAGGCGTTCTTTTAGGCTCTTGTGCGACGTGAGCGTGATGAGAATGCGGCAACGTGGCTTCTGCCTCTGTAGGGCTGGAGTGTGAGATCCTTTCAGCGAAATGCTCTTCGCCACCAGACTCTCACTCGCTGATCGTCGGCTGTGATAGGACAGGTTCACATCATCCATCGCAGCATAAATCCTTTGGGGAGCCATGTGGCCCTAGGGTTACTACAGTTCGGGGGAATGGTACGTGGTACTTCTGGCTTTGCGATTGACAAGCCTGAAGAGGTTACCTATACTCCCGCCACGTAGAGCCCCAACTTGGTGGGCGCCATCAACTAACCTCGAGAGGGAGGACTTATGAAGAAGGTGACCGTCTTGTTTTCTCTGAGCCTGATCAGCGCAGCGTATCTCAGCCTTACCGGTTGTCAGATCGTGGCGTCTCCGATGGCGGGTGGAATCTACAACGAAACGAAGTACGGCGATGTGGCCACGACCCACAACAGCGCGACGAAGGAAGGCAAGGCCTGCGGCACGTCCATCCTCGGCTGGGTGGCCACGGGTGATGCCAGCGTCTCGGCAGCGAAAGCCGCAGGTGGAATCACCACGGTGGCGTCGGTTGATCACTCGGCAAAGAACATTCTCGGCATCCTTGGCGAATGGTGCACGATCGTTAAGGGCAGCTGATCACGCTTGTTGTCCCTCTGAGGAAAGGGTCTTCGGGATGTGCTCCCGAAGACCCTTTTTCTTTCTCTGCCCCAGCCATGGTACGCTACGCCGCGTATGTGGTTTCCCCTCTTCGTCATGCTGTTCTCCGCTTCGCTCTGGGCCCCCATGCCGGCAAGTAGCGCTGAATTCGGTGAAATATACTTGGGCGGGTATCTGTTCGGAAGCTGGCCTCGTGATCAGCAGCTCTTCAATCAGGGCAGCACCGTGCCGGCATCCATTCAGCCAGGGATTGGCGTAGGAGTGAAGGTCGGCCTCTTTCCTCACGCGACGCGCCGGATGCTCGGCATCGAGATCGATTCGTACGGCCACGGCGGGGCGCTCTCGTTCCCCAATACCGTCAACGGCCAGGATCACGGCAGCGGGCGCTCCGAGCTTCTGGTGATGAATACGATGCTGAACCTGATCCTCCGCTATCCCGGTGAGATGATCACGCCGTATATCGGCATCGGCGGCGGCTGGTCGCACGGCACCTTACTGAATCCCAACATCACGGGTCGGGCCGATAAGGACTTCGATTCGGCGAGTGCACTGGGATACCAGTATCTGGCCGGCGCGCAGGTTCTGGTGAGCCCGAAGGTGTTTCTCTTCGGTGAGTATCGCTATTTTTCCACCAATTATCATTGGGCCGCTCTCGCGGTGGATTTTCGCGCCCAGTACGGACTCTTCGGAGTCGGACTGCGCTTCTAATGGCATGAGCCTCCTCGATCAATTCTTCGTCTATCATCCGCATCGGTGGGAAGAGCGTGACTGGTCCGCCGCCGGCGGGGTGCCGTTGGAGGATGTGTGGTTTCAGGCGGCTGATGGTACGAAACTTTTTGGCTGGTATGCCGAGAACTCAGCCACGTCTGCAGTGTTGCTGTGGTGTCATGGCAATGCCGGTAATATGACCCATCGGCTGGAGAATCTCAGTGCGTTGTATCGCCTGGGATTGTCGGTGTTTCTGTTCGACTATCGAGGCTATGGGAAAAGCCACGGGCGCCCGTCGGAAGACGGTCTCTACCAGGATGCCCTCGGGGCCTATGATTACCTGACGAAGGTGCGTCGAATCAGGCCTGAACGGGTGGTCATCTTCGGCCGGTCGTTGGGCGGCGCCGTGGCCGGAGAATTGGCGAGGCAACGCCCGGCCATGGGGCTGTTGCTGGAATCCTGTTTCCCTTCGATCGAAGCGGTCGCGCGCCACCACTATATGGGATTGCCCATGCATTGGTTGCTGGGTGCCGCGTTCCGGTTGCAAGACCGTCTGCCGCATCTCTCATTGCCGAAATTGTTTGTGCACGGCGACCGCGACGATATCATTCCGCTCGAACTAGGCCAACAGGCCTTCGCCACTGCGAAACCTCCCAAGGAGTGGTATGTGGTGCGTGGAGCCGATCACAACGATGTGCCGTCGGTCGGGGGGCGAGCCTATTTTGCGAAGCTGTCCGCGTTCATTCACGCTGCCATCGGTCGGTAACCTGGTAAAAAATCCCCGCATCTTCTGTATTTTTTCTAGGCAGATTTGGCTCAGTTGGTAAGATGCGATGGAGCGGTCGCGTGTCAGTAGGGAGATCGGCATCAGAGGGCTCCCTCATCTGGCAGCTGTCCGTATATTCTGCTAGAGTGCGTCCGCTTGCGCGCCCTGAAGACGTGTTGCAGCAACGTTCATTTCGCATGAGAAGCCCTGGCGAGGAGGCAAGGTGCATCGGATAGGAGTGCATACGAGAAGGTTCATGGAGTTGGTGTCGGCAGTGTCCGTCCTGGTCATGGTGGGCTGTGCCGGTGGCCCGTCTCAAACCACGCGACAGACCGGTCTTGAAGTTGAATCGGTCGCACGAGGGGGGGTACGAGCCGATGGGGTGAGCGCGGTTCAGGTCGCCGCCTCTCCGGCGGTCTCGTCGAACATGGTGGTGCTGGCGGCCAACAAGGCCGCTGCGCCTGCGGCCGAACAGGAGCCAGCCGACCAACCTGAGGAAGATCCGTTCTACGACCCTTTCGCCAAAGGCGATGAACCTGCAGGCGGGGAAGAATATGATCCCTGGGAACCGGTGAATACCAAAATTTTTGAGTTCAACCGGCAAGTCGACCGGTGGGTGCTCAAACCGGCTGCGCGTGGATACAATGCCGTGGTCCCGAATCCGGTGCAGATCGGGATCAGCAATGTCTTTTACAACATGCGTTTTCCTTCCCGCTTCATCAACAATCTTGCCCAAGGGAAGTTGTCCGGTGCGGGCACCGAGGTTGGCCGGTTTCTCTTAAATAGCAGCTTCGGACTGGGCGGATTGGTCGATGTGGCGAAATACATGGACATCACCACGCCGGAAGAAGACACGGGCCAGACGTTGGGCTATTACGGAGTGAAGCCGGGACCCTACGTCGTGTTGCCGTTTCTCCCCCCGTTTACGTTGCGTGATCTCGTGGGCTATGTCGGAGATATTGCGCTCAATCCGATCAATTGGCTGGTCTTTCCCATCATCGAGGTGAACGGTATTCCTTCACTGGTGGCTCACCACAATCGGACCACCTCGTCGATCGCGCAAATCAGCGGCCGCGTCGAAGAAATCCTGAATGACCGCTCCTTGAACCTGGAGAAGTTTCAAGGGGTAGAGGAAGCGACGCTGGATTTGTATACGGCAGTGAAAAACGCCTACATCCAGAAGCGGCGGAACGCCATCAGAGAATAGCGGCTAGTTGATGACGTGGAGTTCGCGCCCCACGGTGGCGAAGGCGGCCACGGCCCGTTCGAGTTGCGCGCGGGTGTGGGCGGCGGAGAGTTGCAGTCGAATACGGGCCTGTCCTTTCGGCACGACCGGATAGCTGAATCCCACCACATAGATCCCTTCCTGCAGCAGGCGGTCGGCCATTTTGGTGGCGATCGAGGCGTCTCCCAGCATGACGGGAATGATGGGATGATGGCCCGGTACGAGGGTGAACCCGAGCGCAGCCAACTGGCCCCGCAGCCAGGCGGCCTGTTCCATCAAATGCGAACGCAAATGGTCACCTTGCTCGACTAAGGCAAGCGCTTTCAGTGCGGCGGCAGCGATGACCGGCGGCAGGCTATTGGAAAACAGGTAGGGACGCGACCGTTGCCGTAATAGCTCGATGAGTTCTTTCCTGCCGGTGGTAAAGCCGCCGGTCGCGCCGCCCAGCGCCTTGCCTAAGGTGCTGGTGACCAGGTCGATCCGCTCGGCTACGCCAAAATGATCAGGGGTGCCGCGCCCGCCTTTGCCCAAGACCCCGGTCGCATGGCTATCGTCCACCACCACGGCTGCGTCGTAGCGGTCGGCCAGATCGGCAATGCGATCGAGTTTGGCCAGATCGCCATCCATTGAAAATACCCCATCCGTCACGATCATTCGCACCCGGCTGGCAGTGGATTCCGCCAACCGCGCTTCCAGTTCCGTCATGTCGGCATGAGCATAGCGCAAGCGGGCGGCCTTGCAGAGACGAATGCCGTCGATCAGGCTGGCATGGTTCAGCGCGTCGCTGATGATGGTGTCTCGTTCATCGAGCAATGTTTCGAACAATCCGCCGTTGGCATCGAAGCATGAGCTGTAGAGAATGGTGTCTGCGGTGACGAAAAAGGCGCTGATGGCCTGCTCAAGGCGTTTGTGCAACTCGTGCGTGCCGCAAATAAATCGCACCGAGGCCATGCCGTACCCGTATTTTTCGAGCCCGTCCGCCGCCGCTCGGCGCACATCAGGATGGTTGGCGAGTCCGAGATAATTGTTCGCACAGAGATTGACGACGTCACCCTGCGCGACGCGGATCTCGCTGCTCTGCGGACTTAACATGTATCGCTCATGTTTGTAGAGACCGGCAGCGCGGATCTCTGCCAGTTGCTGTTCGACGGCGTGTTTGAGGGAGGTGTAGGCCATCTTCCGCATGAAACGTGAAATGTAAAACGTGTGAGGAGGCTAGCTATCCGCGATCTGTTCAGCGCGGTTCTCGCCCTGGGTTATGGAAACAGGACTACTTTGCCGCATTGGCCGGATTTGATCAATTCAAATCCTTGGGCAAAGTCTTTGAGCGGGAAGGTATGCGTCAGAACTGGGCGGATGTTGAGCCCGGCTCTGAAGAGACCGGCCAGGCGGTACCAGGTGCTGAACAGCCGGCGGCCGGTGATGCCGTGGACACGAATGCCTTTGAAAATGACTTCATTGGCGAGATCGCAGGTCACGGGACCGCTGGGGATGCCGAAGAGTGTGACGCGGCCGCCGTTTTTCACGGCACGAAAGGCATGGTGCAACGCGGTGGGGTGCCCCGACATCTCCAGCGAGGCATCGACACCTTCACCCTTGGTGATGTCGAGAATGGCCGAGGCGATGGCGTCCGGTCCGTCGGCCTTTGCATTCAGCACATGGTCGACCCCGACCTGTTTGGCCAATCCAAGACGGTAGTCACTCACATCGGTCGCGATAATGGTGGCGGCGCCCGCCGTGCGGGCGACGGCGGCGGCAAAGAGGCCGGTCGGGCCGCAACCCGTAATCAAGACGGTGTGGCCGGTGAGATCCTCGACCAGTGCTGCATCCACGGCATTGCCCAAGGGTTCCTGCAGAGAAGCCAGCTCCGGGGGAATGTCGGACGATGTTTTCCAGAGGACCGTCTCGGGCAGCACGAGATAGTCGGCAAACGATCCATCCAGATCGACCCCGAGAATACGATAGTGCTTACAGACATGGGCTTGGCCCGTACGGCATTGAAAGCAGGCGCCGCAGGTCAAATGCGATTCTGCCGCGACATAGTCACCCACCTTCACCAGACTGACATCCGCTCCGACCGCGACCACTTCGCCGCACATTTCGTGGCCGATGATTCGTGGCGGGTGGATTCGACTGTGGGCCCAGGCGTCCCAATTGTAGATGTGGGCATCGGTTCCGCAGAGCGAGGTCGCTTTGACCCGGATCACGGCGTCGTTGGGACCTGGGGTGGGATCGGGACGTTGGGTATAGGTCAGACCGGGCCGAGCGGCAGTTTTCACAAGCGCGCGCATGGGCCCATTATAACAAGACCATCAGAAATGCCTAGCTGAAGCAGAAACTTACCGGGTTCTGCCTCAGGGCGGTCTCGTCCCGGATCCACTCCGATCCGATGGCGCCCAAAATACGGGTTGAACTGGGTAGGGCGCCTGGGTAGGATGCGAGCATGCCGTACCAGCTACACTCCACATGCGCAGGTGTCATGCTCGGACTGGGTGTGCTGTTCTGCGTGAACCTGCCCCTCTCGGCCTCGGCCGGTCCGACCGCCAATCAGGCTCCGGCAGCCCCGAAACGTTGGGCGCAATTCGATCTGGTCAGTACCGAGCCGGACGGGTCGGTGCAAGCCGGCAAAGATGTCGTGTTGAGCATCACGCTGGGCGGCGTGCCGGCCGGAACAGAATCCGTCATGGCGATGATCGAGTCCAACGGATTTCAAAGCCAGACAGTGTCCTTGAGTGAGGAACCGACGGCTTCGGTGTACCAGGGCACAGTGATTCTGGAGCCCAATTCCACGTTAAAGAGCCGGACCACGGTGCATCCGAAGGCCGTGCGAGTTCGGGTCTCATTCGCGCGCGCGAAGATCACCGGGCTGGAAGAATTTCTGAAGCGAGACGTCTATGTGACGCTTGGCGAACCGCCTCCCCCTGATACCGAAGCCGAAGTCCAGCCCGGGCCGGTGGCTGAAAGTCCGGAGGCCGATGCAGCGGCCGTGCAAAAGGCGACGGAGCAAGCGATGGCCGTGAATGCGACGATTGCCGAGGAAGATCTGCTGCCCCTTCCTCCGCCGGGAGAATCCAAAGCCTATTGGAAACAGGTGAGTGATCTGATCAGCCGGAATTGGAGCCGGCAAATCCGCTCCATTCGCCGTGCGCCCAGTAGTGAAACGGTCCGTGTGCAGTTCAAGATGTATGCGAGCGGGATTGCCCAGGTGATTCAATTGGAGAAAAGTTCGGGGGCTCGTGACGTGAACGATGCCGGGCTTCAAACGATCATTCATGCCCAGCCGTTTCCCCCGATCCCGCCCGATATCGGCAGCGATGTCGTCGATGTGCATGTGCGTATGCGAACCGGGGCGAAAGTCGCCACGCGCGATGTGGAAATGACGGTCGAGAAAAAACCGTCGAAATCCACTCCACCCCCGGCCCCACCATCCAAAGAAGGAGCCGCGGGAAGCGGTTCTACAAAGGAGTAACTATGACGAAACGGACCGGTCGTGCGGTAGCCATGTGGTGTTTCGGGACGGGGCTTTTGTTGAGCGCAACCTTCGCGCAGGCTGAAACGGCGCGGTATGACGTGGATCTCGACCACTCAATCGTGGAGTTTAAGGTTGCCCACATGGTGGTGTCGAAGACGACCGGGCACTTCAAGGATTACACCGGCTTCATCGAAATGGATCCCGATGCCGGAACGGTCAAAGCGCTTGAAGCGACAATCAAGACTGCGTCGGTAACGACCAACCACGAAAAGCGCGACGCGCATTTGCGGAATCCCGACTTTTTCGACGCCGAAAAATACCCGACCATCACGTACACCATGAAAAGTTACAAGAAGTCCGGCGACGGATATGTGGCGGTCGGCGATCTGACCCTGCACGGTGTCACCAAGGAGATCACGTTGACGGGCAGCTTCAACGGCGTCGCGAAGGATCCCTGGGGAAACACGCGGGCGGGGTTTACGGCTGAAGGCAAAGTGAACAGAAAAGATTTCGGCATGGTGTGGAACAAGGCGCTCGATAGCGGTGGCCTGGTGGTTGGAGACGACGTCTTTATCAGATTGGACATCGAATGCATTAAGGCGAAATCGTAAGTCGAACCCCCTCTTTTAGGGGCCACGCGCCTGCCCGGTTCCGTGCCGGGCAGGGTGAGCCAGCAACCGCGCATGTGGCGGGGTATCTCTCCCTTGAGATGCATCCGTCCCCCTCTCGTGACGCCGGTTTCCGCACACACCGCAGCTGGTCGAAGTGTAGCGAGGATGTCCCGGACAGCTGTTCGCTGTCGGCGCCCGGGGCTCCGGTTGCCGCGCGCGGAGGTCTTGGACGGTCAGCGAGAGGCGTGAGCGATTGAATGGGAACCAAAGGACATGACGATGTGTAGCACGGAGACTAGAAAATTCGAGCCGGTCATCGGTAGGATACGCCGGATGTGGTCATGGAAACTGGCAGGGGTGGCGCTGGCGTTGATGTGGACGGTTGGCATCACGGACGCCGGGGCGTTGGAGTTTACGGCGGATCAGATCACCAAGATCAACGGCCGGACCCAGAAATCCAACATTTTCTATCGCGACAACATGTGGCGGATCGAGCATCACACGATGGGACCCGTCAACATCAGCATTGTGCGCAAAGATAAGCAGGTCGTCTGGCTCTTGCTGTCGCGCATGAAGCATTTTAAGACCGTCCCCTATAAGGCCGAGCAAGATCTCAAGGTATCGGAGCATTTAGAAGGCGAGATTTCGCGTGAAGAAATTGGAACGGAAACGCGCGAGGGACATCCGACGACGCTGTATGAAGTGACGGTCAAGGAGGGTGAACGGACAGAGGTGTACTACCAGTGGCTGGCCACCGATATCCACTTCCCCATGAAACTGGCCAAAAAAGACGGGAGCTGGATCGTCGAGTATCAGCATGTCAAATTCCGGCCCTTGATCGATTACCTGTTTCAGTTACCGCTCAACTTCGAACCCTTGGAAGAATTTGATCACCAGCCGGCTGCTGCGGAGCCGAATCAGCCGCCGATGTAGAGGATGATCGGAACATAAAGGAGCATGATTGTGCGTAAGCGAGGTACAGCCGTATGGGCGCTCAGTGCGGCCGTGTGGGTCATCAGTGGATTTGTGTATGCGCTCGATGTGGCGGATGTCGTCAGGGAATGGACACCGGAAGGGAAGAAGCTGGCAGCGGAGCGCGTGAAACTGCCGGCGCACGATGAGATGGTGCGCATTCCGGCCGGGGAGTTCCTCATGGGAAGCGACCGGAAGGTTGATAAAAATTCCTACTTGGCGGAGTTTCCTCAACGGAAGGTCCATCTGGACGCCTACGACATCGACAAATACGAAGTGACGACCGTGCAGTTTCTCAAATATGTGTTGGCCCATGATCTCGGGCCCTTGATCGATTGGCAGTACGACGGCGGGAATTTCCAGGAGACCATGGTTAGCCATCCGGTGATGCATGTGTCCTGGTTCGACGCAGAGGCCTACTGCAAGTGGGCGGGAAAACGATTGCCCACCGAAGCGGAATGGGAAAGGGCCGCCCGTGGTGAAGACGGCCGTATTTATCCCTGGGGCAATCAAATGGCAGGACTGTCGCGGGCGAATTTCGGACGGACCGGTTTGTCCGGGCCGGTGCGGGATCGTCCGGAACGGCTGTTACTCTATCCGCCGATTATCTCGGTGGATAAGTATGACAATGCGATCAGCCCCCATGGTGTGTTTCAAATGGCCGGGAATGTGGCCGAATGGGTCAATGACTGGTATGACCCGAAATACTATGTCAGCGCGCCGGATAAAAACCCCAAAGGTCCTGAAACCGGCAGTCAGCGAAGCTTTCGCGGTGGCGGCTGGATCGACAGCACCCCCAGTGTGCGTGTCGCGCAGCGCAATGGGACGGATCCGAATACCAAGATGAACTGGATGGGATTCCGCTGTGCGCGGGATGCTAACGAGGGAGCGGGCGCGTCGGTGTCTGGTAACAAGTAATCCCCTCGCACGATCACGTCAGCCACAGCTTCTTCTCATCTTCGTTCGCCGTGGCGCTCGGGCAGAATATGGGTCCTCACTGCCGACCGCCTGATGTGAGCAGTGTGGACAGGTCTGGATGATGGCTGAGTTTTTCGTACATGATTTTTGCGACAAACGCATTGCCTCGCTCGGTGAAGTGTCCGTCTTTGTTTCTGTACATCGCGACGATGTCTTTGTGCGGCAAGGATTGGAAGTCGTCAAAGAAATTGACGAGCAGGATGTTCTGAGCGGCGGCCTCCGCCTCTAGAAAATTGATCCATTCTCGCGGTACCTCGGTCGTGAGCTCGCGTTCCACGGGGAAATAGACAAGGACGAGGTGACTTGACTGCTTGTCGTTCACCTGTTTGAGGTCGGCGAAAATCTTCCGAAGGACATTCCGAGTCTGTTCGGAGGCCTCTCTCGCTGTCAACTTGGTTGAACGTGATTCGGCTCGAATCAGCCCCAATTTTTTCAAGGCTCGATCGATGAATTGGAATGTCCGCCACGTGTAGAGGTTTGCGGTCTGTGCCGTGATCCAGGAGTGGTCGAAGCTGCGCCGTGGCACCGGTACGTTTGTGACCAGCAGCCTGCCGTCTTGTTCCTTAATGACGGGCTTCGCATATCCCAAGAACGTATCGGCGGACGTTCTGAAGAAGTCGTCCGTTATGAACGCGAGCAGCTGAATCTGATGCTGAAACTTTGCGCCGTCGCGCTTATACCAGAGGTAGGCCTGATCGATTCCGTACCCGCCTTGGCCCATGTTCACCGTTTCCAGTCGGGGGTTGTAGGATTTCAGGAGTTCACACCACGTGTGATTATTGTCGACGCCATAGCCGAGGGTGAACGAATCACCGGTGCAGAAGAGGCGAACCTTTCCTTTTGGCACCGCAATGTCGAAAGTCTGATCGTTTCTGAATCCTTGTTCGTTCGTCTTGAGGTAGGTATTGGGGCCGTACAGATCCGAAACGTGGAGGTTGGGTATATTCACCCATCCTAGGTCAGGATCGTATCGGGTGTGGTTGCGCTCGGTAAGCAGTGGTGTCGTTACGACATCATATACAAGCAGACCAATGCTGGTTAGCCCTTCTACGGCGACCATCATCAATCCGAGGACAAGAAGGTTGAGGGCGATGGTTCGCAACAGGGGGAACATGGTGTGCCCATGATGAGGAAAATCCTGCAGATTGGTCAAGAGCCATTGTGGGAAACCGTCGGGGCATCCGAGCCCACGCATTGCACGAGCAGGAGGGGAAACCTGAGACCCAGTTGCTATGTTTCGGAACGAGAAGTGTTAGTGTCTGAGGAGCTAGGTGAGATTATTTCGTTGCCGCAAGATCGCGTGGGCTTGCTCGCTCGCCTCCTTTACCAGAATCCCCATTTTCCCGTGTGAGGGTTCGAAATCCACGGGAAGGCCGTGGTCGCGGAGGCGGGCGCTCGCCGTCGGGCCGATGGAGGCGACGACCAGTTTTTGACAGGCTGCTTTGAACTGCCCTGTTTTCCCCTCCTGTTCCACCACCTGCAGGACATGGTCGATCTGTGCGGCGTTCGTCACCAGCATGACCTGGACCCGTCCGGCTGTCACCTGGCGCAAGGCTTGTCGTAGCGGACCGATATCTTCTGGGAGTGCCCAGCGATAGATGGGCACCGGAGTGACGTGTGCTCCCCGCTGCGTCAGGGCCTCTAATAGATCGCGATTCGATACGCCATATTCCTGCACCGCCACGCGCAAACCCGTCACTGGTCGATGGGTGTCCAGTGTGGAGACAATATCCATCCAGGTGTTGGGTTCGGGAACGGTCAACGTCGGTTGAAAGCCCAGCGCCTTGAGCGCGGCGACCGGCTTGGGACCGCGGGTGATCAGGACGGTATTCTTCAACGAGGCGGCAATCTCGATTTTGGCGTAGCGACTCTGGAGGATCTCAAAGAGGGCGGTGGTGCCGGCGCCGGTCATCAGCACCAGCACGTCGAGCCCTTGCTTCAGCAGTTGTTCGCCAAACTGTAACGCCGCTGAATGGTCTTCCAGCGGAATCTCGCGTAATGCCGGCGCCACGAGCGGTGTTCCGCCGTGACGCTCAATGAGGCGTGTCATTTCCGCCGCCATACGCGACTCGAATGACACGACGGTGAACCCGTTAAATCCAGCCGTGGCCATCGCCTGCTATGCCTCGTCAACCGGCCTCAGGCCGGCTGAGCTACTTCGCGTCTGCGCCGCAGCGAAACCCGGTTGATTCGTTTCGCATTGTGGGGTCGCTATCCACGCGGGTGAAGATACGGACGGTCGGCGTCTCGTTTTGCCATCCGGCCCCACGAATCACTTTTTTCGTGCCGCTCTCCGGGCCGGGAGGATTCTTGCTGGGGCTCTTTTCATAGTACTTTGGGTCATACCAGTCGTTGACCCATTCCCACACATTGCCCGCCATATCATAGACGCCGTAGGGACTTTTGCCCTTCTCGTAACTGCCCACCGGCATCAACGTCTTTTCCCCGACCCATTTCTGATTGAAGTTTAGATGTCCGTTCGTGGGTTCCACATTGCCCCAGGGAAAGCGCCAATCGTTGTTGCCCTTGGCAGCCTTTTCCCATTCCGCTTCGCGCGGCAGCCGTCGGCCGGCCCAGGTGCAATAGGCGTCGGCATCGGACCAATCGACATTGATCACCGGGCGGTCGGCCAGCGATGCCGGAATACCGATGCCTTCCCAGAGATTCCGCGTGGGGTTCTTGGGATTTTGTGGTACGCGATGATTCGTGGCCTTGACGAATTCCAGATACCGCGCGTTCGTGACCTCGTACTTGTCGATATAAAACGGATCGATTTCGATGACATGGCGCGGATATTCATCGCGTCCGCCGTCCCGATCGCCGGTTGGCACTCCCATGGGATAGGAGCCTGCCGGGATCAATACCATCGGTGCCCCGTCTTTTCCGGTGATTTCTTTCGGGAGAGATGCTTGCTCCGAGGCGAATGCGTGAAACCCCGTACCATTCAATCCGAGAAGCGCTACCACTATTGCCAGGACGGATCGTGCCAACATAGCTCCAAGCTCCTTTGGTTCGAGAGAGTCGATGACCGATCGTACCACAGCCGGGGAGTTTTCAAACACGGCTGGTTCAGGAAAGAGGCCGGTGGCAGGGGCGGATGCAGAAGATTGAGGATTGACGGGGTGACAGCCCCCCACCTACTATACGGCCGAGGAGACTCCGGCGTGACGACCCATCGAGGCTTACGACATGTGGCGCTCCGTGTGACGAATCTCGCACGGTCGCGCGCCTTCTACGAACATTTTTTGGCCATGAAGGTGGTCTGGGAACCGGACCCCGACAATGTCTACTTCAGTTCGGGCTCCGACAACCTGGCCTTGCACCAGATCGGCGCGGGGGAGTTGGCCCAGTACCAGCCTCTGGGGGGGCAGTTGCTCGATCACGTTGGCGTCATTCTCGAGAGCCCCGCCCACGTCGATGAGATGTTTCGCCAGGTGCAGCAGGATGCGGCTCAGTATGGAGCTGCCATTGCCAAGCCGCCCAAACAACATCGTGACGGCAGCTATTCCTTTTATTTCACCGACCCGGACGGCAACGTAATTCAAGCCTTGTACGAACCGACACTCAGCCGGATGGAACTGAAACTGTAAGCCTCCCCGCACCCGACGATCATGGGAATCTGGAACACCCTGTCACGCGATCAGTATGTGGGGCTGGCCCCTTGGGTCTGGGTGCAGCTTGAAAGCAATCAACCGCCCGGGCCGTTTCCGTTTGTCGGTGGCGTGGCCCCGGAGGTCGTGGCCAGCTTGCACGAGGCGCACAGCCTGTTTCTCGCCTGCGTGGAAACCGCAATTAGCGATGTGTTTTCCCGCCGCGCCTCCCTCGACGATCCCCAGACCAGAGTGCGGCTTGAAGATGCCTACGCCGAACTGGTGAATTCCCGCCGGCAGCTCAGCCAGCACATCACGGCGCGGCGCCAGCCTGACGGGCAATTTATTTGGTCGCATCCGTTCGATGCGACGAAATCCGCCACGGTGGTCAATACCGGTCTGCGCATCTTTAATGCGGTGAAACGCCAGGCCATTCCGATTGCTTTTGACCGCCCGATGGGGCCGCTGGTCGGAAAATTGCTTGGCATGCTGGACGGCACACAGCAAGTGGGCGCGATTCAAACCATCGTCGCTACGGCCGGGCGGGACGGCGAGCGGTTGCTGACGCAGTTGATGGAGATGTTCGTTCAATATGAATGCCTGACGACCTCGCCGCAGACCTCGATTCGCCATCACTGGCTGCAACATACGGCGGATCGCGACACGATTCATCTCGGGCATGCGGCACTCATGTACCGGCAGCGTGACCAGTTCCTGGTGTTCGATCCCTGGCTCTTACCCTGGTTTGCGGAATCGAATGTGCCGAGCTTGTGGGGATCATTGCTGCCAAAGCCGGCGGCCATTTTTTTGACGCACGATCATGACGACCACGTCGATCCGAGGACGCTGCTGCATGTGCCGAAGGATGTTCCGATCGTCATTCCCAGCCGACGGAATCGCAAGAAGTTCTTCTACGACTATCTTCCGCTGCTACGAGAGTTGGGGTTCACCCATATCATCGAATTGGCGCATGGTGAGACGTGGAACTTCGAAGGCGGCGCCGTGGTTTCGGTGCCGTTTTACGGCGAAGATCCCTGCGATCTGGAGATGCCCAGAAACTGTTATCTTGTGACCGATCGCGGGCAGAATGTGCTGGTGCATGCCGATAGTGGGCCGACAAATAGCGGACGGTCGGCGATCAAGGAAGGCATCATTCAACAGCTGGTCCAGAAATATGGTCCCATCTCGTTAGTGCTGGCCTCTCAGCAGCAGCTGCAAGAAATTCGCAGTTATGCCGCCCATGCGCCCCTGTCCCATCCCGGCCTCTGGCTCGAGGTGGGCGAAAATGGATATCTCACCAATAGTTACTTGAGTGAGTTATGCGCCACTGCGCAGGCGCAGTTGTTCGTCTCCTACGCCACCGGCGGCGCCGATTGGTACCCGGACCATTTGTCGTTCATGTTCAGTCATCGCAATCCCGCGCGCACCGCATTGCTGACCGCCAACTGGGAGCCGCCGGAAAAACTCAGAGATCTTCTGACACAACACGATTGCCGGTATCATCGCGCCCAGGCGTTAGATCGATTCCGCATAGCCGAGGATGGATCAGTCCAGGTCTCGTCCGCGGTCGAGACCCTGTCGCCCATGCCGCTCTACCGGCTCGATCATGGCGAACCGGCGTTTATGAAGCGGGCCAGATAATCTCAAGAAAGGACGCATCGCTATGGGCTCTGTGAAAGGATTGGTACTGGTCACCGGGGCTGCGGGATTCATCGGGTCTCATGTGGCCAAGCGGCTTCTGGATCGCGGGGATTCCGTTCTCGGGTTGGATAACCTGAACGATTATTACGACGTTCGCTTGAAGGAAGCCCGCCTGGCGCGCCTGCAGGCGCATCCGCAGTTTCAATTCGTGAAGCTGGACGTATCGGACCAGCCTGGCGTGGCGAGTCTCTTCAAGCAGCACTCCATTCGGCGTGTGGTGCATCTGGCGGCGCAGGCCGGCGTCCGATACTCCCTCGTGAATCCCCATGCCTATACCGCGAGCAATATCGAAGGATTTCTGAATATTCTGGAAGGCTGCCGGCATCACAAGGCCGAGCACCTGGTGTATGCGTCCACGAGTTCGGTGTACGGTGGCCATACCAAGATGCCGTTTTCGGTGCATGACAATGTCGATCATCCCGTGTCGCTCTACGCCGCCACCAAAAAGGCCAACGAGTTGATGGCACATTGTTATGCGCATCTGTATCGATTCCCGATCACCGGATTGCGGTTCTTCACGGTCTACGGGCCTTGGGGCCGTCCCGACATGGCGCTGTTCCTCTTCACCAAGGCGATTCTCGAAGGCAAATCGATCGACGTGTTCAATTACGGGAAGATGCAGCGCGACTTTACCTATGTCGACGATATTGCGGAAGGTGTGTTGCGGACGCTCGATCGGCCCGCGCAAGTTGATCCACAGTGGTCGAGTGATCAGCCCGATCCCGGTAGCAGTTCGGCGCCCTATCGACTGTACAATATCGGCAATAACCAGCCGGTAGATCTCCTGCGATTCATCGAGGTGCTTGAACAGACACTCGGCAAGAAGGCGGAAAAAAATCTCTTGCCCCTCCAAGCTGGCGATGTGCCGGCGACTTATGCCGATGTGGCGGATCTCATGCGGGATACGGGCTTCAAGCCGGCCACATCCATTGAAACCGGCATCGCCCGCTTTGTGGAGTGGTATCGCGAGTACTACAAAATATAAGTGTTGGCATGTGGCTCATGCGTCTCTCGGATATTCGCCCAACGGTTCACCATGGAACCCGGCGCCGTGGGCGGCTAGTATGGAGTAGAAGGAGAATAGACCGCCGCGAAGAGAACTGAGTATTCACATGCGTGTCTCCTTGACATTTTCCCGCCGCCAATTCTTGAAATCCTCACTAGGGTTTGGGGCATGGTTATACATCTGGCGTGCTTCCAGGTCAGTCGCCCAACTGCCGATCGAGTCGAAGTTTGACCTTGCCCAGCCGTTAATCCAAGCACCCTCTGCGCCAGAAGTATGGCCGAGGTTTCGGCAAGACTTGGCTGAATGGCGCGAGCAGGCCCGCCGGTCCTCACGGTATAGCGATGCACGATATGGCGAAGAGTCGGCGCAATGGACGCGTTCGAGCTTTTCAAGTTGTTTTCTCATGCTGTGCGATGCCGAATTCTACGATCAGCGGGCGGGACGGTTCAAAGCAGACGAGTTCCTTGATGCGGCTGAACAAGATTTCGGTGGCTTTGACTCTCTTCTTCTCTGGCATGCGTACCCCAGAATTGGAGCGGACGACCGCAATCAGTTCGACTTTTATCGTGACATGCCCGGAGGCCTGAACGGGCTGCGCGAGGTTGTGCGGCAGTGTCGTCATCGAGGCGTTCGCGCATTGATCGTGTACAAACCCTGGGATGTGGGCACTCGCCGTGAGGCTGTCGCGGATGTGGACGCGTTGGGCGATTTGGTGCGCGCCATTGAAGCGGACGGGGTCTATCTCGATACGATGCCTGAGGCTCCTGAGGGGCTTCGCGCCGCCCTCGACGGGATCCGTCCGGGGTTGGTGATCGAAGGCGAAGGGGTGCTTCCGCTCGAGCACGTTTACGATCATCAGATGTCATGGGCCCAGTATTTCGAAGACAGCAAAGCCCCGGGGATTCTTAAGAACAAGTGGTTTGAGCGTCGTCATATGATGCATCAGACGGCTCGGTGGAGACGGGACCGTTCTGAGCAACTCCATATCGCCTGGATGAATGGGAGCGGGATGGTGGTGTGGGAAAACGTGTTTGGTTCGTGGGTCGGCTGGTCGGCGCGGGATCGTTCGATGTTGCGCACCATGTTGCCAATTCAACGACGCTTTGCTGCTCTCTTCTCAGGTGAAGGATGGACGCCGCTTATTCGTACAGAAGCCGCGAATGTGTATGCCACGCTCTGGGAGAGCGCGGGCATTAGATTATGGACGTTGGTGAATCGCGCAGACACCCCCATTTCAGGGTTGCTGCTAAAGGTGCCGGCTGCAAGGGATGCGGCCTATTACGACATCTGTGCCGGACAAGCATTGTCCCCGCGTCTGCAAGAAGGGATGGTGTACCTCCAAGGCATGCTCGCGCCTCGTGGAATTGCTGGATTCGTGGCTGGACCTTCTGCCTCATTGGGCCCCGATTTCCCTCACTTTTTGGCGACGCAGCGAGGCCTTTACCATCGTGGAGCCATGTCCACGGATTTTCCCACGCGTCCCGTCGTTCTACGCGAGCAACCCCATGAAATTGCAGGGCAGATTCATGCTCACCATCACAACATGATGAAGATTCCCTCGGCGCGCGTGACCTTACGCATGCAATTGAAGACGAGAGAATGCGGTTTCTATGGAAATGAAATGGACCACGATGAACTCTATGGGAATTTCCATAAGCCCCGGACGTTCGAGCGCACGCTCGTACTTTCCGCATATGCCATCGATGTCGCGCCGGTGACCAATGCTCAGTATGCGGAGTTTCTTCTTGCCACGCAGTACGAGCCTCGATTCTCCACGAATTTCCTTCGACATTGGATTGGCGGGAAACCGCCTGCCGGCAAGGAAGACCATCCTGTTGTGTACGTCTGCTTGGATGATGCACGAGCCTATGCGCAATGGGCTGGTAAGGTGATCCCCACGGAAGACCAGTGGCAATATGCGGCCCAGGGGCAGACGGGCTGGAGGTATCCATGGGGAAACACCATGGAGCCGGGACGATGCAATGGTGGAGATACTGGGACCACAACAAGCGTAACCGCCTTTCCCGACGGCCGGTCGCCGTTTGGGTGTTACGACATGTGCGGCAATGTGTGGGAATGGACGGAAAGCGAGCGCACGGATGGACGAACGCGTTTCTGCATGATTCGTGGAGGTTCCTACTATGCGGCGCAAGGTTCTCACTGGTACATGGATGGTGGCCCGCAACCAGTAGACTTTGCCGCAAAATTCCTGCTCATGTGGCCTGGCCTGGATCGCTGCGCAACCATCGGCTTTCGATGCGTGGCTCGCCTGCTGGACTAATAGCCACTGCCGCCTTCAAAGATTTCTGACGATGGAACGGCCATACAGGATGCCGAAAAGAAGCCGCGCAGCGAGAGAATGGTCGAGGCTTGGCCGCAGGGGTCATTGAGGGCTTGAGATAAGGGAGGGCGCCATTGGTGGACCTTTGTCAGCATTCTAGGTAAGCGGGTTTCGCGTTCATTACCCTATGCATCGTCAGGGCATTGCTCCCGAAATCGCCACACCGCCTGATCCGACCTAGGCTTTAACGTCTCCCCGTGAGTGCACTTCCATCGACCCCTTCTCACGCAAGCGGGTCTCTCGGAAAACGGGCCTATCATGGTCGGTGTCACTATCTATCCCGGGGCCTCGTGAATTAAATAGTTGCATTTAATGTCACTTCTCAAAAGGAGAATTATGAAGTAGGGTGTGCGGTGAAAGTGCCTCCAGCTAATCGTGCCCAGGCGAACGCACTTGATCGACCAATTCTTGAAATCAATCTATCCGTGCTTGATGTTGCTGCCGATCCTCGCGTTTCTATGCCTGTGGTGCCTGAGGGTTTTCTCTGAGAAAGAAGACTGGCGGGTCGGGTTTCTTAAGGCGGCGCTGTGGTGGGCCACCGCGACGCTGCTGATGACGGAATTGCTCTCTGTATTTTCCGCCTCCGTCCCTCAATGCTCGCGCTGGCATGGATTCTTGTCATTGCGACCTCGCTGTATGTCACCCGGCGCCACCTCGTTGAAGATGGAGACCATCTTATTGCTGTCGCAAAGAGGACCTTCGCGTTTCCTGCTCAGGGTAGTTGGTGGGCCGTCCCACTCATTCCTGCGGTCATAATTGCGCTCACAACCGCATTCATCGGACTGATCGCTCCTCCGAACAATTGGGATTCCATGACCTATCACATGAGCCGAGTGGAGCATTGGCGTGCAAATGCCAACGTGGCGCATTATCCGACCAATGTGGTGTGGCAACTCTATCTCAATCCCTGGGCGGAATTTGCCATTCTGCAATTTCAAACGTTGGGGTTCGGCTCAGATCGTCTCGCCAATTCAGTGCAGTGGTTCGCATTTGTGGGATCGATGGTGGGCGTCTCGCTTCTGCTTCGCCTTCTGGGTGGTTCCCTTTTCGCACAAAGCCTGGCAGCTCTCGTGGTGGCCTCCACGCCCATGATTATTCTGCAGTCGAGCTCGACTCAGAATGATGTTGTCTGTGGGTTTTTTGTGATTGCGGCCGTCTATTTTGCGTTTGAACGACGGGGCACGGCGGGCGTGACACATGAAATATATTTCCCGTTATCCGTCGCGCTCGCGATTGCCACGAAGGGAACCGCCTATCCGATTCTCTTTCCCTTCGTGGCGTATGCCGTGATCACCGGTCTGAGGCAAGATGGTCTAAGGCCAGGAGTTCGGTCAGTAGGCGCACTCGTGCTCGTGGTCTTCCTATTGAATGTCGGACATTGGAGCAGAAACTTTGGCCTGTGGCAGCATCCACTTGGCGACCCTGAATGGCTGCGACAGTACCAAAACGAATCGTTCGGTTTGCCAGAAACCCTGTCCAATGTCGTGCGGAACGCGGCCCTGCACCTTGGAACCCCTTCTTCTAAAGTCAATGCGTTCACCGAACGGTCGTTCGTAACATCCATCACGCGATCGAGATCAGGCTCGATGAGCCATTGCTTACGTTCTATGCGCGAAACAACATTGTGCCGGAGCCATGGTTCGTTACCCATGAAGATTATGCAGGTAACGGCATCCTGCTCGTTCTGTCATGCGTGGCCGTGGGTTTCTCCTTTTTGACGCAAGCGGGGAAGCGAATCCCTGCCTTCGCGCTGCTCCTCTGTGCAAGTAGTCTTCTCTTTTGCATATTTCTTAAGTGGGCACCGTGGAATAGCCGCCTGCATACCCCACTCTTCCTTTTGGCGGCCATACTGGTCGGCTGGTTACTCGCGCCTCGCCAATTTGAAGTTCCGAATACGAACCGAGTGGGCTGGCAACAGACTGCGGCCGTCACCGGTATGAGTCTGATTGCAGGCGGTGTCTTCATGAATGAGCGGATGATTGCCTGGCTGTTTGCTCCTAATGGGATCATCCACTCGCAGCTGCTGCAATTGGGGATCTGGTTCCTCGATCTGGCTGCGATTGGTTGTGGCCTCCTGTTGCTATTCCGACCAAAGTGGTACTTTCGAACGGTAGCGGTGCTGGTCGTATTGGCCTTCACGCTCGGGGCACTGCCTTGGGTTACCATGAACCAACTCAGGCCGCTGATTTCCACTAAGTACGCACCGAGCATCTTCGATCGGTCCAGGATCGAGCAGATGTTTGCTAACCGCAGCGGATTGATCATTCCGTATACCAATTTGATTTCGATGCTTGCCCGCCTCACATCGTGCCATGAAATTGGATTAAAAATACAGGTTGGAGCATTTGAATATCCTCTCTGGGAGATCGCCCGGTATGCCGGGTCGGATCTGGTGTTTCGCCATATTGAGGTCGTGAACAAATCGGCCCGCATTGAGAAAGACATTCCACGTGAATTTCCTTGTCCAGTGGTGGACATTGGTGGTGAACGGCAGGGGGATCCGGACGTGTCGAAGCTCGGGAATATGCGCGAGGTGTGGTCTGCGCCGCCGATACGGTTGTTCGTTCGCCTATTTCCAGAACAGAAACAGTAAAACTCAGGTGGAGAAATTCCAAGCCCCATCGGGTCTCGTATTGCGATAAAGAGCGATAGAGTTGCTCTAACGTCCTGTATGCCGTTCGAAACGTCATGCGGGTGGGGCGAGCCGAGATAGGGCGCACTGCCGACGAGTGGATCGATCGTCCTCACTTGAGGGTTCACCGTTACGAGCCTTCCCGGATCATCTTTCGTCCCTCCTGCTGCACCAAGTTGGCGTCCTGCTACAGACGCGCTATGCGGCAGACGCTCATGATCGGGCGAGCTTCGAGGATCAGAGAATTTCAGAGGCCGAGCATGCAGACGCAGTTCCGGCTACTTGTTGTGGCCTGACGCGTGGGGTACAGTATGAGATATGCTTAGCGTCACCTCGAAGACGACGTGGCCGATGCCCGCAGTCTTTGTCGCCTGGTTAGTGGCGGGTGCCTGCGGCGAAGCGGCCTTCGCTGAGTCGCCCTTGACGGAGGCTTCCGTCCTGGCCCTGCAGAGTCAGTCGCAGAGAGAAATATCTTCCCCGAATGATTTGCGATCAGACCTGTTCCGTCAGTCGCCTGTGCTGAGCGGACGGTTACGTGTCAGCGAGCAGACGTTGATTCCCTACATCGGCGCCGGGTTTGGCGGGGGCTACGTGACGGAGCGTGATCGGGCCTTGAACCCGCAGCCGGTCTTGCCGCAACAAAACCTGTTCGGCGAATCTATGGGCAAAAGCATGATGCCGAACGAATTTCAGATGGGCATCCGCATCCCGTTCTAATCCTGCCGACTCTGTGTTCCTCCTCCTGTGCAGTCTTTAGTAGAGAATGGCTAGAAGAGCCGACGGGCCAGGTCTGCGGGGTCGACTCCGTCCAGGGCTGGGAGGACCAGGTGCGCAGCGGTCAGCTCTGATGCCGGGTATGTGGTCGCAACCGCCAATACGCGCATCCTTGCTCGTACTCCTGCCTGAATCCCCGCTCGGGAATCCTCGATCACCAGGCATTCATTCGCCCGTAGGAGGGGCGGCCTGGGCCGCTTGGCATTGAGTTGCCGGAGGGTATATTCGTAAATGGCGGGGTCGGGCTTGCCGATATCGCATTCATCGGCAGAGACAATCACCTCGAACGCAGGCTCGATGGGATACCCTGCAAGAGCCGACCGGATCTGCTCTCTTTTGCCGCCGGATGCGATGGCCAGCCGGTATGGTCCGGCTGCCCGCTCAACAAAGCCGATCACCCATGGAAACAAGGTAGCCGGGTGTGTGGCGGTGTGGTCGTGGAAGAGCGCCGCTTTCCGTTCGATGATGCGGGCATGGGTGGCCTGGTCGCAAGTTCCGTCCCGTCTTGTGAGCAACGCGGCGGCACAGGTCCGTTCATCCATGCCGAGGTAGGTTCCATAGTACTCTTCCTTGCTCAAGGTGAGTCCTGCCTCATTCAGTGCTTCCTGAAAACATGCCAGGTGCGTCATCTCATCGTCGGCGATGACGCCATTGAAGTCGAAAATGATCGCGCGCAAAGATTCCTCCCTGCTGTGCCGAATGTGCAGCCAGACACATACACCCTAGCCGAGCTCGCGGATGCCAGACAAGCAGAACTCCTTGTTCCAATGACAGCCCTACGGTATGCTGCGTCACACACGTGCGTCCAGCCTCGATGTGAACTGACCTCCAAATTTGTTGCCCTATGAATGATTACGCGGTTCTCGGCGATCTGTTGGTGATCTATGCGGTGTCCACCGCAGTGGTCTTCGTGTTTCACCAGTTCCGCTTGCCCTCGATTGCCGGATTTCTGGTGGCTGGCGCGCTGATCGGTCCACATGGATTGCATCTCATTCCCGATGTATCTCAAGTCCAGGTGTTGGCCGAAATCGGCATCGTCTTGTTGCTCTTCACCATCGGCATGGAGTTTTCCTCCGCCCATTTTGCCTCGGCTCGCCGCATTCTCGCGGTGGCCGCGCCGGTGCAAACCGGTGGGGTACTCATTCTGGCCTTGCTCGGGGCTTTGGCTGTAGGGCTCTCCTACCAGCAGGGCATCTTCTGGGGCTTCCTCTTATCGCTGAGCAGTACGGCTATCGTGCTGAAAGCCCTGTCCGAGCAGGGCGAGAGTGATTCATTTCACGGTCGGGCCACCGTGGCCATTTTGATTTTCCAGGACCTGGCCGTCGTACCGATGATGCTGATCACGCCGATTCTGGCGACGCCCAGCGGGAGTGCCATGGGAATGGTGTTGCTCACCTTGCTCAAGGCGGCGGTTGTGGTGGTCTTGATCGTCGCCGCGGCCTGGTACCTCGTGCCGCGATTGTTGCGGCATATCGTGCGGAGTCGAAGCCGGGAACTCTTCCTGCTCTCGATTATCGTGCTTTGTCTCGGTATTGCCTGGCTGACGTCGTTGGGTGGATTGTCGCTGGCCTTGGGCGCATTCATCGCCGGCTTGGTGATGTCCGAATCGGAGTATAGCCACCAGGCGCTGGCCGAAGTGCTGCCATTCCGCGACAGTTTTAATAGTTTGTTTTTCGTGTCGATCGGGGTCCTGATGGATTTGCGGGTAGTGCTGGACCATCCGTTCATCGTGCTGGGGCTGCTCGTCGCCGTCATTGCCGGAAAACTGCTTGCCGGCGCGGGGGCGATGGTGGCGTCGGGCGCCCCTCCCCGGTCGGCGGTGTTGGTCGGGGTGGCGCTTGCGCAGGTCGGGGAATTCAGTTTTATCCTCGCGCAGCAAGGGCAGGAGGCCGGGTTGTTCACGGGGGATCACTATCAGTTGTTTCTCGCGGTGTCCGTGCTGACGATGGTGGTGACGCCGTTTTTGATGCAATGGTCGCCTCACCTGGGTCGGCGCATCGAGGCCCTGCAACGGGTCCGGGGCTGGATGCCCACGCGCACGGTGGCGCATGTCGAGCAATTGGAGGGGACGCAGGTCCGGATCAAGGACCATGTGATCATCGTGGGATACGGGCTCAACGGTCGAAACCTCGCCCGCGTGTTGAGCGAAACCGAAATCCCTCACGTGGCGCTCGATCTGGACGGCGAAACGGTGCGCCGGGAGTCGCGCCATGGCGTGCCGATCTATTATGGCGACGGCTCGAACGCGAATGTCCTTCGCCACATGAAAATCGAGGACGCGAAGGTGCTCGTGATCGCACTCTCCGATCCCTTTACGGCTCGACGAACCGTGAAAGTCGCGAAGGGGCTCAACGCGAAACTCCACATCGTGGTGCGGACGCGATACCTGCGGGAGCTGGAAGAGTTGCATCAGCTGGGGGCAGATGATGTGGTGCCAGAGGAGTTCGAGACGTCGATTGAAATTTTTGCCCTCGTGCTCCGCACCTATTGTCTTCCGCAGGAGTTCGTGGCGCGAAAAGCGGAACAAATCAGGCGGGAGGGCTACGCTCTCCTGCGTCGCAGCGAAATGCCGGAGCTGGCGCATCATTTGCGCGGGGGAACGTTGACCGATGTCGAAGTGGAAACCTGCCGGGTTGATGAAGATGCGCCCGCGGTCGGCAAATCGCTGACGGAATTATCGATTCGTCCGCGGACCGGCGCCTCGGTGATTGCCTGGACTCGTAGTCAGGTCACTCAGTCCAACCCGTCCGAAACCGTCCGGCTGCAAGCCGGCGACGTCGTGACGTTGCTCGGATCCCGCGAGCAAATTCGTCGCGCCATGGCGCTGCTGAACGAACCCAACCATGGCACGAGTCACCAGATCACATAGCGGCCTCAGCGTGCGGTTCCTGACGTACCGACTATTTCAGGCGCCGGGGCTGTATCGACACCCTGCTAACTTCTCCATCGCAATGTGACCGGACCTTTGAGCGGATGGTCCAATGGACGGCCGGTTTGCACGGATGTGAGGTGGGCGGCTTTCAGCTTGTAGTACCACTTGGCCGGAGTGTCGGCGTCGTCGATCAGCATCAGCGCCGGTTTGTACTTCAGGCCGACCGCCTGCCGCTCCATGGCCTGTTTATCCTGCTTCATGAAGATATTGGCGAAATAGCGGAACAGGGGCTTGGCGAACGGGAGCCAGGGAAGAATGTTCCAGGCGGCGGTGAAGTCGATCCGACATTGTTGCTCACCGACCGGCGTGACCGTCGCGCGTGAGGAGACAAACATCGATCCGCATTGCACGAACTCAAATCGTTGGTTGGGCAGCACGAAGTCGATGGTCGTAGTCAACGGGCCACCGTAGAGCTTGTTGAGCAACTTGTAGGGGCCGCTGTTTTTAGAAGGTGCATGGGGCACCATGCGAAACCCGTTGGGGATGGGTTCGAAGGTCTTGGCCTTGTCATGCATGCTGGCCTGCGTCCGCCACCAGGAACTTTGATGGACGAACGGGCCATGGGCTGGATCCATCAGGCCGACGATGCCATCGTCGATCGTGCAATCGAGGATGGTAGAGATCTGCACCATGCGATACGGCGCGGAGGGCAGCGGCAGACGCGGCAGATCCGGGACCGGTTGATTGAGCTGTTGCGGATCGTGAAGAAAGACCCACACGTATCCATCTTCATCCCGGCAGGGATAGGACGTAATGCCGATTTTCTCCGGTTGAAGCGCGGAACCTTCGACCAGCGCGGGGATATGGCGGCAGCGGCCGCCCGTATCGAATTGCCAGCCATGGTACGCGCATTCGACCCGCTCCCCGTCAAAATGGCCGAACGACAGCGGCATCCCGCGATGCGGACAGATATCCCGCATGGCCGCGACCTGGCCCTGGCGGTCACGGCAGATGAGAATGGGCAATCCCAACATCACCTGCGTCTGCATTTGCCCGACGGCCAAGGAGCTGCTGGTGGCGGCCGGGTACCAGAAGCCGAATAGCGGTGCACTCTTCGTCGGTTTGAGTTCGGTGATGAGGTCTGTGCTCATGGATAACCGGGATATAGCAAGAGTCTCAGCGGACGAGTGGACTATAACGGCGGGTCTGCAACAGGTCAAGCAATGGATCGTCAGGAGAGAAGGCCGCAGTGCTGCGTCAGGCGCGCGGGGAAGCACCGGCAGCGTCCCGCATTTCTTGACAAAAAAAAGATGTGGAGACTATAGTCATTTTTGATACGAATTCAGTGGTGTATGCTCAGACAGGCGAGGTAAGCCATGACGACCGCACAAATCGAGCCCACAGCCGCCCTAGCGGAACTCCGCGAGTCGAAGGCCGACCGCGTCACGATCGTGCTCCTCAGCGGAGATCTCGACAAGGCGATGGCGGCTTTTATTATTGCGACGGGCGCTGCTGCGATGGGGATGCGGGTGACGGTATTTTTTACCTTCTGGGGACTCAACGCGATTCGCAAAAAAGGGGCGAGCAGTTCGGCCTCTGATTGGCTTCGACGGATGTTCGGATTCCTGAATAAAGGCGGAGCCGACACGTTACCCTTGTCCCGGTTTCATTTCTGGGGGCTGGGTACGAAGATGATGCAGGTCGTGATGAAGCAAAATCGTATGCCCGGCGTGCCGGAGCTGATGCAGATGGCGATGGATCTCGACGTCCGCTTTATTGCCTGCACCACGACGATGGGCTTGATGGGGATCACGAAAGATACCTTGATCGACGGCATCGACCAATTTGCCGGTGTCACCACCTACCTGGCGGAAGCCAAGCAGGGCAGTGTCAATCTGTTTATCTAGGCAGGGCTGAGGAGAGGGCATGATACAGGCTGATGTGAAGCTCGATACGCTGGGGTATTTCTGCCCGATGCCGATTATTTTGACTTCGAAGAAGATCAAAGAACTGACCATGGGGCAGGTGCTGGAAGTCGTCTCGGACGACGAGGGCATCAAGAAAGATATGCCGGCCTGGTGTGAAACGACCGGTCATGAAATGGTGGGCCTGGAAGAGGAGCAAAGTTCCTCCAAGCGGATTTACAAGGCCTTCGTCAAAAAGGCCAAGTAGGATGTAGCAGGCACGCGGATGCGAAGCCGTCATGTTTCTGCGAAGCCGGAGGGTAGAGTTGCCTGCCTCCGGCTTTTTTCTTGCCTGAGCCTTCCCGGGCAGTAGGTAAGCCTCCACGCCAGAAGTAGGAATGCCGTGAGTCAGGTTATTGAATGTGTGCCGAATTTCAGTGAGGGCCGGAACCCCGATGTCATCCAAGCCTTAGTGGCTCTGGTTCGATCCGTCCCCGGTGTGGCCTTGCTGGATGAGTCACACGATACGGATCATCATCGCTCGGTGGTTACCTTCGCCGGACGGCCCTATGCTGTCGCCGAGGTGGCCTTTCAAATGGCGCGACTGGCCTCTCAACTGATCGATCTGCAGAGCCATCATGGTGAACATCCGCGCGTGGGCGCAACGGATGTCATGCCGTTCGTTCCGATTCGCGAAGTCAGCATGCAGGATTGTGTGCAACTGGCTCGCATGGTGGGCCAGCGAATCGGAAATGAATTAAAAATACCCGTGTTTCTGTATGACCAGGCGGCGGCGAGGCCTGAGCGCGTCCAGCTGGAATGGATCCGGAAAGGAGGCCTGAAGGGACTGGCCGACCGGATGGCCACGGACACCGCCTGGGTACCGGACTTCGGCCCGAAGCAGCTGCATCCCACCGCCGGAGCCACGGTAGTCGGCGCGCGATGGCCGCTCATCGCCTTTAACGTCAATTTGAAAAGTGGGGACCTGTTAGTGGCCAAGTCGATTGCGAAAGCCGTTCGGCAGTCGAGCGGAGGTCTTCCTTCAGTGAAGGCGATCGGGGTTGAACTGCGAAGCCAGGGCCTCGTCCAGGTCTCGATGAATCTGACGAACTATGAAGAGACCTCGTTGCACGTGGCGTTCTCCGCTGTGGAACGAGAAGCGGCAGCCCGAGGCGTGGAAGTGGCGGGGACGGAAATAATCGGGCTAGTTCCCGAACAATGCCTCATCGATACGGCACAGCGGGCCCTTCATCTCGATCGATTTGAAGGCAGGCAGGTTCTCGAAATGCGATTGGACAGTGCCGAATCGCGCGCAGCGATCGGACGGCTGGTCGGGACCCAGCCGGCGAAAGAATCACCCTCATTGCCCGCGAAGCCCGTCGCACCGACGGACGCTGTGGTCGCTGAGCAAGGATTGACGGGCGGCAGCGTAGGTGCCCTCGCGGCGTCGTTCGCGGCGACGTTAGGCACCATGGTGGCGAAACTGAACCGCGCCCGCGCGGCCGAAACGCGTCTGTCTGAGATTGGTACGCGCCTCCGTGAGTTGGTTCAAGCGGACCGGGATGCCTACGCTCAAGTGCTCAAGGCGAGAAAGCTTCCGTCCAACCATCCTGATCGCGCGGTGCAAATAGCTTCCGGTTTATTGGGTGCCATCGAGACGCCGATGGAAATTGTGAAACTCTGTTGCGAGGTGATCCCGCTGCTGCGCGGCCTCCTGGCGCAGGCGAAGCCGGAGCTTCAGCCCGACCTGAAGATGGGAATTGCACTTGCGGATGCCGTGATCGATGGCTGTATCGCCATGGTCGAAGAAAACATGAAAGTTCAACCAAATCAGCAGTTTATTGCGTCTATCCGGGAGCGGTTTGCCGTGGCGGAACAAATGCTTGTGGATGCGAAATCGCTATGCTACACTCCGCCCTTCGATTCGTGCTCCCAAAACATGTTGAATATCCTGAAACTTCGCTGAAAGAGAGTCGAAGGTAGCTGACGATGGAAATTAAGGTCTTCAATAACAACGTTGAAAAAGCTCTGAAGGTCGCCAAGAAGAAATTGGCGGGCGAAGGATTGTTCCGCGAACTGAAGCGCCGCCGGTATTACGAGAAGCCGAGTGTCCGCAAGAAGGCGAAAGAGCGAGAGGCTCAACGCCGCCGCCAGAAGTGGCTTGCAAAGAGACGTCCGGAATAGACGTCAGGCGTTTTCCCCTCCGCCGACCAGCTAGACCATCCCAGTTCAATTCTTCTTTCCGGCACCTCCATGCAGGCGCACGAGATTCATGCCGTCATCCGAACGGTCAAGCGGGAGATTGCCCGCTGGCCTGATCCGGTTGTCGGCGTCGTGGCCAAAGAATCCGGTCGCGATCCCTTTCTGGTGCTGATCTCCTGTTTGCTCAGTCTTCGAACCAAAGACAAGACCACCGCTGAAGCCAGTGCGCGGCTGTTCGCGCTAGCTTCGACGCCTGGTACCATGCAGCGCCTGTCTCAATCGGCTATCGAGTCCGCGATCTATCCAGTTGGGTTCTACCGCACCAAGGCGAAGCAAATTCTGCAGATTTGCACGCAATTGCTTGATCGTTACCGCGGCCGAGTGCCAGACCAGATCGACGAGTTACTGACGTTGCCGGGCGTGGGTCGAAAGACGGCCAATCTGGTGGTGACGGTCGGGTATGAGAAACCGGGGATTTGCGTCGACATCCATGTCCATCGGATCAGTAACCGGTGGGGGTATGTGAAAACCAAAACACCTGATGAAACGGAAAAGGCGCTACGCGGCACATTGCCACGTAAGTATTGGATCACGTTTAATGACCTGCTCGTGCCCTTCGGGCAGAACCTTTGCCAGCCGGTCTCCCCTTTCTGCAGCCGATGCAAGATTGCGGAGTATTGCGATCGAGTCGGCGTGACGAAGAGCCGTTAGCAGGAGGATCCATCCGCAGACATCAGCCTGCCAGAATTGGCGCGTCATCCGTGGGTTAGATGAACAGTTTGGTTTCTGCCTGCGCGGTCAGCGAGAGAATGGAGGGAAGGCCGAGCACTTCATCCACATTTCGTTCGACCGCACCCGCTTGAACTCCCATATATTCGAGTCCCGCGCTGCAGGCGATGAGGCGAAATTTCCCGACGAGACGGGCTTCATGAAACATCTCAGAAATTGTGGGGACCTTTTTTTCTTTGAGGAGGCGGGTGACCTCTTCGGCCGAGTCGGCATATTCAGGAGGAAAGTCGATGTGGTCGATCTTGCCTTCAGCCAGTTTCTTGATGGTCCAGAACAACAACACGACGATGACATCTTTCCCCATGGCTGCGGCGGTGAGGCCGAGTGTCGCGACCTGGTGCAACTTGTCATACGTCGCGTTGTGGGCAAAGATGACGAATTTGGGCTGATCGGCCATAGCAACTATTTGACCTTCTGTCTTGTTTTGACGCTGTTGATAAAGTCGCTGATGGCCGCATCCACCTCGGCGGGCGTCATGGCGCGATCGTGCATTTCGCTCTCATCGAGCAGGTAACGCGCACCCTGTTTTTCCTGCCGCACGATGACGGAATTTTCCGGCGTGACCTCCACGCGCATGAACCACTCTCTGTTGCCCTGCGTCATGACGACTTCTTTGCCGAGCCCGATTTTGCTGATCTCAATCTGTAGTTCAGGGTCTGCGGCGGAATCGGATGCCTGCGCCTGTTGGTCGAACACCGCAACGGTATTCAGCCCCAGGATCAGGCCAAGGAGGGCCAGGCGCCAAGCCGGGGAGCGGATTGTCCTTCGCATGAAGCTGCTGGATCGCGGCGGCAGCATGGTGTGGAATTATAGCTGGCAGAGCAGGGAACGTAAACCCGCTTGGCTGCGGAACCCTTTCCGCCGCGCAAAGTCCCATGCTAGGATGCGCCGGTGATAAGCGACCTCTTGGCGCAGATTGAGTCCTACGTGCCGGCGAGCGTGCTGATTTGGTTCGCTGTGTCGTCCGTGTTCATGTTTGTGGGAACCCTGATCGCGATTCCCATCATCTTGATGCGGTTGCCGGCAGACTATTTCGATACCCGTATTCCTCGCCCGTGGATGGAAAACCACCATCCGCTGCTTCGGGTGCTCGGGCATATTGTCAAGAATGTCGTCGGGGCGATTTTTCTCTTCGCGGGATTTCTCATGCTCTTCTTGCCGGGACAGGGTGTTCTCACGATGTTGATCGGCTTGTCGTTGATCGAGTTCCCCGGCAAGCGGCGTATTGAAGCCAAAATCGTCGGACAGGCCACCGTCCTGAGCACGATCAACGCGATGCGAGCCAAGTTCGACAAACCGCCGCTGATCATCGCTCCCGAATGACGCCGTCGGCGTGGACCTCGACTACGCCAGTTATCCATAATCTGTGTGCCTATTCTTCCATCATGCCCACGCTCTATCTGATTGACGGCAGCGCCTATATCTATCGGGCATTCTTTGCGCTGCCTCCCTTGAACAATTCCAAGGGCCTGCAGACCAATGCGGTCTATGGCTTCACCACCATGTTGATGAAAGTTCTGCGGGAGCATCGGCCGGATTATGTCGCCGTCGTGTTCGATGAAAAGGGGCCGACTCACCGGCACGAGGCTTTTAAAGAATATAAGGCGCAACGGCCGCCCATGCCGCAAGGCATGAGCGCGCAGGTTCCGTATATCCATCGCGTGGTGGAAGCGCTCTCCCTGCCGGTGATCCGGCAGGCCGGGTATGAGGCAGACGACCTGATCGGCACCCTGGCACGCAAAGGGGAAGGCGAAGGCCTCGATGTCGTGATCGTCACCAGCGACAAAGACATGTTTCAGTTGCTGACTCCCAAGACGCGTATTTACGATCCGGTGAAAGATAAGTGGTTCAGCGAGGCGGATTCGCAGGTGCGGTTCGGCGTAGAGCCGGCCCGTGTCGTCGAGATTATGGGCCTCATGGGCGATACCAGCGACAACATTCCCGGCGTCAAAGGGATCGGCGAGAAAACGGCTGTGAAGTTAATCACGCAGTTCGGCACGATCGAGGAACTGTTGCGCCGCGTCGAGGAAGTGACGCCGGCCAAAACCAAGAGTCTTTTGCTGGAACAGGGCGATAACGCTCGCATGAGCAGGCAGCTGGCGACCATCCAGGTGGATTGTCCTATCGAATTTGCCCCGGCCCATTTTCACGCCAAAGCGCCGCAGACCGAGGCGCTCGTGAGCCTCTTGCGCGAATTGGAATTTATGACGTTGGCCAAGGCCTTTCAGGGTGACACGCCTGAGCAGAATCGGTTAGGCGCTGCGGTCGAGCAGATCCATGATATGGCTGCAGCGGAAGATTTTCTGAAACGGCGACAACCGGATGCCATGCTGGGTCTGGCTTGTGTGTTGAGCGGTGAGGCCGGCGTGCGAGCGAACATCCGAGGTTGCGCGTTTGGCTGGGCGGACGGGGCTGCCGCGTTCGTGCAGGGTGAGGCGCAAGACTGGCCGCAGCCCCTCGCCGCGTATGTGCGGGACGGGAGCCGGCCGAAGGCGGTGGAGGATCTCAAGACGACCTTATTGGCGCTCCATCGGCAGGGGATCGATATGCCGGGCCCGTACTTCGATACGATGGTCGCCGACTATTTACTCAATCCCAATCGCCGGGCACATACGTTGGAAGCGATCGCGATGGACCTGCTGAGTTATCAGCTCGGCACCAGCGCAAGCGAAGAAACGGGCAAGGGGGCGCAGTCCCTCTTTGATGTCGATGAACAGGTCGTGCGTCGAATGGGCGAAGCGGCGGCGGTGACGGCCAAAGTGGCGCCGTTGTTGCGCGAGCGGCTGAGAGAGCAGGGCAGCCTGTCGTTATTCGAACAGGTCGAAATGCCGCTGGTGCCGGTATTAGCCGACATCGAACGCAACGGATTTTTGCTCGACGTCGAGGGGCTGCGCGCGCTGAGCAAGGAGCTGGAGCGGGAACTCGAGCAGATGGTCGGGACGATCTACCGGTTGGGCGGCGGCGAGTTCAATATCGGCTCGCCGAAGCAGTTGGCCACGGTGCTGTTCGAGACGCTGGGCCTCAAGCCGCTCCGAAAAACGAAGACCGGGTTTTCCACCGATGAAGACACGCTGACGCAACTGGCCGGTCAGCACGAGCTTCCCGCGCAAATTCTCAGTTATCGGACGCTGACCAAACTCAAATCGACCTATGTCGACGCGCTGCCGCAGCTGGTGAATCCTGATACCAAGCGGCTGCATACGTCGCTCAATCAGACGGTGGCCGCCACGGGACGCCTCTCGTCGACCGATCCCAATCTGCAAAACATTCCGGTGAAAGGCGACTACGGCCTGCGGATCCGCGAGGCCTTCATTGCGCCGCCCGGCCACCACCTGCTCTGTGCCGACTATAGTCAGGTTGAGCCGCGTATTCTGGCCCACCTCTCCCAAGACCCTCGATTATTGGAGGTGTTCGAGAAGGGAGAAGATATTCACATGGCGACGGCCATGGAAATCTTCAACCTGCCGGCCGGCGAGGTCACCCGCGAAATGCGGCGCGCGGCAAAAAGCGTCGTGTTCGGGATCGTCTATGGCATCAGCCCGTTCGGTCTCGCGTCGAACATCGGTGTGCCGCAGGCCGATGCGAAAAAGTACATCGAGACTTTCTTCGAAAAGTTTGCGGCGGTGCGCGCCCTGATGGACCGCAACATCAACGACGGCAAGACCAAGGGCTACACGACCACGATCATGGGCCGTCGCCGCCCCATCCCCGAGTTGCAGAGTGGCGATCAATCTCAACGCGGCGTGGGCGAGCGCATGGCGGTGAACAGTCCGATTCAAGGCTCAGCGGCGGATCTCATTAAAGTGGCCATGATCAAGGTCCATCGGCGCTTACAAGACGAACTGCCGCGCTGCAAAATGATCCTCCAGGTCCATGACGAATTGATCTTCGAGGTGCCGGATCAGGAATTGGAGCAGGCGAAGCAACTGGTCAAAGCGGAAATGGAAGCGACCGGCGAGGCCTTGGGGTTATCGGTGCCGCTCAAGGTGGATGTGGGAGTGGGGTTGAACTGGCGCGCCGCCCATCCCTAGGCGGATGTTGAAACAGGCTGCTGGCCGCGTTCTCAGTCGCACGTCTCCCTGCGACGTACGCCAGGCTGTACGCCTCAGTCGACCTGCTCCTTGCGGACTGGCCGGCAGCCCGCTTGGACATCCTGACATCCTGAGGATAGTGCATAGTGCGTGAGTCGAGGCAGATCTGCCATGTCGCCACGAAAACGAATGTTGACCATACCCGAGCCGGAGTTTCAGGCCTTGGTCCAGCAGGCGTTGGACGGCCTTCCGGACGAATACGCCAAGCGCATTACCAACGTCGCCGTGGTGGTGGAAGATGAACCTTCGCCCGAGGTCCTCGCCGATCTTGAAATGGACGAGGACGAGGATCTGCTCGGCCTCTATCAAGGTCTTCCCATCGATAAAGAGTCCTTCTTCCAGGCGGGCGGGCAACTGCCGGCCAAAATCTCCATCTACCGCGGGCCGATCCTCAGACTCTGTCGCACGAAGCAGGAAGTGGTGCAGGAAGTGCGTGATACGGTCGTGCACGAGATCGGTCATCATTTTGGATTTGACGACGACGAGATGCCGTACTGAGCAGGCGAGCAAAGAGTATCTTGCTCGCAAGATTTCGTGAACAGGAGCTGTGCATTTCCTCGCAGGGGTTTGAGGGATGCGGACATCGTGAGAAATGATTGGGTTGTCGGGCTTCGTTGCGAGAGACGAGGCGTGGTGCTGTCAGGCGAGAAGCGGTGTAACGGAACTCATCGTTACGAATACAACCGCCCGACGATCTGAGTGAAGTTGAAGAGCATGGCGTTCGCGCGGGTATAGGCGGCGTGGCCGTAGTAGTGATCGCGGACGTTGGTTGAGCTCGTGCAGTCTTTGTAATCGACCAGCAGGCATTGTCCTTCGCTCGGGAAGCGGGTGGCACGGCGCGCGCATTCCACCCACCGTTCGAACCCATCGTACGGTTCCAGCAATTCCCACACGGCTTTATTCGCTGATTTGGCACCTTCAGCGGGTAGGGCATCGCTCCCGGCCACAGCCAGTTCCTGCACGTAGTCCCCTCCCCACGCGATCGGCATTTCAACGGAGATCTGCGGCAGCTCCATCTTGGAGAGCCACGTCTTCCCGTCGGTGCGCAGATTGCGATGGTTCACGATGTGAAGCAGCTTCCCGATGCCGGAGGGGTCCCAGCCGTAACGCACGGGTGTGCCGAACGTGACGATATCGAGAGCTGCGCCGTTGAGTAGGGAGCCAGTGGTCAACAAGGGGTCGATGCGCTGAATGGCCTGCGCATCCGGGCCCTGTGGGTTTGCCGCGAGGAGCAGATCGAACAAGGCTTTCCGACCGGTGATCGGTGACGGACAGAGAAGATTCGTTGCCAGCGCAAGCACGAGTCCGGAATGTCCATGGGCTTGAATCAGGATTCGATCCCCGGCTCCCAAATGGTGCTCGGTCGCCAATGCGCGCAGACGATCCAAGAGCCGGCAGGCAGCTAAGGCGCGGCCGAGATGATGGTGCTCGCTGCACCAGAGTTCGCGCACGCAGGCGATGGGTTTGGCGACTTGCTGGTTGAGGGCTTTACGGCATCGTTCCACGATCGACGCGGTGAAGTTCCCGGCATCGCCAATCTGGCTATCGAGCAGGGTTTTGGTTGCCTCGTCATTGGCCAGCGGCGGTTTCATGCCGCCAGGAAGCGGTGTGATGCCGTTGGTGCCTTCCCGCATAAACGAAAGGAGCGAATCCAATCCGGAGATACCGCGCGAATATCCCCGTTTGAGGCCGCCCACTTCGTCGAGTCGCCCTAAACCGAAAATGTCGGTGCCAGGAATAGCCCCGTGTAGAAAAACGATGACGCGCACTCCGGCTTGCGACAGCTTATGACCGGTCTGGCCCATGGCGGTCTGCCAGGCGGGCGAATCCATGTCAGGCGGAGGCGTCCAGTCCGCATAGGTCAGGCGGTCGCCCGGGTTCTTCCGGGAGAGTTCGTCATATTGGAAATTGTTCTCGATCGGCATGGGAAGATTGTCTTACCCGAAACGCAGTCCGAAGTTCAATGGAGGGCATGAAGATGAAGCCGGACGCGCTCAATGACGGGCGGAAGAGTCGGTGGCTGGTGATTCCGCAGCTGATGGTGCATGGAGTGTGGGTTTCGGCATGACGGCCACTGCTGAGCAGGTCTTCGCGTCGTCGTCGATGCGACGATCGATGATCGTGACACCCTGCAGATATTCCTGCACGATTTCCTCGCGCACCACTTCGAGATCCTGCTCTGGTTCGCGACCGGAGCGTTCCCGCAGGCGGTCGATCGCATGCTCCTTGATCTGCACGCGGATTTGTTTGGCGATATCGGCCCGGGCAGCCAACTCAGACACTCGCTGGCATACCAGTTTCCCTTTGCTCAAATCGCCCTGGCCCTGTCCGATTAGAAAGTGCTCGGCATCATAGACCTGTGCTGCAGGGGGCTGCGGCCCAGGCTGGTGCTCAAGCGTAGAGCGCTGCTCCCGTGTGTGCATCTGGTGGAATGTGCGCTCGGCGTGGTCGCGGACCTCGGCGGCGGAATCGGCAGCCAGCGTCGGCGTGGCGGTGAGCAGGGCGCACAGGAGCCACCCTCCCGCACACAGGGACACAGTTGTCGCGGACATTGTCATTGCCCACCCTTATCGGTGCTGCGGGTGGAATTGCCTGGGGGAGTGAGGCCGGGGGCGCCACCCTGTGTCACCTGTGGCACTGATCCTCCTGATGCACCCGGGGCTCCCCCGGCACGATAGGTGTGCAAAGTCGGATGATTGGGCAGACTATTGGGCGCGGGGATCTGTCGATAGGTCGGCATCGTGCTGCGGCCTGGAATGGAGGGGGAGGTTCCTGGCCGGGGATGGACCTGGATAATTGTCGTACTGTTGCTGGATTGTGGCGGTTGTCCTGATGGATCGGGCAACAAGGGATTGAGTTGGTAGACGCTTGAGAGCTGCTTGGAATCAGTGGGTGGAGTCGTGCCCGGAGGAGCCGATTCCTTCGGCACGACATAGTATCCTGGTAAAAACGGCACGGTATGCGGCACAGGCGGCTGTCGAGGTTGTGGCGGCGCCGGTGGCGATTTGGCGCCAACGGTCTGTTGTGCAATGGCGAGGTGCGGATTCGTTGGATGCAACTGCCCTGCAATGCCAAGCAGGGCTTGGACCTGAGCCACGCCTGCCGAAGGGTACGGTTGCGCGAAGGGTGCAATCAACAGCCAGTCGGTCCAGGCCTGCGCCACCATGGCATCCGATTCGGCGTGATTGAGCAGATCGGTGCGCTGTTGATTCAACTGCCGGGTTTGCTCGGGTGACCTCGCGCGGGCGAGCGCCCGATTGGCGTCTTCGAGTTGCCTATGCAGCACGTCGATATCTTCCTGTAAGGCGACTAATTCCTGCCGCACGTCCTCATTCTGCTTCATTGTGATAATGGCCTGCGCCGCCTCTTCGCTATCCACTTGGGCTTTGAGGGTGACGCGGATCACGACGACTTCTCCATCCAGAGCGGTGTCCACTTGTTGATCGAGCACCACCACCATCCCGGCTGTGTAGCTGCGAAGTTCATCTTGGGTGACGTCGAGATTCCTCACCACGGTGACGCTTTCAAGATATGACGCAACCTGTTCCAGTGCCTGCTGTTTCGCCTGCTCCGTGGCGAGCCGGATTGCATCGATCCTGGTGTCTCGCTCGGTCATTCGATGCTCTGCTGTTGCCATCACCACGCGAACGTCGGCGAGACCTGGCCTCGGCCAGGCAAGACAGAGGAAGAGGCTTATCGTTGTGAGACCAAGGCGCAGAACGACGCGCGGCTTTCGTGAACACGCGGCGAACCGAAAGCTGGAAACGCTGGAAGAACGGTTGTCGGGCATGGCTGTGCACCGTGGCAAAAAGGGCGTCGTCGACCGGGATCGCACTGGCCGAACACCGGCTCGCTCAGGATACCATCGAACCAGATCGGGCGCTATGAGAGCCGGGTTTCGTGCCTTGCCTTCCCGGAAAACAGCGTGCTAAGGTATTTTTTCTTCGCGTCATACATCGATTCTGTGGTGAGGCATCTCATGAGTGTGATCCGCAATAAATCAGTTGCTGTGGTGGCATATTGCCTGGCGGCTGTTCTGAGCATCACTGTGGCGGCCTCCTCTTCTCCGTCGGTGGCATTGGCTGCACGGGATGCGGCAGGCACTTCGCCCTCAGCGTCGGCAGGGATGACGGAGCATGTGATTCTGTTTGTCCTGGAAGGGGTTGGTCAGGAGTCCTTGAAGAGCGGCGCGATGCCGGTCCTGTCCTCCCTGGTGAAGGATGGGGCGGTCACCTGGTCGGCCACGACGGTCTCGCCTGCCCGCCGGTTACCGACCATGGCATCCTTGGTGACGGGGATGCCGGTTGCCAAACATGGCATCACCTGGAACGTCTTCGAATTCAGCCGCGGATATCCGCGCGCCCCGACGGTGTTTGATTATCTCGATTTGAGCGGTGGTCGGGACAGCGCCATTTTCTATATGGATGAATCTCTGTATCAACTCGCCAAACCGGAGCCCTATACGGACTATCAAATGTGCGGGCCACTCAGAGCCGAGTGCAACCCCGACCGGTTGGTCGGGTATGTGCGAGACTACTTCAAGAAGGCCACGAGCGGTTCCGGATATGGCCACGCCATTCCCTCCTTGCCGCATTTCCTGGTCGTCCATCTACCGGCTTCCGGTCGTGTCGGCGAAGCGCAGGGTTGGAAGTCGGCCGCATATAAGGATGCATTGAAAGCCGTGGATAAGGCGATGGGCACGGTGTTGGATCTCTATCGTGAACTCGGCTTGATGAAACGGACGACGGTCTTTGCGACGTCGCTGAGCGCCTTTGGGGAAACGCAATTTTCTTCCGGCGACATGTCGGCCGACCAAGCAGGCGCGGTTCCGGTTGTGCCCTGGATTGCTTCAGGCGTCGGCATCAAGGCCGGTTACGCGATTAGTCAGCCAGTGTCGATTATCGATACGGGCGCGACTGTCATGCGCGCGCTTGGACTGACGACCTATACCGAATGGGAGAGTCACCCGGTCGAGGAAATTTTTAAGACCGCGTTCACGGCGGCTCCTGTCAATCCACTCTTGCAATAGAGGACCGATGCGTATCTTGTCGCAGAGATTTTTCACTGGGCGGCAGACGTTGATCCGGATCGTCGCATTGTCATGCGCTGTGTTCGCCGGACATGCGGAGCAGCTCCTGGCAGCCGGTCCGCCGCCTGCCTATACCAAGGAACATACGATCACCATTGATCCGACCCCGCTGGTGCCGCAATCCTGGTGGCAGGTGCCAGGCATCACCCCCCCGCTCTGGGTGCTGGATCCGGAAACGTCGGATGCGTACCGGACGACCGAGACTCGCGAATTGCACCTCAAGCCGGGACAATATAAGTTCATCAGTTTTACCTTCGACTTCCCCTTCACGGTGAGTTTGGACGGGAAACTGGAATACTCCAAGTCACTCGATCAATGTGTGGAGGGCCGCGGGACTCAGACCCTGGTGGTACGGTGCAAGCGCACCTATCCTCATGGCGGTCAACGTGATGCCTATTATGGGAATAGTGAGGTGGGTGATGGCGCAGGCACTCGATGATCTGCTGGATTCCCTCGAAGATCCGGATGATGCAACCCGTGAAGAGGCGGCCAAGGCATTGGCGCAGTTGGCGAACCCGACCACGCTGGATGCGCTGATCGGCGCCTGCGGCGACGAGTATTGGTCCGTGCGCACGCGTGCCGGCTGGGGTGTCGCCAAGATCGGCGGCCCGAAGGCGATCGAAGCGCTGATTGCACTGTTCAACGACCCCATCATGGAAGTTCGCAACGAGGCGGTCGCGGCCGTGGTGTCCCTGGGCGCGGGCCAGATGGATCGGCTCCTGGCGGCGATGAAGGATGAGCGGTGGCGTGTCAGGGAACATGCGGCCAAGGCTTGCGGCGATCTTCGCGATGCACGTGGCGTTGACGCATTGATATTTGCGTGTCGAGATCGCGACGGCGCCGTGAAAAGCGCGGCGGCGGAAGCGTTGGGGAAAATCGGCGACGCGAAGGCTATTCCTGCCTTGATCAAGCTGTTCCGGGACTCCTCGAAGATCGTGCGTGAGACCGCCGGCATCGCGCTGGTCGCCATCGGGCAGCCCTCGGTCGATCTGCTCCTTGAAACGATGAAGGACAAGGATTTCGTTGTGCGTTGCCATGCGGCTCGCGCCCTGGGTGGCATGACGACGGACTATCAAATCGGCCGGAGCTGGGTCCGTGAGCCACGCGTCGTGGATGCTCTGATTGAAGCGCTCAAAGATCCGGACCGGGCCGTGCGCGAAGATGCCACGATTGCCTTGGGCATGATTGGTGACCCGCGGGCGATCGACGGTCTATTGGAAGCCATGAAGGATGGCGCCGTGAAGCGTCATGCCATTGCGTCGCTCGGGATGATCGGCGATCCGCGCGCGCTCCCTGCGGTGTTGGCTGCGCTGAAAGGTAAGGGTGTGCGGCAGGATGGGACACCGACTCCCGGATGTATCGTCAGCGAAGACGCGTTTATCAAAGAAGCCGCCGCCACAGCACTCGGACATTTCCGCGATCCCCGCGTGATCCCCGATCTCATCATGCTGTTGAAGGACGGGGTGTTGCGCGAGAAGGCGGCTGCGGCGCTGGTATTGATCGGCGATTCGGCCATCGAGCCGCTGATTTCCTTCCTGTACGATCCGAAGGCCTCTGAAGTTGAAGCCGAAGGCGAGCGCGTGTTGTCCTATGCTTCAGTCCGGTTGACCGCCAAAGATTCTTTGCGGTTGCTGGTCGTGGAAACGCTGGAGCACCTGGGATGGACGCCTCTCGACGAAGAAACTTCAGTGGATTCCAGCCAGGCCGACAATCTTCGAGTCGATCGCCCATTGGGAGATATCGGTCGCTTCGGTCCGAGCGGAGATTTTGCGAAAGGATCGGTGCGGTAACTCTCGGCCTTCTCTCGCGGGGTGCCTGGCCTGTTGAGAGCTTCCGGCATCCCCGCGTCTCTCCCTCTCCGTTTCGACCAGCGTGCGGGATGGTGCGATGTCAGGTCGTAGGGCCAACCCGCGTTGACCCTTAAAAAATTGCTGTGTTAAGGTCGATGGCCTCTCCAGAGGCCGAGGTACCATGGCCGACACCGTCAGTGAACAGATCGCAGCCCTGTCGGATGAGGATTGGGCCATTCGGGAGGAGGCCGCGACCCTGCTCGGCGCATTGAAAGATGCGCGGGCCGTGCTCCCTCTGACCAAAGCGCTGCGTGATAGTGACCGCGCGGTCCGCGAAGCGGCGGTCGGCGCCTTGTCATCGCTCGGATCTGTCTCTGTTCCGGCCTTGGCGGGCTGCTTGACCGATCCCGACTTGCAGGTGCAAGAAGCGGCGTCGGCCATTCTGGCGTCACTGGCCGATGCACGAGTACTGGCGCCGCTCACACAGGCCTTGGGTAGTCGCGATTGGATTGTGCGCATGCACACGGCGAAGGGCTTGGGACGGATTGGTGACCCTGACGCCGTGCCCGCCTTGATGCCGCTGTTACAGGATCAGGTCAAGGCCGTCAGGGAGGAAGCGTCTAGCGCGCTGGCCGCCATTGGTGTGGCTGCGCTGGCCGGATTGATCGATGCCTTGCAGCATGACGATTGGCTGGTTCGTCTCCATGCGGTGGAGGCATTGGGCAAATTGAAGTCGCCGGATTCCGTCGAGCCGTTGCTCCGGGCCTTGTTTAATGAGCGGGATTCGGCGATTCGGGAAGACGTGGTTCGGGCGCTGGGCGCGATTCGAGACGGGCGCGCCGTAGATTATTTGGTCGCGGTGATGAAGGAGCCCGGGTTACGGCTCTTGGCCGTCGAAGCCCTCGGACATATCGGAGACCGCCGGGTAGTCCCGATTTTGCGGCGGGTTGTCGAGGGCGTACCGCTGGGTGAGCCGAGGGATTCGGCCACGCCCTGTGCCGACGGATGGACGGACGAGATGGCTACGATGGGGATGGCGGCCCGCGCATTAGGGATGATCGCCGATGCCGTGGCGATTCCTTCGCTCATCGTGGCCTTGCGGAATACCATCACCCGGTCGGAAGCCGCGGCGGCCCTGACGAAATTCGGCCCGGCGGTGATCCCGTCTCTCCTGCCGATGCTGGCCAAAGAGCACGATGAGAATGTCCGGTATCACGTTCGGGAAACACTCACGGCGGTGGGGTGGCGCGCCGGACGAGTCTAGAACATGATCAGGGGTTTGATCCAATAAGGTGCAGTTTTGAAAACACAGTTCATGGTAAGCCAGCACAATCACTGATCGGCGCAATTCTTCCACGATGTCCAAAGAGTCCATCGATACCTTAGTTTCCGAGTTGACGCATGAGGAGGAGTGGCGGCGTATGCGAGCCACCGCGGCTTGCCTGGCCGGTGGCCCTCGGGCCGTCCAGGCCTTGACGCAGGCGTTGCAGACCGGCGATGTCCCTCTTCGTGTTGAAGCGGCCGCGATGTTGTCCCGCATCAAGGATCCGGCCGCGGGTGTTGCGCTGGTCACGTTGATTCGGGATCCTGAAGCAACCGTAAGGCAGGCTGCGTTTGCCGCGCTTGAACAGATGGCCGGCAATCTGGACGATGACACGGCGGCGGGATTGGTGCGGAACCTCCACGAATCACCCGATGAAGAAGTGCGTCACCGTGTTCGGCAACTGTTGGGCGTGATCCCCAATGCCATTACGCCGCTGTGTGACATGTTGAAGCATCCCGAGGCGGACGCGCAGACGACGGCGGCGACGATTCTCGAACACCTGCTCGATCCCCGGTCAGCCGACGGATTGATCGACGCCATGGGCTCGCCGGCCGTCCGCGAAATCGCCGTGCGGACGCTGAAGAAACTGAGCGCCGTGCGGGAACGGATCGATGCGACATTTAATGCGTTGCGCGATGTTGAAGGCGCCAGCGAACGCGAGGAAGCTCGCATGGCCACGGTGATGGATCTCCTCGGCATCGGGCGGCCGGCTGTCGAGATTCTGATCGAATATCTTGAGGACGACGATTGGCTCATCCGTGAAGCTGCCGCGGATTTGCTTGGCAAAATCGGCGATGTGCGGGCGGTCGAACCGTTGATGAAGCGGCTCCAGAAGGATAAGGATACCGGCGTGAAGGAGTACGCGGTGAAGTCGTTGGGGCTGATTGGCGACCCGCGGCCGGCTCAATTGTATATCGAAGCGATCCCGATCCGGCCCTTGCGAGTGATGGCCATCGAGGCGCTGGCAAAAATCAAAGATGTCGAGGTCTTGCGTCCGTATAACGAGCTGTTCAACCGGTTGCGAAGCGATCGGGATGGTATCGTATCGTACAGCGCCGGCCTTATTGCGGATAAACTTGCGGCACTCGAAGGCGAACAGCCGGTCGGGCAGGAGGAATCGGACGATCATGAGTGATGCCGAGCGAATTGCACAATTGATAGCGGCGCTGCGCGACGATAATGAGGCGTTGCGAGACCATGCGATGGCGAGTCTCGGACAGATGGGGATTGAGGCCGTTCCCCAGTTGATTGGCTTGATGGCGGACGAGGATGTCGTGATACGCGAGGCCGCTGCCACGGCTGTGGTACGCATCGGTCCCGTGGCCTTCGATCAGTTGCTGGAGGCCTTGCGCGACGATGAATGGGCGATCCGCGAGCAGGCGGCCAACGCACTCGGGCGGTTCCGCGATCCTCGCGCCGTCGATCCGCTTATGGCAGCGCTCAAGGACAAGGATGGAGCCGTCCGAACTGCGGCGGTGTGGGCTCTGGAGCGTATCGGTGACTCGCGGGCCACGCCCGGCTTGATTGAAGCGCTGGGCGACGGCACCGTGCGCGAAGATGTGGCGCGGGTGTTGAAGAAGATCGGCGATACCAGGGCGGTTGACGCGTTGATCGGTGGCCTCTTGGGGCCCAATTGGATGGTTCGACGCCATGCGGCGGAAGCACTCGGAAAAATCGGCGATCCACGCAGCGCCGAGGCCTTGATCCAGTCGTTGCAGGATGAAGACTGGCTCGTGCGCCGGAACGCGGCTGAATCCTTGGCGCGACTCGGAGTGAAGCAGGCCATTGAGCCGTTGCTTCCCCTCCTGGAGGATGAAAATACGATGGTGCAGGAGACCGTCGAAGGTGTCCTCGCGAGTTTGGGATGGAAACAGGCGACCTCGTCATAACCCGATAAAGGAACTCTACTATGGCAGAAGAAGCACCGGTAAAACTCATTCAGATCGGCCCGAAGGGCGGCCCCAAAAAAGACGGATTCAACCTCGTGACGGAGCGGGTCGTCGCCGTCAATCCCGAAGCCAGGCAGTTGGAGGTGGAGCTCTTGGCTTACGACGGCAAGACCGTCGTGCTCGATGTCGGCGAGGAAGCCCTCGAAGAGTTCCTCAAGATCAAGCCGGGCGACGGCGCCACGATTCGTGTGGTGGAAGAAGGCGGCAAGCGAGTGGCGAAGAGCTTCCGGATTCGCGCGAAAGATCCGAATGCCGCCAAAGCCGACGCAATGTTGATCGATTTGAAAGACTCGCATTGGCTCAATCGTAAATATGCGGCAGAAGTCCTGGGTGACTTGAAGGATCCGCGCGCGGTGGTGCCTCTGGTTGAGGCCCTCACGGATGAGGTGGGCGATGTGCGGCAACGGGCGTATGATTCGTTGATCAAGATCGGCGGGTCGGCCGTTCCCTCGCTGGTACCGTTGCTGGCGGCTGAAGAAGACGATGTACGCCAATCGGCGACCGAAATTATCCGGAAGATCGGCAAGCCGGCCGTCGAGCCTCTCGCCACGGCGTTGGCGGAGGCTGACGACCGGTTGAAGACCAAGATCATGAAGGTGCTGGACCGGATGGGCTACAAGCCGAAGTCGAAAGAAGGGGCCCAGGCTGAACCGGCGAAGTTGCTCAGCTAGCGAGACCCGTCCGGCCGCCGGTTAGGCGGCCGGATTCTTGGTAGGACGACCGACCGACACGTGGCGGAAGCCGAAGGGGACGACGCGGTCCGACTCGTAGGTGTTGCGCAGGTCCAGCAACAGCGGTTCCCGCATCGCTTTCTTGAGCCGCTCGAAATCGAGATTTCGAAACTGGTTCCACTCCGTCATGATGATGAGGCCGTCGGCCCCTTCCGCGACTTCATACGTGTCCTGGCAGGGAACCATCCCCGGTAACAATTTCATCGATTCTTCCATCGACGCCGGGTCGTACGCGCGGATCGTCGCCCCTTCCTTCATCAACTCGCTCAGAATCGTCAATGATGGCGCTTCCCGCATGTCGTTCGTGTTGGGTTTGAAGGAGAGGCCCAGCACGCCGAGCGTCTTCCCTTTCACGCCTCCGCAGGCATCCGTTATTTTCTGGACCATTCGCAGGTGCTGTTCGTAGTTCACCTTCGCGGCCGCGCCGGCAATCTGGAACGGATATCCCACGCGTTCACCGGTCTGAACCAGCGCCGCGAGGTCTTTCGGGAAGCAGGACCCGCCGAACCCCGGCCCGGCGTGCAGAAATTTGTTGCCGATCCGGTTGTCGAGTCCCATGCCTTTGGAGACCAGCTGGACGTCTGCGCCCACCTTCTCGCACACCGTCGCGATTTCGTTGATAAACGAAATTTTGACGGCGAGAAAAGCGTTGGAGGCATATTTGATCATCTCAGCGGTCGGAATGTCCGTGACCACAATCGGGGTCTCGAGCAGATACAGGGGACGATAGAGGTCTTTCATAATCGCGACGGCCTGTTCGCTGTCTGCACCGATGACGACCCGGTTCGGTCGCATAAAGTCTTCGATGGCGGAGCCTTCCCGCAGGAATTCCGGATTGGACACAATATCGAAGCGGAACCGGCCGGTTTGATTGGCCTTAATCACTTCGCGCAGCTTTTCGCCGGTCCCGACAGGCACCGTGGACTTGGTCACGATGACCTTATATCCGGTCATATTCTTTGCAATCCCGCGTCCCACTTCTTCCACATACGATAAGTCGGCTGACCCATCTGATTTCGGCGGTGTTCCGACGGCGATGAAGATGACCAGGGCTTTGTCGACGGCCTTGGCGACATCGGTGGTGAAATGGAGGCGGTCTTCCTTGATGCCTTTGGCGACGAGTTCGGTAATGCCCGGCTCAAAAAATGGCACCTCACCCTTTTCGAGTTTGGCAATCCGGCGCGCGTCCGTATCCATACAGGTGACGTTCACGCCAAATTCTGCGAAGCAGGCCCCGGTGACTAAGCCGACATAGCCCGTTCCAATCACGCTGATATGCATGGATGCATCTCCTCTTAAAGAAAAGCTGCGAATCGTGGGTGAGAATTCGTGTAGAGTCGGTAGTATAGCAACGCCTGCCAATACGAGCAATCATCTCGAGGGTTTTTTGCGTCCGTCCGGTGGACCTCATGCATGATGAATTGCAGATTGTGGCGTACTTCAGTAGAATTCGGCCACTTCGCAGGAGGGATGCGCATGGTGGTTGCAGGTGGGCCTATCCAACGACCGTTGGCCATGATGATGCGTCCCATCACGAAGACCGTGCGGCCGGACGATTCGTTGTTGGTTGTGGCGCAGCAATTACGCGATGCCCGGGTGGGAGCAATGCTGGTCGCCGATCATGGCGGCTACGTGGGCATTGTGAGTGAAGCCGATCTCGTCCGCAAAGCGATGGCCAGCGGGGCTGCGACCGAGCACGTTATGGTCCGCTCGGTGATGAGTGCCCCCATCATGACGATCGATATCGCCCGGTCCGCGCATGAGGCGAGTGATGTGATGGCCGAACGCGGAATCCGGCATCTTGTGATTACTGAAGAAGGGCGTGTGGTCGGCATGATTTCCGTGCGTGACCTGCTCCGCTACTTCAAAAATTGGGGGACCTTGTAGCATGGTCTGGTCCCGTCACCCCTGTCGTTGCATGTCCTCACGGTGTGCCGCGGTCTTGTGTCGATGATGGCACAAAGACCTGCCCCTGTTTCCATTCCCCGAATTTTTTTGCTCCTCACCGCGCTCGTGACCGGCGCGATCGTGATGGCGCTCGAAATTTTAGGCAGCCGCTTGCTGGCTCCAGTCTTTGGAAATTCTCTCTTCGTGTGGGGCGCCCTGATCGGAATCATTCTCGCGGCTATGAGTTCCGGTTATGCGTTCGGCGGCTGGGCCTCCGATCGGTATCGGGTTGCGGCGGTGTTGGCATGGCTGCTCCTCGGATCCGGCGCATGGACGTTGCTGATGTCCTGGATGGGGCAGGGCGCCATTTTTCAAGTTGCCAAACTGGTCGAGGATCCGCGATGGGGCCCCAGCCTTGCGGCCTGTGTGTTGTTGGCACCCCCGGCGTTTGGTCTGAGCGGAGTGATGCCCGCATTGCTCCGCTTAGCCGTTGTCGATATGGGCTATCTCGGTCGCCATACAGGTAGCATGATCGCCTTATCCACGGTTGGTAGCTTGGCAGGGACCTGGGGAACGGCGTTTTTTCTGCTTTCCTGGTTAGGGACTCAGACCCTCGTGGCCACGTTAGGAGTGATCCAACTGCTGCTCGGGTTGCTCTGGTTACAACAAGGAAGCGGAAAGGTCACGAAGTTGACCGGGTTGTTTGTGGCCGGCGCGCTCATGGTGGGATGGCAATTGTTCGGCCAGGCTCCTCCGGTTGCAGGGCTGGTGTATCAGGAAGATAGTCCCTACCAGCAGGTTCGGGTCCGTGACGATGATCTGTTTCGCTATCTTGTGCTCGACCGCACCTGGCATGCGGTGATGTGGCGATCAGATCCGACAGCCCTGTTTCTCCCGTATAGCCAACTTATGGTGGCGGCGGTTGCCTTGGCGCCGGAGCCTAAGCGAGGGCTGATTTTAGGGCACGGCGGCGGCTCCCTGGCCAAGTGGCTCGCTCGCGTCTGGCCCGAGTTGGAATTAGATGTCGTCGAATTCGATCCCGTCGTGGTGCGAATGGCGGAACAGTATTTCGACTATCGCCCTCCTGCTAATCACCATGTGTCGGTGAAAGATGCCCGCGTGTTTCTGCGTGACACGAAGGCGACCTATGATGTGATCTGGGTGGACGCGTTCGCCCGGCATCTCATTCCCTTCCATTTGACCACGGTCGAATTCTTTTCAGAGCTGCGTGGACGTCTCAATCCCAATGGCGTGTTGGCTCTCAATCTCGCTTCCTCAGGGGAGGGGGGCGATCTGCAGCGTGCGAGTGCGGTGGTGCAGACGCTGAAGCGCTCGTTTCCCACCATCGAATCGTTCGGAGTCAAGGGGCCATGGCGCGCCCATCAGACCACCGCAGAAAATCTTATTTTCTTTGGCGGCCACCCGATTGACACGATGTCGTACGATGAGATCGTAAGGCGTATTCACACGCAGGTCGAAGCTCGCCGGTTACCCCTCGAGGCGATAGCCTTGTTGGCCTCGCGGCGAACCACTCCCTGGGCGCCGGGCCTGACACTCACGGATGACTATACGCCCTATGATCTGCTGATCGGCTCCCATGCGGTCGAAATGTCTCCCGAAGGGAACGTGTTGCCGTAAACATCGGGAATGCCGCGAGAAATTCCCGCTAGTGCCCAGGACGCTGCGAAAACTTCCCGCCTAGACACGGCCCAAGAACTTTCTTGCTTCCTTTTAAATCCCTGTGCTATAAGGTGACCCTCATTAGCCTTTATTTAGGACATTTCCGAGCAGTGTGTGCTAGCCTCCTGGGCGCGGTGTCTAGCAGAAGGTTCAGATCGCGGTGGTCATTATTCACCAACCTAATCGCATCTCTTCTTAATCTCTTTAAGGAGGTAGGTCATGGGTAAGACGATGGTAGCAGTATTCTTTGGCCTGGTCATGTTAATGGCTGGGGCATCCGGCGCATATGCGCTGCAAGCTGGCGGTGTCGAGATCGGTGATCTGGATACCGGCTCCGTGGTCGGTCAGCCGTTTAAGGAATTGATTGTGGATGCGGAACTGTATGCCGTGGAAATCGGAAGCCTGAAGGCCTGGTATCCCCCGGTGACGGTGATTGATTTTAAGATTCGTCCTGGCCGTCCGGTGGTGCTGAAAGTGACGAATAACTCTTCAAGCGAGCATGGTTTCCAGATGACCGATCCGGTCAACGCGGCTTCCCCGTTTGTGATGAAGGCGGAAGTTGTGCTGAAGCCGGGCGAGACCAAGTATATCGGTGTGCCGACCAGCGACATGTTCAATGCCACGCAGGGGAACACGCTGACCTACCGCTGCCATTTGCATCCGGCGCACGTCGGTGGCAAGCTGGTGATGATTAAGTAATCCGTCATATAACGGTACGAATTGCAACGCCCCATCTGCCGTGATGCAGATGGGGCGTTGTTGTATCGAGTGCAGAGTCTGTAGAGGAGTCGTTCCGGCCTAGACCTCCTGCTCTTTTTGACATTCCGCAGCAGCGTCCAGCGGAATGTTCTGAATGCCTTGAAGGCGTCCTTCCACGATCAACAGTAGGAATCGGCTCTCCGTCGGCGGTGTCTGCCGGCGGTCCGTCACGATGGTATTCATGTCCACAATCATTTCGTCGCCATCCCATTGAGTGTCGTTGACCACCCAGAAATGGCTGGCGGCATCAGGGAATTGTTTTGTGATGAAACTTTCGATAATGGTGCCGATATCGCCCGTGTCGGTCATGGCTTGGGACGGCAGCGGTACGATGGTCAGGATGGCAAAACATGCCAGGCGAGTGAAATGCTTCATGTGTACCTCCCGTTGAGAGGGTGGTCAATGAATAGATGCTGCGGGGCCGCGTAAGGGAAGCGTGGCCTGCGCATGCCACAATGTACGTACTTAAAGTCTACAGCGATCGACCCTGGAAAGCCAGGTATGCACCTGTTGCTGCAGCGCCACTTCGGCGGATAAGCAGCGAAGGCTCCCGGAGGAGCCTTCGTGGTGCCACGCACATGTACTGAAACCGAATTAGTTGCGAACGCCGCTCCACACTTTAGCCGGATCAATTTCCTTGTCCGGATTCAATGATTTGGCTTTTTCCAACAATACGTCAGTCGTCTCCGGATAGGCTGGGTCAGCAATGCAGCAGTTGTCCACCGGGCAGACAGCCGCACATTGAGGTTCGTCAAAGTGTCCGACGCACTCGGTGCAACGATCGTGGGTGATGACGTAGATATTATCACCGACTCCCTGCCCGTCTCCGACATGGTTGCCCTTGCCTTCAGCATCGCTTCGCGTTTCGAAAATGGCTTCGTTGGGACATTCTGGCAGGCATGCCCCGCAGGAAATACACTCATCGGTGATCAGAAGCGCCATGGCCTATGCCTCCTTCGCAGTTCCTTTAATGACGGATAAGATGTTGACAATTTCGTGCCGCCGCGACCATAGTTCGCGGCGAAACAGGTCCGCATTCTATGCCGCGGTTCTTCGGCAAGTCAACAGAATGAGGCTTGGGAAGAAGGCCTAGCACAGGGAAAGTCATGGGGCTTTGGGCCCAATGTACATGCGGCTCCACGCAGGTACGACTACACGAGGATGCATCCATGTCCGACAGCATGTGGTTATGGTAACGCGCGCGAGCGGGCCTGAATCGGAGCAGCGTCGCAAGAAGATTGTGACGTTCGTGCTCTTAGTGATCTTGTTGATCAGTGTGAGCTTGTTCCTTGGCGGGCCGAAGGAATCCGAACTCATTATTGTGGAATTCCCGAACGGGAAGACGATGGAAACGGAAGTGGCTAGCACGCCGGAGAAACTGCTGTTCGGTTTGGCATTCCGGGAAGGATTGCCAGCGGATACAGGGATGCTTTATATCTTTGAGTCGACCGGGTTACACCGTGTCGCAACCCGTCAATTCCGCATTCCTGTCGATATGTTGTGGATTGATGAGAGTCACCATGTGGTGCAAATTCTCGAGCAGGTTCAGCCCTGCGTCCAGGATCCCTGCCCGTTCTACGGCCCTCCTCCCGAGCCGGTTCGGTACTTAATCGAGGCGGAGGCAGGGTACGCCAAGCGCGCCGGGGTTACGACCGGGATGGAGCTCAAGTTTACGTTACGGATGTAAAGGTAAGGGGGAGCCGGAATTGTTTATGGAAGGGTTTCAGTGCGTGGCTAAGGTTGAAGAGATTCCTCCCGGCCAAGTCAAGGTCGTCAAGGTGAACGAGCGTGCCATTGCAGTGTTTAACATCGAGGGGCATTTTCATGCCATCTATAATGCGTGCCCTCATGAAGGTGGCCCGCTCAATAAGGGCCGCGTGAAGGGGCATGTGGTTTCCTGTCCGTGGCATGACTTGAAATTTGATGTGCGAAATGGGCAAGGCACGGACGGCGGAGGGTATTGCGTCGGAAGTTATGATGTGCGCGTGGAGGACGGAGAGATATTCGTCGGAGGGCGGCGCAAGGTGTAGCCGCGCGGAATTATGACGTTGGAGTTGTCAGGAAGATGAGTCCACTGAGCAAAGCGGTTCCTACAGGGACCGAGCAGGAGCCGGGCGCCAAAGTCCTCAAGGCCCGAGTCGGGCTGCCGGTTCATATCCGGCTGTGGGAGGATCGCACGAGGGGAGAGTTATGGGTGCCGATCTATGACGCCGCGGTCATGCCCCTGGTCGAGGATGATTTTCTTCGCACGGCCAGCAACAATGCCGTCGATCAAGGGCAGCGTAGCTTCGAGTTCAAGCCCTCGGCTCTCGGAACCCATCGGCTAGTCTTTGAGAAGCGACTGGGGTGGAAATTCACCGCGGAAGACCGGCAAATTTTTTATGTCACCGCGTCCTGAAGTGAGGGGGCGGCGAGAAAAGGGCTATGCCTGACATTGCCTGTGTGAACGGTCGCTTCGGTCCTCTAGCGGAAGCCGTGGTCAGCATCGAGGACCGGGGATTTCAGTTCGGGGACGGTGTGTACGAGGTCATTCGCACCTACCGCGGGAAACCATTCGCGCTCGAGGAGCATCTTTCCCGGTTTGAGCGCAGCGCGCAGGCTCTGCACCTCTCGCTGGGGCATACCAGGGATCAGTGGCTGGCCTTGGTTCAGGAAGGCCTCCGGCTGAGCCGATTCCCCGAGACCAAAATTTATTTGCAGGTGACGCGGGGCCAGGCTCCACGGGATCATCCGTTCCCGGCCTCGATCCCACCGACGACCGTGCTGACCTTTCGCGAGCTTCATCCGCTGGATTCCGCCATTCGCAAAGCCGGGGTTTGGGCCATCACGTTGGACGACATGCGTTGGGGACGCTGCGACATCAAGAGCGTCAATCTCTTGGCGAATGTGCTGGCTCGGCAACGAGCGAAGGATGCCGGTGTGTTTGAGGCCATTTTGGTTCGAGATGGCCAGGTCACCGAGGGGTCTGTCAGCAATGTTATGGTGGTGCGAAACGGTGTGCTCGAGACTGCACCCGAAGGCCATCGCATCCTTTCAGGGGTCACGCGGGCGATTGTGCTGGAACTGGCCAGAAAGGAAGGCCTCCCCGTGATGGAGACATTTGTCGGTCGGGAAGATCTTCTGACGGCCTCCGAGGTGTTTTTGACGGGAACGACGGTGGAAGTGTTATCGGTCGTGCACATTGACGGGCAAGCCATTGGTGCGGGAGTTCCAGGCCCTCTGTCCCAGCTTCTGTCTCATCGTTGGGAGGCCCTGGTCGGCTAGCGTCCCTTGCTTTCACTCCTATGGCATGGTAAGGTTCCTCCGCTGTAAGTGGGCCTGGGCCCACTTTTTTGTTTGAGCAACTTTTGCCTATGAGTGATGCGGGAGCGGTGTCGGCAGGGAAGCCTTCGGTGAAACGCGCTGAGGCGCTGAACCTCCGCGTGCAAGAAGTTGCGGCTCCCATTCTGCAATCCCACGGTCTGGAGTTGGTCGAGGCGGTATGTGTCGGCCAAGGTCCTCGGACCGTGATCCGGGTGTTCATCGACAAGCCCGGCGGAATTTCGCTGACCGACTGTGAGCAGGCGCATCGCTCTCTGAGCCCGGCGCTGGACGTCATTGATCCGTTTCCACATGCCTATACGTTGGAGATTTCGTCGCCCGGCCTGGATCGCCCCTTGCGAACTGCGCAGGATTATCGGCGTTTGATCGGTCAGCCGGTGACGCTCAAATTGCGTGAGCCCATTCAGTCACAGTGGCGACTGGCGGGGACCGTGGTGGAAGTGGATGATGGCGCCGTCACGCTGGCTATCCAACAGAAAAAGACGACGGACACGATCCGGGTGGAGTTTGATCACATCGCGCTGGCGCGTCGAAAGGTCGAGTTTTCCAAGTAGCAGACGGTGCTTGCGGCGGTGTTAACCATGAGGTGTGAGCTATGAACCGAGAGTTGATCGCCGTCATCGATGAAATCGGCCGTCAAAAGGGAATCGATAAGGCCAGGGTCATTGGCGCGATCGAGTCAGCGCTGCAAACCGCTGCGAAAAAACGCTTCGGCCAGGCCGAGAATATTCAGGTCGAGATTGACAGTAAGACCGGCGAAATTTCGGTTGTGTCGAAGAAAATCATCGTCGATACGGTGGCCAATCCAAAAGCCGAGATCTCCCTGAAGGAGGCGCGTGAATATGATGAGGGCGCGGAAGTCGGTGACGAAATCGGCTCCCTGATCGAAATGGACGAATTGGGGCGCATTGCCGCTCAAACGGCCAAGCAGGTCATTTTTCAGAAAGTCCGTGAGGCTGAATGGGAAGCCGTTCAGAAGGAGTATTCGACTCGTCAGGGAGACCTGGTGAACGGCATCATCCTCGGCATGGAGCGGAGAAACTTTCTGGTCGATCTCGGCAAAACCGAGGCGATCCTTCCGATTCAGGAGCAGATCCCGCGCGAAACCTACCGGCGTGGAGATCGCGTAAAGGCCTTGCTGCTGGAGGTGCGTCGTACACCGAAAGATGTGCAGGTCATCCTCTCCCGTAGTCATCCCCAGTTTGTGGCGAAGATGTTCGAGCTGGAAGTCCCGGAAGTCGGTGAGAAGATCGTGGAAATCAAATCGATTGTGCGTGAGCCGGGTGATCGTACCAAGATTGCGGTGTCATCCCGCGACAAAGCGGTGGACCCGGTCGGAGCCTGTGTCGGGATTAAGGGGTCGCGCGTGCAGGCTGTCGTGCGAGAGTTGCGCGGAGAAAAGATCGACATCATTACGTGGACGCAAGATCCCCGCGTGTTCATTGCGGAAGCATTAAATCCGGCGACGATCGAAAAAGTCGGCATCGATGAAGAAAAGAAGTCGGCACTGGTGGTCGTGGCGGATTCCCAGCTTTCGCTGGCGATCGGGAAGAACGGACAAAATGTTCGATTGGCCGCTCGCCTGACCGGCTGGAAGATCGATATCATCAGCGCGACGGAATACGAGAAGGAAAAGGCAGAGCGCGATCGGGATATCAAGGCGGCCTTGGCGGAAGAGACCGAGGCTCAGCGCCAGCAGGATGAGGCGCGGGCTGCGGCGCAGCAGGCGGACTGAAGCGGCTCGAAAGTCACGAGCTGAATGGCAATTATCTAGCGGGTGGAGCTGAGCGGTATTGTATGCGCGTGTACGAATTAGCAAAGCAGCTGGGGATGGAAAATCGGGAGCTGATTCCTGAACTGAAGCGGCTCGGGATTCCGGTGGCGTCCCACAGCAGCGCATTGGATGATGATTCGGTCCGCATGGCGCTTGAAAAGCTTGGTTCGAAGGCACGTGCCGGCGAGGCGTCTTCGTCCGGGCATGAGGCGAAAAAAATGGTTCGTTTGTCGAAAGAGCCCGGTGGATCGCACGCAGTCGCGCATGAAGAAGCTCCGAAGCCCGACAAAAAACGCATTCTCATCAAAAAGAAACGCGAAGAGGGCGCAGAAGATGCTGTGGCGTCCCTGGCTGCAGCGGAAGCCGTGTTTGCACCGGCTGCTTCCGTAGCGCCGGACGCCGGGGCTGTGCCTCCCGCAACCCTGACCGGTCCGGAAGTCGGTGAAGTCGCTCCGGTCGAGCCGACCCAGGCTGCTGAAGAGGCCGAGCCGCAGCCGCCCGTGGTGGTGACTTCGGCGGAGACGACGACTAAGCCGTCTCAACCTTCCGTGGTCACGACTCCTTCTCCCGATGTCCTTGCGGCAACCAAGAAGAAAACGGGTACAGAGGCATTGGAAAGCGAAGCCGCCGCCCGCGAGAAATTGAAAAAAGCCAAAAAGGCCCCCCGGACCCGGGAAGAAGACGAAGCCAAGTTTAAGAACGACGCCACCCGGTGGGGAGATTTGCGGGCGATCCCGGTGCAGCGGCGGGAAGACCGGTCCAAACATATTCACCATGCCTTGCCAACGGAAATCACCAAGCCGAGAAAGAAAAGCGTGAAATTGACCGCAGGAGTCAGCGTCAAGGAGTTTGCCGAACTCATCGGTCAGCGGCCGGCGGACGTGGTCCGGAAGCTGATGGATATGGGGCAGATGGTGACCTTCAATCAGTCGATCAATCTCGAAGCGGCGTCGTTGATTGCCGAAGAGTATGGCGCCCGGGTGGAAGTCTCGACGGAGAAGGTCGGCGAAGCCTTGCTGGAAGAGGCCGCCCAATCCTCGGGTGAAGAACATGCGGTGCCGCGGCCGCCGGTCGTCACGATCATGGGCCATGTCGATCACGGGAAAACGTCCCTGCTGGATGCGATTCGTTCAACGAAGGTGGCCGAAGGCGAAGCCGGAGGCATCACGCAGCATATCGGCGCCTATATCGTCGGAGTACATGGGAAGCAGGTGACCTTCCTCGATACCCCTGGCCACGAAGCGTTCACCGCGATGCGCGCACGGGGAGCGAAGGCGACGGATATCGTCATTCTGGTCGTGGCGGCAGACGATGGTGTTATGCCGCAGACCGTGGAAGCCATTCACCATGCCAAGGCTGCCGGAGTGCCGCTGATTGTCGCCATCAACAAAGTCGATAAGCCGGGAGCCAATGTCGATCGTGTGAAAAATGCCCTGACCGAGCATGGTCTTGTGGCCGAGTCGTGGGGCGGTGACACGATCATGGTGGAGGTCTCCGCGAAACAGCGCACCGGTTTGGATCAACTCCTGGAAATGATCCTCCTGCAGGCGGAAGTCTTGGAACTGAAAGCGGATCCCACGCGCATGGCGAAGGGTTTGGTCATCGAGGCCAAGCTGGACCGCGGGCGAGGCCCCATCGCGACGGTTCTCGTGCAAAGCGGGACCTTGCATGTCGGCGACGCATTTGTGGTCGGCAATTTCAGCGGGCGCGTTCGCGCATTGGTCACGGATACGGGAAAGAAAACCACGGAAGCAGGACCGTCGGTGCCGGTCGAGGTGATCGGATTGCCCGGCGTGCCGTCTGCCGGTGATGCCTTCACTATTGTGAAGGATGAGCGGGTCGCCCGCGAGATCGCGCAGGAACGAGCCATGAAGCAGCGGGCGGCTGATTTGGCCGGCCCGGCGAAGGTCAGTCTGGATGATTTGTTTGCCAAAATCCAGGAGGGCAATGTCAAAGAGTTGCCCATCGTGATCAAGGCCGATGTGCAGGGCTCTTCAGAAGCCTTGGCGGCCGCCGTCGAAAAAATGCCGGCCGGTGCCGTCAAATTGCGCGTCATGCACACCGGGGTCGGAGGCATTACCGAAACCGACATTCTGTTAGCAGCCGCTTCGAAGGCGATTGTCATCGGATTCAACATTCGTCCTGAGCCCAAAGCCGCCGCCCTGGCTGAGCGGGAGGGTGTGGACGTCCGCCTCTACAGCATTATTTACGACGCATTGAACGATATCCGTGCGGCCATGGAAGGGTTGCTTGAGCCCACGCTCAAAGAGCGGATCCTCGGACGCGCAGAAGTGCGGCAGATGTTTACTATTCCCAAGGCCGGGCTGGTCGCCGGTTGCTACGTGGTGGATGGCGTCATCTCACGCGCCAGCGTCGGTGTGCGTGTGATTCGTGATAGTGTGGTGGTCTATGAGGGGAAGCTGGGCTCGCTGAGGCGTTTCAAGGATGATGTGCGGGAAGTTCAGCAAGGCTATGAATGCGGTATCACGGTTGAAAACTTCAACGACCTCAAAGCAGGAGACATTATCGAGGCCTTTGCCATTGACAAGGTCGCGGCAAAGCTCGAATCGACACACCGCGGCACTTCCCCGCAACCTCATCGGGCATGATCGTCGGGCTTTGTACCGTCGAGTTGTTCATCCCCGATGGACATTCGTTGAAAGACAAGCGACAGGTGTTGCAAAGTTTGAAAAGTCGTTTGCGGGATAAGTTCAATGTGTCGGTGGCTGAGGTGGGAGAGCAAGAATTGTGGCAGAAGGCGATTTTAGGGTTGGCCTGCGTGGCGAATGAGTCCGCCCACGTCAACCAGGTACTGGACCAAGCCGTGAATTTGATTCAGGGAGTGCCGACGATTCAGCTGCTCCGCTCTCGGATCGAGTTGTTGTAAGGCCACGTCATGACCAAATCGACGTATAGCCGCGCCGAACGGGTGGCAGATCAGATCCGCATGGAAGTGGCCGACATTTTGATGCGGAAAATCAAAGATCCGCGCGTGCGTTCCGTGACGGTGACCGATGTGGAGTTAACCAAAGATTTGCGCATTGCCCGTGTCTTTGTCACCACCATGGAGCAGAACAAAGACGAACGGCTGGTTTTTGATGGGCTGGCGAAAGCGAGTGGTTTTGTCCGTGCGGAACTCGGGCGGCGTCTGGCGCTTCGGTATCTGCCGGAATTGATTTTTATGAAAGATGTCAGCGGGCCGCGGGCTGATCGAGTTCTCGCGCTGCTGGATGGGTTGCACCTGGACGAGAGCAAAGAAGGCGTGCTCACGGAATCCCCTCGCGCCGATGTCTAGCCGATGACTATGATCGCGTCGACGGAATCCTATACGGCTACGATGCTGCAGGACGGCGTGCTGAATGTCCGCAAGGAAGCTGGATGGACATCGCACGATGTGGTCGCCCGTCTTCGAGGAAAATTGCGCGGGATGAAGCTGGGCCATGCGGGCACCCTCGATCCTGCGGCCACGGGGGTCTTGCCGTTGCTTGTCGGCCGAGGCACGCGCATCGCTGAGTATCTGCTTGAGTGGGATAAAACGTATCTGGCCGGAATGCGATTGGGGGAAGCGACCGATACGCAGGATGCCACGGGAACGGTGCTGCAGCGCGCGCCGCTTACGGCCGTGACCGACGCCCGTATCCGGGAAGTTGTGGCTGGTTTTGAGGGCCGTATCCAACAGGTTCCTCCCATGTACTCAGCTGTGAAGGTGGGCGGCATTCCCCTGTATAAAGCTGCGCGCGCCGGGAAGGATGTAGCGCGCCAGGCTCGTGAAGTTACGGTCTTTCGTTTGGAAGTGGTCAGCATTCAGCTTCCTGATGTGATGCTCCGTGTGGTCTGCTCAAAGGGAACCTATATCAGGACGCTGTGTGCGGATATCGGAGAAAAGCTCGGGGTCGGCGGTCATGTGGCGACGTTGATTCGCGAACGCGTCGGGCCGCTGATGGTGGAGCAGGCCTTGACCGTCGATGAAGTCGAGAGTCGCTTGGCTCAGGGGACATTGGCCGGATCGATGTTGACGCTTGACGAGGCGCTGGCAGGACTTCCCGTCTGCATCATTGGTGAGGAGACGACCCGAAGGGTCGTCCATGGCATGCCGGTTCCCACTGCCGCTGTGGTGAGCTGGCAGGGGTTGCCGACGATTCATTCGGAAGCCTCGGGCCGTGCGATCCGCATCAAGGACAGTGCGGGACGATTGTTGGCCGTCGGCACCATGCCCGCCGGGCTAGACGATCAGGCGCGGCTGGCGGGGGAGCTGTCGATTGCTCTGTCAAAAGTATTAGTCACGGACGCATTACAGGGTGGTAGTATTGCGAACTCAATAGAGGAGTAGAGACGTATGGCACTGGTAAAAGAAGTGAAGACGGAGTTAATGAAGAGTTTCCAGCAGCATGACAAGGACACCGGCTCCCCGGAAGTGCAAATTGCCATTCTGACGAACCGGATCACGTATCTGACGGAACATTTTAAACTGCACAAGAAAGACCACCATTCCCGGCGTGGATTGTTGACGTTGGTCGGGCGCCGTCGCCGCTTGCTGGATTATCTGCGGCATGTGGAAGAGGGCCGGTATCGCGCCGTCATCGAACGTTTGGGTATTCGTAAGTAGTCGGGTGATCGAATCGGCCGCCACGAGTGTGGCGGCCGAACTAGTGTCCCCGCAGGTGAACACTGAAACAAGTTCAAGCATACGGGCCTGTGCAGGTTCCGCGTTCAGCTTGAACTTATCTCTGTGGGCATCTGTGGGATTTAACCGGAGGAGACCATAGATGAAACATACGATAGACATCGAGCTGGCGGGTCGCCGCTTGACGCTGGAAACCGGCCGTATTGCCAAGCAGGCGGACGGCGCGATTTGGGCCACCTACGGCGACACCGTGATACTCGCGACGGCCGTTGCCTCGCAAACCGCGAAGCCCGGAGTGGATTTTCTTCCCCTGACGGTGGATTACCAGGAAAAAACCTACGCCGCGGGCAAGATTCCCGGTGGATATTTCAAACGGGAAGGACGCCCGTCCGAGCGAGAAGTGCTCACCAGCCGGTTGATTGATCGTCCGCTTCGCCCCCTCTTCCCAGAAGGCTACTATTTCGAGACCCAAGTCATCACCTCGGTGTTGTCAGCCGATAAGACGGGCGTGTCCGACGTGATTGCGATCACTGCCGCCTCTGCCGCGTTGGCGATCTCGTCCATTCCATTTAATGGCCCCATCGCAGGGGTCAAGATCGGACGCGTCAACGGCCAGTTTGTCGTGAATCCCGACTTGGAAACCCTTGAGGCCAGTGAATTGCATCTCGTGGTGGCGGGAACCGCCGATGCCGTCATGATGGTGGAAGCGGGAGCCAATGAATTGCCTGAAGCGACCATGCTCGAGGCGATCGAGTTGGCACACAGCGAGATCAAGAAAATCGTCGCCAAGATCGAAGAGCTGCGTACCCTGGCCGGTAAGCCCAAACGGGTAGTCACGCAAGAGGCAATCGATGCTGGCTTGGCGGAGCAGGTACGCAAGCTGGTGGCAGGTCCCATTCGTGAAGCCATTCTTATTCCCAACAAGAGCGCACGGCAAGAGCGATTGGATCAGGTCTTGGCCGAGACACTGGCCGCGCTCAAGTCGGACGAGCCTAACCGCGATCGGCACGTCAAAATCATTTTCCACGGCTTGGAGTACACCGAAGTTCGGAACATGATTCTCGAAAAGCGGGTGCGCGCCGATGGGCGCGGGCCGTCGGACATCCGCCCGATCACGTGCGAAGTGAGTGTGTTGCCACGCGCGCACGGGTCGGCGGTGTTTACTCGCGGAGAAACCCAAAGTTTAGCAGTGGTGACGTTGGGAACGACCGACGATGAACAGCGCATCGACGCCCTGGAGGGCGAGTACATGCGCACCTTTATGCTGCATTACAATTTCCCGCCTTTCAGCGTCGGTGAGGCGCGGCCGTTGCGATCTCCCGGGCGCCGCGAAGTCGGGCACGGCGCACTGGCGGAGCGCGCATTGAAGTCCATCATTCCCGGTAAGGATAAGTTCCCCTACACGGTTCGGATTGTGTCCGAAATTCTAGAATCCAACGGCTCTTCTTCCATGGCCACGGTCTGCGGCGGTACGCTGGCGCTGCTGGATGCCGGTGTGCCGATCAAGGAACCGGTGGCGGGCATTGCGATGGGACTGATCAAGGAAGGTAATCAGGTCTTGGTCCTCTCAGACATTCTCGGGCTGGAAGATCATTTGGGCGATATGGACTTCAAGGTGACGGGTACGAAAAACGGCGTCACCGCGCTGCAGATGGACATCAAGATCGGCGGTATCGATGCCGCATTGATGCGTGAAGCGCTGGCGCAAGCCAAGGCCGGCAGACTCCATATTCTGGGATGCATGGCGCAGGCGTTGACGGCTCCGCGAACCAAGTTGTCCGCCTTCGCTCCACGCATATTCCCGATGAAGATCAAGCAGGACAAGATCCGCGACGTTATCGGCCCGGGCGGGAAAATGATCCGCAGCATCATCGCGGAGACGGGTGTGAAGATCAATGTCGAAGACACGGGCGATGTGACGATTGCGTCCTCGGATGAAGCCTCGGCCCAGAAGGCTATCGATATGATCAAGCGCCTGACCGAAGAAGTCGAAGTCGGCAAGATTTATCTGGGAACGGTTCGGAAGATTATGGATTTCGGCGCCTTCGTCGAGGTGCTTCCGGGCACGGACGGCCTGGTCCATATCTCTCAGCTCGCCCATCATCGCGTGAAAGCGGTGACCGACGAGGTGTCGGAAGGGGATCAGATTCAGGTAAAAGTGTTGGAAATCGATAAGCAGGGGAAAATTCGTTTGAGCCGGAAAGAGGCGATGCCGGCACCTGCGGGCGCTCCCGCAACCGAACCGACTCCCGCAGGATAATCGATCGTGTATCGCAAGATCGTTCTCGACAACAAGCTGCGGGTCGTGGCTGAACTACTACCGACGTTGAAGTCCGTCACGATCGGGATTTGGGTGAATGTTGGCTCCCGCGATGAGCAGCCGGGAGAAGAGGGGCTGTCTCACTTCCTGGAGCATATGTTTTTCAAGGGGACGCGAAGTCGATCGGCCACGCAGATTTCCCGAGAAATTGATGCGCTGGGCGGAGAGATGAATGCCTTCACGACTCGCGAGACGACGACGTTTTATGTGAAAGTGCTCGATCAGCAATTGGGGGCGGCGCTGGAGTTGCTCTCCGATCTGTTCTACCGTTCGCGGTTCGAGTCCAAGGAAGTCGAAAAAGAAAAACAAGTGGTGCTGGAAGAGATCCGAATGGTTCAGGATGATCCTGAGGATCTCGTTCAGGAACTCCACATGAAGCATACTCTCGGGAGCCATCCCTTGGGACGACCGATCCTGGGGCAAGCTCCGAGAATCCAAGCATTGGGTCGTCATGACCTGGTTTCGTATGTCAGTTCTCACTACGACCCTGAGCGCACGGTCGTCGCAGTGGCCGGAAACTTCACCTGGAAGCGACTGGAACAACTCCTGGCCCGCTACTTCTCCGCTTCTCATAAAGGCGTCGCGGTCGAGCAGAGTCGGCGGCCTCCCGAGGTCCGTGGAGGAGTGCTGGTGAGGCGCAAAGCGCTGGAACAGGTTCATCTCTGTTTGGGCCTGCAAGGGTTGGGTGCCGGGCATAAGGACCGGTATGCGGCCCATGCGCTCAATGGGGTGCTTGGCGGAAGTGTGAGTTCGCGCCTGTTTCAGGAAGTGAGAGAGAAACGCGGTCTCGTGTATTCGATTTATTCGTTCCTCTCCACCTACTCGGACGGCGGGATGACGACGGTTTACGCCGGCACACGCCCGAAAGAGGTGGAGCGTGTCGTGGAGGTTGTATGTCGGGAGCTGAAGAAGCTCCGTAGCAAGGGCATCGATGCCAAAGATCTGGCACGCGTAAAGAATCAGATGAAAGGTAGTCTCATGCTCAGTCTGGAAAGCTCGCATAGCCGGATGAGTAAATTGGCGAAGGACGAGTTGACGCAAGGGAGTCATGTCTCACTCGAACAAATGATCGGGGAGATTGACCGTGTCACAACAGGTCAAGTCTATCGTGTGGCGCAAACCCTATTGGATCAGCGCTGTCTCGCCATTACGGCGCTCGGGCCTATTCCGGCTAACAGTCTGCAGTCGTTTGCATCATAATCGATCACGCGCCACGCCTCTGTGCAGTTGGCGCGGCCAAGGAGTGAGAGGATAGGACCTCTCGAGGTGAGTCAGCCCAGCTAACTCATTGATCGGACAAAACTTTGCTGATTGCAGTTGCCGTACAATTTTCGAAAAACATTTTCTTGACACGTTTGGTGGATTTAAGTACCATGGCCGCGTTTTCATCCTATACGTTCGAATTCATTTCGACTGCATTACAGGGGAAGGTAAGCAGAGAGAAAGGGGGTGTGTGTCGCACTTCCTCCTGCTAGCGCGTTCTCTGATTTTTTTGTTTTCTTGAACTCTTTTTTTGGATACTGTGATTCAACGGTTCTCTGGTCATCATTTTTCCAAGGAGGGTAGGGTTATGAATAGGGTCGGAATTCTAGCCGCACTTGCAGTCTCCTCTGTCGTCGGCTTGTTGACCGCCGGTGTCTCTATGGCGGCCGACGCTCCATCCGGTGGCGGACCCAGCGAAATCACCACGGGCAGTGGCAAGTTCTTTAAGGGGGAACCTACGAACACCCTGAAAGGTCGTGTGTGGTCACAGTGGGCCGACAATCCTGACGGTGAAATTTTGTTCGGCATTCAGTATTGGAACACGGGTGACCCCGCCTCTGGTGAGGGTGGTGGTCGTTCCTCAACCTCAATGGATGTGAAGCCGCCGGATCCCCTCTTCACGTGCTGCGCCTGGGGCTACACTGGTGGTACGGACAAGAATAATCCTTATGCCGGTTGGCACCATGCTCAGACCACGGTTCGTTTGGCCGTGAAGGACAAGGGCTTGATGGATCAGATCATCAAGGCCTCGCAAGAGCTCGTTGCGATGGAAGTGACCCTCGATGGTCGCACTATTACCGGTTTCAAAGTATTGAAGTAGATTTATACGCGAGGCGACATTCTTGAGACTCTTTTGTCTTCTTTAAGGAGGATGTGATGATGAAGCTTCAAAAGCAAGGGTGGACCTTCATGGCTGCCGCAGCTTTGGTGGTAAGTTTTGCCTCCACTGCGCTGGCCATCGAGGCGTTCCAGGAGAGATTTGAGTGGGGAGATCTGAGCAAGCCCACCACGTTGCAGGGCCGTGTGATCATTTTGGACCCGTATGATGAGGCAGTGTGGCTCAACATCGCGGTGTTCGGTGGCAACGCCGAAAGTGGATTGTGGTGGCAGCGAGTCCATCCCGGAAAGAACCTCAAGTTCTATCCGGCGGACAAAAACGTGTGGGAGCAGTTGAAGTCCATGGCCCGTGCTCATTCCGGCCCGGCTGCGGCGAAGGAAGTTCCTCCTGGATCCCCGACCACCTTGGTGGAGTTTGTGGCCCAGGAGACCGAGCAGAATCATCGCGTGATTACGTCGGTGAAGAAGCTCAATGACAATGCTGGCGAAATGGGTAAGCCAAAGAGCATCTCCGCACTGCGTTTGAAGGAGTGTGAAGGGAAGACGGAAGTGGATGCTCCTTGCCACGCTGCGAAGACGTTGTTGAACACTTCGCCGAAGACTCCAGATGGAGCCATGTTGCCACTTCAATACGATGTGCTCTTACCGGATGGCAAGCCGCTGGCCAACCTGATTCCTTGGACTGCCAAGTACAATCAGGGTAGCAAACACTAAGTTCCAGCGCGTTATTGCGCGTGAAAGAAGGCGACACTCCGAAAGGGGTGTCGCCTTTTTCTTTATCCGGGTTCGTGGGTCTTAAACAGTTTGACGGAGAACGCTATTCGCTCAGAAGCCGTTGTTGCAATGCAGCGAGTCGGTTCAGGGCATCGAGGGGTGTCATAGAGAAAAGGTCCATCTGTCGGACTTCTTCCAGGATGGGATGAGGTGCCGGCAAAGTGGAATCAAACTGAAGGGCCTGCTGAGTTTCAAGAATGGGACGCGGAGATGTCGTCGACTCCAGTTGGGCAAGGACCGCCTTGGCTCGCTGTATGACCGTCTCCGGAAGACCCGCCAGTTGAGCGACATGGATGCCATAGCTACGATCAGCCCCTCCCTGGACGATCTTGCGAAGAAATAAGACTTTTCCCTCGCGTTCCTTCACCGCCACAGAATAATTCGTAATCCCTGTTCGCAGCCCTTCCAATTGGGTCATTTCATGATAGTGAGTGGCGAAGAGCGTGCGGGCTCCGAGACGCTGGGGGTCCTGGATGAACTCCGCAATGGCCCAGGCAATGCTCAGTCCGTCGTAGGTGCTGGTCCCGCGGCCGATTTCATCCAGCAGAATCAAGCTACGCGCTGTCGCACAGTTGAGGATATGAGCTGATTCGGTCATCTCCACCATAAAGGTGCTTTGGCCGCCGGCAAGATTGTCTGACGCACCCACCCGCGTAAAGATACGATCAACCAATCCGATCCTGGCCTCGGCTGCGGGAACGAAGCTCCCGATCTGCGCCATCAAGGTGATGAGTGCCACCTGCCGAAGATAGGTGCTTTTTCCCGCCATATTGGGGCCTGTCAAAATATGAAGGTGGCTCGTGTGTAGATCCAGGTGTGTGTCGTTGGGAATAAATCCCCCGGAGAGATCGAGGCGCTCGACGACAGGGTGGCGGCCTTGCTTGATGTGGAGTACGTCACCCGCATCGATGGTCGGCCGCGAATACCGGTTCAATCCGGCGATTTCTGCGAGCGCTGTAAGGACATCCAAAACAGCCAGCCTGCGACTGATGTCTTGCATGCGCGCAGTTTCAGCGGCGAGATCTGTTCGGAGCTGTTCGAACAGCGATTGCTCAAGTGCCATGAGTTTGGCATCGGCTCCAGTAACCCGTTCCTCCAGTTCCTTCAGCTCAGCGGTCATAAAGCGCTCGGCATTGACTAGCGTCTGCTTTCGAATATAGTCGGGTGGAACCTTTCCCAGATTGGCCTTCGTGAGCTCGATGTAATATCCGAAGACCTGGTTGTAGCGGATTTTCAGGGACTCGACCCCGGTCCGGTCGCGTTCCTTGGCCTCTAGTCCGGCAATCCACCCCTTCCCTTCGCGACTGGCTTTACGAAGTTCGTCCACGTCCGGATGATATCCGTCCTTCAAAATGCCCCCATCGCGGAGTGAAATCGGAGCATCGGGAAGAATGGATTGCTCAATGCGCTCATACAGATCTTGTGCGTTATCCCAGGAAGCCGCGAGATCTGCGAGAAGCGCGGCCTGAAGCGGAGAGAGTTCAGCCTGAATGGCGGGCAGGGAGGATAACGAGAGTTTCAAGGCCAACAGGTCGCGTGGATTCGCCACTCCGAGAGAGATTCGGCTGCACAGTCGAGAAATATCCTGGACGGTTCGTAGCGCGGTTCGCAATCGAACCCGTGGCTCGATGCTCTTTTTGAGCTCATCAACGGCGGTGAGGCGCGCTTCGATAGGAGCACAGCTGATCAATGGGCGCAGGAGCCACTCGCGAAGCAGCCGGCTACCCATAGCGGTGATTGTGCGATCGAGGACGCCTAACAATGTGTACGGGGAGCGGCTAGTTGGCGCTTCGTCCCAGCGGCCTGCAGGTTTGACGAGTTCCAAATTTCGGATGGTGACGCTATCCAGATGCATGGCGTCGTGGGACTGTCTCACCCGCAGCTGTCGGATATGATCAAGCGAGGCCGAGGGCTGCGTCTCCCTGACATAGCGCAACACGGCCGCTCCGGCTTGAATGCCTACTGTGAGCTGATGGCACCCGAAGGCGTCCAGCGAATGCACATGAAAATGTTCCTGAAGCATGGAGCGGCCGGTGTCCAACTCAAACCAAAGCGCCGGTTGTGCGCAACAACGAGGTCCCGTCAATTCAGCCATCCAGGACTGTTCACCCGGTGTACTCCCTTCGGCATACAGCAACTCTTTCGGGTCAAGCCGAGCGAGTTCGTCCATGAGAGCGATCTTGGCTTGTGAGCCATGAAATTCACAGAGCCAGTATTCTCCCGTGGAGACCTCAAGCGTCGCGAGTCCGAACGAACAGGCTGCGGGTTCGTGGCCCGCAGGGCGCAGGCGCGTGGCCACAGCTGCCAGGACATTGGATTCCGAGGAGGGGAGGAATTCGCTATCAATCAGGGTGCCGGGAGTATAAAGACGGACGACCTCCCGTCGGACTAGTCCCTTGGCCAGTTTCGGGTCTTCGACTTGTTCGCAAAGGGCGACCGTTCGACCCGCGCGCAGGAGCTTGGCGATATAATTGGTTGCGGCATGATACGGGACGCCGCACAGTGGAATTGGAGTTTCGCTGGATTTATCCCGGGATGTCAGGGCAATCGAGAGAAGCTTGGAGGCTTCGATCGCGTCTTCCTGAAACATTTCATAGAAGTCGCCCACCCGGAAAAACAGAATCGCATCACGGTAGGCCTGTTTAATCTCGCGGTACTGCCGCATCAACGGCGTGCCGTCAGCCTCACCCATCGACCGGTTCTCCCTCAGCAGGGATGTCTGAGGAGGTCCCGACGCGCCGGGCGGCTTTATCGAGCGCCTGGCGCAGCCGTTCCAGATCGACTTCGGCTTCCTGCAAGGCTTTGGTTTTTCGTCGGAGTTCGATGCGTCCGCGGACCCAGGCGGGGAAAAGCAGAATGCCGGACACCAGCAGGCCGACGCCGAAAGCAGCGAGGATCGGCTTATAGATCAGAATCGATGCCGATCGAAGGCCGAAGAAATACCGGAGGGTGACCTCCTGTTCTTGATTCTGAAGGAAGAACGACAGCGCAAGCAGCAGTACCGTCCCGACCAATATCAAGCGGATCAATGCGAGGCCCTCCTTGGCCGAGGGTCATTGTACACGGGTTTGTGAAACCACTCTAGTGGGACGACGCGCCGACCTGCGGGAGCGAAGGGCGAGAAGGAGGCGGGACGCAGACGGCCCTGTGGCTGTGAGCACCGCCTGTCGCGCAGATGGGGGGCGATGTGTGAGGTGGATCTCGAGCCGGTCATTCGGGAGCCCTGCGCCCCAGCGTTCGGCCCATTCGATCGCAAGGACGGCATATCCGTCTACGTAGTCACCCAGCCCCGTGTTGTCGAGTTGTGCGGCCGTGAGCCGATATAAATCCGTATGGATCAAGGGCAGGCGCCCCCGGTATTCGTGGATCAAGGTAAAGGTCGGACTACTCACAGCCATTGGTTCCGCACCGAGTCCATCGGCGATCCCTCGAACCAGTGACGTTTTTCCGGTTCCCATCTCTCCGAATAGGGCCACGACTTCACCACCCTCAAAGAGAAGGCCCAGATATCGCCCCAGCCGATGAGTCTGTTGCCGGGAACGAAGTACCGTTTTCCAGGGTTTGGTGACAACGGGAGGCCCTGCCTTCTTCTGCCGGACAGATGAAGCGGTCGATCGTTTAGGGGCGCGTGGTTGGGGCGATGGCATGGGAAATATGGCGAATCAGATCGCGGGCAATCATGCCGGCCTGGCCGAGTTGCTGTGCGGCGAGATCTCCGGCAAGGCCATGAAAGTAGGTGGCGGCACAGGCGGCGTCCCAGGGAGCCACCCCTTGGGCGAGCAACCCGCCGACCATGCCGGTCAGCACATCTCCGGTTCCTGCGGTGGCCATTCCTGGATTACCCGTCGGACAGATCGCCGCCACTCCATCCGGTCTGGCAATGACGGTTCGGGCTCCTTTGAGGACGACGAACACGCCGCGTTCACGCGCGAAGCGCGTCGCCGTGCCGAGGCGATCTTCATTCACGGACTGGGTGGTTGCCTCCGCTTCGAGTCTGGCCATTTCTCCGGGATGAGGCGTGATGATCGGGGGGCGAGGGCATTCCGTCAGCAAGGAGGCCTTTCCCGCCAGGGCGTTAAGCGCATCAGCATCGAGCACGCACGGCTTGTCGATGCGCTTCACGAATTCTTGGACCAAATCGACAGTCTCCGGATGCGTCGTCAGCCCAGGCCCGATCGCGACGGCATCGCGGGATCCCGCGAATGCGAGTAGGCGATCCAGGCCTGAACGGGCAAAGGTCCGTGCCTTTGTTTCCGGCATCGGCAAGGTCATGGTTTCGAGTAATTTTGCCTCCAGGATGTCATTGACGCTCGAAGGAACGGCGGCCGTGACGAGACCGGTTCCGATTCGAAGGCCCGCCAGGGCTGCCATGGCCGCGGCGCCAGTCTTGCCGACCGATCCGGCGATGATGCCGAGATGTCCAAAGGTGCCTTTATGCGAGGATGGACGTCGCGGAGGCAGGGCCGCCTGCGCGGAGGCACTGGTCAGAAGCAGCAGCCGGCTCCCGATGGCATCGACAAACGAAGATGGAATTCCGATGTCGGCCAGTCGCACCAACCCGGCGCAATCGATGCCGGCTCCGCAATACAGCCCTGCTTTTGGCAGTCCAAAGGTCACGGTGAGGTCCGCTTTCACCGCAGCGCCCAGGATAGCCCCGGTATCGGCATGGAGGCCTGACGGAAGATCTACGGCGACGGTGGGACGGCCGGCGGCATTGATCGTGTCGATCGCATCCCGGTACAAGCCGCTCACAGGCGTGGAGAGTCCGGTGCCTAAGATGGCATCGATAATGATGTCGCTTGGAGCCAGCCGTTGCTGAAGGGCGGTCGTATCAGGGGGACGTGTAATGGCCGAGGGGCCTGCCGTTCGGTGAAAGCGTTGATACATCGCCTTTGCATCGCGACTCAGTTCGGCGACTGGCGCTAATAACAGCACGTGGATCCGAGATTTTTTTCGCCGCAGCAGTCGTGCGATGACGAAGCCGTCTCCGCCGTTGTTCCCCTTGCCACAGACGATGACGACTGTTTTTCCTCCAACCGGCCCGTACCGCGCCTCCAGGTGCGTGACTACCTCTGTTCCCGCTCGTTCCATCAGCACAAGGGACGGTACCTGCGCCTCGGTTATCGTCTGATGGTCAAGCGCACGCATTTGCTCGGCGGTCACGATCGGTATCATGACGTCAATCGGGCCTCAGACCAGGGCCTGAAGTGGGGGCGTGGCGCGGGCAGAGCCACGCTAGGCCACCAATTCTTTCATTTCACGAACAGCTTGAACGAGCCCCACCATGACGGAGCGGGCAATAATACTGTGGCCGATATTGAATTCGACGATCTCAGGAAGTTTGGCCAGTCGTTTGACATTTTTATAAGTCAGGCCATGGCCGGCGTTCACTCCGAGGCCAAGTTTGTAAGCCAGTTTTGCCGCCTGAGTGATGGCTTCAAATTCTTCGTCTTCTTCCTTGGAGCGTTTGGCGTTGGCGTACCGGCCTGTGTGCAACTCGACATAGGCCGCGCCGATTTTATGAGCGGCCTTGATTTGATCTAAACTGGGTTCAATGAACAGACTGGTCGGGATCCCGCCATCTCTCAGCAAATCGACGATCTTTTGGATACGCTCGCGGTGGTTGGCGACATCCAAGCCACCTTCCGTGGTCAACTCTTGGCGCCGTTCGGGAACCAAGGTGACGAGGTCGGGCTTCACGCTGAGGGCAATTTTGGCCATGGCGTCATCGGCGGCCATTTCCAAATCTAATTTGGTGCGAACGATTTCCCGCAGCATGGTGAGGTCGCGGTCTTGAATATGCCGGCGATCCTCCCGGAGATGCACGACCAGGCCGTCTGCGCCGGCCAGTTCAACGAGGATGGCGGCCGTCAGAGGATCGGGGTCGGTCCCGCCACGCGCCTGCCTGAGTGTTGCTACATGATCGATGTTGACGCCCAGTCGAGCCATTACGCCTCCGCAACTACCATGATGACGCTGGAGAAAGATTTCGGAACTGGTCGAAATTCATAGACAATTCTGTTGTTCCTGAGGCATTATTAACAGAAGACGGTGGGGCGGAGCAAGAAGACTCCGATCGATGTGCCGTCATGTTTTTCTCACATTCATGGCAGAGCGGGAAGCCGCAACTCCATAGAAATATAGTGAAATTGACTCGTTTTGAGGGCTCTATTAGAATACGCCCCTTTCAGAGGCGTGACGACGCAACCGGTTCAGCCGAGGACCCGCCAGTAGGAGTCTGACACATCCATGTCGATCAGCGACGGTTTTTACCGCATCAAACGACTTCCTCCCTACGTATTTGCCCAGGTACAATCCCTGAAGCTCGAAGCCCGTCAACGGGGGGAGGATATCATCGATTTCGGGATGGGCAATCCGGATCAGCCCACGCCGCCCCACATCGTCGACAAACTGATCGAGGCCTCCAAGAAAGCCAAAAATCATCGCTATTCAGCCTCGCGGGGCATCACGAAACTGCGTCATGCAATTACCGGGTGGTATAAGCGCAACTATGATGTGGACTTGGATCCCGAGACCGAGGCGATCGTCACAATCGGCTCGAAGGAAGGTCTTGCCCATTTGGCCTTGGCCACGATCGGGCCGGGCGATGTGGTGCTGACGCCGACGCCGACCTATCCCATCCACATGTACAGTTTCATTATTGCGGGTGGCGAGGTACGTGGCATTGAACTGCGTCAGGACAGCGATTTCTTCGACGATCTGCTGCGGGTCTATCGCCAGACGTTGCCGCGTCCGCGAATTCTGGTGATCAATTTTCCGCACAACCCCACGACCGCCGTGGTCGATCTTGAGTTCTTTAAAAAAATCGTCGCGTTTGCCAAAGAGCACGATGTCATTGTGATTCATGACTTGGCCTACGCAGACATCGCATTCGATGGCTATAAGGCGCCGAGTTTTCTGCAGGTGCCAGAGGCAAAGGACGTGGGCGTCGAGTTTTACACGTTGTCCAAGGCCTATAACATGCCGGGATGGCGCGTCGGGTTTTGTGTCGGCAACCGTGAAGTGGTGGGAGCCCTGGCGAAGCTGAAGAGTTATCTCGACTACGGCATTTTTCAGCCGATCCAAATCGCCAGTACGGTGGCATTGAATGGACCGCAGGACTGCGTGAAAGAGGTCGTGCAACGGTATCAAAACCGCCGGAATGTGCTGGTGAACGGGCTGAATCGTATTGGTTGGCCCGTGGCCTTGCCGCGGGCAACGATGTTCGTCTGGGCTCGTATTCCGGATCCGTTCCGACATATGGGGTCATTGGAATTTTCAAAGTTGCTGCTGCGGGAAGCCAAAGTGGCGGTATCGCCAGGCATCGGATTCGGAGAAGGCGGGGATGAATTCGTGCGGTTTGCGCTGGTGGAAAATGAGCACCGTACGCGGCAGGCGCTACGCGGAATCCGGAAGGTGTTGAATCTGGATGATCAGGAACCATGAAGACTGAGATCGGAGTAGGATTAATCGGCTTCGGCACCGTCGGGACAGGCGTGGCGCGAGTGCTGATCGACAATGCGGAATTGATCCGCCGGCGGGTAGGTGTGCCCATTAAGCTGGTGCGCATTGCGGATTTGGACATTACCCGTGACCGGGGCGTGGCGATTCCGTCGGGTGTGTTAACCACGGATATCCAGCAAGTACTGGAAGACCCGCGTGTGGATATTGTCATCGAGTTGATAGGCGGGTATGACCTTGCGAAACGCGTGATTCTCGATGCGGTGCAACGAGGCAAGCACGTCGTGACGGCGAACAAGGCGCTCTTAGCCGTGCATGGAGAAGAGATTTTCGCTGCCGCTTCTCGTCGCGGGATCGACCTCGGGTTCGAGGCGAGCGTGGGGGGCGGCATCCCAGTCATCCGCGCCTTAATGGAAGGGTTGGCTGCGAACAATATTCAATCCATCTACGGCATCATCAACGGCACGTCGAATTATATTCTGAGCCGGATGACCAGCGAAGGACAGCGGTTCGAGGTTGTGTTGGAGGAAGCCAAACGCGCCGGCTATGCCGAGGCCGACCCTACATTCGATGTCGCAGGTACCGATTCGGCCCATAAGCTCACGATCATGGTGGGCCTGGCCTATGGCACGCCGGTGAACTTCAAGGAAATTTATACCGAAGGCATCACCGGCCTTACCCCGCTGGATATCGCCTACGCCAAGGAGTTTGGCTTTACCATCAAGCTGCTGGCGATTGCGAAGTTTTCCGATGGAGAAATTGAAGCACGCGTCCATCCCACCATGGTGCCGTCGGCCTCGCAAATTGCAAAAGTGGATGGCGTGTACAATGCCATTCAGTTGGTGGGTGATGCTGTCGAAGATGTCGTCTTGTATGGGCGTGGCGCCGGATCGATGCCGACGGGAAGCGCTGTCGTGAGCGATGTGATGTCCATCGCGCGCGATCTGCTCAAGAACGCGACGGGTCGCGTTCCACCTGCGTCCTACCAGCCGGACTACCGGCGGCCGCTGCGCATCCGGCCGATGGAAGAAATCACCTCGTTATATTACATTCGCTTCATGGTTCTGGATCGGCCCGGCGTTTTGTCTCAGATCGCGGGGGTGCTGGGTCGCTACAGCATCAGCATTTCCTCGGTGCTGCAGCAGGGACGTAAAGAAGGGCAGACCGTGCCGGTTGTTATCATGACGCATATGGCGAAAGAGCGTGATATCCAAAACGCGCTTCGCGAAATCAATCCGATGCCCTACATCTCCGAACCGACAACGTTGATCAGAGTTGAAGGGCGGGATGAATGAGTGGTGCTTTTCCCGTCTTGATGAGAAGGTGGTTGAGTAGATCGTTATGACACGTTGGCGCGGCATTATCGAAGAATACCGGAAGTTTCTCCCGGTGACGGCTCAGACGCCGGTTATCACGCTGGGGGAGGGGAATACCCCGCTCATCCGCGCGGCACGGCTGGCCAAGAAGATCGCCCCTGGTGTGGATCTCTACCTCAAGTATGAAGGGATGAACCCGACCGGGTCGTTTAAGGATCGCGGCATGACCATGGCCATTTCCAAGGCTGTGGAAGGAGGGGCGAAAGCGGTCATTTGCGCCTCCACCGGCAATACCTCCGCATCGGCAGCGGCCTATGGCGCCCGGGCTGGCATTGCGGTGTATGTGCTGATCCCGGCTGGGAAAATTGCGCTCGGCAAGTTGTCGCAAGCCATGATGCATCAAGCCACCGTGATTCAGGTTGAAGGAAATTTTGACCAGGCGTTGACCATCGTGAAGGAGCTGTCGGCTACCTATCCTGTGGAGTTGGTGAATTCGCTCAACCCCTTCCGGATCGAAGGACAGAAAACAGCCGCGATGGAGATTTGCGACGATCTGGGTGATGCGCCGACCGTCCATGTACTTCCTGTAGGGAATGCGGGTAATATCACCGCCTATTGGAATGGGTATCGGGAGTATCGTGCCGCCAATCAAACGACGCGGTTGCCTCGCATGATGGGGTTTCAAGCCGCAGGAGCTGCGCCGATTGTCTTGGGGCATGTCGTCGCAGAGCCGCAGACCGTGGCGACGGCGATACGGATCGGCAACCCGGCCAGCTGGCAGTCGGCCCTTATTGCGGTGAAAGAATCGTCCGGCGCCATCGATATGGTCACGGATGAAGAAATTCTTCATGCGTACGCCTTGGTCGCGAGGGAAGAAGGGGTCTTTTGTGAGCCAGCATCGGCCACCTCTGTGGCCGGTGTGATTAAGTTGAGCCAAGCCGGACACTTAAAGGAAGGTGCCACGGTCGTCTGTACATTGACCGGGCATGGTTTGAAGGATGCCGATACGGCGATCGGCATTTCACGTCAGCCTCAAACGGTGAAAGCCACCCGCGATGATGTGGCCCGCCTCCTTCATGTCTGATTACTTCAGGAACATTGCATGAAATATTTGATCCTGCATGCCGACGGGATGGCAGACCTTGCCTGTGCCGAACTCGGTGGGAGCACCCCGCTTCAGGCGGCCAAGACCCCCTTTCTCGACCAAATCGCCCAACGCGGCGAAGTAGGGCTCTTGAGCCTTCCTTCCGATGCGGGAACGGCGGGCAGTGATGTCACCGGTGTCGCCGTTCTGGGATATGATCCCAAGAAGTACTATCCGGGCCCAGGTCCTCTGGAGGCCGCGGGCCTCGGGGTGACGGTGGGTGACCAGGACGTCGTGTTCCGTTGCACGATGGTCACGGTGCGGGGCGAGTCCGCCTCCGGCGGAAAAGACCGGGCGGCCGACATCAAGAAGTTGGGACCGCATGTGGTCATGGAAGATGCGACGGCCGGGCTCATCGAGACGGAACAGGCCCGTGAGTTAGTTGAAGCCGTCAACGAACAGCTGGGATCGGAGAGCATTCAATTTTACCCTGGCTCAGGTCATCGACATTTAATGGTGTGGGTCGGAGGAAAATCGCGCGCGACCTGTGTCGACCCTCAGCAGCTCGTCGGCCACTCGATTGCCGAGGCGTTGCCGTCCGGTGATGGCGCCGATGTCCTACGAAAAATCATGGACGCGTCCTTTTTTATTCTGCGCGATCATCCGGTCAATGAGGAGCGCGAACAAGAAGGACTGAAGCCGGCGAATTGTCTGTGGTTGTGGGGGCAGGGGCGCGCTCCATTGTGGCCCCCATTGCCGGAACGGTATCAGGTCTCGGGAGTCGTGGTATCGGCCAGTGACGTGCACCGCGGCGTCGGTCTGTGCGCCGGATTGGATGCGGCTGAGCTGCCGGCTGATAGTGGCGATGAATCAGAAGCGTTTGCTGACTGTGTAAAGGCCGTCGTCCACGAGTTGACGAAGAAAGATTTCGTCTATCTCCATGCCGGTCTATCGGATGATGTGCTGCACGCGACCAATGTTCAACACAAGGTGCAGGCGATTGAACGCTTCGATGCCCAGGTGATCGGGCCGATTCTTGCGGCTCTGGCGAAGTATCCGGCTTACCGTCTGCTCGTGGTATGCGATCCCGGTCTGGCAAAGGGGCAGGGGGCAGACGCCCCGCCGATTTTGTATGCCTTATGCGACGGTGCCGCCCAACCATCGGCTGGCTCATCAACCCGCTTTCATGAACAGGACAAGACCATCGCCGGATCTGCACCTCGCGATGCCACGAAACTCATGATGCGATTATTTCCTCGAGGAGCATAAGGGTTGTGGCACTGATCGTTCAAAAATACGGCGGCACGTCGGTCGGGAACATTGAGCGGATCCATCGCGTCGCCGAACGGGTCGAGCGTGCGCAAAAAGACGGGCATCAGGTCGTCGTGGTGTTATCGGCCATGAGCGGGGAAACGGATCGATTGCTCAAGCTGGCGCATGAAGCGACCCACTCCCCGGATGAGCGTGAACTGGACATGCTACTCTCGACGGGCGAGCGGGTCACCATCGCCTTGTTGGCCATGGAGCTTCGCGGGCGAGGAGTGAATGCGCGATCGTTCACGGGCCGGCAGGTCGGCATTCATACGGACAGCGCTCATACCAAGGCGAGAATTTCCCGCGTGACGGCCGAACGGATCAAGGACGCCCTCGCTGCAGGAGTCATCCCGGTGGTCGCGGGATTTCAGGGCATCAACGCCAGCTCGGATGTGACGACCTTGGGGCGGGGAGGGTCCGATTTGACCGCTGTCGCGTTGGCTGCGGCACTCAAGGCAGATCGCTGCATTATCTATACGGACGTCGATGGGGTGTACACCGCCGACCCCAACATTGTGCCGGCCGCGCGTCGCCTCGATAAGATTTCATACGAAGAGATGCTGGAAATGGCGAGTCTGGGCGCCAAGGTGTTGCAGAGCCGCTCCGTCGAATTTGCCGCGAAATATTCCGTTCCGGTGGAAGTCAATTCCAGCTTCAAAGAAGGAAAGGGAACGCTCGTGACACGTGAAGATGCCGATATGGAAGGGGTCATGGTGTCCGGTGTGACGGGAGACCGCAATCAAGCCAAGCTTACGATTGTCGGTGTGCCGGATCGTCCGGGTATTGCCGCGCGTGTATTTGGAGCCGTGGCGAACGCCAACATCGTGGTGGATATGATCATCCAAAACGTCAGCCAGGCATCGATGACCGATATCTCCTTCACGGTGCCGAAGCCGGACTTGCGCAACGCCGTCGATCTCGTGCAGCGGTTGTCTCAGGAAATCGGTGCGCGGTCGGTGGCTGTGACCGAGTCTATTGCCAAGGTGTCTTTGATCGGAGTCGGCATGCGATCCCACTCCGGAGTCGCGGCGAAAATGTTCGAGGTGCTGTCGCGCGAAGGCGTCAATATCATGATGATCAGCACATCGGAAATCAAAATCTCCTGTGTCATCGAGGAAAAGTATTTGGAATTGGCCATGCGCACGCTGCATACGGCGTTTGGTCTGGATCGCGTGTCGGCGCCGGCCTTAGGCTAATCGCCGGAAAGAGAAACGTCCCTGGGCGAGCGATTTCCTCGACCCGTCACGAAGCGCCGCCTGACTCTCACATCTATGAAACGTCGAACAACAGCATCACGTCGGTCTCCTGCTGCGGACTCCACCAGCGTGCCGACGCTCACCGCCGCGCAAGCCTCCGCATTGGAGATCTACGATACGACGTTGCGGGATGGGGCCCAGGCGGAGGACGTCAGCTTCTCCGTCGAGGATAAGCTTCGCGTCGCGCATCAGCTCGATGAACTTGGTGTGCATTTCATCGAGGGCGGATGGCCCGGAGCGAATCCCAAGGACATTGAGTTCTTCCGACAGATCAAAACCATGCCGTTTCGGAATGCGACGGTTGTCGCGTTCGGCTCGACGCGGAAAGCCAGCAATCCGGTCCGGAAAGACAAAAATCTGCAGGCGCTTCTGGAGTCCGGTACCCCGACCATCACGCTCTTCGGCAAAAGTTGGTCGTTCCAGGTGACGGATGCATTGGGCATTGCGCTCGCCAAGAATTTGGAACTCATCGAAGACTCCATTCATTATCTGCGTTCCAAAGATCGGCGCGTCTTCTATGACGCGGAACATTTTTTCGACGGGTATAAGGCCAACCCCGAGTATGCGTTGCAGACCATTCGTCGTGCCATTGCCGGTGGTGCCGAGCGGGTCATTCTGTGCGACACGAACGGCGGTACCATGCCGTGGGAAATTCGGGAAATCTGCCGAGTGGTGAAGCAGGAATGCCCGGTCCCCTTGGGCATCCATGCCCACAATGACAGCGAAATGGCCGTGGCCAATTCGCTGGTCGCCGTGGAGTCCGGGATTCTTCAGGTGCAGGGCACGATCAACGGCATCGGCGAGCGGTGCGGCAATGCCAATCTCTGCTCCATCATCCCGAACTTGCAATTGAAAATGCAGCGGCCGGCTCTGGGAAACAAACTGACCAGACTGAAAGATGTCTCGGGATTTGTGACGGAGATCGCCAATTTGATGCCCAATAAACGGCAGCCCTATGTGGGGGATGCCGCGTTTGCGCACAAAGGTGGCGTGCACATTCATGCCGTCCTCAAGAATGCGGCGACCTACGAACACATCGATCCCGCTGTCGTCGGGAATCGTCGACGGATCCTGGTCTCCGATTATGCGGGCCGCAGCGGATTGATGGAAAAGGTCGAGGCCTACGGGATTTCGTTGACTAAAAATCATGCGAAACTGCAGGAACTCGTCGAGACGCTGAAGGAGCGTGAAAGTCAGGGGTATCAATTCGAAGGCGCCGAAGGGTCGTTTGAATTGTTGATGCGTAAAGCGATGGGGAACCATCGTCCGTCTTTTCAGTTGCTGGGTTTCCGGGTGATCGTCGAAAAGAAGCAGGAACACGGGCTTCTGTTGTCGGAAGCGACGGTCATGGTGAAGGTCGGCGAGGTGGTCGAACATACCGCGGCGGTGGGTGCCGGACCGGTCAATGCGCTCGACCATGCGTTACGGAAAGCCCTGGAGAAATTTTACCCGCAGCTTCGCGAAGTCAAACTGCTCGACTACAAGGTGCGCGTGTTGTCTGCAGACAAGGGGACGGAATCGAAGGTGCGTGTCCTGATTGAATCGGGGGATCAGAAAGACAAGTGGGGGACGGTCGGGGTCTCCGAAAATATCATGGAAGCCAGTTGGCAGGCGCTGGCGGACAGCATCGAGTACAAATTGCTCCTAGCCGGTCGCTGACGCTGTTTATCCTCCATTGGGCACATATAATCCTTGACAGGCCAGATAACCTCACGTAACTTATGGGGAAATTCTTTGTCTTGGACGCTCGACACCAAGAAGCACTTCCTAAGGAACGACTCTAGTGGATGGCGGGGGGAAAGGCATGAGAAAGGCGGATATCGCGAACGAAATCTTCAAGCAGGTTGGAGTGTCTAAAAACGATGCAGCTGATATCGTCGAACTCGTGCTCAATCTGCTGAAGGGAGTGCTGCAGAAGGGTGATGCAGTCAAAATTGCAGGATTTGGGAATTTTGTCGTTCGAAGTAAAGGGGCCCGTAAAGGACGGAATCCACGAACCGGTGAAGAAATCGGCATTACCCCCCGTCGCGTGGTGACGTTTCGGCCGAGTCAGGTCTTTAAAAAGTACGTGAATTCCTAGTCGCCACCTTGCCACGAGCACACGCAGCATGAGACACGGTCATGGGGAATGATCCCAGACTGGGAAGTAAGGTGTTTTATAAGATCGGCGAAGTCAGCAAGATTTCTAAATTGCCGGCTTATGTCTTGCGGTTCTGGGAGTCGGAGTTTAGCTTCCTGAGGCCCAAGAAAAGCCGCGGCAATCAGCGACTGTATGTGCAACGCGATGTGGATACGGTGCTGGAGATTAAACGCATGCTCTATGATGAAGGGCATACGCTGGCCGGAGTGAAGCGGTACTGGGCTCGTCGAGGACGGGCAACCGTCAAAAAGAGCGGGTCGCGGAAAGAACTGGCACAACGGGTCAGGGGCGATCTCCAGGCGATCATCCGGATGATCGATTCACATTCAGCGTGACGTGTTCCGGTGATGCGGGCGGCTGCGTCCAACCGTGTGGGTAACATCGATGTCGGTCGTGTCGGGGCGTAGCGCAGCCCGGTAGCGCACTCGCTTGGGGTGCGAGGGGTCGTGGGTTCAAATCCCGCCGCCCCGACCATCGGCACGATGTAGTCCATCACGTACTGTCCAACCATCTTCGCCTATCTGTGAACCTTCTTGCCTTCCCACCCCTCGTGAGTCAACGGGTTCAGTCCTCTCCCTTCCCGGTGAATTCCATGCAGAAGGAGTGTCTGTGGCGCGCGTACGGATTCTAGTCACCAACGACGATGGAATTGCGTCTCCCGGTATTCATGCCGTGGCGGCTGCCCTCGGCGCGCTGGGAGAGGTGTGGATTGTCGCCCCCGACCGTGAACGAACCGCCGTGGGACATGCGGTGACCTTGCACAAGCCGCTCCGCATTACCAAAATGGCGCCACGCGTGTTTATGGTGAACGGAACTCCCGTGGATTGTGTCAATCTTGCCTTGGTGAAAATCTTGCCGGGACCGCCGGCGATGATCCTCTCGGGAATCAATCGCGGCGTCAATCTCGGCGATGACGTCATGTATTCCGGCACTGTGTCAGGCGCCCTGGAAGGGACAATTCTCGGCATTCCGTCGGTAGCGGTGTCGCAGGAAGGCGGGGAGACGTTCCGGTTCGAGGTGGGGGCGCGGTATGCGGCCCGAGTGGCTGCGGAAGTGTTGCAGCACGGGTTGCCGGCGGAAACCATTTTGAATGTGAACATTCCCGATGTCCCGTTGCGCTCCATTCAAGGCGTCAAGGTCACGTGCTTGAGTCGGCGCCGTTTCAACAATCCCATTGTCGAGAAAGTGGATCCGAGAGGGCGCAAATATTACTGGATTGCGGGAACCCGTCAATCGTGGAGTCGTCAGCAAGACGCCGACCATGAAGCCTTGGAGCGCCGCATGGTGTCTGTGACGCCGATCCATCTCGATACGACCCATCACGCTATGCTGGAGCATTTTCGAGCTTGGGAACAGCCGCTCTCCAAACCGCCTGCGACTGGGAGTGTGGCCAGAGGGCGTTCATCTAGGAGGTCTCGCGCGTGAGCGGACTGATCGAGTGGTTGATCGAGGTGCTGGGCCGATTCGTCATTGCGACGATTTCTACGTTTGGCTATACCGGCATCGTGATCACGATGGCGATCGAAAGTGCCTGCATCCCCCTGCCAAGTGAAATCATTATGCCATTCTCCGGGTACTTGGTATTCACCGGCCAGTTTTCGATTGTGGGTGTGACGCTGGCCGGCGCCATTGGGAATGTGCTTGGCTCATTGGTCGCCTACTATGTCGGGGTCTGGGGCGGGCGGCCATTTGTCGAGCGGTACGGCCGGTACTTTCTCGTGTCTCAACATGATATGGAGCTGGCCGACCGCTGGTTTGCGAAACATGGAGAGGCGGCGGTATTGATCGGCCGACTGTTGCCGGTTGTACGGACGTTTATCTCGCTCCCGGCGGGAATTGCGCGCATGGACGTCAAAAAGTTCGTGCTCTATTCATTTATTGGGGCGGTGCCCTTCTGTTATGCGCTCGCCTATGTGGGAGTGAAGATGGGGGAGCATTGGAATGAACTGCACCAGTATTTTCATCACGCGGATCTGGTGATCGGGGTGTTGTTGGCCGCGGGCCTCGGCTATTTCCTCTGGTCCCATTGGCCTAAGCGCCGCCCGTCTATGGAGTCATGACGCCTCATGTTGCGTATCTATAATACATTGACCGGAAGCAAGGAACCGTTCGAGCCGATGGTGCCAGGAACAGTCCGCATGTACGTCTGCGGGGTGACGGTCTACGACTACTGTCATATCGGGCATGCCCGTAGCGCGTTGGTCTTTGATGTGCTGCGACGCTATTTGGAATACACCGGCTTTGCCGTGGAATTTGCCAAGAACTTCACCGATGTGGATGACAAAATCATCAAGCGGGCGAATGAGCAGGGAGTCAGTTGTGACCGCATCACGGCGACCTACATCAAGGCCTACTACGACGACATGGACAGGCTCGGCGTTCGACGGGCCACGCTTGAGCCCAAGGCCACCGAGCACATGGCCGACATTGTCGCCCTGGTCGAGACCTTAGTGGCTAAAGGCATGGCCTATCGCGTCGATGGAGACGTCTATTTCCAAGTCGACCGGTATCCCGTGTATGGTCGCCTTTCCAAACGAAAGATCGAAGATTTACAGGCCGGCGCCCGGGTGGATGTGGACGAGCGCAAACGTCACCCCATGGATTTTGCCCTCTGGAAAGGGAGTAAACCCGGTGAACCGTCATGGGACAGCCCATGGGGGCCGGGTCGACCTGGCTGGCATATCGAATGTTCGGCGATGGCGATGCGGCATCTCGGTGAAACGTTCGACATTCACGGCGGCGGCATGGATCTCATTTTCCCGCATCATGAAAACGAGATTGCCCAATCATGCGGTGCGACCGGCAAAGAATTCGCGCGCTATTGGGTGCACAACGGCTTTGTGCAGATCAACCACGAGAAGATGTCCAAGTCGTTGGGCAACTTCTTTACCATTCGCGAAATCTTTGACAAATCTGAATGGCCTGATGCCGTCACCGGCGAGATGTTGCGATACTTTCTGCTGTCTACGCACTACCGCAGCCCGTTGGACTTTTCCGATCACAGCGTAGCGGAAGCCAAAAACGCCCTCAACGGATTGTATGACCTCTTTGAGCGATTGAAGGAGCCGGCTCCTGCCCACGGCGCGGCCGATCAGCAGATGCGTGAGACCAGCATGCGAATACGGCAGGCGTTTGCCGACGCCATGGACGATGATGTGAATACGCCGAATGCGGTGGCCGCGTTACAGAAGTTGCGCGGGGAAGCGAACAAGGCACTGGATGCTGGGCTGTCCGCTGAGATGCGGCAGGCCGTGAGGGAGGAGTTTCGTTCGTTGGGCGCGGTGCTGGGGCTGTTGCAGCAGGACAGATGGCAGTTCAGTCGTCCTGGGTCGCGCGAATCCCATGGCACCGCAGCGGTCTCAGTGAACGCGCTGTCCGATGAAGAAATCGCTGACAGAATTGCCGCCCGACTGGCTGCAAAACAATCCAGGGACTATAAGCGGGCGGATCAGCTCCGAGCCGAGTTGGCGTCCCACGGTATTCTCATCGAGGACAGGCCGGATGGCACCAGCCGCTGGAAACGATAATTCGACGGAGCTGATTTACGGTCTCCATGCCGTGCGCGAAGCGCTGCGTGCCGGGTCCCGCCCTATTCAGCGGCTGCTCGTGCTCGGGACAGATCGGCAGTTCGGAGACATCGTGCGGTTGGCGAGGGAGAAGCGCATCCCCGTCTATGTCGAACCACGTGTGGCTTTCGACCGGCTTGTTCCTGTCGGCCATCATCAGGGTGTGGTCGGACTCGTCGCCGCCAAGTCCTATGCCGACCCGGACGCCATTCTGGCTTCGGTGCAGACGCCTCGCCAGACTCCTCTGTTCGTGCTGCTCGACGGCGTCGAAGATCCTCACAATCTAGGGGCGATCCTCCGAACGGCAGAAGCGTCCGGGGTACAGGGCGTGTTCATTCCGGAACGCCGTGCGGTCGGGTTGACGAGTGTGGTGGCGAAGGCGTCAGCCGGAGCGGTGGATTATATGCCGGTCGGCAGAGTGCCCAACCTGTCGCGATGGATTGAGCGGCTGCAGCAGGCCGGTGTCTGGGTGTATGCGCTGGATGCCGGAGCGCCGAAGGTGTACACGGAACTGGATTTTCGAGGGCCGGTTGCGCTGGTGTTCGGCGGAGAAGGCAAGGGTGTCCGCCCAGGGGTTCGCAGTGCCTGCGATGATGCGGCGCACATTCCTATGTCTGGGAAGGTCAGCTCGCTCAATGTCTCGGCGTCGGCGGCCATCGTTCTGTATGAGGCTGTGCGTCAGCGTCGGGAACGAAGAGAGGGGTAGGCCGGAACATAAAGACGGCGGTCTACCTCAGCTTGAGCATTTTGCCCTGAATGGCAGCCTTGAGCAGTTGGGCGGTGTTAGAGACCCGAATTTTCTTCATCATATTGGCTCGGTGCGCCTCGACGGTTTTCACGCTGATTTTGAGCCGCTGGGCGATTTCCTTGTTCTTGAAGCCAGTCCAGATCAACTCAAGGATTTCTTGTTCGCGTGTGGTGAGTGCTTCCGGGCGTCGCTTGCGCGCAGGAAGAATCGGCTCTGGTAATGAGGCTTTGGTTCGACTTTTGGTAGTTCTGGCAGCTGTCGGCATGTACTTCTCGCTCCGCTTGGATAAAGGCAATGCTCAGATTGAATCTTCGAATTATCGGGCCAAAAGCGTTGTCGGATTATACGCAGTGCTCCTGGCGTTTGTAAATGAAAAGAGGCAGGTGCAGAGAGGCGAATGCATGCTCTTATTGTCTTAGGATTGTCTACGTATACTTAGAGGAAGGCCGTGAGCGTAACATGAACGAGCCGTGGCGGGAGGCTTGATGGTTCCATATGTGATACTGCTGTTGTTTGGCGCAGTCATCGGCAGTTTTCTCAACGTCTGTATCTACCGATTGCCACGAAAGGAGTCTGTCGCCTGGCCCGCCTCGCATTGTCCCGCCTGTCGCCAACCCGTCGCAGCGTACGACAACATTCCGATTGTTAGCTACCTGCTTCTGCGTGGCCGGTGCCGTTCGTGCCAGGTGCCGATTTCCATCCAATATCCGTTGGTCGAGGCCGCCAATGCCATCGGCTACCTGCTCATGTTTTGGATGTTCGACTTCACCGCCGAAGCGTTCGTATATGCGGCCTTACTCTCGGCCCTGATTGTGATTACGGGGACGGATCTTTCGCATACGATGATTCCCGATGCCGTGACGTTACCGGGGATTGCCGTGGGGCTAATCTGTGCCGCTGTGGTTCTGCCGATCGGCCTGGTCGACTCCCTGCTGGGCATCCTCGTGGGTGGAGGTATCCTGTGGTTCCTGGCCTGGGTCAGCCCCTATGTCTTCGGGAAAGAAGGCATGGGCGGCGGGGACATAAAACTCATGGCGATGGTCGGGGCGTTTATCGGATGGAAGCCGGTGTTGTTAGCCATCATGATCGGCTCGTTTCTAGGCTCCCTCGTCGGTGTCGGGCTGATTGCTGCCGGGATCACCAGGCGCGATCAATACATTCCATTTGGACCATTCCTCGCGGCGGGATCGCTTCTCGCGCTCCTGTTTCACCAGCCTCTCCTCAACTGGTATTGGTCGTTCATTAGCCTGTCCCAGTAAATCCCTGAAAAGTGTCTGTCAGAGCCAGTTTATAGCTAGTGATACTGCGCCGCCTGTATCCGAATAGTCGGAGCACTGTATCTGATTCGGAACAGTTCAGAATTGTTCACGCCCATTGGCACTGGGCATTTCACCCGCTGAGTGCAGACTCCATCCGCGCAAGATCCCGCCATCCCTGCATCTTATCCCAGGTTTCTAAGCAAGCCGGTTGCCGTTGGATTCCTTACGCTACGCGCAAATATCCAACGGCACGGAACTTGGAAATGCTCTACGCGCTCGAAGAAAGGAGCGGACATGAACGAACGCGGAGTCAGTCTTGTAGAGCTGTGTACAGTGCTTGCCATCGTGGCGATCGTAGTTGGAGTCAGCGTGCCAGGGTGGACGGCACTTGTTGCGAAACATCGACAGCGGGCAGTGGTGACAGAGATTGCGTCTGAATTACGCATGGCCCGGCAATTAGCTATGGCGCGGCACGAACGCGTTCGAGTCGTGGTCAATACGGCGCAATCCGAGTTACGCACGGAATGTGTGGACTGTGACACGACTGTGCTGCGTCGTTATGAGTTTGCGCACACCGGCACGGTGGTCGAGTCCATGAGCACCAGGCCTGAGATCTTCTTCCAATCCAGCGGCCGGTCCGCTACGGCAACGACCATGGTGCTGATTGATTCCAGTCGAGTGACGCATCAGGTCACCGTGAGTATTACGGGGCGGGTATCGATGTCATGAAACGATTAGTGACGAAGCAGACGAAACAACCAGGTTCGACGATGAGTACCGCAGGGTTTACGTTGGTGGAAAGCATGGTGGCCTTGGTGGTCCTGTCGATAGGAATCAGCGGGACGATCGGAATGTGTGAATGGGCGCAGCGTGGCCTTCAGCGCGGGGCGATGACCACAACGGCCTTGGCTCTGGCTGAATCATGCCTGGAGGGGAAGCGAAGTCTGCCGTGGGATCAATTGCTGGCAGATGATCTCGATCAGAACGGCACACTGGAATCTCTCATGCACGACGACGGTTTGCTGGGTGATGAGACCAATGGCGACGGTATCTTCACGGGGAGCCTGACGCGGTCCAATATCCGACTCAGCTGGACGGTGGAACTCAACCGCGGAGGACAGCTTGGATCTGCAAGCCTGGCGACGATTGAGGCGCGCGCGAGTTTCACAACGCTCGGGGGCCAGACGCGCGAAGTGCGCCTGCGTACGATCCGGGCCAACCCACGTGCTACCGGCTCGATGGTCTTGTCATGACACACACACGACGTGGTGCTTCACAACAGGCGCAGCCGATGCGGTTGGAAGGGCGTCTTAATACCAGGGGAGTCAGTCTCATCGAACTTCTCATCGCGCTGGCGATCAGCAGCGTCGCGGTCTCGGCGGCCATTCAAGCGTTTGCCGCATACGGCCATCGGTTGAGTTCCCAGCATGCCAGCATGACGGCGAATCAAGACCTGCGGTTAGGGATGGATGTGTTGTGTAGCGAACTGCGATTGGCCGGTGGAGGATTATTGGTCGGAGACACGGTCTTTGTGAAGACGGGGCTAGATGAAGTTGAGTTTTTTGCCAACTTGAGCGGATCGTCAACACTCCTCACGCAGCTTGTCGAAGCGGGCCGGCAGGACCTGCCGGTTGAGGGCGGTGCGGATTGGCCGAAAGGCAAGCAGGTGCTCCTGTGCACCGCAGCGCATTGTGTCTGGAATCGTCTAGCTGCCGAGGGCCGAAAACAAACATTGCTACTCATGACCCCGACGCTCGAACAATATCAGCCGAAGACCGCCGTCGTGTTGCTGAACCGGGTTCGCTACTACGTCAAGCGCTCTGACGAAGGGGGCCAGCGATTGATGCGTGAAGTGGACGGCGTGGCAAGTACGGTGTTGAACGATGTGAGTGATCTGCAATTGCAGTATTTCAACAGAAGTGGAGGGGTGGTCAATGATGGGCGTGATGTGGTGCGCGTTCGTGTGACGATACAGGTGAGCCGCCAAGGATTGAGACTCTCGCGAGATATTGCGATCCGAATGTCATGAAAAAGGGGATAAGGGCATATGAATAGAAGGGTGGAGCGACCAGTGCAGACGAAGCGGCGGGATGAACGGGGAATGGCGTTATTAGCGGTGCTGATGGTGGTGTTTCTCCTGACCCTCTTAGGGATGACGTCCATGCAGCTCGCAGGTCAGGAAGTTGTCGGGGCCAGTGCCTTGCAGGAAGAGCGGGTGGCGCATCACGCTGCTGAGGCGGCCGTAGATCTGGTGATGGGGTGGTTTCATGATCCAACACTTCGTCCACAGGAGATCGGGACAACCTGGTTTGCCAAACGATTCGTCAATGCTCAAGGGGATCCTTCCTATGTCGATGCGCAGGGGCATGCACAATTTGTCGGGACAAGCGCAGCGCCTGATGTGGTGTTCGATGCAGCGAACCTCCTGCACGACCGGTTATTGAACGACCCGCAGACAGGTTGGTTCAAATCGCTCAAGGGTCTTGCGAAAATTCTCAAATTACGAGTCTACGGGGCCACGAGACCGGGCTTGCTCTGCACCGTCGAAGTGACGGCCGGGGCTGGCCCTGCCTCGCGCGTGACCAAGACAGTGAGCATGGAATTCGGGGCCTATGCCATTCCGGCTCTTCATGCGCCGCTGCAGAGCGGTGCCCTTGGCAGCGAGGCAGTGCAGGCGCGCGCCGGTTCGGTTTTTGCGCATTGGGGTGAAATGGTGGTGCGTGGCCGGGCCTATTTCCCCCGGCCGGAAGAGATTCCGGTCAAGAGCGGAATGGCTCCTGTGAATGGACAAGCCTATGACGAAATGGGGCAACGTGAGGATCGCTGGCTGACGATTCGGCTGGGAGGCGAGGCCTATTTTGCCCAACTTCCGATCGAAGCCTGGTCGGGCGTGCCATTGAATGTCCATCCGCACCAAGAGCCGGTTCCGGGCATCAAAGTGGATCAGTGGGAGTACGCGAGCTTGAAGCGAATGGCAATGCAATTTGGTCACGTGTATGGGATCGACCGAGAGGGACTCTTGTACGCGGGCGGCGTCGTTCAGCCAGGCATGGGACGTCCTGCATCCGAGGTGTTTGCTTCAAAGGGGCCGGGAGATCATCGAGGGCTTGTATTTGTGGATACCCTCGATGGGATGCCACCCCGCTTCGATAATTTGGGCACGATTGTGCTCGATCAGGACTATGCCGAGGGCACCTTTCTTGTGAACGCGCATGTGTTGTGGAAGGCTGGAAGTTCCGGAAGAGCCGTGCCGGCGCTGAGCCCGCCGCCAGAAGGGCAGCAGTCACTTGGGGCACGGGTACCGGTGCAACTGTCCGGTATTCATCTCCAAGGGGTTGTGTATGCTGCAGGGGATGTGCGATTTGCCGGCCATCTCAAAGTGTATGGCGGGGTGGTGGCACAAGGGACGATCATGGAAGCGGCCAATGGGTCGGGCATGCTGGAGGTTTGGTACAACCACGATCTTCGCGAAGGACTTGTGCAGGGTTTACCGGTGGTCTTTGCCGCCCCAGGCAGTTGGCAAACCAAAATGTGAGAACGGATTCCGATTTCGAGTGATCAACAAGTCGGTCAGGTCGTTGAAAGGAATAGGCATCATGATTCGCGCCAGTTCACCTGCATTAGCGTCAAGCGGACTCCCATCGGGAAAAACACGTCCAAGTCGGATCCATTCGGCTGGCCTCTACGAGCCACTCGTGCATCAAGGATTTCTGCGACAGGAGGAACTGACACTTGTCGTATCAGAGGCGCTGCGAAGGCGGCTTGATGTAGCCACGCTGCTGATGGACCGCTATCGCATTCCAAAACCGGCGCTCGGTGCAGCCCTCGCAAAGTTCTACGAGTGTCAGTTTCTCGCCTCTGACGAGCAGATCCTCGTGGAGCCGGAGTTGCTGAAAAATCTCAGCGTCGACTACCTCAGAATGAATCATTGGGTGCCTCTCAAACGGCAGGGGCAGGTGGTGGAAGTCTTGATCGATGACCCCCATAACCCTGATAAACGTTTCGATGTGCGACGGGCCTTTCCGGGTCAAACGGTCGTCTATCACGTTGGGCTGCGGGCAGATATCGAGCGCCTGTTGAGTGACGCATGCGGGCGTGAGGTCGGCGATCCCATCACGGACATTCTGGGCGAGCTGGTCAGTGAAGCGCAGTTAGAGGAACAGCAAAACGCCACCATCGCGTCGATCACTGAAAACGATTCGGCCATTGTTCGCCTGGCAAACCAGATCATTGCAGAAGCGTATCGGCGGGGGGCCTCCGACATCCACATCGAACCCTATGCGGATCGTAAGGAAACGGGGGTGCGCTTCCGTGTGGATGGGACCTGTTTTACGTACATGAAGATTCCCGCCGCCTATCGCCGGGCCATTGTGTCTCGCGTGAAGATCATGGCCAGCCTTGATATTGCCGAACGGCGGAAGCCTCAGGATGGCAAGATTCGTTTCAAATTGACGACCGGGCAGGAGATTGAATTGCGTGTGGCGACGCTTCCCACTGCGGGATTCAACGAAGACGTGGTCCTTCGTCTGCTGAGCGCCAACGGTCCGAGGCGACTCGAAGAGTTTGAATTCAGTGCTGGGACGCGTCGTCTGGTGGAACAGCTCGCTCAGAAACCACACGGCATCGTATTGTGCGCCGGTCCGACCGGGTCCGGAAAAACGACGACATTGCACGCCATTCTGGCATCGATCAATACGGACGAACGGAAGATTTGGACGGCGGAAGATCCGATAGAGATCACGCAGGATGGTCTGCGACAGGTGCAAGTGCATCCCAAAATCGGCCTGACGTTTGCCGCCACCATGCGGGCATTTTTGCGGGCCGATCCGGATGTCATCATGATCGGAGAAATGCGCGACAAGGAAACGGCGGACATTGCGATCGAAGCCTCGTTAACGGGCCATCTGGTGTTCAGCACCATCCATACCAACAGCGCCGTGGAAACGGTCGTGCGGTTGCTCGATATGGGTTGTGATCCATTCAATTTTTCGGACGCCATGTTGGGTGTGCTGGCGATGCGGCTGTGTAAGCGTTTGTGTTCCCACTGTCGGGAGTCCTACCACCCGACCCACAGCGAATACGAGGAATTGGTGCAAGCATTCGGGGAGAACGAATGGGCGTCTCGATGGCCGACGTATGATGGCGCATTCACGTTGTTCCGCGGTCGAGGTTGCGAGGCCTGTCATCACACCGGGTACCGCGGACGAGTTCCCATCCATGAGTTAATGGTGGTCTCCGACGGCATGAAAGCGCTCATCCAAGGCCGGACTCGTACCGGAGAATTACTGGCATTCGCGAAAAGTGAGGGCATGCAGACACTGGTTCAGGATGGCATTGAGAAGGTGCTCCAAGGGCTCACCACCTACAAGCAAGTGCGCGCTGTGGCTATTAAGTAGTGCCGTTGCGAGTAATCCCTGTTGAAAGTCGTCTCTCCCCTGTGAAACCAGCCGGTTGTGCTGAAGAACCGGCTTTGAAGCAACTCCATCCGTAGAAGGACGGTGTCAGTCCGTTCGGCCGCTGTCAGGATGGAATTCCTCTTTCTCCACTCTTGAACGCCTTGTCGCTGGCTCATCACACCTCCCTTTCTCCTCCTATTGATCTTTCCCCATTGGGCAAAGATCGCCATACATCAGACGAAAATTGTCATCTTAGAGATCATAAAACGGTCGGAAGTGTACGGCCTGCGATATGAATGCAACTGAGTTATCAAATGGTTAGATAAATGTTCCCGTGAAAAGCCATCGGCATGGCACTTGCTCATCTGCCTGTTGCTATGTGTGTCTTTCCCGATCACCAACGGTCTTCTGTAGTCCGTTGTCAGAGAGGCTTCACGCTCATCGAAGTGATGATCGCCGTCGCGATTGTCGGCATTTTGGCCATGGTCGCCGTCCCTAATTATCTGCAATGGAATGCCCGGTATCAGCTGAAACAAGGCACGACTGAATTGGCCGGCAGTCTCACGCTTGCCAGAATGGCGGCCATGAATCGCAATCTTGCCGTCACGGTGACGCTGGCGCTCGCCTCCGGCAGAGTAACCGTCGATTTCGGCAATGCGCTCGCCCCCATCGTGCTCCCTCAGGCAATTGTTGGATTTACCGGTGGCCCGACGGTGCAATTCACGCGACAAGGGTTGAGCGGATCGACAGCAAACGTGCCCCTCACCTTGGTATCTCAGCAGGGTACGGTCTACTCACTCGTCGTCACTCCGTCAGGCAAGGTGAACTGGTGTGCCCACGCAACGTGCCCCTAGAGGTTGCATGAAACACGCGAGAGAATCGAAGGCCCTGTCAAGGATGGTCGATCTCCGTCAACAAGGGTTCACCTTGCTGGAAGCGATGATCGCGGCAGGCGTGCTTTCAGTCGGACTGTTGGGACTTGCAGGATTGTCGGGAATGTCGCTGGGGAAAAATGTTGACGCCAACGACATGTCGCGCATTACCAACCTCGCGGCAGACATGGCCGAACGTATTCAGAATAACCGCCAGCGCGTACTGGATTATCACGGCACGGCGACGAATATGGCCTGTCCCCAGAGCGTCAGTACGCAACGTATGGCGTGGGGCGACTGTACACAATGGTCAACGTTGGTGGCCAATTCCGGTCTGCTGTCGGCCGTTGGTACGGTCTCAGCCACGCGTCTCGATCCGGATCCCACGGCAAACCCCGTGACGATGAATCGCTTTCTGGTCACGGTTACTTTGAACTGGCAGACACGAAAGACGGATGTGAGCACCTCTCGCAGCAAGACCGCCGCGTTCACCACAGTCATTGCACCTGAATAGAGATGGGTGGAGCACGACTATGCGTCGAGTGATGGGGAACCAACGAGGCTTTACGCTGGTAGAGTTGATGGCCGCAGTGTTGATCACCGTGGTGATCGTGGCGGCCACAATGACCACGGTCGTCACCTCCAACCGTGCCAATGTTGTGAACAGCCAGGTGGCGGACACGCAACAGAATGTTCGGTTGGCCATCGATTTGCTCGGTCGAGATATCAAACTGGCCGGGTTTAACTATAACGCCACCGACCCGGCCACGATGGCGGTGGGTGCCTGTAATGCGACCATCGGTGCCGTAACCAAGCCGGTCGGACTCCTCCCGCAGGACCAGGCGCCAACGACGGCGGATACAGGCCCCGATGGTGTGTCGATGGTGTTGCCGGTCATGAATACCACCGGGTGGACCTTAACGGCAGCGGCAGGCGGCACAGCCAACGCGCCGACCTTCGACAACTCCATTAGTCTTTCAGGAACGGCGATGACTGAAATGGTGGCCAAGGGCCTGGCAGTCGATTCCACCATTTCGATCGGAGGCGCGGTGACGAAGACGGTCAAGTCTGTGAATGCCACGTCAATCGGTTTCGGCACGGGGAATTATGTGAGCGGACAATTTCCCATCGGTACCCCGGTGTATTTGCTGCAGTGCGTCCAATACCAAGTGGTGGTGAATACGCCAGCGACGTGTGGGAGCAATGCCCCCTGCCTAGTCAGAAACAATGTGCCACTGGTCGATGGCGTTGAAGATCTGCAGATCACGTATGCCTGTGACGGATGCAACCAGGCCGCGCCGAATCCGCTCTATCCGGACGGAATCATCGACGATCAAGACGGCTCCTCGTCCAGCGGCTTTCCAACCTTTTCGCAGGGAGACTTTATGTCCAACGGTTCGTGGGCGATCACACCACGGACTCCGGACAAGATCAGAATGGCGCAGGTGAGCCTCGTGGTCAGACCGACGAACGCGGACGCCGGGTTAGACGAGAAGGGGACCAAGGCCGTCAATACGACCGGGCCGGTCATCGTCGGCGATCACAACCCGTCGGCCGACACCGGTTACAACGCACAGGCCTATCAGCAGCAACGACGACGGGTAGTGATACGCACGATCCAGCCGAGGAATCTGTAATGAGAGACGTCGTGATGAAAGCGCGACACACGTCAACGGTCGGGCAACCGGTGCACGACGAGAATCGGATGACCGGGCAGCGAGGCATTGCGCTGCTGACTGTCATGCTGATGTTGCTGATTCTGTCGATCCTGGGCATCGCCTCGATCACGGTGACCAGCATGGAAAACCGGATGGCCGGGTTTTTTCGCACCACCGAAGCCGTCGTCGCAGCAGCCGATTCGTGCGAAGGCTTGGCAGCCAACCTCATTCAGCAGACCTTGTCGCCCCCTGGGGTGCTGCCGGCCTCGTTTGTAGCCCCGACGGGACCTGTTCCGGCAGCCAATGCGACGATTCTCTGGCAGGAGATCATTGGTTCCTCACCGCTTCCGTCGCCGGCGCCCACCGGAACATTGGCTGAGAACTATGCCGATTCCGCGGCAACGGAACCGAACTTTGAAATGACGAATATGCCTGGGTTTACTGTACGGGGCGACATCGACCGGCTCTACGCCCATCCGAAGGCCGGGCAAGGCACCGGGGTGACCGCAACGGAATTCGTCTACAGAATCACATGCATCGCGACGAATGCCACGACTGGTTCGAGTAGTACGGTGGTGTCCGTATATGGCTGTCTGGACGGGGACACGTGTGTGAAAAAAGTCAATTGAGAGGGGGCGTGCGATGAATCATCTCATCCTTCTGGTCGTCCTGAGCCTGTCGGTGTTGGCGCAGGCGGCCAACCCTGCGGCATCCATGGCCGGGACGGAAACGGAACAGGCTCAAGAGGCCATCTCGTTTTCGACGGTCGGCTTTCAGTCCGGTGTCATCGATGAGGTGCAAGGATCGACGATTCGGATCGATGGGCGAAGTTATGTGTTGAAGGCGAACGTCTTGGTGATCGACCACCGAAGCCGACCCATGGAAGTGGAACGCATCGTGCCGACCTCGCTTATCAAATTCCATCTGAAAGAAGGCCACATCGACAAGATGATGGTGACCTTGCCGCAATAGGGCAGAAAGGTCTTGTCTCAACTCGTAGCCGACACGCAACGGCTGTTGTCCTGCTTGAGATGAGGAGGAAAAACGCATGAATCGTCGAACGTTTGCTTCGCTGATGATCGTTGTTGGGAGTCTCGGTGCCGGTCTCTGTGGTTCGGGCGATGCGGCAGCCGTCGTCTCCAACGCGGATTACACTGCGGTCCCGCCCTTTGTGTCCAGCGCAACGACGCCGAATATCATCATCTTGATGGATAATTCCGGCAGCATGAGCAACTTGGGCAATTGCGACGGGACTGATGACGGAGACTGTGTCGATTTCGGTACTGGCCCAATAGATAAGGCATTCACAAATACGGCCACCTGGGCTGGGTACTTCGACAGCCTGACTTGTTATACCTATGACACGACCGACACACGGTTTGAACCGGCTGCGGTCAGGACGACACTCGCCGACTCTTGCTCCACCACGCAATGGGATGGAAACTTTTTGAATTGGGCGACGTTGCGCCGATTCGATGCCGTCAAGAAGGCGATGCACGGCGGGGATTGTTTTGCGACCAGAGCGGCGGATGGGACGTGCCCGACAAATGGAACTCCCGCGCTGAAGACAATTGTTGCGCAAGGGGCTGGTGTTAATAACCAACGAGTGATGACCACGAGCTACGTGGGCCGAGTGCCGTCGAGTACGTATACCGCGTCAACGGGCTATTTCTTTGTGCTAGCCTCTCCGCAGGCTTCTACCGGGGCGCCTCCGTATTTCTGCACTGGTTTTAGCAAGACTTCTTCGTCGTTCTCCTATAGTTGCAGCACAACGTACTTATTGAAGATTGCCACTGCGGTGGAACCGACCGGCGTTATTCAGCAGATCGGTAGCAAGGCCCGATTTGGACTTTTCGTATTTAAGAAAACTGGTTCGGGAGATGGGGCCAAAATGTTGGTCGGTGCCGGCTCGCGTCAGTCCATTAATTTCGAGGATAGCGGCGTCGAGACGTTCAATACCAATACGGCGGCTATGGTCGATGCGGTGCAGGAGGCCTATCCCTCGACCTGGACGCCATTGAGCGAATCCCTGTACGAAATGGCGCGCTATGTCGCGCAGATCAATTCCACGTTTGCGCCGACCACCTACGTCTACCCGATCGCGTTTTCGGGTGGCGTGTCCAACGGGGCTGCGTTTGCGACAAGCGGCGTCGGATCTATCGGAACGAGTGAGATTACGGCGCTGGGAGCGAGCGAGACCTGCCCGGCCGGGTATATCAGCAGTGCGTGCGGACGAGACCCCTACTTCTTCGGCCAGAACCATACGCCGCCCTGGGCCTCGACATCTCAGGTCGTGAATTGTTGCCGGACGTTCGTGATCATTTTTACGGATGGTGAGCCGACACAGGATCTGAACATCCCTTCCGGCATTCAAGACTATGCCCATGCCTACCATGGGGTTCATTGCACTGGAACCGACAATAGTTCCCCTCCACGGCCAATTGATGGGACCTGCAATACCAATAATGCAACACCCTTCAGTGTCCTGCTTGCCGAACATAAGACTGACTATGGTAGCAGCGGCAGTCACTACCTCGATGACGTGGCGTACTGGGCCCATACGAACGACCTTCGGCCTTGTAGTGGAACTGCCGATGGCACCATCGCCGTGTTGTCTGTCACTGGCCACTGCCTTCCAGGCACGCAAAACCTGACGGTCTATACGTTCTTCGCTTTTGGCAACATCAATGGACGAGGCATTCTTGCGCAGACGGCTCGATTGGGCGGGTTTGAGGATTCGAATGCTGACGGGATTCCTCAGGTCAGTGAGTGGGATAAAGAGAACAACCTTTCCGGCGCCTCCACCCCGGATGGTATCCCCGATGCGTATTTTGAATCGTCCAATGTCGACGACCTCCAAGACAAGTTGCTGGCCACCATTGCGAGTATTTTGAGGCGAAGTTCGTCAGGTTCATCGGTGTCGGTATTGGCTACCGCCTCAACCGGAGAAGGCGCGCTGTATCAGTCCTATTTCTACCCGAGCATTGGGGAGATTTCTACGAATAATGACGTGAAATGGACAGGGTACACCCAAGCGTTGTTTATCGATACGTTTGGCAATACGCGAGAGGACACGAATCAAGACGGTCGGCTTGACTACAAGGTCGACAAGATCGTCAAAACGAGATTCGATGGTACCCAAGTCAGGGTCGATAAGTACGTCGATACTGACGGCGATGGGTTGCCGGACGACCAGAACGGCGATCACGTGGTGACCTTGGCTGATTGTAATCCTTGTGGACAATCGTTGAGCGATATTGTTCCGATCTGGGAAGCGGGGAAGCGGCTGGCGCTGAAGGATGCTTCCACTCGCACCATTCTCACCTGGGTCGACTCGGACCATGACGGCATGGTGGATTCCGGAGAGCAGATGGCGTTTTCGACCGCGAACGAGCCGACGTTGCGTCCCTATCTGCGTGCCGCATCCAGTGCGGAGGGAACAAAAATCATCAATTTTGTGCGTGGATGTGACGCGACCACATGTACGGAACAGGCGACGACCAGAGATCGCCGGCTCCAGGTTCCTGCCGGGAGCGGAACGTTAAAAGTCTGGAAGCTCGGAGACGTCATCCACTCAACACCGACCGTGGTCGCGGGGCCGCGAGATCGGCACGATGCGATCTACGGAGACCAGAGTTACACCGCGTTCCTGCAGAAATGGTACAACCGACGACAGGTCGCCTACGTGGGCGGGAACGACGGCATGCTGCACGCCTTCAATGCCGGCTATTACCATCCCGGCGACGATACGAGTGCCTCTTCCGGTACCGGCGTCATTGAGCACGGCTGGTTCACGACAGCTCCTGCGGACAATTCGAGCGGAGCCCCCCTGGGTGACGAGTTGTGGGGATTTGTGCCCTATGAACTCCTTCCGCAACTCGAGTTTTTAAGTCGTGCCGACTACCAACATGCCTACTATGTCGATTTGCCGCTGAAGGTGGCCGATGTGCGGATCTTCACCGCGGACACCGACCATCCGAATGGATGGGGCACCATCTTGATCGGCGGATTTCGGATGGGCGGCAGTTGCGGCGCCTGTGTGTCTGGAACCGGTGCGCCACCGATGACGGTGAATATCGGCGGGACGAACTACAATTTCTACAGTTCCTATTTCGTGATGGATATCACCAATCCCGATAGCCCCAAACTGTTGTGGTCATTCAACAGTGCAGATTTGGGATTGTCCACCAGCGTTCCCGCGGTGGTGCGCGTGAATCCAGCGGCTGATGCCAAGGCGAGCAATACGAATGCCAAGTGGTACATGGTCGTCGGGTCCGGTCCGACCGGGTACGATGCCAGTGTGGCGCAGGGCGCGAAAGTCTTTGTGGTCGATCTGGCGACGGGGCCTGGCAGCAACAATGCGTTGGTGACCTCGTATTTGGTGGGGTCGTGGAACTCCTATATTGGAGACATCACGGCATTCGATCGCGATCTCGATTACCGTCACGACGCCGTCTACTTCGGCCGGGTCATCAATGACGGCACGCCTCCTTGGAGAGGAAAAGTCTACCGGCTGACCATGGGGGCCGGCGGAGCGACGTCAAAGTTCGGTACCGTCACGAATCCTGCGCAATGGGGTATTGCGTCCGGCAGCGCGCGTGTGCCGACGGAAATGTTGGACACATTTACCTCCGGCGCGGAGATGGGGCCGGTGGCGAGTGCCCCTTCGGTCACGACAGACGATGCGGCGAATGTCTGGGTGTTTGTCGGGAGCGGGCGTTATTACAGCAAATCCGACAAAACCGACACCTCAACCCAGTATTTTGTGGGCCTGAAAGATTCCGTGCTCAATGCCGGATGCGATCAATCAAGCGGGATCACGAACTGCATGGACAATGATCTTGTGGATGTCTCCAGTGCCACCGTCTGTGTAGTCGGTGTCGGCGACTGCGGGCTCGCGAGTGGCACCAATCAGGTTGCTGGGGTGACCGGCGCGACGACGTTTACCGGACTGATCGGGCTTGTCCAAAGCAAGGATGGGTGGGTGACTAAACTGGTCGAACCGGCCAACCCGCCGACGAAACCGGCTCCGTATGGCATTGGAGAACGGGCCGTGAGCAGCCCGACGGTCTTCGGAGGGGTGGTGTTTTTCCCGACCTTTATCCCGACTAACGACATCTGTGTCTCATCGGGAACCAGCCGCCTCTGGGCCTTGTTCTATAAAACCGGAAGCGCCTATCAAGAGCCGATCCTCGGTAAAACTGCGTCGGGTGCGAATCAGATGGTGAATAAATTTGGGTCCCTCGGGGAAGGTCTGGCCTTCGGTGTCGTGGTGCATATGGGGTCCGGTCGGGATGGTGGAAGCCCGTTCGGATTGCTGATCAACATGAGTCAGGGCAATTTCGGAGACTGCGCCACCTGTACGACAGGTGGTGGAACCATCGGCTCCAATATCAGCGTGCCTGTCGCGATAGACCCGCGGAGTAGGTTTTTCTCATGGACGAATCAATGAAGCCCTATGTGAGCACCATGTTTGGGAGACGTGCGAAGAGATGTGCTCTTCGCACACCTTCCTCCGCTCGCTGGATATTAGCGGCGTTGGTTGTGGCGGCCGCAGAAGGGTGCTCTTCCTCGCCTCAAGACGGATCGGGTGTCAGCGGTGCGGCAAAGACTAATCACGCTCCCACTGTTCGCCTCGTCACCATTGTCCCCAATCCACTCATACTCGCTGGCCCCATCACGGCACATGTGATGGCCGATGATCCTGATGGTACCGAGCCCACGAAACGATTTCAGTGGATCGTCAATGGCGCGCCCGTCTTAGGGGCAACCGGGCCTGAATTAGACTCGATGCATGCCAAGCGAGGTGATCAGGTTGCGCTCGAGGTGGTAGCCCTGGATGGTGAGTTGGAGAGTGCCCCCTATCGCACAGACCCCATTCCTGTGGTGAACACCCCGCCTCTCGTGTCACATGTGACCGTCGAGGCAGATGCTGAAAAGAACAATCGGGTTCATGCCAAGGTCGATGCCGTTGATCCCGATCGAGATGAGATCCATTACAGCTATCGTTGGTGGCGAAACGACAAACAGGTCAAAGAAGGCGAGGAAAGTGTCCTCGATACTACCGGCTTTGGGCGAAAAGATGTGGTGGTGGTCGAAGTGACGGCGCGGGATCAGGATGCCGCTGCTGCGCCAGTACGGTCAACCCCGAGTGCGTTGGGCAATTCACCGCCGTTAATTGTCTCGAATCCGGCGGCACTGACAAATCGGGAACAATACGAGTATGTCGTTCAGGCGAAGGACGTGGATGGCGATACGGTCACCTATGGCTTGGAGACCGGCCCCCCAGGGATGACCATCGACAAGACAACGGGCCAGGTCAACTGGAAGGTCATTCCGGGGGTGGCGGGGACTCATCGAGTGAAGATCATGGCGGAAGACGGGCAGGGCGGGATTGCCTGGCAGGAGTTTGAACTATCGATTCCTTCCACGGCGCAATCGCAGCCATCGTTACCGTCTCAAGGATAACTGGCCTCTCGAAACCTAACGGTTCTCATTTTTCCCCGCCCCCCCTGTTCCGACCTTGTTCCTCCCTTTCGCTGTTTGTTAGAATCTAGACATCAGCTTGGCGAAAGGAGTCTTCGACACAGGCGTGCGCAAGATCAAACTACGTGAAGGCACGAACACAGCGGTCCTGTTTGGACACCATGATCGCCACCTCAAATTAATTGAGGAAGAGTTCGGGGTACGGTGTTCTGCACGGGGCGAAGAGGTCACGGTTGAGGGAAGTGCCGACGCCGTGAAGCAAGCAGAGCGTGTCCTTAATGAACTCGCGTCGCTCACCAACGAAGGATATAATCTCAGGTCAGATGACGTCACCCATGCGCTGACCGCCCTCCGCCATAATCAAGACGCCTCTCTCAAGGAACTGCTCTTCAGCGCCTCCCCGATCGTCACCAGGAAGCGCTTCATTGTCCCTAAGACCCCGACACAGAAATACTACCTCGACGCGATCGAAAAGCATGACATTGTCATCGGTATTGGGCCTGCCGGAACAGGTAAGACGTATTTGGCCATGGCTATGGCGGTGAGCGCCTTGATGAAGAAGGACGTCAGCCGCATCATCCTGGCCCGTCCGGCAGTCGAAGCCGGAGAGAAACTCGGTTATCTGCCGGGAGACATGTATGCGAAGGTGAACCCGTATCTTCGTCCTTTGTACGACGCGCTGTTCGATATGATGGACATGGAGCGGGCCAACCGGCTGATCGATCGAGGGGACATCGAGATCGCTCCGCTTGCGTTCATGCGTGGCCGTACCCTGAACGACTCGTTCGTGATTCTGGACGAAGCTCAAAATGCCACCGCCGAACAGATGAAAATGTTCCTCACGCGTCTTGGCTTTCACTCCAAAGCCGTCGTGACGGGCGATATCACGCAGATCGACTTACCATCCGACCGCGTCTCCGGCCTGATTGAAGTGCGGAACATCCTTCAGGATATTGCTGGTATTGAGTTCGTGTATTTCGATGAACGGGATGTCGTGCGGCATCGGCTCGTCCAAGAGATTATCAAAGCGTACGATCGGCATTCGGTTGCGTCGGCACCTCCCGGCTCCCCCAGAAAAGGCGACCATCTCGGAAAGGGGCAGCGCTCTGATCCGAAGAACGCTCGGCCATCAGCTCCTCCCAAAGACTCCCGGGGCCAATCACACTAATGCCGGTCGTGGTTGGCATGCGGTTGACGAGGAGGACACTGCGCCTCGCGTCTCTCAGGAAGCTCGCTAATCGTATTCTCCAATCCATCGGCGAACGCGAGGCGCTTCTCAGCCTTGAAATCGTAGGCGACGTCCGGATGCGTCGCTTGAATCGAACCTTTCGTCATCGTGACAAAACCACCGATGTGCTCGCGTTTGCGACCAGGGAAGGGCCTGGTCCGCCTTCGGCTTTGCTTGGGGATGTGGTCATATCGTTGCCGCAAGCCATCCGCCAGGCTCGCCGCCACTCACGGGGCATCGATCATGAATTGGTCGTCCTCCTGATTCACGGCATTCTTCATTTGTGCGGGTATGACCATGAGCGAAGCGAACCCGAGGCCAGGCGAATGGCCCGGCGAGAACGGGCCGTGTTACGTGGCATCGGCCCCGTTCCGAGGCTATTGGTATCTGGCGATTCAGATCCAGTATGATGCGTGACGTGAGTGCATAGTTCGGGAACGCGACCGTCGACACAGGGATGAGGTGAGCGGTGGGTTGGTTTCAGAAACTGAGCGAGGGGCTTTCAAAAACACGCCAGGCGGTCACCGGACAGCTGGATCGACTCCTGGGACGCGCGGCGGACCCCGCTCTGTTAGACGAGTTGGAGGTCGCCCTCATCAGCGCGGATTTGGGTATGCCTGTCGTGGGACGTGTGATGGAGGCCCTGCGCGCTCAGATGCGCGGGGGAAACTTTTCGGCTGCCGAGAAGGTGCGGGAGTTGCTGCGGCAATCTGTCTTGGACATCCTGCTTCCAACGCAAGGGGTGTCGATCGACCAGCTCATCGCCCAAGGCCCGCGTCCCTTCGTGATTCTCGCCGTGGGGGTGAATGGTGTCGGGAAGACCACTACCGTTGCAAAATTGACCCAACGATTCCGCCAACAAGGGCACACGGCGCTGCTGGTGGCCGGCGACACATTCCGGGCGGCGGCTATTGATCAACTGCAGGTGTGGGCGGACCGCATTCAGGTCGACATCATCCGGCATCGACCGGGCGCCGATCCCGCAGCCGTGGCCTATGACGGGATCACGGCCGCCAAAGCGCGCGGGTCCGATGTGGTCCTCATCGATACTGCCGGGCGGCTACACACGAAAACCAACTTGATGGATGAGTTGCGCAAAATCAAACGGATTGTGGCGCAAGAATGTCCGGGTGCGCCCCATGAGGTGCTGTTGGTCTTGGATGCCACGGTCGGGCAAAATGCCATCGCGCAAGCCCGGCAGTTCCACGAGGCGGTCGGGGTGACCGGCATCGCGTTGACCAAGCTTGATGGCACAGCCCGCGGCGGCATCGTGGTGGCGATTGCCGATACCCTCAAGATTCCGGTCCGGTTGATTGGGGTGGGGGAATCCGTCGAAGACCTCCAGGACTTCAACGCCAAGGCCTTTGTTGACGCATTGTTTTAACGTGCCTGCTTGATCGACCCCTCTGCCACCGATCCTGCACTTTCCTTCAATTCCTTCTCATCTCTCGAACCTCATGCTAGGCTGTTTTCTGAGACTCTCGCCTGAAAGTGGGCTGAGGGGAGTGCCTATCGCATATGTGTGAGAATCGACTATGACCACCCTATTAGTCATCGACGATGACCGGTTGCACTGTGATCTCCTCCAGCTGGCGTTGTCGCGCCATGGATATCGAGTCAGCACGGCGACGAGCGGGCGTGAGGGCGTCGCCCTGTTCCGGCAGCTTCGGCCGGCCGTGACCTTGCTCGACCTGCGCATGCCGGAAATGGACGGGCTGGCCGTGCTCAAAGAGATTCGGACGCATGATCCGCGCGCCGGAGTGATCATGTTGGGGGGTGGTGCTACCGAGGAGTTGGAAAATCTCGCGCGAAAATTACGCGTCACGGATTTCTTTCGAAAAGGATTGTCGCTCGATGTGCTCGTGGGCGCGGTGCATCGGATCGCCCAGCAGGCGAGACGGGAAGCGTCGGACACGCAGAATTTGACCGCTAGTGAGACCGATCAGCCTTCCGAGGAACAGATCCTCGTGGTCGATGACGACGTGATGGCGCGTGATCTCCTGATGCGTTTCCTCAGTCTGCGCGGGTACCATGTGCGTGGGGCCAAGGATGGCCGCGAGGCCTTGCGGATGATTGAGGCGTCCGCCCCGGATTTGGTGATCCTTGATCTCGTCATGCCGGAGATGAACGGCGTGGAATTGTTGAAGGTCTTGGCTGAGCGTGACTATGCTGGCCGGACGATCATTTTGAGTGGACATCAAAACGAGCCATTGCTGGAAGACGCCTGGGCGTTGGGGCCGCAAGAAGTGCTGGATAAACCGCTTGATTTGGAGCGCGCCTTGATGGCAATCCAGCTTGTGATGGTCTGTCGGGAATGTTAACCTTCATCGTCAACCTCGGGGTGCCGGTGAAGGGTGAATTGTTTGCATCGCCTCATCCGTTTCAGTTTGCTTGCCGGTTGTCTCGTTCCTGCGCTTGCAGTTGCTGAGCCTGTTTCCTCTCCCCCAACTATCACACATCACCAGCTGACGCTCGAGCTGCTGCCGGATTCTCACCAGCTCATCGCGACGGATCGCGTGACGCTTTCTGCTGGATCTCCCGGGAGGACATTGGCGTTCTCCCTTGCCCCTACGATTCAAATCGAGCGCATTCAGGATATCACGCACTGTCAGGCCTCCTGCGAAATGGCTCCTGAGCTTGCCTTCGAGAGGGATGGCTCATCGGGTCGATCCGAGCCGCAGCGGGTGATCCTGAAGCCACCGGCCACAGATCGGACAGACGGCACGGTAACCCTCAAGTTTTCCTATCGAGGTGTGGTCGATGATCCGCCACGAGACCCTCGGCACCTGCGTTTTGTTACGCCTAGCGAGACCTCCGGCCACATCGGCCCCGAGGGCGTGTATCTCAGCAGTGAAAGCCAATGGTATCCCGATCTGGATGGGTCGCTCGCCACCTATGATGTGACCATTGCCGTGCCTGAAGGGTGGACGGCCGTCACGCAAGGCGCTCCCCAGTCTGATCCGGCACACTGGATCGTTCCCACCAAGAGCGAAGCCTTGACGGTGGTTGCGAACCGTTTCGTGGTGAAGTCCCGAACCTGGACGGCACAGTCGGGGCAAGCTATTCGGCTGGCCACCTATCTTTTTCCAGACGAAGCCTCCTTAGCTGATGAATACTTGGACGCGTCGGCCCGCTACATCGATGCGTACATCCCTCTGCTCGGTCCCTATCCGTTTGCTCAATTCGCTGTCGTCGAAAATTTCTTTTCAAGCGGACTAGGCATGCCGTCCTTTACCCTGTTGGGGAGCGGAGTCATCAAACGGCACTATACGCAGCCCTACGCGCTTGGCCATGAGATCGTGCATTCGTGGATCGGGAATGGCGTGTTTAACCGGATCGATCGCGGCAACTGGGTGGAAGGGCTCACCACCTATCTCTCCAATTATTACTACCATGAGCTCATCGGCGACGAGGCCCAAGCTCGTGAACAGCGGCGGTTGATGCTCATGGGATATGCCGTGTATGTGCGCCCCGGAGAGGAATATCCCGTCATACAGTTCGCCCAGAAACACGATGAAAAGGACAATGCCATCGGCTATCAACAAGCCGCGATGGTCTTCCATGCATTACGGCAGGAAGTCGGCGAGACAGTATTTTGGAAGGCCCTGAAGCAGATACCGGAACGGTATCTCGGAATGGCGGCCGAGTGGCGTGACTTGGAGCGAGTATTCCAGGAGGCGGCGGGGCGCGACCTTCGGTGGTTTTTCGCACAGTGGATCGAGCAGGCTGGCGTGCCGGACATTGAGCTGACTGGTTCCCGAGTACCGTCGTCCACCGGACCCCCCGGAGAAATGAACAGGGTTGAGGCGATGGTGCAGATCGCCCAACATGGTCTCCCTTATCGCGTGGCCGTAGATCTGGAATTCGTGCTGGAAGGAGGACGCACCCACCGCACGCGCATTCACGTGACGGAGTCCCGGCAGGAGGTGATCGTGCCGTTGCCCGAACGCCCGCTGGCGGTTCGGCTGGATCCAGATCTCCATGTGTTTCGCCGTGTGGCACGGCATGCGTTGGCGCCGATGTTGAATATGTATGTCACAGATACCCACCGCACGGTGCTGGTGCCCCCAGCGTCCTCACAACAACCGCGTCCCTTCAGCGACATTGTTCAACGGATCGTCGCACAGGAGGCGTCGAAGCCCGAGCCGTTGCGCACCACCGTGAAACAACCGGAAGACAAGATGAAGGGTATGCCGGCGGGATCGGTGCTGGTGTTGGGCGGGCCCGGTGAGAATCCTGCCGCGTCAGACATACTGCATTATTGCGGCGACCATGTTCGTTTTTCCGAGAAGGGATTTGCGGTGGAAGGACAGCCCTATGAAGGTGCCACGATGGCGCTGTTGGTCTCGTGTCGGCGAGACGATCAGCCGGGCAGCGTGGTGACCCTCCTCTACGGCGTGACGCCGCAGGCGCTGACGCGTGTGGCTCGGCTCTTGTTTTTTTACGGATGGCAGAGTTATGTGGTGTTTCACGAAGGCGCCGTGGTGGCACGGGGCGATTGGGAGGATCGGATGACTACAGAGGTGCGAATTGAAACACGTTAAGCAGGTGATGGCGGGAATGCTGGGGCTGGTGCTCTCTCTCTCCGCGACGAATCACGCGGCCGCGGCTTCGAAGGCGGCCGCGCCGACGGCTTCGACCGAGCGGCATCTGACCAATATCAAGCAGCTGACGTTTGGTCGGCAAAATGCCGAGGCGTATTTTTCGTTCAGCGGCGACAAACTCATCTTCCAGTCGACCAACAATTGGATGAAGGATACGTTTGCCGCGGCTATGCACCCGGCCGACATCCCGCTGGGCTGTTACCAAATGTACGTGATGGATCTCGGCAGTGAAAAGATCCGGATGGTCAGCACAGGTTCCGGCACGACCACCTGCGGGTATTTCTTCCCCGGCGATCGACGCGTCTTGTACTCGTCCACTCACCTGAGAGGCCCCAATTGTCCACCGAAGCCCAAACGCGAGGGAGGCGCCTACCGATGGGCCTTGGACGACTACGATTTGTTCTCCGTTCGGATCGACGGCCTGGACCCGCAACGACTGACGAATACTCCCGGATATGACGCCGAAGCCACGGTGGCTCCCAACGGGAAGACTATTGTCTGGACCTCGATGCGTGACGGAGATTTGGATATCTACGCCATGGATCTGGACGGAACGCATCCCCGTCGGCTGACACAGGAAATCGGGTACGACGGCGGGGCGTTTTTCTCGCCCGACAGCAAGCGGATCGTGTATCGCGCCCAGCATCCGAGTAATCAAGAGGAACTGGACCAGTACAAAGCTCTGCTCGCTCAAAACCTGGTGGAACCGGGCCGCTTGGAAATCTTCATCATGAATGCCGACGGCTCGAACAAGCAGCAGGTCACGAGCAACGGCGCCTCTAACTTCTCTCCCTACTTCCATCCGGATGGACACCGTGTCATCTTCTCGTCGAACGTGGAGACGCGCAACGAAGGGGGGCGGCCCGAGTTCCATTTGTACCTCACCAATGAGGACGGCTCCGGACTGGAACGATTGACGGCGGACGGCAAGTTCAACAGCTTTCCCATGTTCTCTCCGGATGGAAAGCACCTCGTCTGGGTGTCCGACCGGAATGCGAAAGAGCCGGGAGAATTCAACGTGTTTCTTGCCGACTGGGTTCCATGAACGAATCAGGTGACGGGCAGGCTGCGCCGATGTCGTCGCCGCCTGCTCCCCCGCCGGACAGGCCGCCGGTCCCGGCGGTGATCCTCTCCGCGCTGGTGGTGCTCGGGTCGTTCGCCGCGCTTTTTCACATCGATATTCCCATCTTGCTCTTACTCCGCTCGCACAATTTGTCGTCGCTCCAATCCTTGGGTGATCTTGGCGAAAAGCTGGGCAACGGGGGGACGCTGATTACCATCAGCGTACTGCTCCTGGGGACCGGGTATGTGCTCAAACGACAGGCGTGGATTCGTACGGCGGTGGATAGCCTGCTTGCCCATGGAGTGGTGGCGTTAGTGGTGAACAGCCTCAAACATATCATCGGCCGTCCCAGGCCACGCCTCACCCATTCAGGCGGATGGCAATGGTGGCCCTCGTTGCAATCGGGGTTGGATTCATTTCCCTCGGGCCATACCTCGGCGACGGTCGCCGTGGCGACGGTATTGGCGAGGGCGCTGCCTCGCCTTTCATGGGTGCCATTTGCCCTGGCCGGATGGGTGGGAACCAGCCGGATCTGGAGAGGATCCCATTTCCCCGGCGATGTGGTAGGCGGGATGGTGTTGGGGTTTATGGTGGGATCAGTCTTTAACGGGCCGTTGCGGTGGTGGGGCAGGTCTTCCGCTCATGCGCTCGTGCGCATCGCGCCCATCGTGTTGTTGCTGGCCGGCTGGTTCTGGGTGTTGACGCATCGCATTCTTGATCCGATGACAGATCACGTGCTGGTAGCGTCGGGGGTGCTGCTGGTCCTTGTAGGGTGGGCGTTGCAGGTGATGCCTCAGTGGCGACCGGCAACCGGCGGGAGTATCGCGGCGGTCGTGACTTCGAAGGCGTTGTTGCTGTCAGGGGTCGGGGTGGCGACCGGAGCCCCGATCGTCATCGCGTTGACCGGTCTGCTCTGTTTGGCCCGATGGAATGTTGCGGCACACCGTCTCGATGCGGTTGCTCAGCCGTCCTGGCGCAGGGATGGATTGTACGCGGCGGCAAGTCTCGCGGGCGTGATTGCCGTTCAGTTTTTGAAAGGCCTGGTGCCGTTACAGTGATGGACGATCAGTGGCCGGGAATCCGAACCTGAGGTTTCTCGGCCTCTTCGGGGACATGAATCATGGATTGATTGGCCAGGAGAATGTAGCCATACCGCTCGAGCATGACCGGATATTCCATGGTTTCAAACGGCAATCGATTTCGCATGGCCGCCGGCAGGAGAATCAAGGTGCGACCCGGCTGGGTCAAATAGGGCTTAATGTTGGCCTCTTCACCTTTGGGCACGACGATGGCTTTTCGTTTGGCATAGAACACCAGGGAGGGGCGCGGCTGTCCATAGAGAATCAGCCGGTCGCTCGGGCCGAGATTCAACCCTGCGACATCGGCCAGCCGCTGCGGCGGGTCGATGACAAAATGGTGGACCAGCGGAAACGTCAGTTGTGTGACGGCCAGGACTACCAGGGCTAAGGATCCTCCCGCGGCCCAGAAGGCGGCCGGCTTCCGAGTCTCGCTGAGCCCGAAATAGGCGACCAGACCCATCCCCACCAAAAAAATCGAAGCGATGGTATAGGGCCCCGGTCCGAGTGTGACCTGTCCGGCAAGAGGAAATTCATCCACCAGCTTCACGGCGAATTTGGCGTACAGGGGCGGCAGGGACGCAAACGCGAGTGCCAGAATATAACCGACCGCCGTCATCATGTGGATGGCGCCGCGCAAGTGCGGCGCGGCATGGTCCGTTACGCAGCGATTCCAGAACGACGCCGTCAAGATCGCCGCGGCGGGAAACAACGGGCCGATGTAGTGCGGCAGACGTGTTGAGGAGAGGCTGAAGAACACGAGCCCCCCCAGCACCCAGACGGCGGCAAACCACTCGAGGGCCTGTGAGGACGACGGGGAATCTGCACTCGGACCCGGTGTGAATGCTCCAGCTTGTTTGGCCTCACGCCAGCTTCGATAGACTTGATACCAGGCAAAGGGCAAGAGGCCGCTCCAAGGAAAAAATCCCAGGAGGAACACCGGCAAATAGAACAGCAGCGTCCCGCCGTGTCCTTCCATGGCGCCAAAGAACCGACCGATCGTATCTCCTTGCGCGGAGGTCGTGTACCGTTCCCCATGCAGGTTCAACATCATGAGATACCAAGGGAGGGCCAGGGCGACGAAGAGCAGCAGGCCTGGAAGGAGACGTCCCTCGCGACGGAAGAGCGGCCAGGAGCGAGTCAGCCAGAGATAGAGTCCCACCGCCAACAGCGGAATCAGAAAACCGATCGGGCCTTTCGTCAACGTGGCCAGCGCCATGCCGATGTACAAGAACCAGATCAAGTGGCGTTCACGCCCCTCTCCGTAGAGGCCGAGCCAGAACCCGTAGAGAGACAGTGTGGTAAAGAAGATCAACACGCTGTCGGTGAGTGCCATGCGACTGAGCCCGATGATTTCCAGATTCAGCAACAGCATGGCCGCGCCGAACAGGCCGATGACCGGTCCCCGGCAACGGGTCAGAAACAGATATTGGAGTAGGATCAATCCGAGACCGAACAGGGCGGACGGGAACCGCGCGGCGAACTCGTTGACGCCGAACAGGTGGTACGATCCGGTCATGAGCCAATACACGAAGACCGGCTTGGCGAAGCGCGGTTCGTAGTTGAAGGTCGGGCTGATGTAGTTGCCGGTTTCGTACATTTCCCGCCCGGCTTCCGCGTTGCGCCCTTCATCCCGATCGGTCAGCCCGAGGGAGCCGAGCCCGACGAAGAACAGCACCGCAGCCATCGCCAGCAGCAGCACGAGTGCGAGCGGCTGGACGGACCGGTCGATCGGCGCAGACACCTGCAAGGGGGGGAGCTCTCCGTTCATCTGTGGTTCCATTACGATTTGGTTGCCGGAGAGGCGGCGTCGGAGGCGCCCTGGTTCGGACGGTGAATGAGCATGAGATTCCGTACGTAGACGATACTGCCGATGCTCTGGCCGGCAATGAAGACCGGGTCCTGCCGATAGATCGCATAGGCAAGCGTGATCAACCCGCCGATCATGCTCATATACCAGAATGCCGTCGGTACGCGGCTTTCCGCATGGCGTTCGGAGGCGATCCACTGGACAACCCAGCGCATAAAGAAGATCCCCTGCCCGAGGAATCCAATAATGATCCAGATAGTGTCGAGTGTCATGGGCGTGCGGGGGCTGGTGGTGTTCCGGTCGAGCGGTACTTGTAGCGCAGGCAGCGGTGCTGCATCCATCGCACGGCCACCAGGTCATAGAGGCCCTTGAAGAGACGGTTGCCCACGCCGTATTTCGACGTGCCCCGGGTGCGAGGATAATGGCGCACCGGCACTTCGGTGACGGTGAATCCGTGCATCAGGGCGAGGGCGGGAAAGAACCGGTGCATACCCTCGAAGAGTTGCAGCTTGTCGACCACCGCTCGTCGAAACAGCTTGAGTGAGCAACCGGTGTCATGAACCCGGTCGCCGGTGACGGCGCTACGGACGCTGTTGGCGATGCGGGACGAAATTTTGCGTGTCAGATTGTCGTGCCGGTCTTTACGCCAGCCACAGACCAGGTCGTACTGCCGGATCAGCGGAAGCAGTGTGGCGATGTCCGCCGGATCGTTCTGCAGGTCGCCGTCGATGGTCATCACCAGGTCTCCGGTCGATTGTTTGAACCCGGCATCGAAGGCCGCCGACTGGCCGTAATTGCGGTCGAAGTGAAAGACCTTGACCCAGCGATATTGCGCGGCCAGGCCATCAAGGATCTCCGAACTCCCGTCCGTGCTGCCGTCGTCGATAAACAGCAGTTCGAACGGGGCCGATCGGGATTCCTCCCGGCTCTCCAGTGCTTTCACGAGTTGCTCTGTCAGGGGAACCAGATTCTCGCGCTCATCCTTGATGGGGATGACAACGGAAGCCCATGGGCGGGTCGCTACAGTCATGGAGAGGGAACAGGTCCTTCACGCCGCGGGTTATCGGTCAACATCGGCGCCATTTTACAGAACGCGTAGAGGGGTGGTCAAACAGTTCCGCCCTGGGAAGTGGGTCTGACCCCCTATTCGATGATCGTCTGCCGATCGACATGAGTCGAGAAGGTCGGATCGTTCGAGACGAAGATGACCGACCAGGGCTCGTCTTTCGCGCAGAGCCGACGGAGCAGTCGTTCTCTTGTGGCGGGCAGCATATTGTGCAGGGTGCCATCGAAAATTAAGAGTTGCGGGCGGCTCACGATTGCGCGGGCGACCAGAAGGCGGAGAATCTGACCCATCGAGAGGTGGATCTCTCCACCGGAGACGCGGGTATTGAGGCCCTGCGGCATCGCATCAATGTCGTGGTCGAGCTCCACAAACCGCAGCGCCCATTGAAGATCCTGATACTCGATCGCGGGCCGACCCAGCGTGATGTTGTCTTCCAGCGTCCCGTCGAGCAGCGTGGGATGAGAATCCAGGATGAGGCCGCGCACCCGGCTGATGGAGTCGCGCCTCACTTCGGCCAGGTTCATATCGTTGTACCGGACAAATCCAGCCGAGGGTGGGTGGAGACCGGCCAGGACTTTCGCGAGGGCGGTTTTGGCTCTGTTGGTGCCGCACAGGATGGCGACTCTCTCTCCCGGAGCCACCTCCAGGGACACGTTCCGAAAAATCGGCAGGCCATCCTGCCCGCTGTAAGCAAGGCTCCGGCACGTCAGGCGAATGCCGGAGCCGCCGAATTGGGTTGCCGGCACGTCTTCTTTCGCGCCGTCCTCTTCGGTCGGCAGAGAGAACACGGCAGCCATCTCGCGGCAGGACACGAAGGTAAAAAACATCGCGACCATGCGCCGAGCCAAGGTGTCCATATTCAACAGCAGGTTGCCGACCAGCACCTCGGCGGCGGCAAATTGCCCGACCGTGAGTTCTCCATCGACGACCAAGAGCCCTGCCGTGATAAGTAGCCCGCTGTGCCCGGCAACCTGCCACAGCGCCGCCGCTTTGTATTGCCGGCCGGTGAGCGTATCGGAACGGCGCTGCCGGATTCGGGCATAGAGGCGAGTCAGCATGTCGGTTCGGTCCAAGAGGTACGGGCTCTCCCCGGCCGCCCGCAGGTGCGGAAGATTCTGCGCGATATTTTGAATCCAGCCAAAGATCTCATAGTGCAGGCGAGACATTTCCAACGTGATAAAGAATCCACCCCGCCCAAAGAGGGTGAGCAACCCCACAAACCCGAGGATCAGCACCAAAATGTAGAGCACGAAGTAGGGATGGAACAGGATCAGCATAGTCATCCCGATGGTGCCGACCACAGCGACATTAAAGAGATCCGCCACCATTGCGACCAGGGCGCGCGTCAACAGATCGGCCTCCATGAACCGGTAGGCTTGCGGCGTGGCGAACGTGTCGTCCCGAAGACGGGGCAGGAGGCGAGTGAAGGCGATGGCAACGCGCGTGTAGATCCGCTGTTGCAGCGTCTCCACGGCGCGCGCCTGCAGTACCCGAAAGGCCGCGACGCCGGTCAAGGAACTGGCGACGAACAGCGCCAGCGTAAAGATCATGCGGGGTTCCATGGCGAAGGAGAACGTACTGACGAGTTCCTGGACGGCGATGGGCACGCAGAGCAGGAAGCACCCAATGGCCACCGCATACGAGGCGATGATGCCCAGGATCGAGCGCTCCAGTTTCAGCAAGATGCCGAGGTGGGCGAAGATATCGCGGAGGACTTCAGTGCGCTGATACTGAGGGTAGCTCGGGGTGGTCGTGGGGGACTGGGGCACAGTAACTCCTACCGCGTGGGCGCTGGTAGGAGTTATCAGCCGTGCGGGGATCGCAACCGGCGGTTCTCGGTGAACTCCATCACCTGAGAAAGGCGCAAAGCTGGGCGAAGTCTAGACCGAGAGCCGGTCCGTCGTCAACACAAGGTCCCTTGGGCACGAGACGATCCGGGGATCGTCAGGATGCCGGCGGCGCAATTGTTCCCCGTCCGATCAGCGAAGGAAGAGAGATTTGAAGATCAAGGCCGTGCCGGACACAAATAGAAAGGCGGCGAACGTGGCCCGGTATCGTTCCGTGCTCATCTTGCTATAGAGCAAGAGCTCGGTCGCCAGGAACATGCTCACCCCTACGGCCATATACAGGGCCGTGGTGGATGTGACAATGGCCGAAGGTCCCAGGGACATGCTCAGCGTCATGAGCTGAAACAGCGCGAAGGTGCCATAGGAGACCGCCGTTGTCGCGCGGGTCTGATCCTTGTCGTACGGTTTGCTGTGGATCATGGCCGTCAGCAGCGAACCACCCAGATTGGTCAGACCGTGGACGATGCCCATCACGGTGAAATACGTGCGTTCATATCGCACCAGCGATTCGATCAATCGGTTGAACGGCCCATAGACACTCTTGAGCGCCGCGACGATCAGGAACAGGCCAACAATGCTGCCGATGTTCAGCTTGAGCGTCGTGACCAACAACAGACAGAGCACCATGCAGGGGATGGACAACGTCAGGATCTGACAATAGAACGGCCAGTGAATGGACCGGTAGTCCTTGCTCACTTGCAGCACATTGATCGTCAGTGAGATCGGAAGCAGAATGGTCAGGGCGGTGATGAAGTCATAGCCCAGCATGAGAAGGATCGGGGTGCCGAAGAGCAACACGCCCACGCCGAAGAGCGACTGAATGGTGGCCGTGAGGAGGATGGTGGCGAGCATATCCCATTGCATGGCAACAACGCTCCTTTCGACCCGACTGCGCTCGAACGGCCCGACGCTCAGCCTTTGCGGCGGTAGACGGGTATAGCCCAGCGCTGGAGTGGTCGTCAATCGGGCTGAAACGGGCGGGTGTGGTTACCGGCTCCTGGCCGGGATGTCCGATTCAGCGGAGGCAAGAATCGTGAAACGCATGGTGCCCATCAGGCTCATGTCGTTGATCTGTTCACCGGCGTGGATTTCCACCTTATACCGTCCTGGTTTCCAGCCGCTGTCCATAGGGAATAACTTCAGATAGCCGGTTTGATCTTCCAACGCGATGTACATCGCATCTTCAGCCACGATCGTTCGTCCATCCAGCCCGGGTACTTCCTCGGGATAGCATCGTCCGAATAATTGAAAGGATTGGTAATGCTGGTGCAGCTCAAACACGATGAAAACAGGTTTGCCGGCGGCCGAGAATTGTTCGGTCGGTTTGACGGGAACAATTTCATGGGTCCGTTGGAAGCCCAATTCTTCATCGAACCCCTCGGCGAGCACAATGCGACGAAACATCCCTTCCGGAGGGGCGTCGAAATTGTAGGGTTTGGCGCTCTCGGTCCGGTTTTGAAAATCGGGGACCGGGACATTGTGGGTCAGGGGAAGGTCTTCGGCCCAGGCCAGGGAGCCGGAGAGAAGAACGATGAGACACACACGCGCAGGCACCGATCTCATGCTGTCTTGGTACACTCCGCCCAACAGGCCTGTCAAGGAAGGTCCGGGGCCAGAGCTTAGGTCGGCGCAGTCGGCCGAACGGCAGCGAGGACGATGACGGGGGATTCGTCCGGGAGAGGTTGCGGGTGAAAATTGCTTCCTGTTAGACTTTCGCTCTTTCTACAGGGGGACAGCATGGAACAGCACCTCATGACACCCGTCGAGGATCCCGACGCGTTACCGCAACCCATCGGGGAATACAAGCCGGTCGATTATTGGCAGGCGCATATCAATACTCTGTTCTACCAACTGCGCGGGGACCAGCAACGCAGCTTCTACCAGACTTTTGCCTCCGCCGATTATCGGTTGGCCCATGCGTTGGCGGCCGACTATTTCGAACAGGTGGTCAAACGTGACAAGCACGCTGCGGCGAAATCGGCTGCGTCCGGCGATGCCGTTCCCACGTCATCGTTGACCGTGATGGAGTGGGGCCCCGGCAACGGCAATCTCGCAGCCTGCTTTCTCAGCCATCTGCAGCGTCTCGACAAGACGGGTCAGGTCTATCCACGGGTGCGGTATGTACTGGTTGATTCTCACGCCCCTGCGCTCGAGCGGGCACGCGCGCATCCGGATTTGATTCCACATCTCTCCAAGGTCGAGTCCCTCTGTGCCGATGTCGAGCACATGGCCACCATCGCCGACGGCACGGTCGACCGGATCATCTGTAATGAGATGTGGAATGAATTGGCCACCAAGCTCATTGTGAAGAAGGGTGGAGAGTATGAGGAAGAGCATCTCCGTCCAAACCTCAATGAGCGCAAGGCCGCGGCGATTGCCGACTGGTCCGGGTTTGTGCGCGCCTTCGACGCCAAGGACATCGAACAACTGAAACAGTTCCCGCCCTTTCTGGACGATCTGATTTGGGAGCGCGAATATCACAAGGTGGATTGGAAGGACGTGCCCTATCGCAAAACCCTCACCGAGTTTATGAAAGCCATCGACGAGGAAGTGTTGGTGCCGGTGAATCTGGGCGCCTGCGCGTCGATCAAGGAAGCGAAGCGGGTGCTGGCGCCGGATGCCGTCGGATTCAGCAGTTTCGATGCCGGCACGGCGGACATGCAGGTGCTGAACGATCCCGAGAAGCCCTGTTATGGCCAATTCGGCGGCCAATACAGTTTCATGGTGAATCTCGCCCTCATTCAAGCGGTGGCGAAGCACCTCGGGATCACGACCGCCATCATTGAGACCCAGCGGGAGTTTGTGGGCAGTCGACTGGGGACGAATGTGATGACGCTGATGGATTTGCTCGCCTGCCATCCGATGGTGGGTTCCAAGGTTCAGCCATGGCAATTGGATCAGCTCACGCTGAAAACCATCCGCACGCTGAATGCAATCTACGAGAGCCCGTATCAACGCAAGATCGAGTTCCCTCTGCGCAATGAAATGCCCGCAGAAGAACGTGAAGCGGCACAGGGTACGCTGCTCTCGATGAAATCGAATGGGATTCCGGATACCATCGCCTACGTCACCGAAGAAGAGTTGAGTCAGGCCCAGGGTGAATTGGAAGAACTGGGATACGAGCGGGAGTCGTGGTTGATGGCGCTTGGCGCACCTCCGAGTCCGGTCGAGTACTATCACTTCGCGTTTCGGCCGTAGACGCCGGTTTCGTCTTGGAGGGAAAGAGACGTAAGGGGGCACCTGGAGGAGAAAGAGCTTGACTAATTCCAGTCGTTTCTATAGCCTTTCCCGCGATTTCCGATAGTCGCCCCGTCCTTCGCCCTGCGTGGCGAAAATTCAGAAGACGATGGGGTTCGCAGGAAGACCTTCTCAGACGACATACTTCACGAGAGGCAGTTCGGTCGCCGGTGCGTGAACATTCTGTCGTGCGAATAATCGCACAGCTGTAACAAGGAGCATACAGTACCATGTTTGGTTCGTTCGGCTGGATGGAGCTGCTGCTGATTCTCATCATCGTGCTCATCATCTTCGGAGCGGGGAAAATCCCCCAGCTCGGTGAGGGATTAGGCAAAGCAATCAAAGGGTTCAAGAAATCGGTTCACGAAGCGGATGCCATCGATGTGACAGCAAACGAGACGGAACCGGCCGCGGTTCAGCCGACGGCACAAATCCAGCAAACCGGACAGTCGGCCACACCGCCGCCTGCGCAGCAGGCCGGTGCGGCTCCACCGCCACGGACGACGCAGGGATAACTTGCGAGACTGAGGATCAGCCCGGGTGACGGCGATTGGCGTTCACGGTTGCGCCGCCTGGTCTTGCACACAACCACCTCAGTAGGAACACCATGTTCGGTCTTGGCGCTGGAGAAATTCTCATCATCCTGGTCATCGCGTTCCTGTTGTTCGGGCCTAAGCAATTGCCAGAAATCGGGCGTCAGGTGGGCAAGGCCGTCAAGGGATTCAAGGAGACGGCTGACGACCTGAAGAAGACGGTTGAGCCGGAACTCAACATGATTCAGCAGGAAATGAAGATGGTCGAGCAAGATTTCGAGTCGTCGATGAAAGAAGCAGAAGAACAGATCAACCACGCAACATCGGGCGTAGAGCATGGGGCAGAGGAATCGGGTTTGCCCAAGCAGGCCTAATACCATTTCATACTCGCTCTACGACTGTGAAGGGAGGTGACCACAGTAACAATACAAGACTGACGGTGTGAGGGACTCGCTTCGGGATTGAAGCAGGTCATGGCCGGATGGTGGGCACCATTCTGGTTCGGCAGACCAAAACCCGCACACAGGAGTTAGCTTTGTAGTGCAATAGCGGTTGGATTTTAGGCGGCACCCAGAGTGAATGGGTACACGAAGGGTTGCCATCCAATTCACAGGAGGAACGCTATGAACAGCATCCATGGACGGACCAGATGGGGCCGGTTGGCCGCCATCTTTGGCGCTGCGGCAATCTCAGCTCTGCAGTGCCTGACGCTCCCGGCCTTCGCCGGATTCGAACTTCCCCCGGGCGAACGCATCACGAATCTCCCCGCAATCCCTCGCAACATGCCGCAAAAAGAAGCCTACGAACTCTATGATCCGGTCATCGGCCGGAATTTCGACATTAAGAACCTGTGGATGCGCGCCGATCTGCGTGTGCGTCCGGAAATGCGGAACAACGCCTGCTTCGGTATGGCACAGGGGGGTGCGGGCACCTGTAACTCGTTTGGGACCCGTGGGGCTAATCCTACTGGCGGGAATAAAGGCAACGACATGTTCGTGCAGCAGTGGATGCGGTTGGGCATTGGCTACGACCTCTCCCCGGATGTGAACTTCTATGTGGAAATCATCGATAGCGCGACCTGGGGCGGTAACGGAAGCGCCACGAACGCCGGAAACGGCGGAGACCCCTTGAATCATAATGGTGGGGCTATACAAGGAGCGAACACCAATGGCAACGGAGGCCGCCTGGGCGTCCGCGCAGCGTATATGTTGGTGCGAAACCTTGCTGGAGTGCAGGGCCTCAGCATGAAGGTCGGTCGTCAATATGTGGTCTTCGGCAACCACTCCCTGTTCGGTCACTTCGATTGGGCCAACACCGGCTATTCACATGACGGTGTGATGTTTGCCTATCAGACGAAGAGCTGGGACAGCTACTTCGGCTGGTTCCGCAATTCGGAGAGCGATCTGGGTCAAGCTGCCGCGGTTGGTAGCGCGGCGCCCAACGTTGCTGGTGGATCGGTTGCAGGTACGAACAATTTAGTGGGTGGCGATGCGAACCGCGATGCGGACATGTTTATTTTCTACAACCAGATCAAAATGGTTCCGGGAATGGTCATCGAGCCGTTCTACGTTTATTATAAAAATAACTACAGTTCGGCGGACAATGCGGCCCAGTTCGTCGGCACGGCCAAGCACTCCAACCAGACTCGGCACATGATCGGAAACCGGATCGAAGTCCGCAAGGGCGGGTTCGATTTCTCGAACGAAATCGCCTGGCAGTTTGGTCAAATGGGCCAAGTCGGTGCTTGTGCGGGTGAGCAAAAATGCTTACACATCAATGCCTGGGCCACCAGAAACTGGATCGGCTATACGTTCTATGATACGGCGTGGAAGACCCGTCTGGCGTTCAATCTCGACTATGCCTCCGGCGATAGCCGTAACAATTGCCCCACTGGTGCTGGTGGAAATATGGGTTGTAAGACGGCTAACACATTTGAAAACTTCTTCCCGACGAACCACATCCACATGGGCTATATGGACGTGCAAGCCTGGAAGAACATGCTGTCTCCTTCCGTCAACTTGCAGGCCCGCCCTTCGGCGCGTGACCATATCGAATTGTGGTACACGAATCTGAACCTGGCCAACTCGAAGGACTGTTGGTATCGTGCCTCACAGGGTTGCTACGTGTTCTCCAACAATGCCAACACGAAGACCCACATCGGCGACGAAATCGACGTGGCCTACACCCGGATGTTCGCCGACGGCAAAGTCGCCCTGCAGGCTGCGTATGGCACCATTTTCGCTGGTGGGTATTTGACCAGCACCTTGAACCAGACGCAGAATCAGCACTGGGCCTATATGTCGTTGTGGATGAACTTCTAGGACGAGGCAATCAGCTCACGGCAATCAGCTGACAGCGTTTGTGCTGATGGCTATGGCCAGACAAAGGAGACACGCAATGAAAAAACTCATGTTCGTCACGCTGGGCGTCGCGGCGTTGGCGATCGGCAGCCAGCCGATCACTGCGCAGGCCCAGGTCGCGGATGCGATTCAAGCAGTGAACGATGCCATCGTTGAGTTGACCGACGCGCCAGGCCTCGGCAAGCGGACGACCGTCGATGTCACGAAGCGATGGGGTTCAGATGTGAGCGTTATCGACAGCGCCACGGCCAAGCTCCAGGATGGGCTCAGCAAGGCCCAGTCCGGCGGAGTCGGCGCCGATGCCATGCGCCAGTTGAAGCTGGCGGTGGAGTACGGCAAGGCGCGGCTGCACAAGGAAGCTCGCTTGTCCGCACAGGGTGCCTTGCGCCATCTGTGTGTGGCGAATCAAGATCAAGGGCCTGGCTGCGACACCGCGCCGAAGTTCGGCAGCTACACCGCGCCATAGCCAGCCCTCTGGTGACCTTCGAGGTGTGAGGGGAGATCCCCCGTCTGTCTCGACGTCTGAAACCCCGCCGGGTGATCCCCGGCGGGGTTTCTCTTTTAGGCGACCGATGGTGCGCTGAGGTCTGCAGCAGATGGCTGATTCTCTCTTCAACCTGACCCTGACGACTCCTGACGGCTTGCCCGCGATTCGCCGGGCGTCTTATACTCGCCCGTCTGCAATAGGCTGAATGGGTCGCTTCGAGTGTTCCCCGTGGATGATCTGAGCAAACAACTTCACCAACAATTCGGGTTTTCGTCGTTTCGCCCCGGCCAACGGGAGGTGATCGACGCCGTGTTGTCCCGACGCGATGCCATGGCGGTGATGCCCACCGGCCAGGGGAAGTCATTGTGTTATCAGCTGCCGGCTACGATCCTGCCTGGCCTGACGTTGGTCATTTCTCCCTTGATCGCACTGATGCAGGATCAGGTGAACAGTCTGAACGCTCGCCACGTTGCCGCCGCGGCCTTCCATTCCGGCCTGTCTGAACAGGAGCGCGACAAGATCGTCTTGAACCTCAAATTGAGACGGCTCCAGCTCCTCTACCTCGCCCCTGAACGGATGCAGCACGAGCGATTTCTGCGCCTGTTGCGATCCTTGTGGGTTTCTCTTCTGGTCGTGGACGAAGCGCATTGCATTTCGCAATGGGGGCATGATTTCAGGCCGGACTACCTGAACATCGGCCGCTTGCGCCGGGAACTCGAAAATCCACCCTGTTTGGCTTTAACGGCCACGGCTACGGCGCGTGTGCAAGCGGATCTCTGCGAGCGACTGTCGCTCCACGATCCGTTACGGCTGGTCACGGGTTTTCGCCGGCCGAATCTCGCCCTCTCGGTTCGGCTGTGCCGTTCGCGCCAGGAGAAACTGGCTCAGTTGGAGCGTGTGGTGCGTGAGTACCCCACGGGCACGGTGCTCATCTATTGCGCCACGCGACGCGCGGTGGAAGAAGTGGCGGCCTGTCTGGGGCGCACCAATCCGTCCGTCGGGTACTACCATGCGGGTCTCTCGGATGACGAGCGGCGATCGGTTCACGAGGAGTTTCGAGTAGGTACGATCCGGATCTTGGCGGCGACCAACGCGTTCGGCATGGGGATTGATAAGTCGGATGTTCGTTTGGTCGTCCATTTTGATATACCCGGAAGCCTGGAGGCGTACTACCAGGAAGTCGGACGAGCCGGGCGTGATGGTCAACCGGCCGCTTGCCTGCTGTTGTTCCATGAGCGGGATGTGGCCACGCAGGAATACTTTATTCAACAGGCTTCGAAAGAGTCCGGCAATGCCGCGCGTGTGGAGCGCATGAAGACGTTACTTCAGGACCTGCTGGAGTATGTGTCGGTGACGACCTGCCGCCAACTCGCCATCCTCGACTATTTCAGTGATGAGGTGGAACGAGCCCTGGGGCCTTGTGGGTTGTGTGATCGATGTAAAACGCCCGTTCAGTTGCCTGTGGACGTCGTGGGGGATGAGTCGATGTGCGCGAAGGCTATCCTCACGGCAGTATCCTGGTGCGGAGGGCGATTCGGGGTGACTCGCATCGTCGAACTGCTGCGTGGCAGTCGAGCGAAAAATCTGCTGGCCTATGGGGGGGAAGACTGTCCGGGGTATGGAATGTATCAGGCCTGGACGAAGACGGCGCTGACTCGCCTGGTGAAATCCTTAATGGATTCGGGGTATTTGCAGGTAGACGGCTTGGAATATCCCACGCTTGACCTGACTCGACGCGGGCAGGAGGTGGTGAAGGGCCTTGGTTCTGTTGAGCTGAGCCAGGCCGCGACATCGTCAGCCGCGTCGGCGTTCATGGCGCCGGTCAGTAGCCGGGATCACTCCACAGCCGCATCCCTCACGTCGTCAGTTGATCCGCACTTGTTCGAGCGGCTCCGACAACTGCGCAAAGAGTTGGCGGAAGAGGAGGGGGTGGCACCGTTCGTGATTTTTCACGACAAAACGCTCCGTACCATCGCCGGCCATAAACCTGTGACGCTCAGCGCCCTGCTGGAGATTCCCGGCATCGGGGAGGTCAAGGTGGAGCGCTACGGCCGACGCGTGCTCGGAATCGTCAACGAAGAGTGCCGGTAGATTTCTGTTGTCCCAGATCCGTCCGTTCTGTACCGTTCCCTAATGCCCCTACGCTTTTAACCCGCCCGCTTTACGGAACTGTTCCTGCAATTCTGGATAGGTCGTCGTTACCGGAAACTGCGGGAATTCTTTCGGCAGATGGGCCGGCGGACGAAAGAAGAAACCCGCATGGGCCTCTCCCAGCATGGCGGTATCGTTGTAGGCATCCCCGGCGGCCATGACGTGGAAATTCAGGTTCTTCAGTGCGGCAACCGCGTGTTTCTTCTGGTTGGGTTGCCGGAGTTTGTAGCTGACAATGCGGCCGTTGGGGCCGATTTCCAGTTGATTGCAAAAAATGGTAGGGAAGCCCAGTTGCCGCATCAGCGGGAGGGCAAATTCATAGAATGTGTCAGACAGGATGATGACCTGAGCGCGTTCGCGCAGCCAGGCGATGAATTCGGCCGCCCCCTCCATGGGGCCCATGGCATCGATGACCGATTGAATATCGGCCAGGGTGTACCCGTGTTGATCGAGAATCTTCAGCCGGCGCGTCATCAAGGCGTCATAGTCCGGCATTTCGCGTGTGGTGATTTTGAGCTCTTCAATGCCGGTCTTAATGGCGAAGTTGACCCAGATTTCAGGGACTAACACGCCTTCCAGGTCGAGACACACAATGACGGGGTTCTGCATCGATCCTCCTTAAAAAGGTTTCTGAGTCTTGAATGCTGAGTGGAATACCGCGCCACTCACTCGCAATTCAGCACTCGCGACCCGGCACTCAACATTATTCTCTATCCGCCGGTTCCGCGGCGCGCCCGTTCCTGACCGAGATACCGCCCGATTTTATCGATCGCCTTTTCGAACAACTCTGTGCCGGCCCATCGGCCGGCCTGCTCGGCATGATGCCGCTTGGCCCAGTCGATGGCCAGCGGGAGCGGGATCAGCCTCGGTGTGGTGGCAGTGAGGTCCGCCCAGAGGAGGCTCAGAGCCGTACTGATGCGAACCGCCACGGGAACCGGCCGGATTGTGGGATTCGTCATGTTTTGACAGTCTGTGGCCGGAGAGGTGACGGCGAGTTCCCGGCAGGCTGCCGGTCGATCATCGTAGATGCTGCACACCTCATGGTCCAGAAACGGGCAGGGCATGCGAAGCGCATAATACGCCCGGTTCAACGGTTCGATGGCTTCATCACTGATCGGGTCTGGCGATTCAGCGAGAGCGGACAGTTGTGGCAGGACTCCGGCTCGGGCCAGGTGCTGCTGCGCCACGTCAATTTTTGACAGAAGCCGCTCGCGTTCCTGGGGAGCGAGGCGGTCGAGGCTGTTTGTGAGGGCGAAGGCTTCTGGCGCGGAAATCGGCACCAGCATGCGACAACAGGCCGCGCAGCCCTTCTGACAGGACACGGTCTGCCCCGCTTCACGCACCCGGGCAAGTTCCAGCGTCTGGACCTCCTCGCCGAGGCTGCGCATGAGGGGAAGAATCGCCGTCACCGGCACGAAGCTCGTCGGAACCCCGATGGCGGTGGAGACCTCACCACTGGGGGTCTGCAGAGAAATTTCGAAGTGTTCCACTGCTGTCTGGTGGCTCACGGATCTGGTGTCAGCTCGTTTCGTGCGGTCGTGATCAAAGAGAACGCCTGTCTGGGTGTTGCCGTAGCTATCATAGAGAACCAGCGAATACACGGTCAACCGATGGGGGCCCGACGTGGTCTTGCCCCCCGGGGACGGTTGCGGCTACTCTGTCGCCCATGCGTGTCTCCGGCCATATCATCGGTTTGTTAAAAGAGTATATGCGAGATCTTGTCGAGCAGGCTCGGCAGGAGTCGCAGGCTCAGCAGGCGTTTGGCTTTTCCGCACCGCCCTATCAGCCGGATCATGCCATCGCGGATTTGCTCTCGATTTTAGATGATCGGATTGAATCGGAAGGTCTGCAAGTCGGCATGCCGCTTGAGTTTCTGCATGAAATGTGGCGGCAGTGTAACGAGGCGCGCAGCCAGTTCATGGAACGAGTATGGCTGGAAACGAATCTCGGCCCGCCAGATGCATCCAAGGCCCGGATTCGAGAATTGACGTATGCCGCATTGATCACACATCTCGAATCGGATGCCGCAACAGAAGAATCACCGCCGCATCGTGACGCATGACGCTGATGGGTCAGGGCTGCCACTTGCCGGTGATCCAATAGACCAGGATGCCGGCCACTTCGTCGATGGCCTCCGTGCTGACAAGCAGCGCCCGAACCGTGGGGATGAAGTCGAACAGGGTTTTCTGTTCCCAGGCCTGTTGCGGGTGGTGTGTCGCTTCATAGCCACAGCCCACCGGGGTGACCGTAAAGCCTTGCTTTTCAAACAAGCCCACGGCTCGGGGAAGATGATAGGCGGCGGTGACCAGGAGGATGCGGGCCGGCCCCAGAAGCGCCTTCGTCTGCACGGCGTTTTCGTAGGTTGTTCGGGAGTGTTCCTCGACCTGGATGACCGATTCCGGCACACCAAGGCGGAGCGCCCACCGTTTCATCTCACGGGATTCAGGCGGTCCGGTTCGACGTACAGTTGCGTCGCCGCCGGCGAGTATCACCTTAGGCGCCAGGCCCTGGAGCCACAATTCCGCGCCACAAGCCGTGCGGTGTCGTGAGTCTTCGGAGGGTTCGTCTGCTGGTCGCAGCGATCCTTTGTGAAAGACCCCCCCTGCCAGGATGACCACGGCGTCGAATTTTGGTGCGGGGGGTGCGGTGAACGGTGGATATCGTTCTTCGAGCAGCGAAATATAGATGGTTGAAAGAACCGGAGTGGCGGTAAGGAGCAGGAGCAGAATGGTGCTGAAGGCGAAGCGCCTGACCCAGGTGGTTCGTGTGGGCGTCACGGGTAGACAGGCCACGACCAGGGTCAAGAGTCCCGACAGGACGATCCAGGACAAGGGATACAGAAGCCATTTTGAGGTCTTATAGACAGCGAACCACATGGGAGTGAGATCCATAGGCGCTCCACGGTTGACCGGAAGAATACTCAGCATACACGGAGGTGTGACGGACACCAAGTGTTCAGGAGGATGGCATGGCAGAGGGACGGCACTATTGGTTGATGAAATCCGAGCCCAACGTATTTTCGCTCGACGATCTGGCACAGGCGCCAAAGCAGACCACGGCCTGGGATGGGGTGAGGAATTACCAAGCGCGTAATTTCATGCGGACGATGAAAACCGGCGACCAGGTGTTGTTTTATCACAGCAACGCCCAGCCTCCTTGTGTCATGGGAGTCGCCGAAGTGGTCAAGCCGGCCTATCCCGATCCGACGCAGTTCGATCCGCACGATGCGCACTATGATCCGGCCAGCCCCACCGATCAGCCCCGCTGGGATGTGGTGGATATCCGGTTCGTGCGCAAGTTTGACGTGCCGCTATCGTTGGACTTGCTCAGGGGCCAGGCGAGTTTGAACGGGATGGAATTACTTCGAAAGGGATCGCGCCTGTCGGTACAGCCGGTGAAGCCGTCTGAATGGAATGAAATCCTTCGACTCGCGCGCACTCATCGGGACTGAAGCATGGCTTGAATGGGGAGAGGTAGCCCTTTCTTTATTCTGACGTGAGGGCTAGCTGCGGGCCTTTCCGTCGTCCAGGTAGCGATGTTGCCAGTCGAGCCAGGCATGGCCAAGTTCATGGGCGAGAATATAACGACGTCGCGTGACCGGAAGCCGCTTGCGGATATAGATGATTTTCGCTTCGTTATCCCAAATCCCATCCGCGTTGGCATCCTGGCGGTCCATCTCTGAATCGGTGACCTGCCGGATCATGATGTGATAGCCGAATGGAAGGACGACTTTATTTGGTATGCGCACCGTGCCCTCACTGTCTTTCTTCTGGGCGCCCTCTGCGCCGAATTCCTGCTCCCGGTTAGCCTAACATATTTCCTCTTTTGTCTTCCCCGATTATAAATTCATATTTATCAGTCGGTTATGCTTAATCGGCCCATCCACTATTTCTCCAGGCCTCTTCTGTCTCTCCCCGGACGGAGGCGGTGTTGAGGATTTCAATTGAAAGATCGGATGGTGTATCATCCGGCCATGGTCGATAAACTTCTCGCGCAAGAGCTTGCGAAGCCCTACCCGTCGGTCGTCCGGATTGTGGGTGTGAAGATCCGTGACCGCGGCGAGATCAAGAAATTCGATGCCGGGGAAGCCAGCCTCGCCGTCGGCGATCGCGTCTTGGTCGATGTTGCCGGTGAGCTGAGCTACGGAGTCGTGTACGGGGCTCCTCAGGCGATGCCGTTTATCCCGCCCATGCGTGTCTTGCAGCCGATTGCCCGGAAAGCCACCGCTGAGGATGCGACGACCATCGATCGCTACGAGCGACTGGCTTCAGAGGGCATGAAAGCGTGCCGGGAACAGGCCATAGCGCTGGGACTCAGGATGAAACTGGTTGAGGTGTTCTGCTCGTTTCACCGCCGGCAGATGACCTTCGTGTATACGGCCGAGGATCGCATCGATTTCCGCGAGTTAGTTCGTGTGCTCGCTCGCCGGTTCGGCGGGCGGATTGAAATGCGTCAAGTCGGAGTCAGGGACGAAGCCAGCCGATTAGGCGGAATCGATACCTGCGGGCTCGTGCTCTGTTGTGCCGCATTTCTGACAGAGGTCAAACCGGTGACCGTCAAGCAAGCCCGTGGAATGGGGCTTCCGGTGGATGACCCCAAGTTGCTGGGCGTCTGTGGCCGCCTCAAGTGTTGTCTGTTGTTCGAAGCCATGGAAAGTCAGCCGTCCTCCTCGTCATCTAAGTCTTCCGCGCTCATCAATCCCGCTCGTACCCGTTTGGCCTCTTCCTAGTTCCGATCAGGTTTCTCTCGTATCACGCCGGATACCTGATTCTTCGACTTGGGGGTTGAAAGCCTCGTCATTTCAGCCTGAAAGAGTATAATGACCGTGAGGTGACGGATGCCTCAGGTACTGGTGCTCGGATCCGGGAAAATCGGGTCGCTCATTGCAGGGCTGCTGTCGGCTAAGGGACAGTATCAGGTCCATCTGGCCGATCTCACCCTGGATGCGCCGAAACGCTTGATCGACGATCTGGCGCTGACGACAGTCACTGCCTGCGCGCTGGATGTGCGGCGGCCCGATTCAGTTGTCGCCTATGTCACCGCGCACCGCTTTGACGCAGTAATCTCCTGTCTGCCGTATTTTTATAACGAGGCGGTGGCGGAGATTGCCCGAGCCCATCATCTCCACTATTTCGACCTCACCGAAGACGTGGCCGTCACCGGGCGCGTCAAGGCGATCAGCGAAGGCGCCGATCGAGCGTTTCTCCCCCAATGCGGGTTGGCTCCCGGCTTCATCAGCATCGTCACCAACGACCTCATCGGCCATTTTGAATCCATTGATCACGTGAAGATGCGCGTGGGCGCTCTTCCGGTCAACCCGAGTAATGCGTTGAAGTATTCCCTGACGTGGTCGACCGACGGGTTGCTCAACGAATATGGAAATATCTGCGTCGGAATTGAAGGGGGAGAGGAGGTTCACCTGCGGCCCTTGGAGGGATACGAGACGATTGAATTGGACGGCCTGCTCTACGAGGCGTTCAACACGTCAGGCGGGTTGGGTACCCTGGCAGACACCTATCGAGGCCGGGTTCGGACGATGAATTATAAGACGCTGCGGTACCCCGGCCATTGCGAAAAGATCCAATTCCTCATGAACGATCTCAAGCTGAATGAGGACCGGGAGACGCTCAAACGTATCCTGGAGCGGGCGATTCCGCAGACGCATCAAGACGTGGTGTTGATGTACGCCGCGGTGACGGGAACTCGAAAGGGTGAGTTGTTTGAAGAGACCTACGTGAAGAAAGTCTACCCTCGGACGATGCTCCGCCGCACTTGGTCTGCGATTCAAGTCACCACCGCGTCATCCTTGTGTTGTGTGCTTGATCTGGTGCTCGCGCAGCCATCCGCCTATCGGGGATTCATCAGGCAGGAACATTTCTCCTTGCAGGACGTGTTGGACAATCGCTTCGGAGACTGTTTCCGATCCTAGGTCAATCATGACGATAGAAGAAGTCTTCACACGGCTGGATTTGGCCCCGGAACAATCGGGGGGAGGCTCTGCTTCCTCAACCTGGACGCGTACGACGCAGGCAGGAGTGATCGAATCCCGGAATCCCTCGACAGGACTCACGTTAGGCCGAGTCTATGGGTGCTCCGATGACGACTACGACGCCCTGGTGACCGGCTTGCACGACACGCATCGGTCATGGCGGACGGTGCCCGCGCCGAAACGAGGCGAGGTCATCCGCCGGATCGGTCAGGCGCTGAGAGAACAGAAAGATGCCCTCGGCAGTCTGATTGCTCTCGAAGTGGGAAAGATTAAAGCCGAGGGCGATGGCGAAGTGCAGGAGATGATCGACATGGCCGATTTTGCCGTGGGGCTCTCCCGCATGTTGTACGGGCGCACCATGCATTCGGAACGGCCGCAACACCGGATGTACGAACAATGGCATCCCTTGGGCGTGGTAGGTGTCATCACCGCGTTTAACTTTCCGGTCGCGGTCTGGGCCTGGAATGCATTCATCGCGGCTGTGACGGGCAATACAGTGTTGTGGAAACCTTCCCCAAAGGCGCCGCTCTGTGCGGTAGGGATACAGCATCTCTGCAATCGCGTCTTGGACGATGCCGGACACCCGGGTGTCTTCGCGCTTTGTACGACGGACCGGGTCGAACTGGCCGAGCGCATGGTTCGAGATGAACGGCTTCCGCTGATCTCCTTTACCGGTTCGGTGCCGGTGGGAAGGCATGTGGCGGAGGTGGTGGGGCGTCGCCTGGGTCGGAGCCTGTTGGAACTGAGCGGAAACAACGCCATCATCGTCGATGAGACCGCCGATCTGGAATTGGCCACCAGCGCGATTGTCTTCGGCGCGGTCGGCACGGCCGGACAACGTTGCACCAGCACCAGGCGGGTGATTGTGCAGGAATCCCGGTACGACGCATTCGTGTCGCGCCTCCTCTTTGCCTATAGGCAGGTGACCATCGGAGATCCGCTTCAGCCGAATGTCATGATGGGGCCGCTGATCGATGGCGAAGCCGTGGCGCGGTATCAATCGGCACTCGATGACGTCAGGCAAGCCGGCGGCGAGGTGCTCTGCGGGGGGCGGGTCTTATCTCGTTCGGGATATTTTGTCGAACCGACGATTGTGCGAGCCCAGAATCATTGGAAGATTGTTCAGCAGGAAACGTTTGCACCGATCCTGTACGTCATGACCTATCGAACGCTCGATGAGGCCATCGAGATGCAGAACGCGGTTCCTCAAGGATTATCGTCCGCGTTGTTTACCACTCACCTCCGCCATAGCGAGGCTTTCCTGTCGGCGGCGGGCAGTGATTGCGGCATTGCCAACATCAACATCGGCACCTCCGGCGCGGAGATCGGCGGAGCATTCGGCGGAGAGAAGCAAACCGGTGGCGGACGTGAAGCGGGATCTGACGCCTGGAAGGCCTATATGCGGCGTCAGACCACGACAATCAATTGGGGGACTGCATTGCCGCTGGCGCAAGGAATCACTTTCGGGCGGTCGGAAGGAGGACAGCATGGGGCAAGCCGCTGAACTGGATGCCGTGATTGTTCGAATGACGGCGGACTTCCTCGCGCAGAACAGCGCGGCTGGAATGCTTCGCCGCGCATTGGACGACATCGGCGTGGGGTTTGTGCCGGTGATGGACCATTTGACGATCCGAACCATGGACATCGACCACCGTGCGGAGGAATTCATTGCCCTCGGGTACACGTACGACGAAACGATATACTACGACGACTGGTATGCCAAAGTGTTCAGGAAAGCCGGCTATCCGGCGTTGTTTGTCGATCAGGCGTATCCGGACGCTCGCGGTCAGACCAGTATCATTCCGCGTTGGGTCGAAAAATTCGGCGATCGTGTGTTTCATCATGTGGCGGTCCGGGTCGAGGACATTGATCAAGCGATTCTGAAGCTGAAATCGAAGGGTGTGGTCTTTGCCGGAGAAATCGTCGGCGCCCGGGGAGGACCGCTGCGGCAGATCTTTACTGCGCCTGAGATGATCGACGGACAACCGTTTTCGGTACTGGAACTTGCCGAACGGCATCAGGGGTATCAGGGGTTTCTTCCTCCCCAAGCCGATAGTCTGATGCGCTCCACCGTGCGCTAAGGACCGGTGGCATCACCGCTCCATCGACGACGGCTGCATATGTCGGTACCGTCTCACCTTGCATGATCGCTAAATCTGCGTACAATGGCCTGCACGATAGCAGTCAGTCCATCGGTTTGATGACACCACGCCCACAAGGAGGTCATATCTATGGTGCGAACGGTTTTGCCGCGCTGCTTCATCCTCGTACTGCTGTCTGTCTCTGCCTTCGGAATTGGTGAAGGGCTGGTCGGTGCCTCACCAGCCAGCCACGCGCCTCATGGGACGGTGACCGTCGACGACGTAACGGTGCCTGATATCGGGCCACTGCCGACTGTGGTGCCGATCCCGTCTTCGAACGTGAATTACGCCGCCAAAATCGAGCTGGGAAAGCAGCTGTATTTCGACGGACGATTATCCAAAAACAACGCGATCTCCTGCGCGTTTTGTCATAACCCGGGAACGGGATTTGCGGACTTGCGCCAGACGTCCATCGGCGTCGGTGGAGGAATTGGTGGTCGCCAATCGCCGACGGTCTACAATACCGGCTTCAATCATGTGCAATTTTGGGATGGTCGTGCGCGGTCGTTAGAAGAACAAGCGATCGGGCCCATCCACAACCCGGTTGAAATGGCGGAGACCCATGAACACGTGGTTGCAAAACTGGGCAAGATCAAGGGGTATCAACAACAATTCCGAGCCGTCTTCGGGACGGATGTCAATCTGCAGGGAATTGCTGAGGCCATTGCTGCCTATGAGCGTACGGTGCTCTCCACGAATTCCGCCTTTGATAAATACGTGCTCGGTGATGCAAAGGCCATGGATGAAGCCGCAGTTCGAGGGTTGGGCCTCTTTAAGGGAAAGGCGCGGTGTATTGTGTGTCACAACGGGCCGAACTTTACCGACAACCAGTTCCACAATCTCGGGGTTCCTCAAGTCGGGCCGATGAAGGAAGATCTCGGTCGATACAACGTCAGCAGGGCCGATAAAGACAAGGGGGCATTCAAAACGCCCACTCTTCGCAGTATTACGGAGACTGCTCCCTATATGCATGACGGCGCTTTCAAAACACTGGAGGAAGTCGTCGAATTTTTAGATCAGGGAGGCGGCAGCAATCCGACTCTCAGCCCGCTGATGCGTCCCCTCGGTCTGACCGCAGAGGAGAAAGCCGATCTGGTGATGTTTCTGAAGGCGCTGACGGGAGAGCCGATAAAGTTCAGCATGCCGCAGTTGCCGAAATAAATCGCGAATCCTTTCGGACAGTGGTGACTCTTACGGGCAGAGAGGCACGAGGGATAGGTCTGTCGATAAGACCCATCAATGCATTCCAACCCCAACCAGAGGAGGCCTTCTATGTTTCGACAACTTTGCGTGCTTGGTGCGAGCACGCTCGCGCTCGCCATGGGCGGGCCGGCACTTGCCGCGGATATGAAGCCGGGTCCGGCCGACGGATTCGATATTCATGTGATGGCTCCGCATAAGATGGAAGACGGATCGGTGGCCGGTCCCTTCCATCACTATTGCAAAGCCATCAAACCGGAGGTCTTGCAGTGTTTGTTGTTCGAATCCACGGCGCCGAATGCCGTGTTGACGGATGTGGAGTACTTCGTGGCGAAACCCGTCTCTCGATCGGCGGTGCCGCTGGATGTGTGGAACAAGTTCTATCACGATCATGAGGTCGAAATCGCCACCGGTCGTGTTCAAGTGCTGGACATGTCGGATGCGCAGGCGAAAGAAGTGGCCGCAGCGGCAGCCAAGACGGACGGCATTATCTTTCACTTATGGCCAAAAGGTGCAAAAGCTCCTGACGGATCGGTTGGTCATCCGACGTCGGTGGGGCATAAGCCTAGGACGGAATAACCTCGCATTCGTGAACGATCGACGATCTGTAGACCTATGGTAAGGAGGCCATTATGCGAAGTGCGATTGCGATGATCGGGTTGTGCGCGGCGGTCCTCACGGCTGCCGGTTGTGCGGAAACGTCTCATGAAATGAAGTCTACGGCCGCGGCTGCGCCGGCCGCAGCCGCGGCGAAGGCCATGCCGACACCGGCTCAGGGGTATACCATTCATGTGATGGCTCCCCATAAATTTGAAGACGGGACGGTGCATGGTCCCTATCACCATTACTGTAAGCCGATTTCCCCCGAGATCTTGCAGTGTTTGTTGTTTGAATCCACGGACTCGAACGCCTTATTGACTGACATCGAGTATTTCGTGGCCAAATCTGTGTCGCGAGCCCATGTTCCATTGGAAACGTGGAATAAGTACTACCACGATCACGAAGTGGAAATTGCGACGGGCCGCGTTCAAATCCTCGACATGCCGGACGCGCAGGCCAAGGAAGTGGCTGCGGTCGCGGCGAAGACCGACGGGATCATTTTCCATCTCTGGCCGGACGGGGCGAAGGCGCCGAACGGGGAAGTGGGACATCCGCAGTCGGTGGGCCATAAGCATCGGACGGAATAAGCGGACTGGTTGAAATCATCGGGCGGAGAGGACGCGTTCGGCGTCTTCTCCGCCTGCATTATTTTGGAGAGAGGAATAGCTGGGATGAAAGTCGGATATCTCTTTCTTTTGGCCTTGGCACTAGTTGTCGTGGGGGCCACAGCCTGGTCTGCGGATTCAGAAGTGTTGCGCCCTCGCGTGCCGGTCGATCAGATGGAGGCGGCGCGTGCGGTCACGAATCCATTTCCGGTGACGCCGGATATGCGTGAGAAGGGAAGAGCCCTGTTTGAAGGCAAGGCCTTTTGTCGTGCCTGTCACGGGAATGATGGGAAGGGCCTGGGTATGGATCTGGACTATTCCACCTTTAAGGGCCCGCTACCCCGAAATTTCACGGACAAGATGTGGCAACAGGCACGCACAGACGGCGAATTGTTCTGGATTCTAAAAAATGGGAGCCCAGGAACAGATATGGCGCCGTTTATTCCTTTAGTGCTGACCGAAGAAGAGGCTTGGCAGGTGCTGATGTATGTGCGTTCATTCGGAGGAAGATGAATCTGCCCGCTCGAATGCAATGAGGGGCGATGAGTCTGGGCCGGAGAGGGTGCTAATGGGGAGTATCAGCGGCGATAAGCGGTTAAGAATTGCTCCAGGCGGTGACGCTCCAAGGCGGGTAGCCGGAGGAATTCGAGGCCGAAATAGTGTGTGCGGACCCAGCGGACAGCGGCGAGGTCGATGACCAATGCCGGGGCATTGTCTGGCAGCAGGAGTCGTACGGTCAGGTAGCTGCCCTCCATCACCGCTCGCTCACCTTCGAGAAGGCATCCATCCGATGAGAGGTTGAGAACCGTCCCTTCTCCAATGAATGGAGCTCCGGCAAACATGACCGGAAAGGCAATGCCCAGGCGGTCGCGAGATCGTTGAAAGGTGAGAGTGGTTTGTGATGAAGAGGGATGGATTCGTGACGTTCGGACTGTTGAAAGATGTGACTGCATGGTCGGCATTGTAGTAGCGAGAGAGGCACTCCTTACATCCCACCTTAGGAGGGCTTCGCCGGTGTCGCTCATTTCGCAATATTGCCAGGATCGTCGAGGCGCAAATTACTGGCGGCTGGCGGCATAGAAGCGATAACTGCAGGATCGGCAGCGCCAGGGAAAGCGACCCAGCAGATGCCAAAGAAAATCGCGCCACCCTCGGCGCCCTGAGCGGCGCACCGTTCCGGGACACAGAGGGCAGGAATGCGAGCTGTCAGTAGGAGTTTCGATGGACATATGTGTTGCTAGGAAGCGTACGCTCAATAGTTGATATGTACTTCGGGGGCAGTTGGACGCGGATGGTGGGCAGATACCGAGAGGAGGAGGCTGCGTGTTCCCTTCGACCGCGCTGCACCGGGGGATGCATCACTCCTGCCACCACACCAAGCGAATCACGTAAATTCCGGCGACATAGGTTCCTGCAATGATAATGGCCCAGATCATGATCCCCTCCTGATTCTTTTGCGTCATCCTGGCGCATCAGTGAAATGCCATGCCCTGATCATTAGCAACTCGCGTACCATCAGCGCGTCCATCTTGTGGCTGCGTGTGACCGTCTCAATTCCTTCGTATTGACCGTTCGTGCCGCTGCAGAATGCTCTGCTCTCGTTGTCCGTCAACTTGGCGCTGTATCCAATCCGATAATCGCGAATCGATTTGGATACCAGACAGAACATGAGTCTGGATATGCCTAGCTGAGCAGCAGCGGGGTGGAGGTGCGCAATTCTATTGGTTGTACTGGAGCGTCCACGGTTTATGAGCGGTGTGCATAAAGATAATCACGGTAGCTCGCACCAGTCATTGACCCGTTTCTGATGTCATCCAGCACGCAATCAGTCGCGGGGGAAGGAGTGGTCTCGAGATGGACTGACCATGCCGGGTCGCGGATGGGAAGTGGTTTCCCGTTGTTGCTTCGGTGCGTCAAGTAGAGGATCAGTGTTTCGACGAGTGCGACGAGGTGTTGCGTGCTCGTTGTTCGACTGCCAAGGCATGGGCCGTGATCGCGTAGTCGCACTGTCCGCAGTGCAAAAAACCTCCCGTCGGGACCAAACTGTGATGCCGGCATCGGGGGCAGTCATAAATCTTCATTGGTGAACTCCTCTCGCAGCAATCGGACGCATGGTGAAGGTATCGTGCTGATCAAAAGGGCAACACGGCCGCGACGTGATGTTCCCCGATCAAGAATCATGTGCCGTGATTTTGCTCGGGATCTTCGTGGGGTAGTGCGCATGGAGAGCCTTCCGATCTCCGCAGTTGACGCAGCGCCACCGGCCATCTGGATCATAAAAATCATTTGATGGCTCGATTGCCAAATAGCCTCCGCATCGGGAACACGTCATCGTTCCACTCTCCTTTCGCAACATTTCGCAGGAAGCCGCTGAATGGAGAGGCCGCAAAGAACAGGTTGCGCCTCCCCATCCAGCGGGTTCATCACCACGCTACTCCTCCGGTCTGATGGGCATGGTCAGCGCCGTATCATCTTCATGCGCGGGACTTTATCAACCGTTCAAGTCCTGGGTGCGCAGCAGATCGAAGCAGGGCAGCTCTCAATCATAGTATCGTCTGCCGGGCGTTTGAGGAATGTTCACTTTCCTGAATCAGGAAGACATTCAGGTCCTGGAGGTTGCAGTCGATTCGAGGCAACGGGTCGTTAGAACAGGCATCGGTTGTCGTCGAGCGAAAGCTAGAATCAGTCTAAATTTCCTATGAACTTAAGGAGGTAGGATCACGGTGCGACGTATCCGTTAGGTGCTCGCTGGTGAAGAGCTTCGAGCTCGACTGAATTCCGAGCGACGCTCGGTCATGAGGATTGAGGTGGCAGGGCGAGGGGGCTAAGGCGACAGGGTGCTGCTACATCATTTGCTTGAAGATGGTCAGCAGCTTTTGGCAATACGTGGGATCGGCGGAAAACTCGGCCCCGGTCAGCGGCACATTTAAGAATTTATTATATCCTGGCAGCGATCGTACCTCTGGGGAGTCGAGATCGCGAAATCCCATGGACCAATTGGGAAATTGTCGCGCGGGTATGGTGGTCTGCAAGAGCGTGAGGACTCCGCTATGGCGCTCATCCTGGAAGATTTTTGCGTAGAGGTTCAATACCGCCTGTTCCTCGCCCTCGAGCGCTTGCATAAAATTCCCGTTTTTATACAGCAACATCCCCGTGATACCTAATTGGCTGTTGTGTGCGTGGCACAAGGCGAGCAGGTCCGTGAGTTCAGATGGTGAAAACGGTCTCGTGGCAGAACTGGCGTAAACGAGACAAAACATCATGTCCTCTCGCTGCGACGATTCTGTTAGGGGCAATCGCGACATACAAGCTGCAACATTCGCTGGGCTCTGTGGGTTGAAACAACTCTGCCGCCATTTTTGCTTTCGATCAAGCCAATTTAAATTTTCCAGCTCAGCATTTTGGCCCCTTGGTTGGTATGGTTTTCGTCATACGTTCGCGACGACCCTCGTACAGAGCGGAATCGATCTCTATAAGGTGCAACAGTTGCTCGGGCATAAATCGCCCATCATGACGCAACGGTATGCCGACCATTATCCGGAAAGTTTGCGGGATGGAGTAGAGATCTTAGACCGTCGCCGCGCCGGTAGCACAAAAGTAGCACAGTCGGCGGGTCATGAACCGGGTGTGAACTGCGTAAGTATTTGAAAAAATGGTGGGCCGTGTAGGGGTCGAACCTACGGCCCGCTGATTAAGAGTCAGCTGCTCTACCAACTGAGCTAACGGCCCCACCGGTGTGTGCTATGTATCGATCGTGACGTGCCTGACAGAGCGATTGGTGCGCCTGACAGGATTTGAACCTGTGGCCCTCAGCTCCGGAGGCTGATGCTCTATCCAGCTGAGCTACAGGCGCTCCCGTCGATCAGACCAGGCACCTTAGCATAGCGTTTCGGTTTCTGTCTAGGGAGTTGCTGCACGATCTAGACGAATCCATAGGGAAGGAGCCGTTCGTCACCCGCCTCCGGCTGGGCCTGGCGTAGGATCGACAACGCCACTGCCTCGTCCTCGGCCAATCGGTCAAGCTCGGTTCTTACGCTAGGGGAGGGCCGGATAATCGGTACGGCGGTCTGCCTCGTGCAGGCGCCATGGACCATTCCATCTGATTCGACCGGAACACCCACCGTGCGGCAGGTGATGGGCCTGAACGCATAGACGCTGCAACGTCCGTCTATCGCCAGGGCGGGGCAGGGAAGGTCCGCAAAGCGTTCGACTATGACATCGATACGGCTGTCTTCCCACTCATCAAGGTTTGGCGTGGAACGAAGGTCCGGGTACGCCAGTTCGAGGGCGGCGATCTGCTCGCGCGCACGCCTGACGATGGCGGTTCTATTGTCGGAGGGTAACTGGCTGAGGCCCCGGTGCAATTCCAGGACATCGAGCTGGGTAATGGGGAAGATGCCAATGCAGCACTGGCAACAGCCTTGAGTGCAGGGGAGGGCGTCAAGCAGCGAAGCCTGAGCGCGTCGGAACCAGTACGAGGCTTGTTGAAAGAGCGGCAGGGGCTGGTGCATCGATCCCCATCAGGCTACTCTTCAGGCAGGGAGAGATCGACGATGAGTTCTCCCTTCGGAGAGAAAAACCCCTGCTGATCGATCTGCACAATCCCGTTACAGTGCTCCTGGAAAAACTCCAAGATCCAGCCGTTAAAGTCGTAGCCTTCCTCCGTGATGTCGGCTTCAATCATGCGTGTGGTGAGGATAAAGCGCGCGCGTGTGACATGTTCTTGCGCAAGGCTAGCTTCCAGGTCGTCATGGGAGGACAGATCCTCTCGAAACAGTTTCTGCTCCTGTTCGAACAGGTCTTGATAGGTCCCGCGGTCGCGGATGCAAAACACCTGGATCGGTTTGCGGTCGCGTGCATACCCGAGGATCACCTGGACCCATGCCCAGTCATCCAGCATGGAGTCGTCCATGTCTGGTGGAAGGATCGGCGATTGTCCCCGCGACTTCAAAAACTCCACCAGCAGACGAATGGGAGGGGCATTCTCATTTTTACAAAACACCCGTGAGTAAATCACCGCTTCCGGTGCGGTGCCTTCGGCGGGTTGAGCATTCGAGGGGAGAATCGGAAGTTCTTTGGCCATGAATACGCCTCTTGTTCCTGAGAATGACGCGAAGTTAACGATGCGCCCGTGTACTCTACTCTGTGATCTGCATGGCGCGCAAGGGCGTCAAATGCGCGTGTCGCCAGTCTGGGCCGCATGTTTCCATCGGTCGGCTCTTGACAGCCCCCAGGGCTTTGGATACACTCTCGCCCTGTTTTCGGACTGATTCTGCAGACCACGCGCAGATTTCCGGCTCCACCTCTGTACGTACGAGTTTATAGATCGCAGACCGCACACGTCAGTTCACTTTCATTCGTTGTTCAAAGGGAGGAACGCATGGCCAAGTCGATGACCAAATCGCAGATTGCTGACCATCTTGCTGGAAAGGCGGGAATTACGAAGAAAACGGCTGTCCAATTTCTGGACGATTTCGCCGCCCTTGCCTATCGCGAAGCAAAGAATGCTTTCGTGGTTCCCGGCATCGGGAAGCTGGTGCTTGCCAATCGGAAGGCGCGCATGGGCCGGAATCCGCAGACCGGTGAGCCCATCAAGATTCCCGCTAAGCGCGTGGTGAAGTTCCGGGTCGCGAAGATGGCCAAAGATTCGATCCTCGGAAAGAAGTAATACACCTCGTTCCTCTTTCGAGCCAGGGCCGGTGCTGTCTGTAAGGCACCGGCCCTTGTATTATCCGCCGTCGATCAAGACCGGCCTGTAGTGGTGACCCGTGTGTCTTAGAATGACGGTGCCAATCCGCTTCCCCCGGCGCCGTCATGCCCCACGAAACGCACCGCATCTCCATCCTGCACCATCGAATCTTCGCTGGCGATGCGTTTGTTGATAGTCACGAGTACTTTTTTCTCCCGCAAGAGTTGCAGCATGTGTCGAAGGCCGCGGCCCTGGCGTTGAATCACCTGGCGCACTGTGACAGGGGCCGGCAATTCGCAGGCCAGGTCCCGTTCTCCATCTGTCGTTTGCAGTTGTCCCATCAGCGTAATCGTAATCATGCGACACGTATCCTCTGTGATGATAGGCACTCGATGCTCGTTGTGCCGCTTTGGTGTGGAGGCAAATTGACTCCCCCTCGCGGCCGCGACTAATATTACCATTATGCAATCCCTTAATATCCAGCGTCCGGGAATGCCCGACCTTCAATTTGTGCTGGTCGTCTCAGCCCTATGTACGTCAGGTCTTGAAACCTTGAATGTCCCGGAAGATCTCCGGCGCAAGGTGTTCGATGCCTGTTGGGCGCTGGTCAGCACGGATCCTCCACCGACCAACGAGCGTGAACGGGTGCTGGATTTGCGATCCGGCACGGAGCTTACGCTGGATGCCCTTGTGGCGACGATTCGACAGCTTTTTGCGGAGGCGGGCATTTCGACGCTGACATGGGACCATCCGCCCAGCAATCCCACGCGCCCCAGCAGCCCTGCGGCAGAACCGTTGATCGATCGGCTGCAGAAACTCTATCCGGATACTCCCCCCACATCCGATCCTTCGGGCCGCAACTAGCCGCATCGGTTTCTTTTTGCGCGGATCCCTGCGCTTGCGATTTGTGATCAGCTTTTCCCCATGAGAAGAAGAGGGTATGATGCGCCTGGGGATCGTGATTCCATCCAGGAGGGGCCATGCAGATCACACCGACGCCGCTCAGCGGCCTGTTCCAGATCGAGCCAGATATTTTCGGAGATGCGCGTGGAAAGTTTGTGGAAATCTTTCGTGAGTCGCGATATGGAGTGGCAGGCATCACGAAGCCGTTCGTGCAAGATAACCTTTCCTGGTCCGTCCGCGGCACGTTGAGAGGCCTCCACTACCAATTGGCCCGGCCCCAGGGAAAACTGGTCATGGTGGTGAAAGGGACGGTCTATGACGTTGCCGTCGACATTCGACAAGGCTCGCCGACGTTTGGACAGTCGTACGGGGTAGAATTGTCTGAGACGAACATGCGGCAGCTCTACATTCCGCCGGGCTTTGCACATGGGTTTTGCGTGCTCAGCGAAGAAGCCGGCTTTCTGTATAAGTGCACGGATGTGTATTCGCCGCCGGATGAACGGGGTATTATCTGGAATGACCCGAAATTGGCGATTGCCTGGCCCATCACGGCCCCGCTTCTTTCGGCAAAGGACCAAGCCTATAAATGCCTTGCCGACATGACGGCGGAGTTGCCTCGTTATCAGGCGCCTTAGCTATGCGCTACTCTGCCGATTCATTATTGGTTCCCCTTGTGCCAGTGCGACCTTTCCCTTGATCTGAAGAACCTGCCCCGTTTCGCACGCTCCCCTTTTCCATATAGCGTCAGACGATTGCTGAGACTGGAAAGGGGCTCCTTCCGTCTTGCTGTGCGACTGACCTCCATGCTATGTAGGAATCATTCCTGTCTAGCGACCAATGGCATGAAACTCGATCTCCAGGACATTGAAGCCCGTTTTCGCCGGCACGACGTACGTCTCACCCGCCAGCGTGCAGCCATTTACGCGGCCTTGGTGGAGACCACCAGTCATCCGAGCGCCGATGATCTGTATCGGATAGTTACGCGTCAGCAGCCGATGATGTCACGCAATACCGTGTACTACACGCTGAGCGTCTTGCGAAACGCGGGGTTGGTTCGGGAAGTGAACGTGGGCCATGACATGGCGCGGTATGACGGGAACGTGAGCATGCATCACCATCTCATTTGCCTGGGATGCGGCCAGATTATGGATGTGATGGACGAGGAATTGAATCGATTACACCTGTCGAGCGGGCAGGCGAGAGGATTTGATGTCTTGGGGCATCGAGTCGAGTTTCATGGATACTGTGTGAGTTGTCAGCAGGTTCACCGCAACGTGTCCCCACGTCGCAGGTAAGCCGCGTTATTTATCGAAGGAGGAACGTATGGGAAACAGTTTGAAGGGCACCAAGAGTCATGAGAACCTGAAGCACGCCTTTGCCGGCGAGTCGCAAGCCAACCGCCGGTATCTGTATTTTGCGCGCCGAGCCGATATCGAAGGGTATCCCGATGTCGGGGGACTCTTCCGCGACACGTCCGAGGCCGAAACCGGCCACGCCTTCGGACATTTGGATTTCCTCAAAGAAGTCGGCGATCCCGCCACTGGCGTACCGATCGGAAATACCGAAGCCAATTTGAAATCGGCTATCGAAGGTGAAACCTACGAATACACGCAGATGTATCCAGGGATGGCCAAGACGGCGCGTGACGAAGGGTTCTCGGAATTGGCGGAATGGTTCGAGACGTTGGCCAAGGCCGAGCGGTCCCATGCCAATCGGTTTACCAAGGGCCTCGACAGCCTGAAGCAGTAACAGCCTCACGGCCGGGTTTAGGCGCATCATGATCGGGTGGGGCGGAACATTCCGCCTCACCTCCGTGTCCAGATTTCTTGGCCAGCGTCAGAAGGAATGCCCCTCCGTGAAAGAACTTCGTCTTCTCCAGCCGATTGATCCGGCCACTCTCGAACAGGAAACGCTGCGGATCTACGATGTCTGCGACGGGTGCCGCCGCTGTTTTAATCTCTGTCCGTCCTTCAACACGCTTCTGGACCGGATCGATGACTACGAGAGTGATGTGACGAAGTTTACAGCCGCCGACCATCATCGAGTCGTCGACGAATGTTACTATTGCAAACTCTGCTACAACCATTGCCCCTACACGCCGCCGCATCAATACGCTATTGATTTTCCGCTTCTGATGGCCGTGTGGAAAAAGCGGCTGGCCGCTGAGCGGGGGATTCGATGGCGCGATTGGCTATTGACCAGAACCGACCTGTTGGGGCGACTCAACAGCGCCCTGGCGCCGCTGGTCAACTGGGGATTGGGCCAGCGGTGGTTGAGGCGCCTCATGCAAACGGTGCTGGGCGTGCATCAGGAGCGGCAGGTTCTGCACTATCAGCAAGAGACATTCACGCGTTGGTGGGGCAGGCGGTCGTCCAAGAGCACAGCGGCGACAGGTAAAAAGGTCGCTTTGTTTGCCAGCTGCCTCGTCAACTATCAGGCGACCGATGTCGGCAAGGCGACCGTGCAAGTGCTGGAAAAAAACGGTATTCACGTGGTGTTTCCGGACCAGTCGTGTTGCGGCATGCCGTCCTTCGATACCGGTGATACGGCGGCCATGGTGAAGGCGGCCGAACACACGATCGCATTGCTGAAACCGTGGGTCGATCAAGACTATGATGTCGTGATTCCCACTCCCAGCTGCAGCCTCATGGTGAAGCGCGAGTATGCCAATCTCGTTTCAGGGGAAGATGCCACACGGGTTGCCGCGCGCACCTACGATGTCTGTGAGTACCTCATGAAGCTCAAGCGAGAGGGCAGTCTGGTGACGGATTTTACTCAGAAGCCCGGACGGGTGGCCTATCAGGTCCCCTGTCACCTACGAGACCAAAACATCGGCTTCAAGTCGAAGGAACTGATGGAGTGCGCCGGGGCGCAGGTCGAGGTGATTGAAAAATGCTCGGGCCATGATGGTTCATGGTCGGCCAAAACAGAATTCTTCCCGCTCTCCATGAAGATTGCGCGGAAGGCCGTACGCCTGGTCGAGCAGGTCCCCGCTGATCTCGTGGCTTCCGATTGTCCGCTGGCAGGCCTTCAATTGGATCAAGCCGGCGCTCGAGCCCATGTCGGCGGGAAGGCGGCACAGCATCCTATTCAAGTGGTACGCGATGCCTACGGGTTGCCCAGAGATCCGCAGGCTTCATAACCTATCGAACTTCGGCCGGACCGAATCATGAACAAGCTTACGCAGCATGATCTGATTTCCTCTGACGAGTACGAGCGGCAGCGCGAGGCGTACCGGCAGACTATTATCAATCTCAAGCATCGCCGCCGGATTGGTATCGGGGAGAAGATCACGATGGTCTTCGAGAATCGAGACACGGTACGTTTCCAAATCCAGGAAATGATCCGCGCGGAGCGCATCGTCGACCAGAAGAAAGTGCAGGATGAACTCGACGTCTACAATGCCCTGCTGCCGGGTGCCGGTGAATTGAGCGCGACCCTGTTGATCGAGCTCACCGAGGCTGAGACGATGAAACCGTGGCTGGATCTGTTTATGGGGTTGGATCATGGCCAGAAACTCGGTCTGCGAGCCGGGGGAGAGGTCGTATACGGCGAGTTTGAAGGCGGGCACAGCCATGAGACGAAAATCAGTGCGGTACATTTTGTCCGCTTTCGTCCAACTCCTGCCATGGTCACGGCTTTGGCCGATCCGGCTGTGCGTGTGGCGCTCTCTGTCCGCCATGCGGGATATGAGGCGGACACCGAGGTGCCATGGGCGATGAGGCAGGAGTGGTTGTCTGACCTCCGGGCATAAGTGTCGAGTTTTTAGTTGTAAGTTTTAAGATGGAATTCAACTATAATCAGCGGCACTCAGCACGTTACATTCACAATATATCTGTGCACGTATGGCTTCCGTCCTTCTGAATAAGCGTATCGAGTTTTGCGCCTCCCACCGTTATCACAAGCCGGAGTGGGATGCCGAAAAGAACCGCGCCACCTTCGGGGCGTGCAATAACGATCCTGGGCACGGGCATAACTATATGCTGGAAGTGACCGTCGCGGGCGAAGTCGATCCGCGAACCGGCATGGTCGTCAATCTTTTCGACCTGAAGCGCGTGTTGCTGCAGGTCTTGGAGGAATTCGATCACAAGCACCTGAACCTCGACCTGCCTTACTTCACTCACCAGATTCCAACGTCCGAAAACCTGGCGCGTGTGCTCTGGGACAAACTCCAGGCTCAGCACGACATCGGCACGCTCCAGCGGCTGTCTCTGTATGAGGATGAAGACCTCTGTGCCGACCTCACGGAAGAGGCCGGACTGGATGTCGCGTCGGTCACCCGGCGCTACTCATTTACCGCTGTGCACGAGGGACATCGAGGCCATACTTGGGACCTCTTTGTGTCCGTGCATGGGCCGATTCATTCCGAGACCGGGATGGTGACCGATATCGTCGCGCTTGACCGGCTGTTGAAGGAACGCGTGTTAGTTCCATTCGAGGGGCGCGATCTTCGCATGGTGTTAGCGACTCCGTCCGTTACGGGAGAATATCTTGCCAAAGCCGTATGGGATCGTATTGGCTCGTCTGTTCCGACCGGTCGCCTGCAACTCGTGAAACTCGTTCAAACCCGCGACCTCTCCTACGAATACGCCGGCTGAGGCACTCCCGTTCGTCCAATCTCTCTTCCGCGTCCCTGCCCGGATGCGGTGTTAGCCAATGCCCCGCCAGAGCTCCGGTGTGGGCCTCAAGATCGCTCATCGTATACATCTTAGGGGCGGAGAAGAAGGTAGGCGATGGTAGCCACGCCCAGCAAAATCGTTGCGGCCAGCAACGTCCTGGCGAGGGTCAGCGCGCGCTGTAAGGTGCTCACTGTGCGACGGAGCTCGACAATGGTGTCGGCTTGCAGCTCAATGGTCCGTTGATGCGCCTCGATCTGTAGCTGTAGTGTGGACAGTGTCGGATCGGCAGAGGAGGGCTCCGTCACCGGGGGAGCCCCGCGAAACCGTTCGAAAGTCTTGATCAGCTCAGGGGCCTTCTCGATGACCACCGGCAAAAGCTTTCTGGCAACTTGGAGCGCGGTGGTCCAGGGGATGGTCATGCCTTCGTGTCCGGTACGAACAGGGGTTCCCTGCCCCTATTCATGACATAGCACGGATGTTGAAATCTATCCTCGTCGAGCCAAGATGACGGCGCATAGGGATCTTCCCAGTATCGAAGCTCGAATGAAAGGTTTTACATTCTCGCCACGGCGATGCGTCCGAACCACAAGGGAGGCGATCATGAACGTTGTGACCGGTGTGGCAGGCAATCCGGCGGAGGGCTATCAAGTGGTCGGAGATATTGTTGGAACCGCGATCCGGCAATTCAAGCCAGAGGACAGCGCCATGGATGTGGCGATTGAAATGGTGACCAGCCATGTCGGTGGGGCCCCAGTGGTCGGAGAAGACTATGAATTCCTCGGCTTCATTAATGAGGGAGATGTGATTCGCGCCATCGATAAGGGAATGGATCTGAAGCAAGCGAGGGCGGGAGACATCATGAATACGGCATTTGTGGGAGTCAAAGAAGATACGTCGTTGAGTTGTGTCGCACGAATGTTCGAAATGGGATTTCAAATCCTTCCCGTGGTGCAAGACGGCAAGGTGGTTCGATCCATCACCCGTCATGATCTGTTGCGGGCACAACTCGGGCTTGGTCCGTCGGTCGACGAAGGCAGCTAAGGGAAACGGAGGACTGCAAAAAGATTCGTCAGGTCGGCAATTCTTGCCGAGCCGCTTCGTCCCGAGATGGTCTGGCAGATCAAATTCCCAGCGTTCTCGGGGTTTCTCTGAGCAGATATCCTGGCCCGAAACTTGATATCGAACACAGCCTGAAGTAGGTCGGCGGTGTGTGTTTCGAGCCGGAGGTGCTGCGCCATGATGTCTTTGTGGGAATTTTTCAGCCGGGACGTGACGCTCTTGGGAGAGCTCCATAGCCCGATGTTGAGTTGGCTCGGGTCTGGGGGACTGATCGCCTTGTTCCTGTGGCACGCGGGCCGGCTCTCGACGGCCATTTCCAGCGTGCAGACGTGTTATATGCGCGTCTGGCCGACCTTGACGGCCCTCGCTGCCAGCCGAAAGTGCCTGCAAAACGAGTGGTTGACGGTGCCGAGTTTGAGCGATGTGAAGAAAGTCACCCATCAAGCCGGCGGGCAACCCGACCGAGTTGATCTTGACGATCTCCATGCGCTGGACAAGGTCATGCGCCGGGAGCCGCGCCTCGAACAGGCCTGGTTGCACTTTCGCAAGACCTTCGTCGTCGAACGTACGGCCTGGTTTATCGAGCCGAAGGTATTTGCCACACGAACGGCGGCCGAATTTTTCCCGCGCGACCTGCTGAACAGCCGACTCAATCTCGCGTTCTATCATCAATTTCCTTCCTTGATCACGGGCGGCGGCTTGCTGCTCACGTTTTTAGCGATCCTGATCGGTTTAAGTAAGCTGCATGCAGACGGTTCCCATATCGTCGGGATTCAGGGATTGATCAACGGTCTGGCTGGAAAGTTTTTGACGTCGATCGTGGGATTGCTCTGCGCCAACCTGTTTGTGTTGCTGGAGAAGTCGGCGATGCATCGATTGGCGACCACGCAGCAGCAATTCGTCACGCTGGTGGACGAGTTGTTTCCGCGTAAGACCATAGAGCAGATGCTGGAAAACTTCAGCCCGGGTGGAGGGGCAAAGCAAGCTTCTGCTGCAGTGGGTGCGGTGCCAGGCGACCTCGGTGATCGTCTGGCGGGAAGCCTGAGTGATCGACTGAGTCCTACGGTGGCCGCCCTGAGGGAAGCGGTAGAAGTGCTGAGCAGGCGTGATCAGGGAGGACGTGCAGGATCTTCGGATCGTTTGGCGGAAGAACTTTCTCGGGTGATGCAGCAGACCATGGCCGCGCCGATTCAAGAATTGAATCAGGCGATTCAGACGCTCGCTCGATCGGTCGAGGAACTGAAGCAGGATCGAAGCGTCAAAGAGGTGTCGGACGAGTTTGAACTCCAATCGTTGGACGAGGTGCCGACCGCGGAGGCGCAGGACATCCAGCAGGATGTCGAACCCGATAACAGCATGCTCGGGTTGCGATGGTTTGCGAACTGGCGACAAGGGGCTTCGATGAAGGGGGCAGCCTGATATGCGCGCCAATCATTCGCCGGGATCTTCCGAACAAGCCTCGGTACTCACGATCGGGATCACAGACCTGATGACCTCGCTGGCCGTCATTTTTATTCTGCTGTTCAGCGCCTACGTGACGAAGGTGTCTGAAACCGAAGTGCAAGCGAAAGTGAAGGTCCCCGTACAGGTGCCTGAGCGGAATGCCGTGACAAGCACAACGGAAGATCTGAAGGGAGTTCTTCGCGACCACTTCCAGCGGTTCGATCTGTCGCTTGATGCCGACCCCGCCGACCCCAATGTGGTACGCATCGTTGTGCCCGATGCCTTGCTGAACTTCGAGTTCGGGAAAGGCACGCTTTCCTCGGTCGCGGATCAGTTCCTGGTGGATGCGATGCCGACCTACGCGGCGCTTCTCTGCGGCGCCATGCGTGATCGCATCGACTCGCTGGTGATCGAAGGGCATACCGACGATCGCGGGTCGGATATCTACAATCTGAAGCTGAGTCAGGAACGCTCACTGAACGTCATGGTCAAAGGGCTCGAGGTTATCAAAGATTCGGCGCCCTGGGCCTATCGCTGCTTCCATGAAAAAACATCGGCCAGTGGACGAGGTCGGCAGGATCTGGTGGTAGGTCAGTCGCGGGTGCTCGACCGGGACAAAAGCCGCCGCGTGGTCTTTAAGATCCGATTGCGCTCCACAGATCGACCGGCAGAAGTGAAGCAGGCCATGCGGCAGCTCGAATTGCCGGCCGTGAGTTCCCGCCTCTTTTAGCGCGCGTTCGGGGGCGGCGCATCCTTGGCGCAGCGAAACCCCACATCGTTTCTTCGTGCATCGGGCGCATACCCGGCGCGGTTGGTGGATCGAAGGGTCTTGGCATCATTATTCCAGGCCCCGCCCCGCAATGCGCGGAGAGGCCCTGTCGAGGGGCCGGAAGGATTGTCTCGCGGGCTAAACTGGTAGTAGGCCGCGTCGTACCAATCCGCAACCCATTCCCACAGATTGCCCGCCAGATCGTAGACTCCCTGCGGAGTCCTGCCTAATTCAAACTGCCCGACGTGGGTCAGCGTGTCGTAGCCCTGCCATTTGGTGCGCCCGGCATTGGCGTGCCCCCTCGTGGGATGCGCGTCCCCCCACGGATACATCCGTCCCTCGGTGCCCCGTGCTGCCAGCTCCCATTCCGCTTCTGTGGGCAAGCGTCTTCCCACCCATCGGCAGTAGTCGCGCGCATCATACCAATTGACGCCAACCACCGGTTTGTTCTCGTGGGAGCCGCCGGTGGCCTCGTTCCATTTGAACGGTGGATCTGACTTTTGTGAAGCGAGAAAGTGGGCATACCGCGCGACGGTCACTTCTTGCGTGTCCAGATAGAATGCCTTGACAGTCACGCGGTGCACCGGCTGCTCGTCGTCCTGGCCGCGGTCGCTGCCCATGGCGAACTCGCCGGCAGGGACGAAGGCCATCGGAGCACTCGTTGGGGAGTTAATTGGCAGGGCGCGGGATTCAGCAGGGCCGGCGAGAGAGGCGCTGGGCCGAGTGTCCTGGCCGCTGCTGACCTCCGGAATCATGAGCCAGAGGAGCCCGGCACAAACAGACGACAGCAAAGAACATATGCGCATCGGTTGAACGCTCATCCACGATCATTCCATGCAGACAGGCTGGCCGGCATATTGTATCGCGTCTTTGCTGGGAAGTGTGAGATGGCGAAACGCGCGCAGCGTATGGCGGCATTCGTCCCTGGCAGGGACGAACGGAGATGTGCGACGGGAGCGGGATGCAGGCCTGCAGAACGACTACTTCAGCAGATGGTCGGAAATTAATGCGGCCAGCTCCGTCGGTTCGACGACTCCTTCGCGAGTCAGCAACAGTTTGCCCTGGGCGAAGAAGTGTGTGGTGGGGTACGTTTCAAACGTATGCGCTTTCTTGATCTCGCGACAACGGCCTGGCACATGCATTTTGGCCTTGCCGATCTTGATGGTGGGAAATTTTGCGGCGGTTTCTTCTAAAATGGGATCGTACTGCTTGCAGGGTTCGCAGGTGGCTAGCCCATAGGCCACTACTGCACCGGCACTCTCGGTGAATTCTTTATAATTCTCGTCCCGAACATCTTGTACTGTGCCGGTCATGGGCTCTCCTCGTCTAGGACAGATGATCGAGGGGAGGGCCTCGTGATGGCCCTTTCCCCTCGGTCCCCGTTTGTCGCTTAGCTCAGTTTCGCGAGGGCGGCGAGAATGTCCTTATCTTCCCGCGCGACCTTGATTTCCTGAACCTTGACGTAGGCCACTTTGCCGTTCTTGTCGACGATGACCGTGGCGCGCTTGCCGCAATTCAACGGCTCAAAATACAATCCGTACTTTTTGACCACTTCGCGGTTGAAGTCGGACAAGAGGCGGTGCTTCAAGTCGAGCGAATCTGCCCAGGCCTTGTGCGAAAAGAAACTGTCGCAGCTGATGCCGAACAGCTCGGCATGGGCGCCTTGGAACTTGGGGAAGTCATCGGTCAGGCACTTGTTTTCGCCCTGACAGACCGGGCTCCAGTCGAGCGGGTAAAACGCGAGCACCACATTGCTCTTCCCGCGATAATCGCTCAGCTTGACGTCCTTCTGATCCTGATCCTTTAATGTAAAATCCGGCGCGGTATCGCCGACTTTAATTTCTGCAGCCACATCACTCATTGAAATCCTCCTAGGTTAGACCTGCGGAACTGCGCAAACTCAATCGTGGTACCACGCCTGGAAAAACCTTGTCAACGGGGCCAGAAGGCCTAGGCGAAGAGGCGGAACACCGACAATCGATTGATTTTGCGATGGTTTGGGGCGAACCGAGGCAGATCAAAGAAGGTCGGTACTGATTTGTCGGAAGGCCATCATGCGGCCGGTTGGTGCGGCGGTGCGATGCTTGATGAATCGAATGGTGTGAGCAACTGCATGAAGATCCATTGTGCACCCCACCTTCTGGTTTTGCCCCGTTCGTAACACGGCGTCGGCGCTACATTGCAGAAGCACGATGGTCTCTCGGTCGGGGAGGCCTCGTGGCTGAATCATTTCCAACTCGTCCAAGCCAAACTTCGTCAGCCCGAGCGTATAGAACCATTCGGAAGAATGATCATCGGTCTCGCTGTGTTGGACGGTGACATGATCGGTGGTGACAAATACATCCAACGGACGATCATTCCAATCCGAAGGATTCAGGTATTCATGGCAGGCAACATCGAAGGCTGTCCCTTGCGTGAGCAAGGTCAGGCCGCGGGCAAGTCGAGCGGTGACCAGCACGGTGTCTGCGATGGTGCTTGGAGTGGCGGAGGAGAGGGAAACGGCACTCAACTCGTGATGGTCCCATGACAAGACCTGCTGCCATTGCGCGGTTTCGGTATTCGGCAGACTCGTCAACACGTGCGCTCGCCAGGGACCGTGGCTGGCACTGGCACGGCCCTCTGCGACCGGTTCCAGCCAGGTCAGGGGACCTCCGTAGTGGAGGTCGTACCAGACCTTCAGTTCACCGAGGGACGGCGGCATCCCTCGATAGCCGATGACATAGAGTGGAGGCTTTGCGGGCGCAGGTTTCGGGGCCCTTTTCCGAATCTTCATGCAGTCCGCACAAGGGACGAGGTTCTGTGGAGGTTACTTCGCGCTTTTCTTGGCCTTCCGGCGGTCGTCCGGGTTAAGCAGCCGCTTGCGCAGGCGCAGATATTTGGGTGTCACCTCGACTAATTCGTCCTGGCCGATATATTCCATGGCGAATTCGAGCGACATTTCACGCGGCGGCGTGAGCACCAGCGCTTCGTCGGTGCCGGCGGCGCGCATGTTGCTCAACTGTTTCTGCTTGCACACATTGACGTCTAGATCCTCGTCGCGGCTGTTCTGCCCGACGACCATCCCCTGATAGACTTCGACCGTCGCGCCGATGAACAGTTCGCCGCGCTCCTGCGTCATGAAGAGCGCATACGCCGTGCTGGTTCCCGCTTCAAAGGCCACCAGCGAGCCATGGGGCGCCACGAGCAGCGCTTTTTCGTCGGCCGGGGCATAGCCCGAGAACACATGGTGCAGAATGATGGTGCCCCGCGTCTTCGCAAGCAGGATATTCTTGAGGCCGATGATGCCGCGCGTCGGGATGTGATACTCGATATGCATTTCGCTGGCGGTGCCCTCGGAATGCACAAGTTTCATATGGCGGAGTTCGCCACGGCGTTTTCCGATTTCTTCGATCACCGGACCCTGGTATTCCGAAGGGACTTGAATGGTCAGTTCTTCAAACGGTTCCGTGACCGTATCCCCGTCTCGATGCAGAATGACTTCGGGCTGGGAGATTTGAAGCTCATACCCTTCACGACGCATCTGTTCGATGAGCACGCCGAGATGAAGCTCTCCGCGTCCGGCCACCAGGAATCGGTCGGCGCTGTCGGTTTCCTGCACGCGCAAAGAGACGTTGGTTTCCAATTCCTTGAACAATCGTTCGCGCAAGTGGCGTGAGGTCAGATATTTTCCGTCACGGCCGGCGAAGGGGCTATTGTTCACGGAAAATGTCATTTGCACGGTCGGTTCGTCGATCGTGACGCGCGGAAGCGCGACGGGACTGCCCGGGTCGGCAATCGTATCGCCGATGTTCACCTCTTCCAACCCGGAGATAGCGACGATTTCACCGGCTTCAGCGGACTCTACGTCACTGCGTTCGAGACCGGAGAATACCGCAAGGTCGGAGATCTTCCCCTGAACCTGGCCGCCGTCCTTGGTGAGTGTCACCACATTTTGGCGTCTGGCGATCGAGCCGGACTGAATTTTGCCGATCCCCATTTTGCCCTTATAGGAATCCTGCGCAAGAGCCAGCACGAGGAGCTGGAACGGGTCGTCCCGGTTAATGGCCGGCGCGGGGATCTTCTCGAGAATGGTTTCTAGCAGCGGGGAAATATCCGTTCCGGGCTGTTTGAGATCGAGGGTGGCGATGCCTTTGATCGCGGAGGCGTAGACAATCGGAAAATCGAGCTGTTCGTCGGTGGCGCCCAAATGCACGAACAAATCGAACGTCCGATTGACCACGTCGTCGATGACGGCGTCCGGACGATCGATCTTGTTGATGACGACGATGGCTTTATGTCCGAGCGCCAACGCTTTCCGCAAGACAAACGTGGTTTGCGGCATGGGGCCTTCTTTGGCGTCGACGAGGATCAGCACGCCATCCACCATGCGCAGCGTGCGCTCGACTTCGCCGCCGAAATCGGCATGTCCCGGCGTATCGACAATGTTGATCTTTACCCCTTTATAGGTCACGCTGGCATTCTTGGCCCGGATGGTGATGCCGCGTTCGCGCTCCTGGTCCATCGAGTCCATGATGCGTTCCCCCATGTCATCGATTTTCCGATGCACATGGGTCTGCCGCAGCACGGCATCGACGAGCGTGGTTTTCCCGTGGTCGACGTGCGCGATAATGGCGATGTTGCGAATGTCGGTCCGACGACCTTTCGGCGCGTGCAAACCAGTGGTGGGTGAGGGCGCTGAGCTGTTCATAATCTCCAATGCCGTGAAAGTGCCAAAAAAAAGACGCCTTCCTATGAAGGCGTCTAAGCCTATGGACTATACCCGATTCAAATCACTTCCCGCAAGCTGATTGTGAAAGGCGCGGCGGAAACTTCTTTCGACGACGATTCGCACCTTGCTTGAGTTTGTCCGGTGCGCATTGTATGGTGGGGTTGTCGCGGGTTGACCTCTTTCCTCGCAACCACCCAACTTCATGTCCGAACTCGATCACTTGCTCGATAAGCCGGAAAAGCCACGTCGTCCGCGGCGCTGGTGGAAAATTGTCCTGATCGGACTGCTGCTCGCCGTTGTGCTCGGCGGCGGGGGCGCGGCTGGAATTCTCTGGTATTTTTCTCAAGACCTTCCTTCGCTCGATCCGCTCCAGAACTATCAGCCGAGTTTGGTGACGCGTGTCTATTCAGACGACCGGCAGGTCATCGGCCAGTTCTTCATTGAGCGGCGGTTTCTCAAGCCCATCCAGGAAATGCCGAAGAGCCTGACTCAAGCCGTGATTGCCACGGAAGATACACGATTTTTCGAGCACCCGGGTTTGGACATCGTCGGCATTCTTCGCGCGGCCTGGACGAATTTGCGTCACGGCGGCAAGAAAGTGGAGGGCGCCAGCACCATCACGCAGCAGTTGGCGCGTTCTCTATTCCTGTCTGCGGAGCGGACATTCGATCGCAAAGTCCGCGAGCTCATCCTGGCGTACAAGATGGAGTTAGTGCTCACGAAGGAACAGATTCTGGAGATGTATTTGAACCAGATCTATTTCGGGCAGGGCGCCTATGGCGTCGCGGCGGCCGGTCAGACCTATTTTGGCAAGGAACTCCCGAAGCTCACGCTGGCTGAATCCGCGTTCCTTGCCGGCCTTCCCAAGTCGCCCAGTCACTACTCGCCGTTCAAAGCCTACGATCGGGCGAAGAAGCGGCAGGAGCATGTGCTGAGCCGCATGGCGGAAGCGGGGTTCATCAGTGTCGCCGACCGGGATCAGGCCATTGGAGAAAAGCTCAACTTTCGCCGGCCGGGCAGTGAGCATCTCGGCCCGTATTTCGTTGAGTACATCCGGCAGCTGTTGGTGGCCAAGTTCGGCGAGGCCATGGTCTACAAAGGTGGACTGGAAGTGTTCACCACCCTGAATGCCGACATGCAGAAAGCCGCGGAAGCGGCCGTGTTTAACGGATTGCGCGAGGTGGACAAACGCCAGGGATGGCGTGGGCCGTTACGTACGGTTGACCTGTCCAGTCTGGAGGTTCCGGCGCCTGATCCTGCCGTCAAACTCGCCGAGGGCGATATGATGGAAGGGGTGGTGACGAAGATCGCGAAGGATCATGTGCTGGTCCAGATCGGCGGGACGACGGGCCGGCTCAGTTTCGACGACATGGCCTGGGCCTCCAAGTATCTGAAGGGGAAAGACCCCACGAAGGACGCCGTTCCGGTCAAGAATATCAAGCAGCTCCTCACGCCCGGTGATGTGATCGAGGTCGGGGTGAAGAAGCTGGATAAAGATGTGATGCATTTGCGGTTGGAGCAGACGCCGGTCGTCGAAGGGGCGCTTGTGGCCGTGGATCCCAAGACCGGGGCGATTCGCGCCATGGTCGGCGGATATGATTTCGCGCGCAGTGAATACAATCGTGCCGTGCTTGCGCGCCGTCAGCCGGGGTCCTCATTCAAACCGATTATCTACGCGACCGCGATGAATCAGGGCATGAGTCCGGCCACGGTGGTGTTGGATGCGCCGGTGGTGTACGAGCAGGAAGAAGAGGACAAGACCTGGAAGCCCGAAAATTACGGCAAGCGGTTTCACGGCATTGTCAGCCTGCGGGAAGCACTGATCCATTCGCACAATCTCGCCACGGTGCGCCTTCTGGATAAGGTCGGGATTCGAAACGTGATCGATTTTTCACGGACCGTGGGCGTCGTCAGTCCGCTCGCCGCCGATCTTTCCCTGGCACTGGGTTCATCCAGTGTGGGCTTGATGGAGCTTGTATCGGTCTACGGGGTGTTTGCTAACCAAGGCGTGCGTGTCGAGCCCTACGCCGTGGCGAGTGTCCAGGACAGCGGTGGTCGTACATTGGAGCAGGCAGCCATTCAGCCACGGCAGGTGGTGTCTCGTGAAACGGCCTACCTCATTACGAACATGATGGAAGATGTGATCCAGCGCGGCACTGGCATTGCGGCGAAAGCGGTCATCGACCGTCCCGTTGCTGGAAAAACCGGCACGACCAATGATTTTACCGATGCTTGGTTCATCGGTTCGACGCCCAATCTGGCCACTGGAGCGTGGGTAGGATTCGACGATCGGCGCCCCTTGGGTGAAACGGAGTCCGGCGCGCATGCGGCCTTGCCGATTTGGATCGCCTTCATGAAGGAAGCCCTCAAGCAACTGCCGGTGGTGCCGTTTGAAATCCCCGAAGGCGTCATGTTCGTCAAAGTTGATCCTTCGACGGCGCTGCTGACCGATCAAGATGAGCAGCGTGGGACTGTGGAGTTATTCACCAAGGGGACGGAACCGACGAAGAGTGCGGGATCTAAGATCGATCCCACCGAATTTTATAAGCTGGACCAGGCTCAGGATAGCGCTTCCCCCTCTCCCGTAACGGAATAGCACCACAGAATGTTGACATCGTTCGCTGGTAGCCGCTGCTCGCGCGCCGGCCATTACAGCGGGAGGATTTGGGGGAGCAACGGAGAGGGATCGATTAGGGCCGGGAGTCCTGATACTCCTCGTGCCAGGCCATCTGGATGGATTCGAGGATTTTCTCGTTTGATTTCTTGGGATCGTCTTTGAAATCCGGGAGGGCGACGATCCAGGCGTGCATGTCCGTAAAACGGATGGTCAGCGGATCAGCATCCGGGTGCTCCTCCACCAGGCGAATCGCAATATCTTCCGCATCCTGCCATTTTAAATCCATCAGAGCTCCTCGCGTCGGGAATCACGTCACATCAGAGATTTTTTTGCCTTGAAGCCCTTGCTTCAAGGAGTCGTCCAGCATGGCCACCGTGAGGCCTTTGGCTGCTTGTTCCAGGTCGGCCATACGCCCGCGAATGGCACGGGGGTCTGTTCCCTCTTTGGCGGAGGCGAGAGCCGATAGCGCTGTGCGAATCTTGGCGACTTCTTCTGCGGAGACGAGATGTCCGCCGTCGGCCAATGACTTCTCGGTCGTGGTGATCAGTGCCCCCGCATCCAGCCTGGCTTCAATGACTTTTCGCGCACTGACATCATCCGCCGCGAATTTGAAGGAGTCTTCGATCATGCGCTCGACTTCTTGATCCGACAATCCGTACGACGGTTTGACCTCAATCGACTGAGTCTCTCCAGTCCGCATGTCCTTGGCCATGACGTTCAAAATGCCATTGGCATCGATCAGGAACGTCACTTCAATGCGAGGCACTCCTGCCGGTAATGGCGGAACCTTGAGGCGAAAGCGGGCCAGGCTCCGATTGTCCTTGGCGAGCTCGCGCTCTCCTTGGAGAATATGGATATCCACACCGGTTTGGCCGTCGACATAGGTGGTGAACATTTCCTTGGCGCTGGCGGGAATTGTCGTGTTTCGCCTGATCAGGCTGCTCATGACGCCGCCCATTGTTTCGATGCCCAAGGACAGCGGGGTCACGTCGAGCAGCAGCATATCGGTGGTGCCACCGCTCAGAATATCGGCTTGCACGGCAGCGCCGAGTGCGACCACTTCATCCGGGTTGAGGTCGCAGTGCGGTTCTTTTCCGAAGAGCGCTTGCACCCGTTGCCGGACCAGGGGCATGCGGGTCGAGCCGCCCACGAGCACGACTTCATCAATGTCGGTCGGGCTGAGTCCGGAATCTTTCAGCGCCAGGCGACAGGGCCCAAGTGAGCGCTCAACCAGCGGGCTGCAGAGTCCTTCGAGTTGGTCCCGTGTCAGCTCGCGTGTGAACCGACCTTGCCCATCCGGCAGGTCAAGGCTCACAATGGTTTTGAGTTCGTCTGACAGACGAATCTTGGCGTGCTCTGCTTGCAAGCGCACGGTCTGCATATGGTCGGGATGAGTGCTTAGATCGAGTCCATGCTGCGCGCGGATGTCCTTCAGGAGCAGGTCGGCAATCAACTGGTCGAAATCGTCTCCGCCGAGATGCGTATCGCCGTTCGTCGCGAGCACCTCGAAGATGCCGTTTTTCAATTTCAGGATCGAGATATCGAACGTTCCTCCGCCAAGATCGTAGACGGCGATGGTGCCCTGTGTCTTTTCTTGGAGGCCGTACGCGAGGGAGGCAGCGGTCGGTTCGTTAATGATGCGCAACACTTCCAGCCCTGCGATCATGCCCGCATCTTTGGTGGCCTGCCGTTGGCTGTCGTTGAAATAGGCCGGCACCGTAATCACAGCCTTCGTGATGCTTTCTCCGAGGAAGGCTTCGGCGCGCAGTTTGAGCTCCTTCAGAATCATCGCGGAGATTTGCGGCGGCGAATACGATTTCTCCCCCAGCTGAATCCGGATAACTCCGCCTTTTTCCGTGAGCGTGTAGGGAAAGTAGGCCAGTTCGCCCTGCACATCGGCGAGGCTTTTGCCCATAAAGCGCTTGACGGAATAGACTGTCCGTTCAGGATTTCTGGTGAGATGCTCCTTGGCCGGATCGCCGACGATCAGTCCGTTATCGGTCAGTGCGACGACGGAGGGAACCATGGCCCGTTCATGGCGGGCGGAAATGACGCGCGGGGTTCCCTTGTCCATGTAGGCGACAAGAGAGTTCGTGGTGCCGAGATCGATTCCGACAATGCGTGCCATAGGAGTTATGCGATCGTTGCGACGAGATCGTTGACGATGTTTTTCACATAGGTGCGGTTCGAAAGAATGTCCCGCATGTCTTTGAGGATGAGAGTTCGTTCAGTTCGCGCCTGCTCAGTAGCTTCGCCGCGGTCTTGGAGCGCATCCCACCGGACGAACAACTGTTGGAGCCTGGCTTCCATGTCTCGTTGCCGCTCCTCGAGATTCGTACGATCGGTATGGAGCTTTGCACGTAGCGTGGAGGCGTGTTCGGAGGAGCGATCACTCTCGCGGAATTCGTCCAGCGTCTCCTGCAACTCAAGGATTTCTTCGAACAGATCGGCGGGCGGCGACGTTCTGATGTCTTTCACCGCGCCGGCTTCGAGATCAAGCAGATACTCGGCGCGTTGAATGGGATCCCGCAAGGTGCGATAGGCGGTGTTCAACATGGCCGAATTGCCAAGGCTGATGGATCGTTCCTCATTGCTCTTGTTTTGATAGAAATCAGGATGGAACGCGCGGCTCAATTCGTAAAACTTCGCTTCGAGGACTTTCGTATCGATGGCGAGGCGCCGCGGTAACCCGAAGCAGGTGAAATAGTCGAGGTCTTTCGACACCGGTTGAACTTTCACGCAGCGATCGCAAAAGTATTCGCCGGCCATTTCAGATTGGCAATGCCAGCACATGCTGCGAGCCATCTGCAGCTCGCGGCGGTCGTCGGTGTTGTGAGTGTGGCCGTTCATGTACGCTCGCTCACGCTGAAAACGATTCGCCGCAACCGCATGTCTTATTGGCATTCGGATTGACGAACTTGAAGTTTCCGCCCATCAGGTCCTTCTGGAAGTCCAGCTGAGTCCCTTGCAAATAGATGGCGCTCTTGGCATCCACGATGACTTTCACACCGTCGAATTCATACACCTGATCGTACTGACCGATTTTTTCATCGAAGTTGATGGTGTAGCTCAGTCCGGAACAGCCGCCGCCTTTGACGCCCAGGCGGAGGCCGCCTTCTTCAATGCCTTGGACATTGATCAGGCGTTTCACTTCCTTCAGGGCCGCATCACTCAGCGTAATTACAGGGGCTTGGGCATCGGTATTCGTGGTGACATCCATCGTGCGCTCCTTCCTGTCGGTTACTTCGAGTCGGTTTTCTTTTGATAGTCGGCAAGGGCCGCCTTAATGGCATCCTCAGCCAAGACCGAACAGTGGATCTTCACTGGCGGCAGATTCAGTTCTTGTACGATATCGGTGTTCTTGATCTTGCCGGCTTCCTCCACCGTTTTGCCTTTCAGCCACTCAGTGGCCAGGCTGGAACTGGCGATAGCCGACCCACATCCGAACGTTTTGAACTTCGCGTCCACGATCGTGTCGTTTTGCACCTTGATTTGGAGCTTCATGACATCGCCGCACTCGGGCGCGCCAACGATGCCTGTGCCGACCCCGTCCTCTTCCTTCTTGAAGCTGCCCATATTGCGGGGATTGTTGAAATGATCGACGACTTTTTCGCTATAGGCCATGGTGTCCTCCGGAAAATATCAATCAGATGGTGGTTTCAGATTAATGCGCTGCCCATTGCACGGTCTTCAGGTCGATGCCTTCTTTAGCCATTTCATAGAGCGGCGACATTTCGCGCAGCTTGGTCACAGTTTCGATAATCTTCTTTGCGGCATAGTCAACTTCCTCGTCGAGGGTGAAGCGTCCCAGGCCGAATCTGATCGAAGAATGCGCCAGTTCTGCTCCCACACCTAAGGCTCGCAAGACATAGGAAGGTTCCAGCGTTGCGGAGGTGCAAGCTGAGCCGGAAGAGAGGGCGATTTCTTTGCATCCCATCAGCAGCGATTCACCTTCGACGTACGCAAAGGAGATATTCAGATTGTGCGGGAGCCGTTCCGTCGGATGGCCATTCAGGTACACCTCCTCGAGCGCCTTGGTAATGGTCGCATGCAGCCGATCCCGCATGACCGAGAGCCGCGCAGCGTCGGCCGCCATTTCCTGCTCGCAGAGTTCGCAAGCCTTCCCGAATCCCACGATCAACGGTACAGGCAGCGTGCCGGATCGCATACCACGCTCATGTCCACCCCCATCCATTTGAGCTGCGATGCGGACACGAGGATTCTTTTTTCTGACATAGAGGGCGCCGACGCCCTTGGGTCCGTAAATCTTGTGGGCGCTGAAAGACATGAGATCGATGCCCATCTCCTGCACGTTGATCGGGACCTTGCCCACGCCTTGGGTCGCATCGCAGTGAAACAGGATGCCCTTTTCTTTTGCGATCTTTCCAATCTCCTTGATCGGGTTGATCGTCCCGATTTCGTTATTGGCGAACATGACGGAGATGAGGATGGTCTTGTCGGTGATCGCGTTCCGGACGTCCTCCGGCTTCACCATGCCGAACTTGTCGACCGGCAGGTAGGTGACCTTCACGCCGCGCTTGGCTTCCAGCGTTTTGGCCGTGTCCAGCACCGCGCGATGCTCGGTGGATGAGGTGATAATGTGGTCGCCCTTCTCGTGGTACATCTCCACTACGCCTTTGAGAGCCAGGTTGTTGGATTCGGTAGCGCCACTCGTGAAGACGATTTCCTTGGCATCCGCATGGATCAACTTGGCGATCTGTTTGCGGGCGGTTTCCACACCCTCCTCAGCCTCCCATCCGAACGCGTGGTTGCGGCTGGCGGCGTTCCCGAACTTCTCTATGAAATAGGGCAGCATTGATTCCAGCACCCGCGGGTCCATCGGGGTGGTCGCATGGTTATCCAGGTAGATCGGGAACTTCATCGCTCGACTCCTTGTTGTTCCGTCGCGACGGATTGAATGGTGATGAGAGGGGTGCCCCCCAGCATATCTTGCAATGTCATGTTGTTCAAAAGCTGATAGATGCTGTTCTGGATTTTCAAAAGCGGGGTCCGGATGTTACAGTGCTCACGCTGCATGCAGGCATCACCGTCTTTCTCGTGCGAACAATCCATGATGCCGAGCGGCCCTTCCAAACTTTCGAGTACCTGGGCAATGGTGATCTCCCGGGGATTCTTTCCGAGTAGATACCCACCCTTGGGTCCGTTATGGCTTTCAATGATGCCGCTCTTCGAGAGGGTCTGAAGGACTTTCGCCAGGAGTTCGACCGGAATATGATATTCCTCGGCGATTTCCTTCGTGTTCACCACCCGGGCATGCGCGACATCGCCATATTGGTTAGAGGCGATGTGCTGCAGTGCCATGAGTCCGTAATCTGCTTTTTTGGATAATTTCAGCATGGCCTATTGCCGATCTTTAAAGTCGGAGACTATAATGATCTCCGACCAAATGGGTCGTATAAAAAATATCATGTGACCTTTAAAACTGTCAAGGGCGAGCGGAGCCAAAGAAGAGAAATAGGTGGCTTCCCTGTGACGAGTCGACTGATCGGCTGGTCACCGTCCATTTCACTTTTAATTAAAAAGACATTGAACAGAAAAGGGGCGACGCAACATGGGTGGTACCAATCCCTACATTGAAAAAGCCGACGTCGAGTTACCGTCGAAAGCCTATACCGTCACCTTCGTGTTCCCGGATAAGACCGAAAAGAAGGTGGAAGTGCAGCCGGGCAAGATTCCTTATGGCCCGACGGGATTACCGGGCAGCATTCTGGACATCGCGATGGGGAACGACATCGACCTTGAGCATGTGTGCGGAGGGGTCTGCGCCTGCTCCACGTGTCATGTCATGGTGAAGAAGGGGCTGGAGACCTGTAATGAGGGGACGGACGATGAGTTTGACCAGTTAGATGAGGCTCCCGCCACGACGTTGCAATCCCGACTCGGCTGCCAGTGTGTGCCGAACGGGACGACAGACGTCACCGTGGAGATTCCCGCCATCAATAAGAATCTGGCGAAGGAAGGTCATTAATCCGAGTGGAGAAAGCCAGGAGAGGCTTCAGTCGTACGTTTCGAGTTTCACTTCTCGCCGATCAAATCCCAGATCCATAAACAGGCTGCGCAACGGGCGGGCAAAGGCCTTGACCCCTGCGATCATGGGCGTGACACGGTTGCCGTTTCCGGCCAGTTGTTTAATCGCCTCCAGCGTGTCTGCATGCCCCTCCGGGGCCTCGCTCACAAACGGCAGGTACTGAAAATGAGCGTGCCTCGCCGCCAGGGCCGTGAACTCTTCGTGGTACAGCTGTTCGCTGGCGGTCGGTGCATGGGCGATCAGGGTGGTCGAGGGCAGGCGGTCCTGTTCTGCGAGCGCGCGGACCATACAGCGCAGCGGGACAAGGCCTGAATAGCGACCGATCAATAGCAGGTGCTGCATTTCCGGTTCGGGCAACACAAAGTGCCCGTACGGCCCAGAGAGAGGAAGACGATCGCCCGGCTTGAGCGATGAAAGATAGCCTGACCCTTTACCTCCCGGAACATGATCGAACACCAGTGTGAGATGTCCTTTGGAGGTCGGGGGCTCTGCCAGTGAATAGGCCCGATTCAATGGCGGGTGGTCTCCAATTGGCAATTGGAGGGAGATCCACTGGCCCGGTTTGAATGGTAATGGCGACTCGATCGGGCGGAGTACGAGTTCGGTGGTATGGGGTGTCAACGCAGTAAGCGAGACGACTTCAGCAAGTTGTGTTGGTTCAGCCATGGACTGTTCTTAGCAAAAACAGATTCAGAATGAAACAGCCCAGTTCTGTACATCGTTTCGATGCCATGATATAGATACCCCCCCGTTCATTTTTCCCACACACACTACGGTGACGCGATGAGTCAGGTCAGGGTTCGATTTGCGCCCAGTCCGACCGGCTTCCTCCATATCGGCGGGGTGCGGACGGCCTTGTTCAACTGGCTGTTTGCCCGGCAACAGAATGGCGTGTTCATTCTTCGTATTGAAGACACCGATCAGGACCGGTCAACCGACGCCTCGATCCAAGCCATTCTCGATGGCATGCGCTGGGTCAAGCTGGATTGGGACGAAGGTCCCTTTCGGCAGACGGAACGCATGGACCTCTATCGTAGTCATGCCATGCGGTTGTTTGAGCAAGGCCATGCCTATTGGTGTGTGTGTACACCCGAAGAACTTGAGGCTCGCCGGAAAGAAGCGGAGGCTAAGGGGGGATCACCCAGATATGACGCTCGGTGTCGAAACCTGGGCATCGCCAAGCCAACCGGTGATGCGGCGCTGAGGTTCAAGGCTCCGCAGGAAGGCCAGACCGTGGTCGACGACCTGATCAAGGGCCGAGTGGTGTTCGACAATCAGATCCTGGATGACGTCATCATTCTCAGGTCCAACGGCTTTCCTACTTATAATTTCTCCGTGGTGGTGGACGACGCGTTGATGGGCATTACGCACGTGGTGCGAGGAGACGACCATCTCACGAACACGCCGCGCCAGATCCCCATTTTTCAGGCCCTCGGGTTCCCGCTGCCCCGCTTCGGCCATTTGCCGATGATCCTGGGCTCCGACAAGACGCGGCTCTCGAAGCGTCATGGCGCGACCTCGATCATGGCCTATAAGGAAATGGGCTATCTGCCAGAGGCCATGGTCAACTATCTCGTCCGGCTTGGGTGGTCGCACGGGGATCAAGAGCTCTTTTCGCGAGAAGAACTGATCGAAAAATTCTCCTGGAAGAACGTCCAGACCTCTCCCGCTGTCTTCAACCCTGACAAGTTGCTGTGGATCAATGCCGAATACCTCAAGACCAATCCTCCGGAGCAGATCGCCCAAGCACTTGTGCCCTTATTGGAAGAGGCCGGTCTCACGGATGAAGTTCGTGCTGTATCGGTTGAATGGCTTGCGCAACTGGTGGTTTTGGTGAAGGAGCGAACCAAGACGTTAGTTGAAATGGTTCATTGGGTAAGGCCTTACTTTGGCGAGGCCGTGTCGTTTGATGAGGAAGCCTCGAAGAAGTTCCTGACTCCGGCCCAAGCCCCGCTGTTGGTGAAATTGACGGAACGATTTGGAGCCTTTCCCTCATTTGCCAAGCATGAATGGGAAGAGGCGTTCAAAAAGTTGGTCGAGGAAGAGGGAATCAAAATGGGCCAGCTGGCTCAGCCGGTGCGTGTGGCCTTGACCGGCCGGACGGCGAGTCCCGGTCTTTTTGAGGTGATGGACGTGCTCGGCCGTGAACGTACGTTGATTCGACTGCGTAAGGGGATCGAGCAGGCCTCCAGATCCTGATGGGCCGCTCAAGAATCGCGCACGATCTTGACGCAATGGAGAAGCTTATATTACTGTGTGGACCGGTTGGGGGATCGTCTAGCGGTAGGACGTCAGTCTCTGGATCTGACTACCTAGGTTCGATTCCTAGTCCCCCAGCCAAAATCTTTTTCACGCCTTGCTCTTCAGCTCGATGTCTCGGTTCCGTACCGCGCTGGGGGATCGTCTAGCGGTAGGACGCCAGCCTTTGGAGCTGGCTACCTAGGTTCGATTCCTAGTCCCCCAGCCAATTTTTCCTG